>Ga0247727_10014958_pt1 | contig 12808 bp, 8 predicted proteins | sample WisWelCaveWW1625_FD_202498 | JGI IMG/M metagenome (GOLD analysis project Ga0247727, IMG submission 202498) | Biofilm microbial communities from Wishing Well Cave, Virginia, United States - WW16-25 | ecosystem: Environmental > Aquatic > Deep subsurface > Groundwater > Cave microbial mat | place...
CGCGCAAGATTCCAAGCCCACCGTGATTGTCGCCGTGGGAGCGGCGGGCGAGGAGGAGTTTGGAAAGTCCTTCGAAGAGTGGGCAGCGAACTGGTCGAAGGTCGCGAGCACCGCCGGCGCCCGGCTCGTCAGCATCGGCACGGGCGCAGGCGCCTCGACCAACGACCTCGCGCGGCTCAAGGACACGTTGGAGAAGGAACCGAAGGACGGCCCGGCCGAGTTGTGGCTCGTGTTCATCGGCCACGGCACGTTCGACAGCAAGGAAGCGAAGTTCAATCTCACCGGCCCGGACCTTACCGCGACCGACCTCGCCGCGTGGCTCAAGCCCTTCAAGCGGCCCGTCGCCGTCATCAACGCCGCGTCCGCCAGTGCGCCCTTCATGGCGAAGCTCGCCGCGCCCGGCCGCGTTGTCGTCACCGCCACGCGCAGCGGCAACGAGATGAACTTCGCGCGCTTCGGCCAGTATCTCGGCGAGGCGATGGCGGACGCGGCTGCGGACCTCGACAAGGACGGCCAGACGTCGCTGCTCGAGGCCTTCCTGCTCGCGTCGAACCGCACGGCGGAGTTTTACAAGTCCGACGGCCGCCTCGCGACCGAGCACGCGCTGCTCGACGACAACGGCGACGGCCTCGGCACTCCCGGCGACTGGTTTCGCGGCACGCGCGCGGTGAAGAAGGCCGCCGACGGCGCGGCGCTCGACGGCATGCGCGCACACCAGTTCCACCTCGTCCGCAGCGCACAGGAACGGCAGATGCCCGCGGAAGTGCGGATGAAGCGCGACGCGCTCGAACTCGAAATCGCCAGGCTGCGCGACTCGAAGACAGGCGTCGGCGACGAGGACTACTTCAAGCGCCTCGAACTCGTGCTGCTCGAACTGGCGCGCCTTTACGAGAAGAGGTAGTGGAGGCAGGCGGGACGCCTGCCAGTGAGCCGGGCTTCCAGCCTGGCGGAAGCGCGAACGGTTTCATCAGGAGAGGAGAAAACTGAACGCTCATTTCGAGCCACCTCGATTTGCTTGTCACGTCCAGCGCGGCACCCCATCCTCGCGCCGCCTTGTGGAAAGCCAACGACCGACCGCGATGACCGAGCCCGCCATCACGCCCGCACTCGTCCAGAAGCACAACCTGACGCCGGAGGAATTCTCGAAGCTCAGGGAAATCCTCGGACGCGATCCCAGTTACACCGAGCTCGGCATCTTCTCCGTGATGTGGAGCGAGCACTGCTCCTACAAGAACACGCGCCCGCTGCTGAAGACCTTCCCGACGAAGTCGCCACGCATCCTCGTCGGCGCGGGCGAGGAGAACGCGGGCATCGTGGACATCGGCGACGGGCTGGCGATTGCGTTCAAAATCGAGTCGCACAACCACCCGAGCGCGGTCGAACCGTTTCAGGGCGCGGCCACAGGAGTCGGCGGCATCGTGCGCGACATCTTCACGATGGGCGCGAGGCCGGTGTGCGCGGTGAACTCGCTGCGGTTCGGACCGATCACGGCGAACGGAGCAGGGGTGAGAGGGGGAGAGGGAGAAAGGGAGAAAGACGCCGATGGGGCTGATTCCATCTCCCCCGCCCCCTCTCTCCCTCTCTCCCCTGCTGCTTTGTTGGAAGAAGCGTCGCCCGAAGTTCTCAACAACCGCCGCCTCTTCGCCGGTGTCGTCAGCGGCATCGCGCACTACGGGAACTGCTTCGGCATCCCGAGCATCGCGGGCGAAGTTTATTTCGACAAGAGCTACGAGGGCAACCCGCTCGTCAACGCTTTCTGTCTCGGCGTGCTTCGGCACGAGCAGATCACGCGCGGGGCGGCGCACGGCATCGGCAATCCCGTCTTCTACGTCGGCCCCGCCACCGGGCGCGATGGACTCGCGGGTGCGGCGTTCGCGTCGCAGGACTTGACCGACGAATCTGCGGAGCAGCAGCGTGGCGCGGTGCAGGTCGGCGATCCCTTCATGGAGAAGCTCGTCTGCGAGGCCTGCCTCGAACTGCTCGCCACCGGCGCCGTCGCCGGCATGCAGGACATGGGCGCCGCCGGCCTCACGTGCTCGACGTGCGAGACCGCCGCGCGCGCCGGCACCGGCATCGAGATCGAGTTGGACAAAGTCCCACAGCGCGCCCCGAACATGTCGAGCTACGAGATCATGCTCTCCGAATCGCAGGAGCGAATGCTCATCGTCGTCCACAAGGGCCGAGAGCAAGAGGTGAAGAAGATTTTCGACAAGTGGGATTTGCCGTGGGCCGAGATCGGCATCGTGACCGACACCGGCCGGATGGTCGTGAAGCACCACGGTGAAGTTGTCGCGAACATTCCCGCGAAGGCCATCGCGGATGAGTCTCCCATCTACCACCGCGAGGCGAGCGAACCGGCGTATCTCGCGGAGGTGCGCGCGTTCCGGCTCGATGGCGTGGCGGATGTGACGAAAGGGACGAATGGGACGGATGCGCTTCGGAAGTTGCTCGCGTGGCCGACCATCGCCTCGAAGAACTGGGTCTATCGCCAATACGACCACATGGTGCGCGACGGCTCAGTCGTCTGCCCCGGCAGCGACGCCGCGGTGATTCGCATCAAGGGCGATTCAATCCCGCCTTTGGCGCACGCAAACGGCAATCCGCAATCCGCAATCTGCAATCTGCAATCCGAAAAACTCATCGCCCTCTCCGTGGACTGCAACGGCACCCACGTCTATCTCCATCCCTACGAGGGCGCGAAGGCCGCGATCACCGAGGCGTGCCGCAACCTCGCCTGCACCGGCGCGCTGCCGCTGGGTTCGACCGACAACCTCAACATGCCCAGCCCGCTCCAGCCCGGGCTCTTCTGGCAGATCAAGGAAAGCGTCCGTGGACTCGCCGACGGCTGCCGCGCCTTCAACGCGCCCGTGACCGGTGGCAACTGTTCGCTCTACAACCAAAGTCCCGCCGGACCGATTGATCCGACACCCACCGTCGCCGTCGTCGGGCTCATCGAGAAGCCGGAGCACGTCACGACGCAGTGGTTCAAGGACGAGGGCGACGTCATCATCCTGCTCGGTGCGCCCGTGGACACGAGCGATCCGTTGCAAGGACTCGGCGGCAGCGCGTTCCTCCAGGTGGTGCATGACAAGAAGACCGGCTCCCCTCCGCGCTGCGACCTCGAACAGGCTTCGGCGCTCCACACCACGCTCGTCGGCCTCATCCGCGCGGGCGGCGTGAAGAGCGCGCACGATTGCAGCGACGGCGGACTCGCCGTGGCGCTCGCAGAAGGTTGCATCAGCCAGCTCGTCGCGCGCAACACGCCGCGGCTCATCGGCGCGACGGTGGATTTGAGCAATGTAGGGCAGGCGTCCCGCCTGCCCTCGGGCGCTGGTCCAGCTCCCAAGCCTCAGCCGGACACGAGCGCGGAATCCAAGTCTCCCGAGACCGAGGGCAGGCGGGACGCCTGCCCTACATTGCGTCTCGACGCATTGCTCTTCGGCGAGACGCAATCGCGCGTTGTCGTCACTTGCGCGCTGCTCGAGGCGAACAAGATCATCGAGCGCGCCAAGCTCATGGGCGTTCCCGCGGTGCGCCTCGGGACCGTCGGCGGCGACAAGCTCGCCATCAAGACGCCGGTCGGCGAGCTGACTTGGCCCTTGCCCGAGTTGCATGACCTCTGGTGGAACTCGATCTCGCGCGCGATGCAATGAGTGGCCGTCTTGACCTGGGAAGCTGCCGCACCTAGTTTGGAACCGATTCAATGAACGCCACACTTTCCGAGGTTGAGCAGCTTGCGCTCTCACTCGCGCCCGCGGATCGCGCCGCACTAGTGGACCACCTGTGGGAGAGCCTTGATGGCGCTTCGTTGCCGCATTGGGAGGCGGAATGGCGTGCGGAGATTGAGAAGCGCCGAACCGAAATCTCCGAGTGCAGGGTCAAGCCCGTGCCCGGCGAGGAAGTGAGTCGCAAGGCCCGGGAACTCGCTGCCGGGGTCCGCTCCTGACGTGCTCGGCTACGAGTATCATCCTGATGCCGAAGCCGAGTATTTGGAGGCCGTTCGATATTACTCCGAGATACGTCCAGAGCTTGGGTTTGCCTTCGTCGAGGAAATGGAGGCGGCAGTCCACCGCGCGCGTTCATCGCCGGACATGGGACGACCCTTCGGCGATGGTTGCCGTCGCGTCCTTGCCCGGCACTATCCGTATCTGGTGATCTACGAGAAACTTGAAGACCGGGTTTTCATCTGGGCGGTTGCCCACGGGAGTCGGCTTCCGGGATACTGGCGCGAGCGGCTTCGACACTGACCTGCCTTCGCGAACATCGGTGCTTGCGCGCGCGCCGCGGCCCCGGTTGGATTTGTCCGCGCGCGCAATGAGCTGATGTCCCCCGACCATCCCAAACACTACTGCGGCGTCTTCGGCGTCTACGGCCACCCGAACGCCGCGGAGCTGACCTACTACGGTCTCTTCGCGCTGCAGCACCGCGGGCAGGAGAGCGCGGGCATCGTCACGAGCGACGGACGGCAGTTCCGCGTCCACCGCGGCATGGGGCTTGTCTCGCAGATTTTCGACGGCACCATTCTTCACGGCCTCGTGGGCAACACGGCCGTCGGCCACACGCGCTACTCGACGTCGGGCAGCTCGAACCTGCGCAACGCCCAGCCACTCACGATTGACTGCGCGCGCGGCCAGATCGCGATCGCGCACAACGGCAACCTCACCAACGCGGCGCAGCTCCGCGAGGAACTGGAGAACAAAGGCGTCCCTTTTCAGACCACGGTGGACAGCGAGATCATCCTCATGCTGATGGCGCAACCGACGCTAGGCGGGCAGGAGAACAACCTCGTCCAGACCATCCGCCGCATCGAGGGCGCCTACTCGCTGGTCATCATGACCGAGAACGAGCTGATCGGCGTGCGCGACCCGCACGGCTTCCGCCCGCTCTGCATCGGCAAGCTCGACCAAGGCTGGGTGCTTTCGAGCGAGTCCTGCGCGCTCGACCTCATCCACGCAAAGTTCGTCCGCGAAGTGGAGCCCGGCGAAATCGTGATCATTGACAAGGAGGGCCTGCGCAGCGTTCAAGCGTTTCCCGACCACGGGCGCGAGGCGTTCTGCATCTTTGAATATGTTTACTTCGCGCGCCCCGACAGCACGCTCGCAGGGCGGAATGTTTACAATGCCCGCGTCGAGATGGGCCGGCAGCTCGCGCGCGAAAGCGGTGTCCCCGCCGACGTCGTCGTGCCCGTGCCCGACAGCGGCAACTGCGCGGCGCTGGGCTTTTCGGAGCAAAGCAAAATCCGGTTCGAGATGGCGTTCGTCCGCAACCACTACATCGGCCGCAGTTTTCTCCAGCCGTCGCAGCTCATCCGCGACTTCAACGTGCGGGTGAAGCTCAACCTCATCCCCGAGCTGGTGAAGGACAAGCGCGTCATCATCGTGGACGACTCCATCGTGCGCGGCACCACGTGCAAGGCGCGCGTGAAGTCGCTTAAGGAGGCCGGCGCGAAGGAAGTCCACGTGCGCGTGAGCTGCCCGCCGCACATGAACCCGTGCGTCTATGGCATTGATTTCCCGGACCGCAACAAGCTCATGGCCGTGAACCATTCGCACGAGGAAATCCGGCGCTACATCAACGCCGACTCGCTGGCGTATCTCTCGCAGGACGGCATGGTGAAGGCGACGGGCCGGCCGCGCGAAGCGTTTTGCATGGCCTGCTACGACGGCAATTATCCCGTTCCCTACGACCCGCTCGTAGACAAGCACATCATGGAGCGCCGTCGCGCCCGCGTCGAAAGCCTCGGCGAAGCGCTCGCGAAGGAGGAACTGCAGCCGAGGTTGCTGTGAAGGTTGGGCGCGCTGTCGCAGGACGGCACCACGCGACGAAACGCTTCCCTGTTATGAAATGTCCAGCCTGCCAGTCAGAACGAGTCGTCGAAGGAAAGAACTTCAACCTGCTCGGAGGCGGCTCCACTCACTACTTCCGGCCCGAGGGGTTGAGGAAACTGGTCAGTTCGGCCGACGTGAAAGTGAACGGCGGTTTTTGTGCCTGCTGCGACTGCGGCCTGCTCTGGTCGCAAGTGAACGCGAAAGAATTGACCGGATTGCTGGAACGGAGTGGCACCGAGAGAACTGTCAAGCGACTCGGACCAAAGAGCCAGTAGCGATTGGATTCAGAGGAAGACGGCTGATTGTGAAATGAAACAGAAAGCCTACGCCGCCGCTGGCGTTGACATTGACCTCGGCAATCGCGTCAAGGCGACGCTGCCGCAACTTCTTGCCTCGACTCACCGCCGCGAGGTGCTCGGCAGGGTCGGCGGCTTCGGCGGTCTCTTCGCACTCGACACGCGCAAATATCGCGAGCCCGTGCTCGTCTCATCCGTGGACGGCGTGGGCACGAAGCTGAAAATCGCCTTCGCGATGGACCGCCACGACACGATCGGCGCGGACCTCGTGAACCACTGCGTCAACGACATCGCGGTGCTGGGCGCGGAGCCCCTGTTCTTCCTCGACTACCTCGGCACAGGAAAGCTGGAGCCGCGCGTCTTCACCGACATCATCAAAGGCTTCGCGCGCGCCTGCGCGGAAAACAACTGCGCCCTCATCGGCGGCGAGACGGCGCAGATGCCGGGCTTCTATGCGCCCGGCGAATACGACCTGAGCGGCACCATCGTAGGCGTGGTCGAGAAGTCGCGGATGCTCAACGGCCAGAAATCCGTGAAGCGCGGCGACGCCGTCATCGGCATCGCATCGAGCGGCCTGCACACGAACGGCTACTCGCTTGCGCGTAGGATTCTGTTCGAGCAACTGAAACTCAAGCCCACGAGCCGCGTGGCCGGGTTGAGGAACACGCTTGGAGACGAATTGCTGAAAGTCCACGTCAGCTACGGCCCGCTCGTGCGGGCGCTCTTGAGGAAGTTCAATCACTCCGGCCATTCCGCAATCCGCAATCCGCAATCCGCATTTCCCCTCCGCGCCTTCGCCCACATCACCGGCGGCGGATTCGTGGACAACATCCCGCGCGTCCTTCCGAAGACCTGCGACGTCGTCATCCGCAAGGGCTCGTGGGACATGCCGCCCATCTTCCGGCTAATCGAGTCGAAGGGCGGCGTGCCCGAGGCTGAGCTTTACCAGGTCTTCAACATGGGCATCGGCATGGTCACGATCGTTTCCGCGGACTCGGCTGACGCCACCCTCCGCTTCATCCGCGCCACTCAACACAAGGCGTGGCTCATCGGAGAAGTCATCAAAGGGACCGGCGAAGCCCGCGTGGTTTAGCGGCGTCTGACTCCCGCACTGCGCGGCCCATGACGTTCAGGACATGACCGAACCGCTCCACACACCGCCGTCGCGCACCTTCATCCGCATCGCCACGCTGGCGACGATGTTCTGCTTCGGTGTTTTCGCGCTTATCGTCGAGGCGCTACAGAAGTCGCCGGAAGGCGCGACGTTCATCTGGTCCGGGGTGTCCGTGCTCGCGTTCGTCGCGGGCGCGGTGCTGGGCTGGCTTTACTGGTTCGTGATCGGCCGCTCGATGGCTTCGGCGACTTCAGCGAACGAAAGTCGCAGCCGCTTCCTTGCCTGCTCCATCCCCATCGTCGCAAGTGCGCTTGGAGCCTATGTGTTCATCCCGCTCAAGCTGACCGGTGGCGAAAAGCTGCGCGACATCTTCATCGGGCTCATCCTGGCCACGCTCGCGCTCGGAGTGGTGGGCTTCGCGATGTGGCGGGTGATCAAGTTCCTCAACGAGGACAGCGAGGGCCCGAATCCTCTGCCGCCCGCTACGCCGCCGCGTGACGAGAAGTGATTCGCGGCAACGCCAGTTACTTCGACGAGGTGACTGGCTCGAACAACAGCACGTCATCCACGAAGAGCACCGAACCGGCGGGCACCTCGAATCGCAGCTCATCGGCAAACGCGTTCTTCGTGGCAGGCTTGAAGTCCACCGACGCCTCGGGCCACGTCCCGGCAATCGTTTCCGTGTGCGCGCCCAACCATTCCCGCCTCTCGTTGCTGTTCGCCAGCACAATGCGCAGCGGCCCGTTGCCGTCGAGCCGGTAGCGGAAGCGCAGCCTGGTCAGGTCGCTCAACGGCCGCAGTCCGCGCAGGCTCACGCGAATCCACGGCGAGTTTGTTCGCGGATTCACGACAGACTTCGCGCACTTCCAAGTGAGCGGCGGGTCGTGCTTCACGATTTCAAAATCGCCCGGCCATTCCTTGCCCTGCTGTCCCGTGTCAAACCAACCGGTGAAGATGATGCGTCTCGGAAATGGATGTTTCTCCTGCGCGGCCGCCGCCTCGAAGAGCACGATGTCGTCAACGATCAACTCTGCGTCGGGCGCGATGTAGAACTGGATGTCATCAATGCGCTCGTCCTCGGCGAGCGGGCCGCCGGTGCCATCGGGACGGCGCGCGTGTGTCATGTCCACGGTCGCGGATTGCCATGAGGCTTGCGCGAGATTCGTGAGCGTGACGTGGCGGTGGTAGTTCTTCGAGAGGCTGTAGATCTGCACGCGCAACGTATCCGTGCCCGTCAGCCAGTAGCGGAAACTGAGCCGCGTGTTCGCCCCCATCGGCGGGCCGGGGACGGGATTGAAGATGACCGCCTTCCACGTCTTCGACGGATCGCCCTGCTTGTCGTCGAAGTCCTTTGTCTCGGTCGCGCGGCAGGCGCGGCGGTTCGGGACGGATGCGGAGAGCGAAGGCGGCACGTTGTTCGTTTCGACGGCGCCGCGCAGCCACCAGCGTTTCTCGATGTCAGTCTCGAAGTCCTCGAAGACGTGGACGCGCATCGGAGACCTTCCGGCCGAACGACGCTAGAGATTTTGCGATCTGCTTCGGCTGCCGCGAGTGTGCTCGCAGCGAACAAAAGGGAGACGAGAGGCGCGTTCATTGCGACGCTGTGCTCCCGGACGGCGAGTTCCCTGCCTGCTTCGTTGGGGCGACGGAGAAAGTGCGTTCAATCCGCGTCACGTTGCCCTGTCTATCTTTTACCGAAACGACGAGGCTCGCTTTCTGCAAAGATTTCACGGGCGTGTCGAGCTTCAGCTCCCACACGCCTTGCGACGCGGGTTTAAACTTTGACGCGAGGTTCTCGCCCGCGACCGTGCCGTTGACTGCGAAATCAGCGGTCACGGTGAAGCTTGCCGGTTCGAGACCCGAGTAGTAGTCGTGCGCGCCGATGAGGATGCGCGTGAGTGATGCGTTCGCGCCTGCGCGCGGATGCGTGACGGTCAGCACGGGGCGGTTGTCGTCGAGCATCCAGCCGAAGCCGCGCGCGTCGGGACGCTGCGGGTCGTAATCGAGGTCAATCGGGCAACCGAGGTCAATCCATCGCACGAGAGTGAAGCGATCCTCGTCCGTGAGCGGGGCGACCTTGATGAGTTGACCGTCGGGTCCGCGATACTTGCCCGCAACGGCATCGGGCGGCGGCATCTGCAAGCCGAGAAAGTCGAGGTCGTAACGATGGCGGTTCTTGTCCGTCGGCACGCGCTCGCCCTTCAACGCGAAGAATCCCGCGCCCGGCTCCGGCTCGGACGGATGGACGTCGTTGGTGAAGCCGTCGAGGCGTTCGCCGAAGATTTTCCAGACGAGCAGGCTGCGGCGTGATTGCGTCTTGCGGATGTAACGCGAGGCGTTCGGATAGCCCCACGAGTCGTAGCCGATGGGCTTGTGGCCGAACTTCGCCTTCTCGTCGAGCGCGAGCCGGTAGTAGGTGCCGGGAAACTTCTCCGCGTTCTCGCGCTGGAGGAGTTCGTCGTCGGCGTCGAGCACGAGGTTTCCCGCAAGTTTTTCCGAGCGCTTCGTGTGGCACGCGGTGCAACTGCGGTCGAGGATGGGCCGGATGTCGCGCCAGTATTCGAGCGAGACCACGCCCACGCCGGGAGCGGACTTCTTTGCGAAGCGCAGGCCGGCCAAGTCTTCCGTGTCCCATTTCGCTTTCGACTCGTCGCGGGCTTTCGCTGTGACCAATGGCGCGGTGTTCACGAGATCCCACACCTTGTAGTCGGGCCGCGCCGCCGCGGTCAGCGCGAAGTCGGTCGGCTTCTGGCTGTGGGCGTGGCAGCCGCCGCAGTCGTTGCGGATTTCACCGGGCCGAAGCTGGTGCCACGTCTGCGAGGTGTTCAGCACCATGCCGCGCCGGTCGAGAGTCTGGAACGTGAACGCGGTGTCGGCGGGAATCTTCGCGAGAAAGCTCGTGTCGGGATTTCCGTCGGGATCGAGTGGCTGGCGCGCAACTTGTCCTGCGCGTGGACTTTCACCCCTCACCCCGGCCCTCTCCCCTCCGAGGGGAGAGGGAGAAGAATCGGATGCGAACTTCCTCAACGGAATCTCACCGAGGATGCGCAGGCGTTCGTTCGCGTGATTGTAGAAGCGACGACCGGTGTTTGAGCCGCGATGACGGTCGGTCGTCGGCTCCATCGCGAGGATGCGGACGGCGTGGATGTCGCTGTTCTCGTAGAGGCCGACTTCGCCGCCCTGGTTGTGGAAGTTCAGCGGCATGCCGTTGCCGTGACTCGTGAACGCGTCGAGTCCGCGCCACGGATCGTTGCCACCGGCGTAGCTCGCGGTGACCTTGCCCTCGGGCACGCGGCCGTTCGGATAGCTCTCGCGCTTGTAAAAGCTCGACGTGCCGATGAGGCCGAAGGGCGCGCCCTCGGGCAGGTGCTTCGAGAGCGAGCCGTCGTTCGCGAGCGGCGCGAGTCGCTTCGGTTCTTTCACTCCGTAAATGCGTTCGTAGGACACGAGTGCGCGGGGCCACTGCTCGTTGTAGTTCGTGTCGTTCTTGATGAGCCGCAACTGCGACGGCTCCTCGACCACGGCGCCGTTCTTCGTGAGATAGATGCCGCCGTCGAGCTGCGGCAGGTGCGAGTATTGGTGGTTCACGGGGCCGGGCGAATACACCGTGAGCAGGTGGTTGTCCGGCGCGCCCGAAGGATGTGTGAACTTGCCGACAGCGGGAGAATGCTTGTCGCCGACCACGGACGGGTCCGCCGGGCCCTCGCGTCCATGCGTGAACGGCGTGAGCGACACCGAGCCGACCGGCATGAACGGCTTGCGATACCACTGCGGCTTGGCGTTGTAGAAGCGGCCGTAGCGCCACGGCGTGTTGCTCGCCATGTGCGCGGGACCGAAGTGCGCCGCGCCCGGCGGCGGTTGCAGCGGCAGCTTGATGTAGGCGCCGAAGCCGGAGTTGTTCTGGTTGTAGTATTCCTCGACGACGAGCGCGCCTTCCGAGAGCTGCGTCTGGAAGTGGAAGCCATTCGGCGCGCCGCCGGGGTCGAACGCGCTCACGAGCGGCGCCCAGCCAGTGCCGTCGCGGTTGATGACCCACAAGCCCCACGAGATGTCGCTGCGGATGCCCTGCGATTCGAGCGTGCTGAACATGATGCGCCCGTCCGCGAGCACCACGGGGTGCAGCGCGCCCGCGATGTTGAGGTGGCCAATCTTCTCGATGTTCTTCCCGGGGCCATAGTCCGAGTCGTCCATCACGAAAAGCTGCAGCGCCATGGCGGGATAACCCTTCGAGGGACGAAAGCCATCGCGGTTGCTCGTGAAGACGATTCGTCCGCCGGGTAGCGGGCACGGGCCCATGTTGAACACGCCGTAGTCGAAGTGCGTGCGGCCGGGCTGTGGCGTGCGGAAATCGTCCGCCCACTTCGCCGCCCCTGTGTTCGGTGTAAAGGTCTGGTCCGTGAGCCGCACGATGCGGCGCGACTTCACGTGAATCTTGAAGATGTCCGCGCCCTGCCGCGGCGGCGACCACTGGTTCGCTTTCTGCAAGTTGTAGAGATGCGAGAAGTAAACCCACTGGCCGTCGAACGATACCATCGGGTCGGTGATCGAGCCGTCGCCGCCCGCGACGAGCAGTTCCTCGCGGCCGTCCGGGTGCAGCAACATCAGGTCCGCGCCGGGCTCCATCGTCACGGGCTGCGAGAAGTCTGTGTAGAATCGCTTGTGCTTTTCGTCGCCCGCGCGCGGTGCGCGCACGTAAACGATGTCGTAGTCGTAGCGCACGGACTTGTCCGTGGAGATGTGCGGGACAGTGATGTTGATGGGCGCCGGGAAGAGCGGTTCCTTCAAGTGCTGCGCGTGCGTTGCGACACGGCCGAACGAACCGAGGACGAGGACGAGGACGGGGACGATGGGGCGCGTGCGCATGGTGGCAAACTGGTTCATGGATTCTGACTTGGAGAGTAGGCGCGGGCTTCAAGGCTGTCATGGAAAAACCTTTCCCGGCCCGCAAGGTGACTGTTTGATTCGCCGCGCATGAAGCTGCTCGTCATCGGTTCCGGCGGACGCGAACACGCGCTCGTATGGAAGCTCGCGCAATCGCCGCTCGTCACGCGGATGTGGTGCGCGCCGGGCAACGCGGGGATTCAACAGGAGCGAACGAAGCAGACGGAGAAGGTGGTCGAGTGCGCTCCCATCGGCGCGGAGGACTTGGCGGGGTTGCTTGATTTCGCAAAGCGCGAGCGTGTGGACCTCACCGTCGTGGGCCCGGACAATCCGCTCGCGGCGGGCATTGTGGATCTGTTTCAGCAACACGGGCTGAAGATTTGGGGACCGAACAAGCGCGCCGCGCACTTTGAGTCGAGCAAGGCCTTCTCGCAGGACTTCATGGCGCGGCACGGCATCCCGACCGCCAAGTCCGGCACGTTCAACGACCCGGTGCTTGCGAAGAAGTTCGCCGCGAGCCTCGGCGGTCGCTGCGCGGTGAAGGCCGACGGCCTCGCGCTCGGCAAAGGCGTGCTACTCACGACGAGCGACGCCGAGGCGGACCGCGCGATTGACGAGATCATGGTCAGCAAGTCCTTCGGCACCGCGGGCCAGCGCGTCGTCATCCAGGAATTGCTCGAAGGAATCGA
>Ga0247727_10014959_pt1 | contig 12807 bp, 13 predicted proteins | sample WisWelCaveWW1625_FD_202498 | JGI IMG/M metagenome (GOLD analysis project Ga0247727, IMG submission 202498) | Biofilm microbial communities from Wishing Well Cave, Virginia, United States - WW16-25 | ecosystem: Environmental > Aquatic > Deep subsurface > Groundwater > Cave microbial mat | place...
CGCGAAGACAACCGGCTATCTTTGCTGATGGAAGACAACGGAAAGGGATTTGACAAAAATATTTTAGAAACGAGCAAAGGAAACGGATGGCACAATATTCAGTCGCGGCTGGAGTTGATTCATGGAACAATTGAAATTGACTCGCAACAGGGAAACGGAACGGTTGTGCATGTTGAAGTCCCGCTGAAACAAAATTCTTTTGCTGATATTAATTCCTGAAATGAAAAAACTGAAACTGCTGCTTGTGGATGACCACCAGATTCTGTTAGATGGAATCAAAGCGTTGCTGAAAGACGAAGAGCAATTTGAAATTATCGGTGAAGCGACCCGTTGTTCAGTAGCAATAGAACTGCTCAGAAAAATTTCTCCGGATATTGTTATCACCGATATTCAGATGCCTGAAATGTCGGGGATTGAATTCACTGCAATCATCAAGAAGGAATATCCTCATATCAAAGTCCTTGCTCTTTCCATGTCAGGCGAGGAGGGTATGATTGCAGAAATGGTTGAAGCAGGAATTTCCGGTTATGTTTTGAAAAATACTGGCAAGGAAGAATTGCGTGAAGCGTTATTGAAAATTTCCGGTGGCGGGGTATTTTTCAGTGAAGAAGTCACAGCATCATTGACACGCGGCATGCGGCAGCGTAAGGAAATGAGTGAGATTGAAAAAGCAGCACACATCACTCCAAGAGAAAGGGAAATCATCAAACTCATAGCCAAAGAATACAGCAACAAAAAAATATCTGACGCACTTTTCATCAGCGAAAGAACAGTGGAAACGCATCGCAAAAATATTTTTCGTAAGACCAACACAAAATCAGTGCTTGGTTTGGTTAAGTGGGCGCAGGAGCATAAAATAGCTTAGGGTTTAGGGTTTTGAATTTGGGTAAGGATATCCGTGCCTGTGGGTATATGAAAATACCCGCGCAACGGGATTGATGCGCGTGTAATGCCTGCGCACTTTTGTGTCATGAAATTTCTAACCATGACAACCATGAAAAATATTTCCAAGACAACTTCACTTCTTGTGCTTGCTTTTAGTCTTGCGGTTTTTTCCTCCTGCAAAAAAGATGATGCCGCACCTGCAAACAACAACCCGCCAAGCAGCAACTCAACCGCCTGTAACTTCACAACGGATGTGCTGAGGATTGATGCAACCACAAAAAATATCCTGAGCGATTCATGCCGTGTGTTCGGCAGCAACTATTTTATAGAACACTGGGTTGATTCGGCTCGCACCGAAGGCATAGTGATTATCTTTAACGGAACAGCGTTGCCGGCAGCAGGAAATTATACAGCGGTCAGTACGTTCGCAGCAGTTGACGCAACACATGCTTATGTCGAGTATTACACTTCAACAACAGCGTATCAACCCGCAAGCGGAACAATTACTGTAACCGACAGCGGCATTTCAAAAATATATACGTTTTGTAATTTTGCCTGTACGGACGGAACCACAACAAAAACCGTTTCTGTCAGAGCAACGTGTAATTAATCATCCGAAAATATTTTACAATTAATCTATAACCTTTAAAACCAAAAACTATGAAAACAAAAATTACTCTGACAATTTTAGTAATTGTATTTGCATTAAGTGCAAAAGCACAATGGGTTGCCACCAACAACGGTCTGAACTACTACGTTTGGGGTTCGGCAGTGTACAATGGCGAACTTTATGCGTGCGGAAATTTTGACCAAGCCGATGGAAACCCTGCACTCGCTATCGCAAGATGGAATGGTTCGGCATGGAGTGATGTTGGGGGCGGATTTCAGCAAGGCACCATCAGTTATGCAGTTCGCAGCTTAATTGAATTCAATGGCGAACTTGTAGCAGGCGGTTATGTGGATTCAGTAGCGGGAATGCCAATCCGTAAAGTGGCGAAGTGGAACGGCACAACGTGGAGCGCGATGGGAATGGATTGTCCCATCAGTACGGTAAGTTGCTTTGCGATTCACAACGGAGAATTGTATGCAGGAGGTCAGGGCGGAGGCGCAGTGAAAGTTTGTGTGGCAAAATGGACGGGCAGCAACTGGCTTCCGCTGGATACACAGGCAGGTAACACCGATGTTTGGGCGCTGGCTTCCTACAACGGACAGTTGTATGCAGGCGGCAGCTACAGCAATTTCAACGGAACCGGTGCGGCAGGCATTGTACGCTGGAACGGTTCGTCATGGAGCGGTGTCGGAACAGGATTTGGTTTGTTTGATGCAGTGCGCACGTTCGGTGTTTTCAACAGTCAATTATATATCGGTGGAGCTTTTGACACCATTGGCGGTGTGCCTGCAAATAATATTGTATCGTGGAATGGCTCAAATTATTCAGCGCTCCAGGGAGGAGTTAACACGCAGGTTCAATCTTTGTTCCCTCATGGCAGTAAACTTTTTGTTGGCGGCACATTCTGGATGGTGAACAGTACAACCACCAATGCAAACCGCGCTGCACACTGGGATGGTTCGGCATGGACAGTTTTAGGAATGGATCTTGCCGCAGGTGCAAAAACGATTTGCATATATAACAACGAACTTTATTACGGAGGCGAAGGCGCGGGGCATAATTATATGGCACGATGGACAGGAGGAACTTTTCCTATCGGGATAAATGAAAATGAATCGGATGTGCGGGTAAGTGTTTATCCGAATCCGGCTTCAGATAAATTGGCAATAAGCATCCCGATGCATCGGGAGCAAATGGCAATTAAAGAAATAAAAGTTTTTGATGTGCTTGGCAGTAATGTCATTAGCCAGATGCCAACAGCAAACAACCAGCAGCAAATTACAATTGATGTATCTGATTTGACACCGGGAATTTATTTTCTCACCTGTAACGGCTCAGAAGCAAGAACAAAATTCGTGGTACAGCGTTAGGCTTTTAAAAATATAAGCCACGATTCACAGATTGATTTTTTAGTTTTTTAATCTGTGAATCTGTGGCAACTTTTTTCTTTTATGATATGTGTTCAACCTCTTTCATATCCACAGCGCGCACCTGCCACGTGATGAAGAGGCAAATGATACTGACGGCAATACTGATGTAACCGATGATATCATAATGCTGCAATTCGCCCGCAGGATTTTTTGTGATTATCATTCCCCCGATGTACGCAGTGAGTCCGAGTGAAAGTTGCTGAAGCGATGAGTTGAGATTCATAAATCCTCCGCGAAGGTTTGGCGGCACAACGGAAGTCACCAATGCTTGAGCGGGAACCATTCTTCCACCGGCAACCATGAAGAAAAGCGTGGTGACGATTAGCACATCATAGTAGGGCACGCGGGGGAGATTGGTGAGCAGGAAAACAGGAACCACTGCAAGAAGCATAAAGATGGTGAACACTTTGTGCTTGCCGAATTTATCAGAAAGTTTCCCGACAAGGGGGGTGACAAAGAGAGAGGAAAGCCCACCGAAAAAATACATCAGCGGTAATTGTTCTTGCAGGAAGCCCGTGTTCTTGGTGAGATAAGGAGCGATGAAAGGAATGGCAGCGAAGTGAGAAAAGATAAGTGTCATCATCATCAGTAGTGCGAACTGTTGGTTTCTGTCCTTCCACACACTTTGATAGACACGGAAAATATTTCTTTCCCTTTTGTTGTCAATGTGCGCTTTCATGTTGGGAATGAATATGAAAGCGATTATGCAGAGAATAACTCCGAGAATTGCAATGCCGATGAACGGAATCTGCCAGTTGGTTCTGTTGGCAATGTAAAGTCCGAACGGAACTCCGGCAATGGTCGCCAGCGCAAATCCTGACATGAGCCACCCCATCGCCCGACCTCTTTTCTCATAAGGAAAAATGTCGCCAACAATAGATAATGCCTGCGCGCCAATAAGTCCGCCAAACAAACCGGCAATGATGCGCGATGCCATCAATGTTTCGTAGGAGTTGGCAATGCCGCAGCCGAATGTTCCGACAATCAATCCGGAGAAGGCAACAAGAAGTACGTGCTTGCGGTCGAAGCGGTCAACCATGAACGATGCTGTCATGCTTGCGGCAAAAGCGCTGAAGGCATAAACAGAAACAAGCAGCCCGAATTGCTTTGGTGTGATGTCGAATGATGCTTCAAGGAATTCCTGCAGCGGCATCATTATCATGAAGTCCATGATGTTGGTGAAGTTGATGGCGGCAAGAAGTATGAGAAGGGAGATTTCTTTTTTCGTCATAAATATTTTTCAGTGGCTAAAGTAAAAAAAGAGGCAGTGTATATTTTTTTGTTATATCTTTGATTTGAAATTACGACTGTGAAAAAACTACTTCTCTTTTTCTGTTTAAGTTTTCTTTCCGGAAAAGTTTTTTGTCAGAACTATAAACCGTTCCCTGATTCGAACGCGTACTGGGTTGAGGGGCATGGTTGGTTATATTATCAAGTGCCCTGTTCCTATTGGCATGACTGGAGTAAATTGTTTTATTTGGGGAGCGATACGATAATAAATTCTTCGTCCTACCACAAGCTATATTTTCGAGGTACATATTCCTATCATATGATTACTCAACCAGGATGTCTTGATGGAACAGTTCACTACACTTATATGTCTGAAAGTTTGTTTGCCTGCGTAAGGCAAGATACGGGGTTAAAAAAAGTTTTTCTGTACGATTTTAGTAATAACAATGACACACTTCTATACGATTTCAATTTGACAGTTGGAGATACTCTTCCACAGACATATATTAATGTTGCGTATCCAAATGTTGTTGTACAAGCAATTGATTCAATTCAATTGACAGATGGCTTTCATAAAAGATTTGTTCTAAATACTGTTAGCGTAAATGGTCCTGCGGCAATTATTGAAGGAATCGGAAGCACCTATGGCTTACTAACGCCATTGCTTGGGCAGCTTGAGGGGTATGACCAATTGGTATGTTTTTCTCATGATAGTGTTATTTACCCGGATACTTCTGTATCATGTGATTTAACAGTTGCAATTCCTGAACAAAATCCTGAACAACTTTTTTCCCTTTCCCCCAACCCCTTCCAAAATTTCATCAATATCAAAAACAATCAGCAAAAGGACTTAAGCATTACCATCTTTTCCCCCATCGGGGAAGTGGTTCATAAGACAACTTTACTTAAAGACGCTTCAGTTACAATTAATCTTTCTGGTCTTGCGGCAGGAATTTATCTGGTTACTGCGCGCTCGGACAACAATTTCACTGCGCGGAAAATAATTAAGGAGTAATCTGCGATGAAAAAGATACTCTTCTTCTTTTTGTTAGCCGGCAACATTTCAGTTGAAGCACAGACATCAGTTTATCATCCTTTCCCTGATTCGAATGCAGTGTGGCGAGTAGGTTGGGGTGCAGCATCTTGTGCTCAATTTAATTATCCTCAAGCGCAATATCAATATGAAATTAATGGTGATACGCTGATGGGAACATATCTTTATAAAAAGATTATCAGAGTTTTTAGCGGAGGAATTTATTTTTGTGGACCAAATTATCCATCTGGTAGTGGCTATATGGGCGGGTTAAGACAGGATACAATTGTCAAGCAAGTCTTTTTTGTCCCTAAAGACAGTGTTCAAGAAAAAGTGCTTTATGATTTTAATTTAAGCATAGGCGATACTGTAAGAGGTATGTTTATAGAAGTTCTTGTCGGTAATAGTTTAATTGTAACAGAGATTGATTCTATATCAATTGGTTCTACATATAGAAAACGGTTTAAATGTGAAGGGTCTAATCCCTTTCATGTTAATTATTTAGTTGAAGGAATTGGTAATATAACATCCGGGTTGTTAGAGCCACCGGAAATGATGGACTTAACGCCCGCATTAGTTTGTTTTAAACAAGATAGTGTACAATTGTATCCTTCATCTCCAATTAGCCACTGCGATTTACCAAATTCAATAAGTATTATTTCAGAAGAAAAGTTTTCTTTAACTATTTCCCCAAACCCCGCCCACGATTTCATCAACATCAAAAACAATCAGACAAAAGATTTGAGCATTACCATCTTTTCTTCCATAGGGGAAGTAGTTCATAAGATAACTTTAGTTAAAGATGCGGCAACTACAATTAATCTTTCCGGACTTCCGGCAGGAATTTACCTGGTTACTGCACGCTCGGACAACAATTTCACATCACGGAAAATAATTAAGCAATAATTTTCTCAGGTTACTGTTCTCTTCTTCACCGAAAGTGTCTCCCCCGTTGAGGAATTATATCTGTTTGTTTAGAAAAGTATCTCGTTCGTTTCAAATCCTGTTCTGTTTGGAACAGAAAGTGTTGTGTTTGTGACAAACCCGGCTCGGTTTATCACGGTTCATGTCTTCCTTGATATAAAAAGTGTTCTGTTTGTTTAAAATAGTATCTTGTTTGTAACAAACCCAGCTCGGTTTATCATAAATAGTGTCTTGCTTAATACAAATACTATTGTTTTTATGACAAATGGTATATGGCTTATTAAAAACCCGACTCGGTTTATGATAAATCCGACTATCTTTGTCGAAAATCCAATTGGATTTGTAATGAATACTATTCTTTTCACCCGAAAAACAATTTAACCCATGAGAAAAGCTGTTGTATTAATAAACTTTATCAGGATTCCTATTGCGAATAAGATTCAGTTTGCCCGCGACAGGGTGATTGACATGACAGGCAATGCAAATTTCCTATCGCCCGATGTTCCGCTTGCCGGCATTACCGCTGCTGTTGACAAACTTGAAACAAAATTTCAGAAAGCGCAGGGAGGAGGCATGGCAGATACCGCTGCGCAGAACGCAGCCGAAATTGTACTTGATGATTTGATGCGAAAACTTGCCGACTATGTTTCGCGCGTTGCCGGTGGCAGCGCAGTGATTATTACCAGCGCAGGTTTCTCCGTCATCAAAACAAAACCATCGCTCATGCACAAGCCGGGAAAAGTGGAGGGACTGAAACTGACGCGCACCCAGCAATCAGGAACGCTCATCTCCAACTGCAAACGCCTCCCGAACGCAAGAGGATTTGTGACAGTGATTTCCACTTCGCCCGATGCCGCTGTTGTGGTTGAAGGGGAACATTTAATCATCAATCCGGGGGAGGCAAAAATCATCCTTCACATCGGCTCGAAGCGCAAGGCGAAGCATGGAAACCTGGTGCCGGCAACAAAATATTACATAAAGAAATTCGCTTTCAACACCGCGGGCAGAGGCGCGGACAGTGATATGATTACCATTATGGCGGGGTGAGCGGTTTCACCAGGGGCGCTCATGAACTTTATAGTTATCTTTGATTCAAAATTTATTCCTATGGAACTTGTCATTCGCAATATCAAATCAAAGCAGGACGTGAAGCTTTTTTCAGAGCTTGCCAAGCGTCTTGGATTGAAAACCACAGAACTTTCGCCTGAAGAAAAGGAAGACATTGCTTTTGGACTTGCAATGGAGGAAGGAAAAAAATCCGGCATTGCATCGGAAGAAACGGTGATGAAAACGCTTCGTAAGGTTCAGCGCAGGAAATAATGAAAGTTGTTTTCACCAAACAATTCAATAAGGACATCGGAAAGATTAAAGACAGGCGAATTGCTTCTTTGGTTGAATCGGCAATAGTCACGGTCAAACTTTCCTCGAAACTTTCTGAGATTAATAATCTTAAAAAACTTACGGACTATAATAATGCTTACCGAATTCGTATTGGCGATTACCGGTTAGGAATTTTTGTTGATGATGAAGCGATAATGTTTACGCGCTTTCTTCACCGTAAGGAAATTTACAGGTATTTCCCCTGAGAAAAATTCTTCTATTTTTACCCCTCATTTATTTTTATGTTGAAGCGAGGCAAACTCTTTTTGGTTATACTGTCTGTTCCATTTTTTTCTGCTGCTCAAAAGACATGGACACTCCAGGAATGTGTTGACCATGCGCTGAAGAACAACATTCAGATAAAACAAACAGAGCTTAATCTTGATTTGGCTGATGTGAACAAAGACCAATCGCTTTTCAATATGTTCCCATCGCTTAACGCGGGCGCGAGTCACAATTCTTATTTAGGACGAAGCGTTGACCCTACAACCTACCAGTTCACCACAAGCGAAATCCGTTCCAGCAATTTCTCACTCACCAGTTCCCTGACAATCTTTGAAGGATTCCAGTTGCAGAATTCGCTGAAGCAAAGCAAGCTCAACTATCTCTCCGCTAAATTTGATTTGGAAAAAATCAGGAATGACATTTCACTGAATGTGGTTACGTTCTATCTGCAGGTTCTTTATAACAAAGACCTCGTGAAGCAGGCGCAGGAACAAACAGAGGCAAGCAAAACGCAGCGCGACAAGCTTAAAGAAATGGAGAACCTCGGTGCGGCATCGCGCGGAAATCTTCTCGATATGGAAGCGCAGCTTGCTTCCGATGAATTGCGTTTGGTGAATGCGCAATCGCAATATGATGCTGCTGTTCTTTCACTTGCGCAGTTGCTGGAACTGGAAACAGTAGTTGGTTTTTCAGTTGACACTCTTTCTTTCGCTGCTCCGTTAGTAGATATTTCTTCGCTGAATGTTTCTTCCATTTATGAAGCGGCATTGAAGACACAGCCCGATATAAAAAGCTCTGAATACAAAGTTGAGAGCGCGAGGAAAGGATTGTCCATTGCGCGGAGTGCATCTTATCCGCGCTTGTCATTGAGCGGTTCTATCAGCTCTGCCTATTCCTCTTCGGGACAAAGAGGTGTCCAGCCATGGGACACAGTTGCCTATGAAAGCGGCTACACTTCTTCCTTCGATACAGTATATTCAGTCAGCATTGTTCCCACGATAGAAAAGACACCTTTCAGCGACCAGCTTGATGAAAATCTTAGCAAGTCAATCGGCTTCAATCTTGTCATTCCTCTTTTCAACGGCTGGCAGACGAGAGCGGGAATCAGGCGGGCGAAAATTTATTTGCGTCAGTCGCAGTTAAATGATGAGTCAACGCGCAAGTCGCTTTTCAAAAGTGTTCAGCAGGCGGTGAATGATGTGGCTGCGGCTAACAACCGTTTCTCTGCCGCCCTGCGAAGCGCAGATGCCTTAAGCGAATCATATAATTTTAACGAGCAGAAATTCAATTTGGGAATGTTGAACTCATACGACTTCCTGATTTCAAAAAACAATTATTCCAAATCACAGGCGGACTTACTGCAGGCGAAATACGATTTGATATTCAAACTCAAGATTCTCGATTTCTATATGGGAAAACCATTGACTTTTTAAAAGCAATTGAAAACAAACGATTGAGCTAATCAGTTATTAAGTAAGCGAACAAACTAATCAATCATAAATAATAAGTAATCAATTAAAAATATGTTACCGAAAAATAAATTACTCCGCTGGCTGCTCATCATCACGGTAGGGCTCATTGTCTTTGTCATCATCGGCAAGGCAGCCGGATGGTTCGGCAAAGGCGATGTCATAAAAGTTGCCGTGGAAAAAGTTAAGAAGCGCAACATCATCGAAAGCGTTACGGCAAGCGGAAAGATTGAACCGGAAACGGAAGTGAAAATCAGCCCGGATGTATCGGGAGAAATTGTTGAACTTCCTGTGAAAGTTGGCGACCGGGTTACGAAAGGACAACTGCTTGCAAAAATAAAACCTGAGATTTATGAATCGTTTCTTGAGCGCGCAGAGGCAGCGGTGAACACTTCCCGCTCGCAACTGCTTTCCGCAAAAGCACGGCTCGAACAGGCAAGAGGCGGTTTTGAAAAAGCAGAGACAAATTACCAGCGCAACAAGAAACTTTTTGAAAAGAAATTAATTTCTCCTGCAGAGTTTGAAAGTAATGAAGCAAGTTATGAATCTTCTAAAGCAGAAAACGAAGCAGCGGTTCAGAATGTGAAGAGCGCGGAGTACAACGTGACAAGTTCAGAAGCAGCACTCAAAGAAGCGAAGGACAATTTGCTTAAGACAACCATTGTCGCTCCGGCTGATGCAATCATTTCAAAACTTAACAGCCGAAAAGGAGAACGTGTAGTCGGTACTTCTCAGTTTGCCGGAACAGAAATAATGTCGCTGAGCAACCTCAACGAAATGCAGGTGAACGTGAACGTAAACGAAAATGACATCGTGCGTGTGGACCTGAACGACACAGCAATCATTGAAGTGGATGCATATCCCGACAGGAAGTTCAAAGGATTGGTAACAGAAGTGGCAAACACAGCTAACACAATTGGCTCAAATGCAGACCAAGTGACAAACTTCACTGTGCGCATCCGCGTAATCAAAGAATCGTACAGCGATTTGATTGCCAAAGATGGTTCATCCAAGCCCGTATTTTTTCCGGGCATGTCAGCAACAGTGGAAATACAAACCAGGCGCGTGTATAAAGTATTGTCCGTTCCGGTTAAGGCGGTGACTACTCGCGACACGACAGATAAAAAACAATCTGCAGCTAAAAAGGAAGGAAGCGAAGAAAAAGAAGTTGATATGGATGAAGCCGGACAAATGATGCAGGATTCAAAAGAGGATTCGACAAAAAATAAAAATAAAATTGAATGTGTGTTTGTGGTTGCCGATGGAAAGGTGAAACTGAAAGCGGTGAAAGTCGGAATCCAGGATTTGAATTATATGGAAATAATCAGCGGAGTCAACGACAGTGATGTGGTGGTTACAGATCCATATAAGGCACTTTCACGCAATCTGAAAGAAGGCAGCATGGTAGAGGTTGTAAAGAAGGAAGATTTGTTTGATGAAGAAGAGAAAAAATAAATATTCGAATCCCAAAAACATCGAAACGAATCTGTACTAAAATATGAATTACGAATAGTAGCTGCAGATTCCCAGATTGTTATTTTTTATTCGTGAAATTCTTAGCTGCCTTTTTATTTGATTCATTGTGACTCTCATCTTAAACATAGAAACTGCAACTGAAGTTTGCTCCGTTGCCTTAGGCCGCGATGGAAAACTTCTTTCACTCAGAGAATCAAAAAGCGGATTCACGCATTCGGAAAACGTAACCGTATTTATTGATGAAGTAATTAAAGAAGCAGGAGTATCATTGAATGCTCTTGATGCAATTGCAGTGAGCAAAGGCCCCGGCTCGTACACAGGTTTGCGAATCGGTGTGTCAACAGCAAAAGGATTGTGCTTCGCACTTGAAAAACCACTTATCGCTGTTCCTACTCTGAAATCACTGACTGCAAGTGCGATAAATAATATCTCAAATCTCTCCCGAACATTCAGGACTCAAATCTCAATGCTCTTTTGTCCCACGCTTGACGCAAGGCGCATGGAAGTTTACTGCGCTGTTTATGATACTGAACTTAAGGAGGTTGAAACAACTTCGGCAAAAATCATAAATGAAAATTCCTTTACAAAAATTCTTGAATCAAATCAGGTTTACTTTTTTGGAAACGGAGCGATGAAATGCAAATCGCTCATCACAAATCCGAATGCAGTTTTTATTGAAGATGTTTTTGCTTCTGCCGCTTCGATGATTTCTCTTTCTGAAAAATTATTCGCGGACCCCGAATTCTCAGGGGAAGATGCCGCATACTTCGAGCCATTTTACCTGAAAGATTTTGTTGCCGGAAAACCGGGAATGCTAAACGCCTGATTTTTTTCTTCTGCTGATTTCTGTCATTATCAGCGAAAGCTCCCTGCTGCTTTGACCTGCAACAGATTTATTTTCCTGCGCCCTGCGAATTAAGTATGGTAAAACCGCTTCCACTTTTCCGTACGGGACATACTTGGCAACATTGAATCCCGCTTTGGACAGATTGTAGCTGATGTGGTCGCTCATGCCGTAGAGCTGCGAAAACCAAATGCGCTTGTCGGCCGGTGAAATATTTTTTTTCTGCATCAGTTCCACAAGCAGCGCACAGCTCTTTTCATTATGCGTTCCATTGCAAATGGAAATATGGCTGATGTTATCCACACAAATCTCCAGCGCCTGATTGAACGCACTGTCCGTTTCATATTTTTTTCCGAAGACGGGAATTGAATAGCCCATCTCCGCTGCACGCTCCGTTTCTTTTTCATGATATGCACCACGGACAAGTTTGTATCCGCCAACATACCCGTTAATCCGCGCGTGCTCAATCATTTTCCCGAGATAATTCAGCCGGTCGGTGCGGTAAAGCTGAACAGTGTTGTACACAATAGCTTTCTCTTTGTTGAAACGCAGCATCATCTTGTGTGCCAAATCATCTATGCCGTTTTGAATCCATGATTCTTCCGCATCAAAAAAAACAGGAACATTCTTTTCATAAGCACGCAGGCAGATTTTTTCCACGCGCTGTTTTACCCTGCTGAATTCCGTTTCTTCTTCCTGAGTTAGCATTTTGCCCGCAGAGATTATTTCAAGCAAGTCAAGCCGCGCAATTCCTGTTGCTTTGAAAACAGAAAATGGAATCCGCACGTCTCCTAATGCCTTGTCAATGGTGGAAAGAATTTCGCTGCATGTGTTTTCAAAATCATTTTCCTTCTGCTGCCCCTCAACAGAATAATCGAGAATAGTTCCGATGCGCGACTTCCACAGTTTAGATATTGCCGGTTCGGAGTCAGCAATATTTTCACCACCGCAGAAATGCCGGAACACAGTGTTGCGGACGATTCTTTTTATTGGAAGTCCCGTCCGAAACGCAGTAGTGACAAAAGGAGCGGAAAATTTTACCAACGAAGTGTTGCCAATGAAACGGAAAAGCCACAACGCCCTGCGCAGTTCTGCAGTGGTTTTGTCGGCAAAAGCAACCTCTGTGTTATCAAAAGAAATATTCAGCAAGCGTTTTGGAAAGATGCGACAAAGATAAGAACAGGTCGCATGTTTCGTATGCTGATTTGCGTCAGTATAATATCTTTGCCGCGATGAATTCAGTTACAAATTTTCTCCCGCTTTCTGATTGGGGTTTCAATTTTTCTCACCCGCTCATTATT
>Ga0247727_10014960_pt1 | contig 12807 bp, 5 predicted proteins | sample WisWelCaveWW1625_FD_202498 | JGI IMG/M metagenome (GOLD analysis project Ga0247727, IMG submission 202498) | Biofilm microbial communities from Wishing Well Cave, Virginia, United States - WW16-25 | ecosystem: Environmental > Aquatic > Deep subsurface > Groundwater > Cave microbial mat | place...
TCAGCACGGTGCGGAAGAGCAACGAATCGCGATGAGCCTCGCCGAAAAACTCGTGCAATCTTCCGAGCGCGGAACGCACCGGTTCTTGTTCGGGCAAGGTATGCACGACCACCAACTCGCGGAGGTTGTAGCCTCGCGTCAATAGCAATTCCAGCGTCAGCGTGATCACCTGCGCCTCAGAGCCGAGCGTGGCGATGAGGGTGGATGAATTCGTCATAATGGATTCCATCATCGCCTGATGATCAATCATCAGGCTAAAATGTGCAAGCGCCATAAATGGCGCTAGAATTTGAGGGCGCTTTAGAGTCCTTACATATTTTAGCCCCGTGATTCATCGTGGGGTGAATTTGCGAAACACAAAATTTTCCCATTCCCAAACACACATCCTTTTCCCACGTGCACCACCTCGCAAATCCGCAACAAATCGAAAAACGGCGCCAGCTCGCCTTCCAACACCATTTCGCCGACGAAGCCGCCCATCATCATCTCGGTTTTCTGGCGGTTGCTGCGGCGCTCCCAGTCGACCCAGCGCAAATCGCGCTGTGCGATTTGCACCGCATCAGCGGCGACGAGCAACGGGTGGAACTCCCAATCAATCTTCGCGCCGGGCACGTGAAAATGCGTCAGTTCCAACACGCGCCGTACCATTTTGAACACGAGCATGCGAAAGGTGAAGTCGATGACGAGGGCGTTGTTGAATTTGAGGCGGGTGGAGGTCAAGAAGCGCAAGTGGCAAGTGGCAAGTGGCAAGTGCGAAGCAGAAAACTGGTTATTTATTGCCAGATGCGAAGTTGGAGTTTCAAGCAGGCGCTTGGTTGCGCCGTCGTACAGCAGCCGCCAATCGCCATGGGTTTCCCGTTCACTTGCGGCCTGCAATTTTTCATTTGCTTGTTGCTGTTTGCCTTTTGCTTCTTGCCTCTCGCCACTTGCCATTTGCAACTTCTCACTTGCCTGCCACTTGCAATTCTCCAACCGGAACGGCAGGCGCTTGAACCCCAAACCCTGTTCGGCCATTTGCGAAACTGCGAAGATGGCGAACGGGTGCAGCTCAATGGCCTGGCCGAGCAGGATGAAATCGAATTGCAATGTTTCGCCGGCACGATAAAGCCGCTGCTCATCGAAAGGCTCGAAGACATAAGGCTGAGGGCCGGTGGGCAGGCCGCGCAAAAAACGTGGGACTTTGTCTTCCGGCTCGATCAGCGTTTCAAAAATGCGCGGATAAGCGCATTGCCGGCGCAACATGCAGGTGGGACAGGGTTGCTGCGGCCCCATGACGCAAACGGTGCGGCGCAAGGCGTGGCCAAAGGCGCCGCGCAGCAGCGAGCCTTTGTAAGCCGGCAGATATGCTTCTTGCTGCGCGACGAGAGTGAAACGCAGCCGTAAATAAGGAAGATTCGGCAAGCGATAAATGCCGCCGGAATCTTTGGCTTGAAAGGGTGATCGTTCTTCCTCGGGAAGAACCCAACTGGCTTCCGACATTGACTTCTCCTTAGAAATGATGAGTTACCGCGTCGTCGGTTAAAACTTGAATTTTTCACAGTTGATTCTCGCCACTCAGGATGCAATCCCCCCGGTCAAATTGGCGAGCATGTTCTGAAATGCTTCATTATAATAATAAGTTTTAAATGCGAAAGCAAGGAAATTTTAGGTGGTTTTTTAAACACCGTCAAAACAACTATCTATGGTATATTGTAACTTTCAATATACAATATCTTGAAAAAAATTTAAAAAATTGCTTGCTTATGACAAACGGCTGTATTATATTTCACGTCGGCAATAATTAGCGATTTCCCGCGGGAGCCTCGCAAAAAGGGAGGTCGGCTTGTCAAAAATTGGCCGGGCGCTTTGGGCTTTCGGAGGAGTTTCATCACTGCGGCGCGAACAGTTCGAGAATGGAATTTCGCCCCCAAGCGCATAGTCATTAGATCACGGAGGAATTTAAAATGGCAGCAACCGAAAAGCAGCAAGTGAATGAGCCGGAAACCTTGATCAAGGAAGAACCCCAAAACGGCGCTGTAAAATCTCTGCACCTTGAAACGTGGCCTGGGGACGCCCACCAAAATAGCAACGGCAAATTGGTCAAGCCGTTGCATCATCTTAAGGTCATGTTGCCAACCACGATTACCAAAAGAGACGGCCGCCTGGTGCCGTTTGATCTCAAGCGGATCGAAAGCGCGATGGCGCGCTGCTTCGCGAGTTTTGGCCGTCAGCCGGGCACGCCGATTGCCGAGCTGGCCAAGCAAGTGGTGAATATCATTGCCGCCAAATACGCCCATCCCACCGTCGAGGGCGTGCAGGACATCGTCGAGATGGTGCTGCAAGCGGCGGGTGAATATGAAGCGGCGAAACGCTACATTCTTTATCGCGCCGAACGCGCCAAGAAGCGCCGCGAGCGTCCGATTCCGGAGCAGGTGCGCCAGGCCTTTGCCGAGTCCGACAAATATTTTCCCACCCAGTTGCAGAAATTTCAGTTTTACGATAAATACTCGCGGTTCAATTACGATCTCGGCCGGCGCGAAACCTGGATCGAGACGGCCGATCGCGCCGTGGATTATTTGCGCGAGCTGTCGCAGTCGCGCTTGCAGCCGGAAGTGTACGAGCGCATTCGCCGCGGCATGTTGGAAATGGCGGCGATGCCTTCGATGCGGCTGCTGGCGATGGCCGGCCCGGCGGCGCGGCGCAACAACATCGCGATTTATAATTGTTCGTACATGCCGGTGGAGAGCCTCGACGCTTTCGTCGAAGCGTTGATTATCTCGATGAGCGGCTGCGGCGTCGGCTTTTCGGTCGAAAGCCGCTACGTGGAAAATTTTCCGCGCGTTCGCCGGCAAGCGCGCGCGGCGCCGAAAACGTTGGTGATCGACGACTCCTCCGAAGGCTGGGCCGCGGCGCTGCGCAGCGGTTTGCAAACCTGGTTTGACGGCGGCGATATTCATTTTGATTACTCGCGCTTGCGCCCGGCCGGCGCGCCGTTGAAAACCAAGGGCGGCCGCGCTTCGGGCCCCGAGCCGTTGCGCAAGATGCTCGATTTTACCCGCGGCCGCATTCTTGGCCGGCAAGGCAGCTTTCTGCGTTCGATTGATGCGCACGACATCATGTGCGCCGTCGGCAATGCCGCGGTTTCCGGCGGCGTGCGCCGCACGGCGATGATTTCGCTGTTTGATTGGGATGACGCTGAAATGCATCATTGCAAAAGCGGCGATTTCGAGCGCGAAAACAACCAACGCTGGAACGCCAACAATTCCGCGGTTTGGCCGGAACGCGGTTTGACGCAAGTCGAGTTGGCGCGGCAAATTTTGGAAATGGTCGAATCGCGCCGCGGCGAGCCGGGAATTTTTGATCGCCAGGCGGCCATGAGCACGCGACCGGCCCGCCGCCAAGCGGCGGCATTTGGCACGAATCCCTGCGGCGAAATCGTGCTGCGTCCGTTCGAATTTTGCAATTTGTCGATTGCCATCGCCCGGCCGCAGGATAATTTTGAAACATTGAAAGAGAAAGTCGAGCTGGCCACGATCATCGGCACGATTCAATCCATGGCGACGCATTTTCCCGGTTTGCGCCCGCAGTGGAAACAAAATTGCGAAGAAGAGCGCCTGCTCGGCGTCGATATCAACGGGCAGTTGGACAGCCCGGTTGCCCAGGATGCGAACGTGCAGAAACAACTGCAGCAGTTTGCCCTCGCCGTGAACCGGCAGATGGCGCAGCAATTGGGCATCAAGCCCTCGGCGGCGATCACGTGTGTGAAGCCGTCGGGCAATTCGTCGCAGTTGTTCGATTGCTCGCCGGGCCTTCACGCGCGCTGGGCGCCGTACTACATTCGCAACGTCCGCGTCGGCACGCACACGCCGATCTTCAAAGTGCTGCGCTCTGCCGGCGCGCCGATGGATCCGGAGAACGGCCAGCAGCCGGAAACCGCCAACACCTGGGTGATTCACTTTCCGATGAAAGCGCCGGAGAAAGCGATCACGCGCCAGGAACGTTCGGCCGTCGCGCAATGCGAGTATTGGCTGCAAAACAAGCTCAATTGGACCGAGCACAATCCGAGCGTAACGATCACGTATCATCCCGATGAAGTGCTCGACATCATCAAGTGGACGTGGGATCATCGCGAGGTGATCGGCGGCATGACGTTCCTGCCGGCGTTCGACGCGCAATATGCGCAGATGCCGTATGTCGAAATCTCCGCCGAGGAGTATCGCCGGCTCGCAGCGGAGTTTCCGCAGATCGATTTTTCGAAGTTGTATTATTATGAGGAAGAAGATTTGACCACCGCGGCGCAGGAGCTGGCGTGCCTGGCCGGCGCGTGTGATTTGTAAGTGGCAATCCCCAGCCCGGACAAGCCACAACCCAATGGAGTAACCGCGAATGTGCGCCAATTTACGCGAATGAAAAATATTGGCGTTCATTAGCGTTGATTTGCGGTTTGAAATGTTTGCCGAATAGCAAAGATTTCAATTTTAATAGATTTTAGCTCTCACACTATCCTTACATAGCACAAGGCAAAGGGCATTCGGTTCGCGCTGAATGTCCTTTGTCATTTGAAGCAAAAATGGAGCTCCACAGGAATCAAAAATACACGCTGACAGTTCCGTGTGAGTTTTTGATCCGCGTGTATATTGGGGTGCGCCCGTTGGATTGCGGCTCATTGTGTTGAATATTGCAATTTTTTCACAGGCCGAAATTTTTATAAAGTTTCACTTGCAAGTTTGGCGCGATCTTCTATCTTCAATAAAGATTGGATGAGGAAAGTCAACGTGTGAGTTGATCGAACCGTTCAACAAATCAAGGAAGGGTAGGGAAAATGAGCAACGCAGACCAACGTTTTGCGGCCGCCGCGGAGTATTGGGAAGAAGGGAAGCTCAACAAGGCGATTGCCCTCTTCGACACGATTATTGCCGACGAAGCGCTGTCGAATTCGGCGCGCGCGATTGTTTGCGAGTACGTCGGGCGATTACAAATCGGTATTTGGGAATTGCAAAATGCCGAACACTATCTCCGCCGCGCCGTCGAGTTGAATGATGAAGAAGTCGAGCATCACATCCAGCTCGCCAATTGCCTTTGTTTGCAGGAACGCCAGGAGGAAGGCTGGCACATGATCCGCCGCCTCTACCGCGAAAATTCGGACCATCCCAGCGCGATTCATTACATGGGCAAAATGCTGGACGAACGCGGCGCGCACCGCCGGGGCCTGGCGTTGATGAAAAAATCCCTCCGTCTCGAGCCGCATAACGAGCGCTTTTGGGCCAATCTCGCTTTTTCCTATTTGATGCGCCACAATCCCGGCGCCGCCATGGTTTGCAGCGAGCAGGCGATGGCCTTGAACCCGCAGGATGACGTCGTGCAGTTCGTTCATCAGGTGGCGACGCAATTCGATCGGCAAGACGAAGCGGCGCTCCCGGCATCAGGCTATCAGCCGCTTCAAACCAATCAACCGGAAAGCGCCACACAGAGGCTTTATAAAAGGACTTAACGCGACTTTAAAAACTAACACGCACGCAAGCTTAAAATAAAATTCTAAGAGTTTTTGTCGTATAAAACCAAGCTGAAGCTGGGGCGACAAATCTTTCATGAAGTGATGAAACCGCGACAAAATCTGCTCTATTGTGAAACCCAGCCGATGGTTTCGTGGGTGGTTATTTTATTGTTCTTCATTTTCATTTCAAATCTTGCCGTCTGGTTGCTGCTGGTGTCGGTGCCGCAAGTGCCGCTGTGGCCGAAATTATTGCTGGCTGCGGTGATGCTGGCGTTGGCCGTGATGATCTGGACGTTTCGCCGCTTGTCCATCGAGCTGACCGACACGGAGATTTCATTCGGCTTCGCGCTGATCCGCAAGCGGCTGCGCTGGCAGGAGATCGAAAGCGTGCAGGAAGAGCCGTACCTTTTCTCGCGCTTTATCGGCTGGGGCCTGCGCTACGACATGCGCGGCACGTTCGGCTTCATTGCGCGCAGCGGCATGGGGGTGCAAATTCAAACCCGAAACCGCCCTGGCCGGTCAGGCTGGCGTTATTTCATTTCCACCGATCGCCCCCAAACCTTGTTGCACATCGCCCGGAAGCAGATTGAACGCGCCCAGAGGCAAGCCCGCCCCTGAAATTTTGTTCACCCGCTGCAAAAATTTAATATATTTTTTTCCCGCAAATTTTTTTCTTGCGGGTATATTTAAAATTTGGATGATTGTTTTTTGTTGGTTGGCTTAATTGGACACCCCCAACGCAGACGAGCCGCAACCCAAAGGTACCACACGGATCAAAAACGCACGCTGATAATTCCGTGTGCGTTTTTGATCCGCGTGTAATTTCTTTGCTTTTTTTACAAAGAATTCACTTTAAAAGAGACTACGCCTGATTATTACGGACGATGCCACACAAAATCCCTGCTCAGAGACTGCCTTTATTTTTTGCACTCACCGCCGTCATTCTGTTTTTAACGACCGTTTTTAATTTTACCGCCCAGGCGCAAAACCGCGTTCCGCTCCATTCGCTATTCGAGCTGCGGCTCACGACCACGCGCCAGCACGGCAATCCTTATCTCGACCTCAACGTCACCGGCGTTTTCACTTCTCCAAACGGCAAGCAAATGCGGCTCGCCGGTTTCTGGGATGGTGGGCAGATTTGGCGCGTGCGTTTCGCGCCGACCGAGGCCGGCGTGTGGACGTATCGCACCGAAAGCAACGACTCGGAACTTCAAACCTCCGGCCAATTCGAAGCCACAGCCTCGAATCGCCGCGGCTTCGTGCGCGTCAGCAAAACCCGGCCGTACGGATTCGAGTACGGCGACGGCGCGCCGTTTCTCTTGATGGGCGATACGATTTGGGACGGGATGAGCGATGGTGTGGGATTGAATCCGCATTTTAAAGAGTATGTCAACTTGCGCGCGTCGCAAGGGTTCAATGCCTATCACACGATGGTCGTCAACAATCGCTATGATTACGGCAGCAACGAAGGCGGCGCCACGTTTGAACCGGCCATGTACGGAGGACGCGACTACGATCGGGTGAATCCGAAATTTTTTCAGTGGGTGGATCGCCGCGTCGCGTACGCCGACAGCATGGGGATGGTGTCGATTCTCTTTTTTACCTGGGCGGCGGAAGCGCGCAACATGACGCCCGATCAATATCAGCGTATGTCATTGTACATCGTGTCGCGCTGCGCGGCCTATAACGTGTTCTGGGTTCTCGCCGGCGATTATCAAGCTTATTTTTACGAGCCGGCCATTTATCGCCGGCTCGGCGCCGCGGTTGCCGATGCCGATCCGTTCGATCATCCGATTTCGATTCATCCCGCCGACAGTTATGTCAATCGCGAGTTCGCGCGCGAGCCGTGGCTCAGTTATATCATGCACCAGATTCGCGAAGCCGGAGAATTTCTGGCGGATTCCGTTCGCTTCGACCGCATTTACAACAAGCCGGTGGTCAACGGCGAGTACGGCTATCACGTTCCCGAGAGCGTGCATCCGTTTCACGGCATTCGCAACGACGCCCATTACATTCGCACCGGCGGCTGGTCGATTTTCGGCGCCGGCGGTTATTTCGTGGCCGGTTTTGGCCGCACTTTTTTCGATCCGGACGGACACTATGGTTATGATCCGGGTTTCGATCATCCGCCGGTCAGTTGGGATTTGAATTTTGCGCCGGATTTGGAAATGGCGCGGCAGTATAAAGTCTTTTATAAATTTTTTACCGGGCAAACCTCCTGGCCCGAACTGCAGCCGCAGCGCGAGGGAATTTTGGATGGACAAACCGAGCTGCTCGCCAAACCCGGCGCGGAATACATCGCCTATAACGCGCGCGGCGGCCGCATGCGTTTGCAACTGCCGGCCGGCCATTTTTCACTCGCCTGGTTCGATCCGATTGCCGGCACGCTGCAGCCGGCGCGCATTTTTGCCTCGACCGGCGAGACGGTTTTGATCATGCCGTCGGATAGCTTGGATGCGGCGGCGGTGGTGCGTCCGGCTGCGGCGCCGAGCTTGATCAACGCCGGCCGGGTTCGCAGCTTGACGCGGGAGCAGCTCAACATCCGGCAAGTGCGGTATCGCTGGCAAACGCCGAATTTGGCGGACAGCCGCCTCACTTTGCTAAAGCCCGACGGCTCCCGCATTCAATTTGTCGACATCAAGCCGGCGAAAGAACACGCGCTCGTGGTTGATGGCCTCTCGCCGGAAATTGATTATCACGTCACGGTGTTTTCGCAAGCTCCGAGCACGGAGCAAGCCGAAGATCGCCGCGAATGGAAAACCGTCGCCAGCACCTTGCGCACCAAAGTCGTGGTGATGGACGAATGGCTCGAGGCGGAAAATTTTCCGACCCGAACCGCCGGCCGCCGCGAAAGTCCGGGCTGGAATTTGGACGAGAATGGCCATATTGCGACGACGCTGGATTTTCCGCAAACCGGGCCGTATCGCTTCACGATTCGCGCGCGCGGCGAGTGCCGTCACAGCATCTGGCCGCGGCTTTCGTTCCAGATCGATGATCGGGAAGTGGCGGCGCGCGATATCAATTCGGCGATTTATAAAGATTTTATTTTTGAAAAAGAAATGACGGCCGGCTCACATCAATTGAAACTAGCCTTCATCAACGGCGGCGACGTCCGCCAGCTCATTGTGGATCGGGTACACGTGCAGTTTGTTCGCGCGATCACACCGGAACCGGAGCCGGATACCGGCACGGAAACGCCGTCGCCGCCAACCTCGTTGAGGCTGCAAGAGTATCCCAACCCGTTCCGCGATTTGATCTTGTTTAAAGCCGCTCTTCCCGCCGGCGGCCGCATCTCGCTGAAAATTTTCGATCTGCAAGGCCGTGAGTTAGTCACTATAATTGATGAAGAAAGATCGACCGGGCAACTTGATTTGATTTGGGACGGAAAAGATCGGGCGGAGCTGCCGGTCGCAGCCGGAATATATTTTGCCGTCTTGACTTTGCAAACCGAAACCGACGGCCTGTCGCAAATCCAGCGGCACACGCAGAAAGTTCTGCGTTTGAAATAAGAAAAAAATCACGCCGGGAGACACCGAAGACACCGCGATTCGCCGAAAAAATCTTTTTCGGCGACACCCGGTGGTTTCGGCGAAGTTCGGCGGGAAAAACTTTCCCTGTTTGGTTGCGGCTTGTTGGGTTGATCTGATCGAAATTGGATTTCGATTTAATTTCAAGGCATGGAGGCAGGTTGATAATTAAAGCGTGGATGAGTGAATATAATGAAGAAATTGTTCCATTTTCTCCTGCCATTAATTGCTTACAAATCAAATCTGTGGAAAAAAAACAAAAACTTTCTCGCCAAGACGCCAAGACGCCAAGACCACGCAGAGAAAAACCATACGGGCGTAGCCTTTGTGTGTTCTTTGTCCCGCGTGCGGGACGTCTTTGCGTGCGCTTTTGTTTTTGGTTGTGGCTTGTCTATCACGACGGCTTTTAGCCCATCGCCTGCTTTTGCCGGTAATGCCTATGGCCAAAATTTGGCCGACACCACCCGCCCGAAAATCTCCAACATTGCCATTAGCAACTTGACGAGCGCCGGCGCCACGATTTCCTGGCGCACCGACGAGAAAGCCGATTCGAGAGTGGAATATGGCTTGACCGCGCGCTACGGTTTTTTTTCAAAGCTCGATACGAGTTTGGTGACCTCGCATTCGTTCACGCTTGCCAATCTGCTTCCGGATAATATCTATTATTTCCGGGTGTTGTCGCGCGACGCGGCCGGCAATCTCGCCGCCGGCCGCGATTCCGTTTTCGCCACACCGCTGCGCGCCGCCGCGCTTTATACGCCGTTTGAAGTGACGCTGACCACGGGCAACCGCCACGATCGTGCTTATCTTCATGTCGACGTGACCGGCATTTTTATTTCACCGGCGGGAAAAGAGCTGCGCTTGAGCGGTTTTTGGGACGGCGGGAAAATTTGGAAAGTTCGTTTTGCCCCGACCGAGCCGGGAATCTGGCGCTATCGCACGGAGAGCAACGACCCGGAACTCGTGGCCTCCGGCCGCTTCAACGCGCTGCCCTCGACTCGCCGGGGTTTTGTGCGCGTCAGCAAAACCCGGCCGTATGGATTCGAATACAGCGACGGCACGCCGTTCTTGCTGATGGGCGATACGATTTGGGACGGCATGAGCTCCGGCGTCGGATTTGAAACGCGCTTTAAGCCTTACATCGACCTGCGCGTTTCGCAGCATTTCAACGCCTATCATGCGATCGTCGTCCACAACCGCTACGATTATCAATCCAACGAAGGCGGGCCGCCTTATGCGCATAGCGACGGCATTCGCGACTACAAAAGCTTGTATCCCGATTATTTCAAATGGGTCGACAAGCGCGTGGCTTATGCCGACAGTATGGGCGTGGTGTCGATTTTATTTTTTAGCTGGGCCGCCGAAATCCGCCACATGTCGACCGAGGAGTATCAACGCCTGGCGTTGTATCTTGTCGCGCGTTATGCGGCCTATAACGTCTTTTGGATTTTGGCCGGCGATTATCAAGCTTATTTTTACCAGCCGGATTTGTATCGCCAAATCGGGCAAGCGGTCGCCGCGGCGGATCCGTACGATCATCCGATTTCGATTCATCCGGCTGATAGTTTTGTCAATCGTGAATTTGGCAAAGAATCGTGGCTGGGTTACGTCATGCACCAGCTCCGCGAAGCCGGCGAGTTTCTCGCGGATTCGATTCGCTACGACCGCTTTTTTAACAAACCCGTGGTCAACGGCGAATATGGTTATCACGTTCCGGAAACGGTGCATCCTTTTCACGGCCTTCGCCACGACGCCCATTACATCCGCACCGGCGCCTGGTCGATTTTCACGGTCGGCGGCTATTTTGTCGCCGGTTTTGGCCGCACCTTCATCGACCCGGATGGCCACTATGAATATGATCCGGGTTTCGATCATCCGCCGCTCAGTTGGAATCTGCACTACGCGCCGGATGTGGAAATGGCGCGGCAGCTCAGCATTTTGTCGCGCTTCTTTCGCGAACAAACCGGTTGGCCGGATCTTGAGCCGCATCCTGAAATGGCGGCGGACGGCCAAACCGAAATTTTGGCCAAGCCCGGCGTCGAGTATATCGCTTACAAAGCGCGCGGAGATCGGATGCGTTTGCGGTTGCCAATTGGGCAGCATTTTTCTTTGTCGTGGTTTAATCCGATTACCGGTTCGCTTGAGACGCCGCGCCATTTTACGGCGACGGCTGAAACGGTTCTCATGATGCCCTCGGACACGACGGACGCCATTGCCGTCTTGCGGCCGGCGACAGCGCCACAGCTTGCGCCGGCAGGAGAAGTCGCGAGTTTGCAGAGCGAGCAACTAAACATCCGGCAAGTTCGTTTTCGTTGGATCACGCCGCAGCCGGCAGACAGCCGCATCGACATCCAAAAGCCCAGCGGCGCGCGCGTTCAATTTATTAGCGCTGCGCCCAGCACCCAACACGAAATGATCATTGACAGCATCTCTCCGAATGTCAAATACAAAATCACCGTGTCGTCGCAATCCTCGGCGGGCCGCGAATGGAAAACCGTCACGCAATGCATCCTGACCAATGTCGTCGTGTTGGATCGTTATATCGAGGTGGAAACGATGCCCACCAAAACCGTTGGCCGCCCCGAGCCGCCGGGCTGGAATCTCACGCAAGGCGGCTATATGGAAACGGCGGTGAGTTTTCCTCGCAGCGGGCTTTATCGTTTTGAGATTTTAGCGCGGAGTGAATATCGCCATGGCATCTGGCCGAAATTGGTCTGCGAAATTGATTCGAAGACAGATACCGTGACCATTAACTCCGCCGTGTTTAAATGGTTTAGTTGGACACGCCATGTCACCGCCGCGACGCGAAACGTCAAGCTTGAATTTGTCAAAGCAGGCGATGGCCGCCAGCTTATTCTTGACCAACTGCATATTCAATTTACCGACACCCCGGCCTCGCCGCCGCCGGTGATTAACCAAATGGCCGCCACCAAGCTCACGGCCTATGCGGCGACCATTAATTTTAAAACCGACAAGCCGGCCGAGGCGCAGATTGAATATGGCCTTAACACCAACTACGGCATGCTCACGCCGGCGGAGTTTTGCCGCGACACCACGCACGTGTTCACGCTCGCCGGGTTGACGCCGAACACGAGGTATCACTTCCGCGCGCGGGCAAAAGACGCGGCCGGAAAATCAGCGGTGTCACGCGATACAACTTTCACAACGCCGCCGGATCGCGAGCCACCCGTCATCGCCAATCTCGCGGCAACGAATTTGACTGCCGCCTCCGCCGTGATTCGTTGGACGACCGACGAGAAGAGCACCTCGCAAGTCGAGTTTGGATTGGATTCCACTTTGGGCCGCGTCACGCCGCTGCTTGCGAATTTAGTGACGGAGCACGAAGTGAGTTTGGCGAATCTCGTTGCCTACACCACGTTTCACGCCCACGTCAAATCAACCGACGCCTACGGCAACTCGGCAACCAGCCGAATTTTTACATTCATGACTTTGCCGACGTATGACCGGCTCGTGATTCTCAGCGGCGAGGGGCAAAAAAGCCGGCCGGAGAAATTGCTGGCCGCGCCACTGGTGGTGAAAGTCTTGAATACAGCCGGCGCCGCGATGCCCAATGTGCCGGTGGCCTTTCGCGTGCTTGCCGGCGGCGGCAAAGTCATCGGCGACAACAAATGTGCCGCTACCGAATGTGTTGTGATGACGGCGGCGAACGGCACAGCCAGCGCCCAGTGGCAAGTTGGGAGAACCGATTTGCAGCAAGTCGAGGCGCGCGTGGTGGATCGCCCGGATTTGGCGGTGCGCTTCACGGCCCAAATCGACCTGACCGGCGTGGCGAATGATCGCGACTCG
>Ga0247727_10014961_pt1 | contig 12807 bp, 12 predicted proteins | sample WisWelCaveWW1625_FD_202498 | JGI IMG/M metagenome (GOLD analysis project Ga0247727, IMG submission 202498) | Biofilm microbial communities from Wishing Well Cave, Virginia, United States - WW16-25 | ecosystem: Environmental > Aquatic > Deep subsurface > Groundwater > Cave microbial mat | place...
TCGCCGCAAAAGCAATTCGAGCAGATCGAATTCCGCCGTCGTCAGCGTGATCTCCGCGCCGCCTTTGCTGACCGTGCGTTTCAGTCTGTCCAGTTCCAGGTCGCCGGCCTTGAGCAGATGCTGGAAGGCGCTGACGCCCGCGCCGGCGCGACGCAGAATTGCCCGCGCACGCACCATCAGCTCCTGCGGCAGATAGGGCTTGTGCAGGTAATCATCGGCGCCGAGCTCGAGCGCCAGGACTCTTTCCGCGTCGTTCAACCCGGCGGAGACCATCAGCACGGGCAGCAGCGAGCGCTGACGAATTCTCCGCAGGAGCTCGACGCCGCCGATACCGCCGGGCGCCGGCGGTGAAGCGTCAAGAATAACCAGCGCGAATTCCCCTCTCAGCGCGCGCTCGAAGCCCTCCGAGCCATCCGCGGCGCGCTCGACGACAAAACCTTCGGCCTGCAAGTACTGCGTCAACACTCCAGCTTCGGCAGGCTGCATAATCAGCAGTATGTCGCTCGCCATACGCCCACTACCTCATACCAGCAGGACGAACGTTAATGGGTTGCGGAATAGCTTGCTGACCAGGTGTGATAAGAGATGGGCAGCTTCGGGTGGGCGATAGGATAATTCCCGTGGTTGATGATGGTGAAGGTTGTCAGAATTGCCAAACTGCATGTGCTTCTCCTTGCGGCAAAATGATTGAACAGATTTTGGTCGCGGTGAGCGAGTCCTTGTCTTGCTCATCTCTTTATCCCTGCAATCGCCTGTCATCATTTTTAATTAGTGAATCGGGCTTGAGCGCCGTGCTGGTTGAACGTCGCGGTGTTACTGGCTTGCGCTGTTTTGGCGGTAAATGTGATTGAGTTGCGAGAATTTATTTCAGCGCGTATCTCACAAACAGCCAATAATGACAGGCTCTTCAGCCGGCACAACGCGAAGAACCGCCGATGCGGCGCGGAGCAATCCCCGGCCGCCGCGGCGGCGAAACGATAGCTTTCAAGAAAATGGTTAGCGTGCGATCCGCGTGGTAGGACAGGTTAATAACCTGTCCTACCACGCGGATCGCACGCTAATATCGAACTTTGTTTCTTTTGCTCTTCTTGCCTTTTTTGTTTCCGCCGACGGTTGGCCAGGGCGGGCAGATCGCGCTGACGCCGCCTCCCGGCTTCGTTATCATCACGATCAGTCTGCCTGAGATTCAACAGGAAATACTTCCAGCCCTGACCGTACGCCATTTCTCCGGCGCTGAAGAGTTCGACTACAGCGCCGCCGTTGTCACCCAGACGCCTGAACAAAAGGTCATTTATCAGTTCGGCCCGGCGGCTGTCCATAAGACAGAGGCCGACGTGATGATCGGTTTGATGGGGCTGCGTTGGGAAGTGTTACGCCAGATGATGAGCCGGTTCCTGCCTGCTGAAGGAGGGCAGCTTCCGATGCCAGGGCCGCCTTCCGCCGGCGCTGCTGCCACGCCGAACGACGCGCGATGGCCGTCGCCCGGAGACAGGGTCGGGAGGTCGCCGATCGAAGAACAGAAACTTTGGCGCCTGCGTCTGACTCATCGCGCCGGCTCGCTGGAAGCCGCCGTCGTTTCCATCCGTCGCCGCAATCTCCTGATCAGTTTCAGCGTTCTCGCCCTGCTGGCCGCGAGCATTGCGCTGATGGTTCTCTCCGCCCGTCGCGCACAGCGGCTGGCCCGGCGGGAGATGGATTTCGTCGCCGGAGTTTCACACGAGTTGCGCACACCGCTCGCCGTCATCAAGTCGGCGGCCTGGAGTCTGACGCGCGGCGTCGTCAGGGAACCGGAGCAGATCAAGCGCTACAGCACGCTGATCGCCCAGGAGAGCGACCGGCTGATCGAAATGATCGAGCAGGTGTTGGAATTCGCCGGCGCACGATCAGGCCGCCAGAAGCTCGAGTTGCAGCCAGTCGGCGCGGGCGAGCTGATTGACAACGTGCTGGCTTCAGCGCAGCCGCTGCTGGCTGAAGGAGGTTTTCAGATTGAGAAGAAGATCGCACCCGACTTGCCGCAGGTGATGGCCGACGCCCCGGCGCGCGCGCGCGCGCTGCGCAACCTGATTGACAATGCAATGAAATACTCCGGCGAAAACCGCTGGATCGGAGTGCGGGCCGAGACCACCGCCGTCGCCGAAGTGCGAATCACCATTAGTGATCGTGGCCCTGGCATTCCGGCTGAGGAATTGAAACATATCTTCGACCCATTCTGGCGCGGCAGCGAGGCGACTGCCGCACAGATTCACGGCAACGGGCTGGGACTGAATCTGGTCAGGACCATCATCAATGTGCACGGCGGCGGCATCAGCGTGCAGAGCGCGCCGGGACGGGGGAGTTCTTTTACGTTGACCCTGCCCGCGATTGCACCGACTGACCCGCAACCTGCCACCATCGCTTCGCACCTCGACGCAGGCGCGGCAAGCTGATCGCCAATTCTCATGAACCGACGGATATTACTTGTTGAAGACGAACCCGGACTGACGCTCGTGCTTTCGGACGTGCTGCGCAGCGAAGGATATGTGATCGAAACCGCGCCGGACGGAGAACGCGGTTTTCAGCTCGCGGCGGAAGTATACTTCGACCTGTTGATTCTGGATGTCGGATTGCCGAAGAAGAACGGCTTCGACCTGCTGCGCGATCTGCGCCAGCGCGGGGTCACGACCCCGGCGATCATGCTCACTGCGCGCGGTCAGGCGGTGGACAAAATCCTGGGACTGAAGCTCGGCGCGGACGATTACCTGACCAAGCCCTTCGATACGGGAGAACTGCTGGCGCGCATCGAGGCCATCCTCCGCCGCGTCCCTTCCGCCAGCACGCCCGGTTCCGACGTCTATGTTTTCGGAGATGTGCGAGTGGATTTTCGCCGCGCCGTCGTGACCCGCGCCAGCGACCCTGTCGAGCTGACGGCGCGCGAATACCAGTTGCTGCGCTTCCTGATCGAACATCGCGAGGCGATCCTTTCGCGCGACGAACTGCTCGACAAAGTCTGGGGATACGACGCGATGCCGACGACGCGCACGGTGGATGTTCACATCGGCCTGCTTCGCCAGAAACTCGAACCCACTCCACGCCTGCCGCAGTACATCCTCACCGTTCACGGTCTTGGCTACAGGTTCGTCGGTTGAGGCCGACTCGCCCTTGGCCATCTTCAGCATTCCTTCAGCGTTTTCTTCAGAAAAAATTCAGTGCTCCTTAAAGACTCTTGCGCCGGTGCTGCCGGATCATTACACGCACCGGCGGACTCGAATGTTAAGGAGGACAAGAATCGTGGACTACAAGTACAACTCGGCGGACAACCACCTCGATCCCAACTGGCTGCCCAAGGACCTTTGGCAGTCACGCGTGGCGTCGCGCTTCAAGGCCCGCGCTCCCAAAGTGGTGGAGACGGACGAAGGCACCTTCTGGGAGTGGGAGGGCAAGCGCCAACTGGAGTCGGCTGACGGCAAGTCGAATTACGCGCATCACGAGCGGTTTCGTGGCATGGGCGTCGAGACTCCGGCAGGCTCGCTCCCGCCCTCTGACCCGAAGCTGCTGCTGGAGCACATGGACAAAGCGGGAATCTACGGCACGGTCATGTCAACGAAATAGACGTAGTCGGCGCCCGGCTCTTCGTAGCATCCCGCGAAGCTCAAGGTGAGTCCCAGAATCAACGCCGCGACAATGAGGCGTTTGGCAATTCGGTAATTCATACGCGCGTTTCCTCCATGTGATATGTGGTAGATAGTCTTTGCTTTCATCTGAACGGCTTTCGTAATGCCGTCTGGGATAGTTGTCTGTCGGCTGGCTGAAAAAGTTTCATGTACTGTTGAGTCGGATGCTGAGCTTCGTGAGATCGTGAAGCTTTTCGGACAGGCGGAGTACGGTGTACGAGGACAGGCGGCGATCACAGGGGCACAGGAGGGTTTTGGTGAACCAGGATTATTTGTCCGCGACTCTCAACCGATTAACCAGCAGATGCGCCTGCCGCGTCGGTTCAGGCTGACGATATTTCCCGGTCGAGCGCAGCGCCAGCTCCACAGCCGAAGTCAGATCAATCAAATGCCCGGCTGAGACATAGACCGGAGCGACCTTGTTCTTCGTCCTCAACGCCACGCCGACCTGCTCGCCTCGATCAATGAGTGGAGACTGGCTTCCCGCTTCTAGTCCCAAGTCGCCGTGTCTGCCCACGAGGATGCTTTTGGCGCAGCCGATGGTCGGCAGATCGAGCAGCAAGCCGACGTGACAGGCGATGCCGAAACGACGCGGATGCGCGATCCCCTGCCCGTCCAGCATCAAGACATCAGGTTTTGTTTTGAGCTTATCCCACGCTTCGAGCAGAGAAGGCGTCTCACGAAAACTCAACAGCCCGGGCACGTAGGGGAATTTCGTCACGCTGCGGACCCCCGCTTCTTCGATGACCTGCAAATCCGGCAGGCTCAAAACGACGATGCCGGCGTAGACCGTCTCCGAGAATTTGTTGAAGGAGATGTCAGCGCCGGCAATCGTGTGAACTTCGCGCGTCAGGGGCTTAATGCGAACCATCGAGCGTAAACGCTGCTGGACTTCGATGGCTTCGCCCGGAGTCAAATCCCAATTGTGCAGTGAATGCGGAGGCATCGCGGCGACATTATGGCATCACTATCAGGGGAGACGCGGAGGCAATCTCGACCAGAGTCAGAGAGAAGTGCAACTGTTCTCCGGCGAGCGGATGGTTGGCATCGAGCGTCACCGTCGTGTCGGTGAGAGCGGTAATCACAAGCGGGATGCTGCCCTGCGGCGTGTGCATTTCGATGGCCATCCCGACTTCAGGCGCGACGTCGCCGAGATGGAATTGATCACGTCCGATGGTCTGGACAAGCTCTTTGACGCGTTCTCCATAAGCCTGGTCCGGCGGAATGACAACTTGTCTGGTGTCGCCGATCTGCATTCCGGCCAGAGCTTGATCGAACCCGGGAATCACCTGTCCGGCGCCAACCGTGAAGGCCAACGGCTCGACGCCTTCGGAGGAATCGAAGACTTCGCCGGTGTCGAATTTGCCGGTGTAATGAACCTTCACGGTGTCGCCCGTTTTGACTGTAGACATCTGATTTTCCTTCCTTGATTGAAATGCGGACGGGCGCAGAATCGCATAGCGCAAAACAAAAAGCCAGTCGCCCCTTCAACCGCTTGAAAACGCCGGGCGATTATTTTATGAAGGTGAGCGATGAAGGCGCTGCGCTTCGAAAACAACGATCTGAAACTGGCCGACGTTGATCTGCCGCATCGCAACGGCGAGGCGTTGGTGCGGGTGACGATGGCTGGAATCTGCAACACCGACCTCGAGATCGCCCGCGGTTACGCCAATTTCAGCGGCACGCTCGGACACGAATTCGCCGGCGTCGTCGCCGATTCTCCCGACCAATCGCAAATCGGCCGCCGCGTCGTCGGTGAGATCAACGTCGGCTGCGGCCAATGCGAGGTTTGCTGCAAGAATGATCCGAGACATTGTTCGAATCGAACTGTGCTCGGCATTCGCGGACGCGACGGAGCTTTCGCCGAATACCTGAGTCTTCCGCCGCAGAACCTCCTTGTCGTGCCCGACGGCGTCAGCGACCGCCAGGCCGTCTTCACCGAGCCGTTGGCCGCCGCCTGCGAAATCCTCGACCAGGTCGAGATCAGAGCGTCGCATCGCGTCGCCATCGTCGGCGACGGCAAGCTCGGTCAATTGATCTCGCGCGTGATGGCGACTCGCGGGTGCGATCTGATTCTGGTCGGCAAACACCCAAACAAGCTGGAACTCGCGGCGCGAGCCGGAATCAAAACAATCGAACTCGACGCGCTCAAGATTGATCCGGCGTCGCGTTTCGATTTCGTCATCGAAGCCAGCGGCGCGGCGGGTGGTTTGAAGCTCGCGCTCGATCTGGTCAGGCCGCGCGGCGCGATCATCCTCAAATCAACGTTTCACGGCGCTGTCGAGCTCAACACTTCGCGCATCGTCGTCAATGAAATCAGCCTGATCGGCTCGCGTTGCGGGCGGTTCGAGCAAGCGCTCGAGCTGCTCGAATCGGGCGAAGTGGAGGTCGAGCCGCTGATCGCCGGCGAATTCAAATTAGCCGACGGCGTTGCGGCTATGACCGAAGCCGGACGACCGGGAACTCTCAAAATTCTGTTGACGAATTAGCTTATGTACCCGGCAGGAAACCTTTTCATCCCCGCGCCGCACGGACGATTGGAAGCGATCTATCGCCCGAAGAGCGAACAGGCCGAGCGCGTCGCGCTCGTGCTGCATCCACATCCGCTGCACAGCGGAACGATGCACAACAAGGTCGTCTTCCGCGCGGCGAAGGCTTTGAACGAAGCGGGCTTCGAGACTCTGCGATTCAATTTTCGCGGCGTCGGAGCGAGCACTGGCACATTCGACGAAGGGCGCGGTGAATGTGACGACGCGCGCGCCGCGCTCGATTATCTGCTCAGGTCTCAACCGAACGCCCGCGAAGTGATCGTCGCCGGTTTCTCGTTCGGCTCGATTGTCGGGTTGAAGGCCGGATGCGCGGATGAGCGCGTGCACAAACTGATCGCTATCGGCGCGCCCGCGCGAATGGACAATCTGGATTTTCTTCGAGAGTGCGCCAAACCGAAGCTCTTCGTTCACGGCGCCGAAGACGACATTGCGCCGCTCGCGCCGCTCGAACAGTTGCTGGCCGAACTTCCGGCCACCGGCAATGTTCAGCTTGAACGGATCGCCGGCGCGGGACATTTCTTCGACGATCACGCCGGCGAATTGGCGCAGGCCATCAAGCGGTTCGTCGCGTAACTCGTCGTTGCACCGGATCAGTACCGCGAGCGGTAGCGAGCGTGGCTCCCGCAAGAGACCGACTCAGGAAGCCACGCTCGCTACCGCTCGCGGTACTGATCCGGTGATGCAGAAAAGAATCGCCGCACAGACTGTGGCTTCTGCTATCATCCGGCTATGCGGTTCCATCAGTTCCAACTCGCCCGCGTCTTCGGCATTCCGCTGATCATTGATTACAGTTGGCCGCCGGTTGCGCTGCTGCACATCTGGCTGGTGTCCAATTTCTGGATGGTCTCCGAAGTCAGGCCTCCGCTCCCGCTCTGGCAGAATCTGCTCGTCGGAACCGTCATCACCGCGCTCTTCTTCGCCTCCGTGCTGATTCACGAGTTGTCGCACGCGCTGGCGGCAAAGATGGAAGGCATCCGCATTCACGACATTCAATTGCACATCTTCGGCGGATGGGCGCGATTGGCCGGAGAGCCGCCTACGCCGATGGCCGAATTCCGCGTCGCCATTGCAGGCCCGGCAAGCTCGTTCCTGCTGGCCGTCTTTTTCTGGCTTTGGTTGTTCGCAGTGCAAAACCTGAGCGAACGCTCGCTGGGGGCCGAAGCCGCCTTTCTCTACCTGGCCGCCGCCAACCTGTTTCTGGCGATGTTCAATCTGCTGCCCGGCTTGCCGCTGGACGGCGGCCGGGCCTTGCGCGCGATCCTCTGGCACAGGCGCAAAGACATCCTCTCGGCCACGCGCACGACGACGAAGATGGGGGTCTGGCTTGCCTACCTGCTCATCTCGTACGGATTGTTTATGATCGCGTATGGAGCCTTTCGCGGCCGATTGTGGCAGCATTTCGTCGTCGCGTTCTGGATGCTGATCATCGGCATCTTTCTGAAAACCGCCGCCGAAAGCGACTACCGTTACCGCGAGCAACAGCACGCCGACGAACAGAATCAACGGCAGAACCTCGGACAATGGGATGTCAACGGCACTGTCGGCGCGGTGATGCAATCACCGGCGGTGAGCGTGTCGCCGGAACTTTCGATTGCCGAATTTATTGATCGCATCCTGGCGGTTCATCGCAATACCAATTTTCCCGTGGCGCGCAATGGCCGTTTGCATGGCATCCTCTCGCTCGCCCGGCTGCGCGAGGTGCCTCAGGAGGAATGGGAGAAACTGGCTATCAGCGATGTGATGAAGCCGATAGACGAATCGCTTTTCGTCCCAGCTCAGGCGTCAATTGAGCACGCGCAGCGCAAACTGAAAATGAACAGTCTGGGTTTTCTCGCCGTGATTGATCAGGACGGCACCTTGATCGGCTGTCTCAATGCGAAGGATTTGGAGACCGCGGCCTGACAGCGGAGCCGCAAAAATGCCCTGCCAAATGCCCTGCCAAATGCCCTGCCAAATGCCCTGCTTGACGCTCCTCAGACCGTCAACTAGAATTTTCCATCGGTTCCGCAATGAATACATCACACACTATGTCACCAACCTTTGAGGTCATAAGAGCATAAGCCATGAACGCCATCGAGAAAGTACTCACCAAAATCTTCGGCTCGGCCAATGAACGTCTGCTCAAAAGACTGTGGCCGATGGTGGCCCGGATCAATGAATTCGAGCCGCAGATCAAACGCCTTTCGGACGAACAACTGCGCGCCAAGACGGATGAACTCAGGGAGCGTCTGACGCGCAAGCTCGAAGGCTCGGAAGAGCTATCGGTCGAAGCGCGCAAACAGCTCGAACAGGAAGCGCTCGATGAAATTCTGCCCGAAGCCTTCGCCTGCGTGCGCGAAGCTTCGGTGCGAACAACCGAGATGCGCCATTTCGATGTGCAGATGATCGGCGGAATCATTCTCCACAGCGGCCGGATCGCCGAGATGCGCACCGGCGAAGGCAAAACGCTGGTCGCCACGTTGCCGGTTTATCTGAACGCGCTGCTCGGCAAAGGCGTTCACGTCATCACGGTCAACGATTACCTGGCCAGGCGCGACGCCGAATGGATGGGCAGGATTTACAAGTTCCTCGGCATGACCGTCGGCGTCATTCAAAACGACCTGGACGATTTCGAGCGGCAGGAGGCTTACAATTGCGACATCACTTACGGCACGAACAACGAATTCGGCTTCGATTACCTGCGCGACAACATGAAGTTCGAGCTGGCGACGTGCGTCCAGCGCGGACATTACTACGCCATCGTTGACGAGGTTGATTCGATCCTGATTGACGAAGCGCGAACGCCGCTGATCATCTCCGGCGCTACGGACGATACGACCAGCAAGTATTACGAAGCCGATGCCGTGATTCCGAAATTGACTCGCGACGTTGATTATCAGGTGGATGAAAAACAACACCGCGCGACGCTGACCGAATCGGGCATCGAGAAAGCTGAGCGGGCGCTGGGCTACGGCAATCTCTTCGATCCGTCGAACATGGAGATTCTGCATTGTCTGAACCAGGCGCTGGTCGCTCACACGCTCTATCACCTCGACAAGAACTACATCGTGCAGGACGGCGAGGTCAAGATCGTTGATGAATTCACCGGCCGCATCATGGAAGGCCGCCGCTGGTCTGACGGCCTGCATCAGGCGGTCGAAGCGAAAGAAGACGTGAAGATCGAGCGCGAGACGCAGACGCTGGCGACGATCACTTTGCAGAATTACTTCCGAATGTACCAGAAGCTGGCCGGAATGACCGGCACGGCGGAGACCGAATCGGTCGAGTTTGCGAAAATCTACAACCTCGAAGTCGCCTGCGTCCCGACGCATCGGGAGATGATTCGAATTGACAATCCCGACATGATCTACCGCACGCTGGATGAGAAGTGGGAGGCAGTGATCGAAGAGATCAAACAGCTCCACACGAAAGGCCAGCCGGTGCTCGTGGGCACGGTGACGGTTGAAAACTCCGAATTGATTTCGCGCAACCTGAAAAACGCCAGCATCAAACATTACGTCCTGAACGCGAAGCCCGAAAACGCCGGCCGCGAAGCCGATATCGTGGCGCAGGCAGGCCGCAAAGGCTCCGTCACGATTGCCACCAATATGGCCGGCCGCGGCACTGACATTCTGCTCGGCGGCAATCCCGAATTTCTCGCCAAAGAGTTGCTGAAAAAACGGGAGATCAACCCCGACGAAGCGACGCCTGAACAACTCGACGAAGCGCTCGGCAAAGTCAGACTGCAGACCGAAGCCGAGCACGAAGAGGTGGTCAGTCTCGGCGGATTGCACATCCTCGGCACCGAGCGCCACGAATCGCGCCGGATTGACAACCAGCTTCGCGGACGCTCGGGCCGTCAGGGCGATCCGGGATCATCGCGCTTCTACCTTTCGCTCGAAGACGATCTGATGCGCATCTTCGCCGGCGACCGCGTCAAAGCGATCATGCAACGCCTGGGGATGGAGCAGGGCGTAGCCATCGAATCGAAGATGGTCAGCAAGCGCATCGAAGCCGCGCAGAAGAACGTCGAGGCGCACAACTTCACGATCCGCAAACACCTGCTCGAATACGACGACGTGATGAACAAACAGCGCGTGACGATCTACACGTTGCGTCGTCAACTGCTCGAGCAGACCGACCATCGCGGCGAGATTCAATCCACCGCCGGAGCGATCCTCGACGATCTGCTCGATCAGCACATGAACCTGAATCAATTGCCTGACGAGTGGGACTTCCAGGGATTCAAGCTGCAGCTCGCCTATCAATTCGGCCTCGATCTCGATGAAGCAGGCATTGATCTAAACCAACTCGAACGCGATGAGATACGCAGCGCCGTCTGGCAGAAGCTGGAACTGATGTACTCCGAGAAAGAGGCGCTGGTCGGAGCCGAGGCGATGCGCTACTACGAACGCATCCTCATGCTCAACATCGTTGACGCGCAGTGGAAAGATCACCTGCAGGCGATTGACCATCTGAAAGAATGGATCAACCAGATGGGCTATGCGCAGAAAGACCCGCTGGTCGAGTACAAGAAGCAATCGTTCGAGCTATTCGAGGAGATGCTCGACCGGATTGACATCGAAACCGCGCGCGCGCTTTATCATCTGCAAGTTGCCGTCGAGGAACCGCCCGAGCAACGAATCCAGCGCCGCCCGCGTCGCGGTCAGATCACATTCTCCAAAGCCAACCTGAGCGCAGCAATGGCGGGCGAAGAGTCCGGCAAACCACGCACCGTCGTCAGCGACCATCCGAAAATCGGCCGCAACGATCCCTGCCCCTGTGGTTCGGGAAAGAAATACAAGAAATGCCACGGCGCCGAGGTTTAACGCGAGAACGACATTTTGAGCGCGGGTAACTCTCACGCTTGCACAGGTCGAAAGAGCGACCTGTGAAGTTGGATTTGCGCGGCTCTGGCGGGCCGGACAACGAACTGGTCAAACGGACGCGCGCGGCTCTATAATCAGCTTATGGCAATCGCTCTAACTGAATCTCTCAATAACGTGGTCTGGATTGACCCGAACGGGCAAAGCGGTGAGCCGTGTTTTTACGGCACTCGCGTGGCTGTCAAGGTTCTGTTTGATTATCTCAAAGGCGGCCAGACGCTCGAAGACTTTTTAGCGGGGTTTCCACCAGTCACACGCGAGCAAGCCGAAATAGTCCTCGATGCTTCTCAAGGCTCGCTTTATGAGACCCCATCTGAATTGGTCAAGAGGTTAGGGACGGCGCTGGTAAGACTCCACCAACTCACAGAGCTTAAGGCAAACTGGGACTCGTATGGGGCTGAGCCGATAGCGAACACGGCGATTATTACTGCTCACAAGCTTATTGCCGAGGCGATCCTCCATTTCCTGGATAAACACGGCCTGCGGGCTGTCCCCTACGACGTAGGGCCGCTTCCCACCGGAGGTGTGCAGGTCGTGTGGAAGGGGCCACAGGCCGAGCTGGAGGTGGACATTAGCTCAGAGGGACACTATGGGTATCTCCTGATCATGAATCCGGGAAATAACCCGACATACGAAGAAGACAACAGCGTGTCTCTTGACCCGATCATTGCGCTCCTTTCGCAAACTCTGTCTCAATAACCGGAGAGGATGGATTGATCACAATCGAAGATGATGATGCGCTTTACAGGAGACTGGCTCCACCCTTTCATTTCAAACCGGACGGAACCGTAAGCTCGCGAGCTTACTGGCGCAGGCGCGAAGTCGGGGGCAAAAAGATTGAAGAACCAGACCCCGAAATATCCGTAGACCTGGCCAAACTCACCACCCAGCAAGAATCGCTCGCACGCGGGCGGCCAGGTTTCGGCCTGGGGAATTGAAGGCGCGCATTCCCCGCTCCCTGGAACTGCCTCCCATCTATCGTCCTCTTCCAGACAACTCTGCGCACTGCCAATGCGAGGGCGAGAACACGAAAGAGAAGTGCTACAAGCTCGCAGAAGCCACCGAAGCGGTCATCAAACCGGCTCCGCGCGGCAACACCTAACGTCTGAACTCACGTGGAATATGACAAAGAGAAAACGAACTGGTCAGAGGAACGCGCGCGGCTCTATAATTGACTTATGGCGATTGCTCTAACTGAATCCCTCAATAACATTGTCTGGATTGACCCGAACGGGCAAAACGGTGAGCCGTGTTTTTACGGCACTCGCGTGCCTATCAAGGCTCTGTTTGATTATCTCAAAGGCGGCCATCCGCTCGAAGACTTTTTAGCAGGCTTTCCACCCGTCACGCGCGAGCAAGCCGAAGTAGTCCTTGATGCTTCTCAAGGCTCGCTTTATGAAACTCTCCGCGCCGAAGCCAGGCAAAAAGAGTTAGCGCATCTCAGGGGACTTATCCTTGACGGCGTCAATAGCGGCGCCGCTACGCCAATGACGGAGGATGATTGGCGTGAGATACGAACAGAGGTGAAGCGACGCGCAGAAAAGAGAGCGGGGAATAAGACACCGTGAGGATCATCAAACGCCCCCTTGCCCGCTTTGACCTGATTGAGGAAGCGGACTTCATCAAACAGGTTTTATGATTAACCGGTGGTGTCCCTCAATTTACGTGATGAACAATGTCCGGATCAGGGAAAATATCCGCCATTTTGTCGAGCTGATCGAGAAAATCTGCCGGCACGCGATA
>Ga0247727_10014962_pt1 | contig 12807 bp, 8 predicted proteins | sample WisWelCaveWW1625_FD_202498 | JGI IMG/M metagenome (GOLD analysis project Ga0247727, IMG submission 202498) | Biofilm microbial communities from Wishing Well Cave, Virginia, United States - WW16-25 | ecosystem: Environmental > Aquatic > Deep subsurface > Groundwater > Cave microbial mat | place...
GTGAAGTTGGCCATCGTGCTGATGAGAAATTCGACGTACTGCAGCTTGGTAATCATAGCCGCATCTTACCCTGCAGTTGTCTCAAGCGAAAGTCCTGATAGAATTAAGCCATATGAAATGGGAGGAGCTGACAACCGCTCAGGTTTGTGATGGGTTAGGTCAATTTAGTATAGAGCAGCTTATAGCGATTCCACCAACCTTTGTGCTTATGACGTTTTTGCAAAAAACGAGGATAGCTACAGAGAAAAGAGAGGCAGATATCGGTACGTGGGTGGCAAATGGCGTCTTCACGTATTTTGGCGCTTTGATGGGGGCTCGATTGACCGTAAACTTACTTTGTCCTCAAAAGCATGAACCTTTGCAAATCAAGCCCCATAAAATTCTTGTTATAGTCGGAATTGTGACAGGAATCGGAGCAGCTTTCGGATTCAATCTAGGTTGGTAGTAATAAACAAGCATAAGTTACCTGCAGCATTTATTAACAATGCTAACCTTGCTCAGTAAGCTCCTTATCGTTCAGATAGGGAGCTTACTTCTTATACAAAATCGAGGCTTGATCAATCTTGGTGCCGTTGCTGGAACGAAGTTCGACCGTCAAGAACAAGTTCCCTTTGGGCAAGCCCGCCGCCGGGAATCCAACAGGCAAAACGAGCTGCCCGTTCGCTTTCACTTCGACTGGCTGCTTCGGCCCCATCGATTTTTTGGATTTGTCGGGTTTTGTCAGTATAAGCTCAATCGTCCCTTTGAAGTCGGACTTGCTGATGTTGGCAAGCAGCGTATCAAAGCGAATCTGGCCCAATTCGGTGAGCGCTGTTTCACCAATGGGCTTTAGAGAAACAGCGACGTTTGGCACCTCAAAAGAGACTTCGTCTCGCCCGCGTTCGATGCCATTGGCTTCTTTTAAGAGCACACTCAACTGATGTCTTCCTTGGGTCAAGGCTTGCGGAACATCGAAGCTCGCCGGGACACCCTCCAACCCTTGGCGCGGGTCCACTTGCAATGGAGCCGGGCCGAAGAGATTGGCCTCATCGACATTGATAAATGTTTGTCCGACAAAGCGACGATTGACGCTGTTGTTGAAGACGTCGGCACGCAGCGCAATCGGCCCAGTGGCCGGCACTTGAATGAAATCCGGGTTGAGCTTAATTAAAACCTTCAGCCATGGGCGAATATCAATGGTTTGAGAAATTTGCGCATAGCCGCATTGGTTGTCCACGGCTTTGTAAATTGCATTGTAATTGTTAAGATGTAAGTACTGGTGCGTCGCTCGTGATGCTGTGGATGTAGTAAGAAATCGAGCCTCGGCCAGATTGGTGCGATCGCCAAAATCCCAGATGGTCGCTTTGATTTGCCCGTCAGGGTCGCGCGATGTGCTTACATCGAATTCAAGATTATCTTCTACGGCGGCGTATCCTTCAGGCGCAATCGAGCTGATCACTAACGCCGGCAGCTTGTTGCTCGGAGCCGGTTTAAGCGATGTTTGTGTTTGCAGACTTACGGGCCAGCATACAGAAAGCCCTCCGAGCGTGGCACCAAACGTGAAATCGCCTACAGCGGGTGAGTTCGCAAAAATACCCTCAAAGCGATAGAGATTGAACTCCGCAGGTTGTACCAATTTGCGGGCCACCAGAGCGGGAGCAACCCGGGCCGCGCTCGCTTTTACGCTTGAAATAAAATCGCTCGCGGCGTTGTTGGCCGGGACGGGCACAAAGATAAGACGAAGCTGCTGCGGTTGTTTTTCGACTTGAGCCTCGTTGACCGAAATAACCGAAAATTTTATGAGATAATAGCGCCCTGGGTCGATCAGTACGTTCGCAAAATACGTTTTTTGCTTGACTTCGATTACGCCGAGCACCGCGCTGTCTCCAAGCCCGGCAGGGAGCGTATTTTCGCGAATCGAGATCAGGCCCCAGCTTGCTCCTTTTGCATAGGCGCGAGTTGCATCGAGCGATAAAAACTTTGTCTTGCCCTGAACGACATCTTGCACCACAGATGCAATACGCCGGATGGCCTCGTCATCTAAAACTCCCTGAGCCGTCACAGAAAAACGGTTGTGCTCCAATAAGAACAAGAGCGCCATCATAACACATAAACTTCGTTTCAAGATTTTCATGAGAACAGTCGCATCGCTTCCGCCCAAGCGCCATTCGAGATAGATACGCGCATTGGCTGATACAAGTGCGAAGACTCCTTTCCTCTGGCTCCATCATAACGAGTTTGAGAATCGTTGCAAGTTGAAAATCGAGTCTTCGTTCGTTAAGTTATCTCGGTGGCAAGATGAGTTCGAGAGGAGGCAGTAGCTATGAAAATTTTTCTGGATGGCCAGATTGTTGCAGAAGAAGAAGCTAAAGTCAGCGTTTTTGACCACGGTTTGCTCTACGGAGATGGCGTTTTTGAGGGCATCCGGGCATACGATGGCTACGTCTTCAAACTCGACCAACATATCGACCGGCTGTACGCCAGCGCTCATGCGATCATGCTCGACATCCCGATGAAGAAGGCCGAGATGTGCGAAGCCATATTGCAAACGCTGCGCGCGAATGAGTTGCAAAGTTCGTATATACGCCCCGTCGTGACACGCGGCGTGGGCGATTTGGGGATTGACCCGCGCAAATGCAAGAGCGGCCCGACGATCTTCGTGATCGCTAAGCCGATGCGCTCGCTCTTTCCCGAAGAGGTCTTGAAGCGCGGCTTAAAAGCCGTCGTCGCCAGCACGCGCAACAAAGCAATGGACAGCTGCCCGCCGAACGTAAAATCGCTCAATTACTTGGCGAACGTCATGGCCAAGATCGAAGCGAATTTGGTCGATGCGGACGAAGCGATTATGCTGGATCAGAACGGCTATGTCGCTGAAGGCAGCGCCGACAATATCTTCTATGTCAGAGACGGAAGATTGGTCACGCCGCCGACGATCACGGCTTTGCCGGGCATCACCCGCGATACGGTGATCGAGTTGGCGCGTAAAGACGGCATGGACGTTTATGAAGAAAATTTCGGTATCGCCAATCTCTTCATGGCACAAGAATGTTTTATCACGGGAACGGCCGCGGAGATAGCACCGGTGGTCGAAATCAGTGGGCGTAAGATCGGCAACGGCAAGCCGGGCCCGATCACGGGCAGATTGCAAGATTTGTTCAAATCTGTCACGGGCATTGCTGAAACGGGGACGGCCGTCTACGAGCCGGTCGCACGCAAGTAAGATCATCAGATAAAAAGAGCGGGTCCCCCTGCTCGCTCCGTCAATATGTTGTGGCAAGATTAAGGATTTGGGGCAACGGCGGGGAGTTGCCCCAAATTTTCCCAAAACGATTCGAATGAGGTGTCAGCATGGCTGAAGTATGTGTGCGTTTTGCGCCTAGCCCCACGGGCGAATTGCACGTAGGCAGCGCTCGAACGACGCTCTTTAATTGGCTCTTCGCTCGTCATCATCAGGGTATCTATATTTTGCGCTTTGAGGACACCGACACCGAACGCAATCGCCCCGAACTGATCGAGCCGATGCTGGAAGCCTTTCAGTGGCTCGGCCTCGGTTGGGACGAGGGCCCCTTCTTTCAGAGCCAACGATTTGAGCTTTACAAAGAGTACGCACAAAAACTCTTTCAGTCCGGGCAGGCATACAAATGCTATTGCACCCCTGAAGAATTAGAAACGAAGCGCAAACAAGCGATGGCCGAGAAGCGAAATTTTCGTTATGACCGGCGCTGCCTGAATCTCAGTGCTGAGCAAGAGCAAGTCTTCATTAAAGAAGGACGACAGGCTGCCTTGCGCCTCAAAGTGCCGACCACGGGCAGTGTTTTCGTAGACGACATCATTCGAGGGCGTGTCGAGTTCGCAGCAACTGATTTGGATGATTTTATTATTCAGCGCGGCGATGGTCGCCCTACCTATAACTTTGCTGTGGTCGTCGATGACGTTACGATGAAGATCACTCACGTTATTCGCGCCGACGAGCACCTCAACAATACGCCAAAACAAATTCTGATTTATGCCGCTTTGAGCTACCCATTGCCGATCTTTGCTCACGTGCCGATGGTCTTGGCCAAAGATCGCAGCAAGCTCTCGAAGCGGCATGGCGCGACAGCAGTCTATGAATTCCGAGACCGGGGCATTTTACCCGAAGCGTTGATCAATTATCTGGCACGGCTCGGCTGGTCCCACGGCGATCAAGAAATTTTCACTACTCAAGAGTTGATAGACCATTTTACTCTCGAACAAGTACACTCTTCGGCTGCCATTTTTGATGAAGAAAAATTGCTCTGGCTGAATCATCACTACATTAAGACGGGCGATGCTAAGCGCATCGGCGAGCTGGTGCGCACTTTCTTAGTGAAGCGCGGGCATATGAGCGAGAGCGCGGCCAACGCCGTAGCGAGCGAGACCTTGACAAAAACTGTCGAATTCTTTAGAGAGCGCAATCGTACTTTGGTAGAACTCGCCGACTCGGCGAGTTATTTGCTTTTAGATACTATTAGCTTTGACTCTGAAGGCGTAAAGAAATTCTTGACGCCCGATAAGTTTCCATTATTGGAAGGCCTCGCGCAGAGTTTTTCTGCCGTGGCTGAGTTCAAGACGAGCATACTGGATCAAGCAGCTCGACACTATTTGGAAACGCAAGGAAAAACACTCAAAGACATCGCTCAGCCCTGTCGCGTCGCCCTGACGGGGAAGACGACCGGCGCTGGACTTTTCGAGACGATGGAAATTTTGGGACCAACTAAAGTGATTGCCCGGTTACGTCAGGCTCGTTCAGTTGTACCCAGTGCTTCAGAAGCCCATTCATCATGACTGAAATTTCTGTAGATTTTATTCGCGAACTGATCGCAGAAGACATTAGGAAAAACAAGAATGCGGGCCGGGTGCATACGCGCTTCCCGCCTGAACCAAACGGATATTTGCACATCGGCCATGCGAAAAGCATCTTGCTCAATTACGGATTAGCTCAAGAATTTAAAGGCAAGTTCAATTTGCGCTATGACGACACCAACCCAGAAAAAGAAGAACAAGAGTACGTCGATGCGATGAAGCGCGATCTGCGTTGGCTCGGCGTCGACTGGGAAGATCGCGAATTTTACGCCTCAGATTATTTTGAACAGCTCAATCAGTGGGCCGAGCAATTGATCAAATCTGGAAAAGCATTTGTCTGCGACCTGACGGCCGACGAGGTCAGCGAGTATCGCGGCAAAGCGATCGTGCAGGGCGACAAAGTCATTACGCCTCCCGGCAAAGAGAGCCCCTATCGCAATCGCTCGATCGAAGAAAATTTGAATTTGTTTACGCGTATGCGCGCGGGTGAGTTCCCGGACGGAGCCAAGACGCTACGCGCCAAGATCGATATGGCGCACCCCAATCTCAACCTGCGCGACCCAGTCATGTATCGTATTCGGCGCGTGATACACCATCGCACAGGAGACAAATGGTGCATCTATCCGTCGTATGATTGGGCGCACGGCCAATGCGATTCGATCGAGGGCATTACCCATTCGATATGTACTCTCGAATTTGAAGACCATCGACCGCTCTACGATTGGTTTATCGAAAATTTGGGCATCCATCATCCGCAGCAAATTGAGTTTGCTCGTTTTGGTCTAGCCTATACGACGATGAGTAAGCGCTGGCTCTTGCACTTGGTGAAAGAAAAATTTGTGCGCGGCTGGGATGACCCGCGTATGCCCACAATCTCTGCGCTGCGCCGACGCGGGTACACGCCCGAAGCGATTCGTGACGTGATGCAGCGCGTAGGCGTGACCAGAAAAATCAGCGTGACCGAATACGAATTTCTCGAATACTGCCTGCGACAAGATTTGAACAAACGCGCGCCGCGCGCGATGGCGGTGCTTGATCCGCTCAAAATTGTCATCACCAACTACCCCGAGAACCAGACTGAAGAATTTGAAGCGGTGAATAATCCCGAAGACTCCAATGCCGGCACGCGCAAAGTGCCATTTTCCAAAGTGCTCTACATCGAGCGCGAAGATTTCATGGAGAGCCCTACTAAAGATTTCTTCCGTCTTGCTCCTGGAAAAGAAGTGCGCTTGCGTTATGCCTGTCTTATCACTTGTGACAGCGCAGTCAAAGATACTTCTGGGAAAATAACGGAGCTGAACTGTACGTACGATCCCAACTCACGCGGCGGCGAGGCACCCGACGGACGCAAAGTGAAAGCGACGCTGCACTGGGTTTCGGCGCAGCACGCCAAGACAGCCGAAGTGCGACTTTACGATCATCTCTTCACCAAAGCGAATCCGATGGATGTGGCCGAAGGCGAGAATTTCTTGAAAAACGTGAATCCCCATTCGCTCACCGTCTTGCGCGATTGCAAGATCGAGCCGAGTCTTGCTTCGGCGAACGTCGGCGCTCGCTTCCAATTCGAACGCAAGGGCTACTTCTGTGTCGACCCCGACTCCACGTCAGACGCACTCGTCTTCAATCGCACCGTCACTCTGCGCGATGAGTGGGCCAAATTGCAAAAAGGGCAGAAAAAGTAGTGCTCTTTGTCTATTTCTTCTAACAGGGTCAAAATTTCCATAGAAGATTTGTACGGCGAACTCGGCATGGACGAGGCTGAGTTTGATGCTCTTCTAGACAAGAGCTTAAAGCCGCGCGGGCCAGAAATATTGTATGCCAAGATGCGCAGCCTTGGACTTCAGAAGTATCACACAGTTCTTGATATCGGTTGTCGCGATGCGCAACACTCGATTAAATTAGCAAAACAATTTGGCGCAAATCTTGTCGCGATTGATCCCATCGATTTCAATATCAAGAAAGCAACCAAGCTACTAAAGCAACACAAACTTCAGTCCAGAGTGACCCTCCTTCAGGGCCGCATGGAAGACTTGCCTCTTGATGATTACTCCATTGATTTTGTCTGGTGCAGAGATATGCTCAATCACGTATCGAACTTGAAGTTGGGCTTTCAGGAGTGCGCACGCGTCCTAGAGCAAAACGGGAAAATGCTCATCTTTGTGAATCTTGCGACAGACTTGTTGGAGCCGAAAGAAGCCCAGTTTCTCTGCGAGTCGCTCTCCCTTATTCCGGCGAATATGTCCAAGAAAAACTTGGAACGTGCGATGCAGAGCGCTAAGCTGAAAATCTTAGAATGTGACCGCGTCGATAGCGAATGGCGCGAATGGGGCTTTGAACAAAATGGGAAAGAGGCTCACACATCTCAGCAGCTCTTGAGACTGGCACGGATGCGTCGCAATCGAGACAATCTCATCAAGACAATTGGAATAAAAGCATACAACAGCGAGCTCGCCGATTGTCTGTGGGGCGTTTACATTATGTTGGGGAAATTGTGCCCATATGTGTACACTCTGCTAAAGAAAAAGAGCTGAGAACCTGATCTCAACTCTTTTACATACAATTCTGATTTCTTGTCTTATCTAACTTTCAGCTCATCGAAAAGCACTTTCATCTCGGCGCTCGCGTGGCCCGCTTCGTCGGCAATCACACGCTTGGCCGGCGGGACTTGCATATAGAAGGGGATACGCTCCAAGATGCGCTCATCGTAGCTGGTCGTCGTCTCGTTCTTCATCAAGACCCCGATCGGAATGCGATCGCCCCATTCGAGCGCTTTGCCGATAAATCCGGAGAGACGGGCGTTGACGTCGTCAGCGCTCATACCGGGCTTGATTTCAGGTGAGTAGCTCTTTTCTTCGATCTTATAGACCCGTGGCGCAGCGCGGCCCGTCGCATCTTTGCGGTCTTCGCCGCCGTACCAATCTTTGGTGTTGATGTCATTGTAGGTTGGGCAGGGCTGCAAGACTTCGACGAACGATGCGCCGCGATGCATAACAGCTTGTTTGATTAGCCCTACCAAATGTTTAATGTCATAAGCGTAGCCGCGAGCAATGAATGTGTATCCAGCCGCGAGCGACAAGAAGAGCGGGTTCACGCCCTCGTTGATATTGGGCATCGGCAAGCTCTTCGTCTGTACCCCTAGCTTGAGCGTGGGAGAGGCTTGGCCCTTGGTCAGACCGTACACGCCATTGTTATGCAAAATATAGGTCATATCGACATTGCGTCGGCCGGCGTTCACGAAGTGGCCGCCGCCGATGCCCATGCCGTCGCCGTCGCCACCGACCGCCACGACCGTCATTTCCGGGTTGGCGAGTTTGGCACCCGCCGCGAAGGGCAGCACGCGACCGTGTAACGTGTGAATGCCGAATGCATTGATATAGTGCGGCGTCTTGCCGGAGCACCCGATGCCGGAGAAGACGGCGACTCGGTGCGGCTCCAAATTCATCTCGGCCAAGGCCATTTGTACGGCATTCAAGATGCCGAAATCGCCGCAGCCGGGGCACCAGTTATTGTGCACGGACGTCTTAAAATCTTGTACTTTTACGGACATATTCAATCTCCTTACTTGCCAGCGGTGAGTACAATACGCCGGGGCGCCTTGCCCTTGAGCGTTTGCTTGACAGCCTGAACAACTTCGTCCATCGACATCGGGCGCCCATTGTATTTTAGAATCAGATGGTCCATCGTCAAGCCCGTGTTCTCGCGCACCCAGCCTGCGAACTGGCCCGAAAAATTGTTTTCGACGCAGAGCCGTCTCTTCGCGTTAATCACCGCTTGGCGCAGTTCTTCGGACGGCAAAGGATGAATGAGTTTAACTTGGACAAAAGAGATGCTGATCCCTTCGGCTTTGAGGACAACCATCGCGTCGATAATTGCGCCCTTGGTTGAGCCCCAGCTCAAAATCACTGTTTCGGCTTTGGGGTCTCCGAAGTGCGTCATCTTTTCTGACAGGGGAATTTCTTTGGCGGCGAGTTCTAATTTCTTGGCGCGCTTATCCATCATCATCACGCGCACGGTCGGGTCTTCAATGATATGCCCGTACTCGTCGTGCTCATCGCCCGTATGCCAAAAAATGCCGCCCTTTGTTCCCAAGCCTGTTCTAGGCGAGATGCCCGACTCGGTGTACTCAAAGCGCTTATAGCCCCCATTGCTATTCTTGGCCGCAATCTCGCGCTCGCCAACAAACGCGCCGCGATCGATTTTTATGAGCTCGGGTTTGTAGGGGGTGAGCGTTTGACTGCTGCTGGCAATGGATTTATCCAGCATATGAATCGCTGGAGTTTGATAACGATCGGCATAATTGAAGACGCGCATTGTGTCATAAAAGCACTCTTCCAAATCCCCCGAAGCATAAACGATTCTCGGAAATTCGCCATGACCGGCATTGAGGACAAATTTCAAATCGCCCTGCTCGTGGCGGGTCGGCAAGCCGGTGCTCGGGCTGCCGCGCTGGTAAAGTTGCAATACGACGGGCACTTCATTGATGCCCGCCCAGCCGAGTGCCTCGGCCATCAAACAAAAGCCCGGACCGGAGGTGCTCGTCGCCGAGCGCGCGCCGGTCACAGCCGAGCCGATGGCCATGGTCATTGCCGCGATCTCGTCTTCGGTCTGCACGACTAAGATAGAGCCCTTTTCGGCTCCTGCAAAATCTTGTGCAGCTTTGGTGTGAGGAAAGACGCTGTGCGCTTCCAGATAGACGCTCTCGTCCGTCGCGGGGCTGATCGGGTAATACGTTTGCAGCGTGCAGCCTGCGGCGATCTTGCCCATCGCGACGGCCTGGCCGCCGCCGATATAGAGCCGCGTCTCTTTGGTCTCAATGGGGACGAGTTGCACGAAGAAGTCGTTTTTATAGGTCTTGCGAACGTAATCGAAAGTGATCTCGACGGCCTTCATATTGAGCTCGACGACTTTTTTCTTGCCTTGAAATATCTCAGTCAGAGCTGCTTCAAGCATCTTGATGTCATAATTGAGAATCGCGAACGAGGCCGCCACGGCCATCGCGTTGGCGATGCGCCGCCCTTGGGAAAGCTGAATCATTTGCCCCTGGGCCATTTGTTGCAGCAAATCATCGTAGGGGATGCCGTACAGCCGCACGCCGCGTTTCTCGGCATCTTTGAGCATCGCGCCCATCGTCTCGCCCTGCCCTTGCTCTTGCAAAAAATGCGCGATCTCTTCACGGGCATAGTGCTCCATCATCGGCACTTTGGCGATAGAAGTAGTGGTTAGCTTGGAGTCATAAATAATGCCGCCGTTAGGATTGGTGTTGCGCGCGTGTATGAAGACCGTTTCGGCATCGGCCGAGACGATCAGATCAGCGTTGGAACGGGTCGAGTAAATCGGTTTTTCATCGACGCGCACCTGAAAATAGCTGTGCTCGCCCATGATATTCGAATAATACTCGCGCTGGCCGTAGAGATGCAGCCCGCCGGCGGCGCAAGCGCGGGCGAAGAGCATCGCAGACGACTCGACGCCGCTTCCCTGGGCTCCGCCAACCAGCCAAGCCAGCGAATTCTTTCGTTGTGACATGGAAAATCTTCCTCCTCATCGCAAAAAGAAAACATCCGACAAACCTTAAAAAGATACTAAAATTGTCCGACTTTTGCCACTGCCACTACGAATAAGAGCGAAATTCTTCATACGCCTATTCTAATAATGTCTTGCTCTTCGGTAGGGGCGCACAGCCATGCGCCCCTACAATAGTTTCGCGCCGACACGCTCTCAGTTTATTAATAAGTATTGTTACTTATTTTGCCTTGATTATGCACCTACTTTCTGTACAATTGCCTCTGGGAAAGCTAGAATACATAAGTGTTTTCGGTGGTTTTGCGTGCTTACTATTAAACTGTTCGGAAAATTTCAAATGCGCGATTTTCAGGGGCGCGATTTTCCCGTCAGCACCAAGAAGACGCAGTGGCTCCTCTACTATCTTTTGTTGCACCCCGGCACACACACCCTCGAACACGTCGCCGGCCTCTTTTGGCCGGACTCGAACGAAGCCAAAGCAAGCAACAGCCTTCGACAAGCGCTCCATTCGCTCAACGCCGGCTTTGAAAAAATGGGCGCGCCCAAAGGCAGTTTGTTGGCGATCTCGACTCAGCAGATTGAATTCAAACAGAGAGAGGAAATTAAACTGGATACGCTCGAATTCTCGCGCACGCTGCGCAGGTGCAACGACCAAACTGAGTTCGACAATGAAGGATGTCTCAAAGAAGCGATCGCGTTTTATAAGGGCGATTTGCTCGAAGAGTGCGATGAGTCTTGGTGCTTCGAGCAGCGCGAGTATTTTAAGGACCACTACTTGCGCGCCCTCGGTCAGCTCATCCAAATCCACATGGACCGCAAAGAGTATCAGTCGGCGACGGAGCTTTGTCATGCGGTCTTGGCGAAAACGCCCTGGCACGAGCCGGTGCAGCGCCAACTGATGTACGTCTATTATGCGCAGGGCAACCGCAACGCGGCAATCCAACAATATCGCGAATGCAAGCGCGTGCTGCGCAAAGAACTCAACGTCGATCCCTTGCCCGAAACCGAGACGCTCTATCGCTCGATCGAAGAGCGCACCCGCCCGGTTCAATTTGAGCAGCTTGGCGTCATCGGGCGCAGCATCTTGCGCCAGTACCCGGAGCTGGGCGCGCTCTTCATCGGTCGCGCCGAGGAGTGCCAACGCCTGCTGCAGGGATGGACCAAGGCGCTGGATGGCAAGGGCAGCGCAATCTTCTTAGAAGGCGAGGCGGGCATCGGCAAGAGCCGACTCGCGCAAGAATTTTTCGGCACGCTCAACAAGCAAAAAGCATTTTTTGTGAGCGGGCGCTGCTTCGATATCGAGAGACAGTTGCCCTACCAATGTTTGATCGAAGCCTTGCGTCCTCTTCCCTGGGCCCAATGGAAGCGCTATTTGGAAGACGTCGCACCACTCTGGCTGGCCCAAGTCGCCAAGCTCTTGCCCGAACTCAATGACGTTTTCGACGATCTGCCGCCCGTCGCGCCGCTGGCGTCCTTAGAGAGCGAGCACAATCGGCTCGTTGAGGGCCTGACTCAATTATTCTTGAATCTGGCCGAGCAGCGTCCACTGCTTATTTACTTAGACGATTTGCAGTGGAGCGATGAATCGACGCTCCAGTTTATCCAGTATTTCTTGCGTCGCATCGATGAGAAACCGATTCTCTTTCTGGGCGCCTATCGCGTCGAAGAAGTCAACGCCGACCACGGTCTGCACAAGCTGATGCAACCCTTGCAGCGCGAGCACCAGACCGCCCGACTGCGCCTGCACTCGATGGGCGAGCCAGAGGTCGAAGCGCTCGTCCAGGCGATGTTTAAGACCCGCGCGCTGGGCACGCTCGAAAAATGGATTTATGCCCAATCCAAGGGGGTGCCTTTGGTGGCCGTCGAGCTGCTCAAATCGTTCGTCGAGACGGGCATCTTGCGCTTTGGCGAGAACCAAGACTGGTTCTTCGATATCGAAAAAGCCTCGATCGAGACGATTCCCAGCACGATTCAGTCGATCATCGAATCGCGCTTGCGCCGCCTGAGCAAGGGCAGTCGCCAGACAATCGACTTGGCCTCGGTGCTCGGTCGTGATCTCTACTCGGCTTTCATGAAGACGGTGCTGCGCCGCGAGCACGACGCGATCTTGGAAGAGATCGAAGAATTGATGCAGACGCGCCTCATCATCTATGAGGGCAACGAGTATCATTTCCGCCACGATTTGATCCGAGAATTTGTGTATCGCTTGATGATACCGGAGCGCCGCCTCGGTTTTCACCAAGCCGTCGCCGATGCTTTGCTCGAAGCCAACGCCGACAAATTGGAGGCGGTCGCGGGTGAGCTGGCGCATCATTACACCGAAGCGGGCAACTTGGGCCAAGCCCTCACGTATTCGTTACGTGCTGGGCCCATGCCCTAAGACTGCTGTAAAAACGGGAATGGCGTAAGATACCTTCGGATTCGCTCTGGGAATAGCTGGGGCAATCTATCTGTATTTTGTGACTGGAAGAAAGAAACTGGGCG
>Ga0247727_10014963_pt1 | contig 12806 bp, 8 predicted proteins | sample WisWelCaveWW1625_FD_202498 | JGI IMG/M metagenome (GOLD analysis project Ga0247727, IMG submission 202498) | Biofilm microbial communities from Wishing Well Cave, Virginia, United States - WW16-25 | ecosystem: Environmental > Aquatic > Deep subsurface > Groundwater > Cave microbial mat | place...
ACGGCGGGAGGCGCCGCCCATTTTACGGCATAGCGATTCATCGGTGAGAAGTTTTTGAAGCGCGAGCCGAAGCGAGTCTACATCTTCACTTGGGAAGAGGATGCCTGTCTCTCCATCCTCGACAAGTTCCTCGTTTCCTGCAATACGGGATGCGATGATGGGCAGTCCGCTCGCCATGGCTTCGAGGACCACATTGGGCATGCCCTCATGCCTGGATGGGAACAAGAACAGGTTCGAGCGTTTGTAACACTGCGCAAGTCCATCATGCGATTGCCAGCCCAGGAATGTCACGCGATCATTGATTCCAAGTTTCCGAGCCAATGACTTCAATGAGTCGATTTGTGAGCCGTCGCCTGCGATGTGCCATTCCCATTCCAGGTCTTTCAACCCAGCGAGCGCGTGCATGGCGAGGTCGAGTCCCTTTTGGTGGACGAGGCGTCCCACTGAAAGCAAGCGCGGCGGCGACCAATCGCGTCTTTCAGTGGCGTACCCCTGCAAGTCAACGCCGTTGGGGATGATAAGAATCTCGAAACGGGAATCAAAAATATTCGCAAGCTCGCGCAGTCCTTTACTGTTGGCGACGACAGAAGATGCATTCTTCCAAATGAGGCGGAGGAATGGGGCAAGGACTTTGTGATAACGTTGGAAATCATACGGGCGGAAGCCGGGCACGTCTCCGCCGCGCAGGGAGACAGTGTAAGGGATTCCAAAAACCTGTTTCAACAGCCAGGACACCGCGCCCGAGGGGACCCCGAAAAAAGCCAGCGTGGCATTCGGCTTGAAACGCGGAGCCAGACCAAGGACCCAGAGGGAAGCGGAGAGCATGAAGATCGTTTGCTCTAACGGACCGGAGCGATCCTGTTTTTGGCGCAGGGAGGGAATCCGATAAACGACCAGATTGCCGCTGTGTTCCCGATGAGGCAGGTTTCCGAAGCGCGATGTGACCACCGTGATTTCATGTCCCATCTTCGCCAGTGAACCCGCAATGTGAGCGCTGGCATTCCCCGCGCCGCCGCCGATGGGAGGATATTCGCTGTTGATGATCAAGATGCGCATCGATGCCCGGCCCTTATCATTCATTTCCTCTAGGGGCAATTCCCCGATTCAGCGGATGGGATATAAACTTCGATCCTGTTCCCCTCAGGCTCGATAGACAATACCGGGCTGTAATGGCACAGGATGTATGGCGAAACACGCAGGTTCCATACGTTGTTTTCCTCATAAAATGCGCCCGCTTCCTTGAAGCCGAGGTTTTGTTTGTTGGCTACGATTGCCGCGAAGCGATGGTTTGCCAGGTCGTTATAGAATCTGCCGAGATATGCCTGGTTGCCAGACATCGCCATTTCCATCAAAGTTACCACTTCGTAATCATAGACAAGTGGCGCGTGGACATCACTGAGGGCGACCAGCTGTCGTTCGTTGATGAGTAGCACGGGTCCATTTTTGCCCGCCTCATTCACTGCCTGAACAAGTTGTTGATATGCCTGACGGTTTTTTTCCACATCAAATTTCGGATATGGATAGAGCAGGGGAATCAAAAATAGGATCAGAATGAGCAGGGCGGTTGCCAACAGGGGCCAGGAACGTACGACTAACTGCGACTCGCCCGACTCGACCTGAACCCGCCCGCCAACGAAGTAAGCCGCAACGATCCCGACCAGTACGGCGTAAGTGTCCATATTGTGCAAATCCCCCCCGCCGCCTATCTTGACGCTTACCACCAAACTGCCCGCGAACAATGCCACGATCATCGAAAACAATCCCAGCCAGCGAATGGGGTGAAGCGCCCTCCATTGACGCGCGGCAATGATGACGGTGACAAGCAAGGGTCCGCTCACGATCAATATGGCTGGCAATATTCCCAATGCATGATTTTCATTCGGCAATAGCCGATACCATAGCAGGTCGGATGTGAAACTGGATGTGAATGCGTCTGCATTCCCGGAATTCCCCGAAAGGGGAATATATGCCAACTGCGCCAGCAAAGCGGAAAGCAAGCCTGCCACTGTCCATAGCGCAGGTTGCGTAAGATAGTTCAACATTCGTCTGACTGGTTTGGCTTCGGGATTGATCGATACAGTAAAGGGTGTTTCCAGTAAATACACGGCGATTGCGATCATCACCGGCATCGGGAACCAGTTCACCCGGCTTAACCCTGCCCATATTGACGCAATGATTACCGCCGTCAGCGATCTCCACGGATGTTTTGCCGACACAAAAAGAAGAGGAATGATTACCATCACTTCCAGGTGATAGTAAACCCCGACTCGCAGGAAGAATAGAAAAAGCCAGCCAGCCACCAGCCATTTGGCAATCCTCTCCTGCGGTATGGAGACTCTTTTTGCGATCGCAATTGTTGCGCCCGCCGTCAAAATGATCCACAGCAGGAATTGCCAGAAGCGATGCGCCTCCACTCCCAAACCGGGAATCAGGAAAGGTATGGATTGCAGTAGGTAGCGGGTGGGATGAAGCGTGGAAAGGGGAAAGGATTCGCCATAAATCCATTTGGAAAAATATAGCGACGCATAATAAAAACGACTTCCCTCAGACCAGCCCATGGAAAGAGGGTAGGCAGTTACGACGCTGAACCGGACCCAAATCTCATATGCCACACCAAGCGCCACCAATGCAGATGCGAACCCTACCTCCCACTTTGTATTCAATGCAACCTTCAACGCAGTCATCGCAAGCAGGATGACCCACCAGCACATCCAGTAATAAAACAGGGACATTAAGACCGGGTCATAGATGGGGTCTTTGACGAACAGACCAATATTGAAGGTAAACTTCACGTAAGGGATCAGGACTAGAATCGCTAAAAACACGATCAGCCCGGCAGCGCGCCATTGCGAACCGTCAAACTGCAAACGACCAAGGCGTGATGAAATGTTGAAAGGCAAAGTGTCAAAACGGACGATGTAGGCAATCAACCAGATACAGGCAGCCATGATGCCAAGGCATAAAAGCAACATTCCGCTCCAGGCAGAACGTTGTAGATTTGCCCCTATTTCAGTCAAATGCAAAAATGTCGAACGCATCATTACCAGGTTGGCGATGAACGTGAAGGCAATCATGGTCAACCAGAAGGGGCGGGAGGCGCGTTGTTTCTTATCCATTGAAATTAAAGGGATGTATCAGAGGATGATGATTGCTTTTTTTGATCCGCCATGGCTGAAAGAATGGACGGCAAATAGAATGCCCCGGGTAAACTGGATAACATAAAATACGCGCGAATGAGAATAGCCACTGTGAGGCTGACTGCCGGTGCAAGCCCGGCTACATTGGACATCAGGAAGGTGAATGAAAGTTCCTGCAACCCATAACCATTGATCGAGATTGGAATGAGTGTGATGAAATAGGTGAGGCTCCACAACCCCGCGATCATCCAGAAGGAAATGTGACTCCCAAGGTCATCCACAATGACATAGATCGAACCAAAAAGGCAAAGCATGTGCACCCACGTAAAGACCAAAGCCATTAATAGTGAAGTCGGTTTTTTTAACCAGATGGAAAATATGGAGAGGGTGCGCTTTATGAACTCGACCGGTTTTTGAATAAGCGCAATAACTGAAAAAGATGCAGAGCCGACCTGCAGCATGTTCCATGAATAAACGAGCCCGATGGGAACCATCATGCTCATGCCCAGCATTCCGATCAACCTGTCCGCTGCTATGGATGCCAGGCATACGGCGCGATCAAAGCCCATTTGCATTGCCCCTGCCAGGCGCACAATGTCACCTCCTATGGTTGTAGGCAGGAAATTCGATGCAAACAAGCCGGTAAAAGTCAGCGCGGCGCTATTCCGAAAGCGAATGTGAACCCCGCCGGACTGCAAAAGAATGTGCCAGCGCCATACAATAGCGAAGCGGGAGATCAAAAACAAAACAGCAACCAAAAGCAAATCCAGGATTGTGATTTTCTGCATGGCAGATAGAATTTCGCCCCATTCATCCTCCCTGACCAGTAAAACCAGAAGAATGACCGCCAGCAGCGTTCCGCCCAATTGCAAAACGCGCTGACGGTTCCGCGACCACCAGGATGACATACGTTTATTTCTTTCCCAGCACCGTTCGAACAGTGTAGGTGGGTTTCTTTTGAGATTCGTGATACGTGCGCGCCAGCAGTTCGGCGATCAGACCCATCAGAATGGACTGGAAGCCCATGATGAAAAACATAACGCCTATTTGCAGGAGAGGCGAACTGAACGCAGGTATGCCAAAGAACGTGCGCCGGATGAACAGGTACAACAAATCTGCCGAGCCTAATAACATCAATCCCGCCCCCGCCCCGCCGAAAAGGCGGATTGGTTTATGGGAATAATCGAGCAGGAATTTGACCGTGAACAAATCCAGGATGACTTTTGCGGTTCTTTCCAAGCCGTAATTTGCCCTGCCAAATTTACGCGGGTGGTGGCTGACGGGAATCTCCGTGATGCGCGCTCCGACGGAATGCGCGAACACGGGAATAAAGCGATGCATTTCACCGTACAGGCGAAAACCTCCCAGCACGGTGCGGCGATAGGCTTTCAGCGTACATCCATAATCATGAAGATGAACACCCGTCACCCACGAGATCACCCAATTGGCAATATTCGATGGAAGCGTGCGCGTGATCTGGTTATCCTTGCGGTCTTTGCGCCAGCCACTGACCAGGTCATAGCCTTCATCAAGTTTCGCCAGCAAGCGTGGGATATCAGCGGGATCGTTCTGCATATCGGCATCCAGCAAAACGATGGTTTCGCCCTGTGAATGATCGATCCCTGCGGCAATGGCGGCAGTCTGTCCGAAATTACGGCGGAAGACAACCACGCGTATATGGGCTGGGTCTTTTTTGACAAGCGACTGTAAAACATCCAGGCTTGTATCTGTGCTTCCGTCATCCACAAAGACAACCTCCCATTTTTGTTTAATGGGCTTCAACACCTGTTTAATGGAATCATGCAGGAGCGGCAGGTTTTCCGCTTCGTTATAAACAGGGATGACAAGAGAGAGATCGGGCATTATCTATTTCTTTTGACCCAGCCGCTCAACATCCGAATCCACCATCATGGCGACGAGTTCTCTAAAACTGACCTCAGGCTCCCAGCCAAGTACTGAACGCGCTTTCGATGGGTCGGCGATCAGTAAATCCACTTCAGCGGGGCGATAGAATTTTTCATCCTGAACGACGTAATCATTATAGTCCAGCCCAACATGACCGAAGGCGATCTCACAGAATTCGCGCACTGAATGGGTCTCTCCCATGCCAATGACAAAACTATCCGGCTCATCCTGTTGCAACATGCGCCACATGGCATCCACGTAGTCGCCTGCAAAACCCCAATCGCGTTGCGATTCAAGGCTGCCCAGGCGCAGCTCCTTTGCAAGCCCGTGTTTGATGCGAGCCACGCTATCTGCGATCTTGCGTGTTACAAAATCCAGCCCGCGGCGCGGGCTCTCGTGATTGAATAGAATACCCGAGGCGGCAAACATGCCAAACGACTCGCGGTAGTTCACCGTGATCCAATGCCCATACACCTTTGCCACCCCGTATGGACTGCGTGGGTAGAAAGGCGTGGACTCGCGTTGTGGCACTTCGAGTACTTTGCCGAACATTTCGCTCGAAGAAGCCTGGTAAAAACGGATCTTCGGGTTGACAAAACGGATCGCTTCGAGAATACGCGTGACTCCCAGCGCAGTAATATCGCCCGTCAGCGCGGGCTGGTTCCAGGAGGTGGGCACGAACGATTGCGCGGCAAGGTTATAGACCTCGGAAGGTTGATATTCCTCCAGCAAAGTCAGCAGGGAACCCTGGTCATGCAGATCACCCTGGACAACCGTAATATCATCCAATAAATGTTCGATGCGCTCATTGGTCACGGTGCTGGAACGCCGCGCAACACCGATCACCCGATATCCCTTTGTAAGCAATAACTCAGCCAGGTATGAACCATCCTGGCCCGTAATCCCTGTAATGAGAGCAGTAGACATGTATTCTCCTCAACCCAAAATTCAACGACTGAATTATAAACTTACATTTACCGCTGTCAAGCGCGCTTCAAGCGCTCTTCTTGTCCGACCACCAGCCCCAGCTCAGGATGGTCCCCCACAGCCCCAGGATCAAAGCCACCATCAGGGCAAACGACAACTGCCCGCCCAGGTAAAAATAGCGGCTGGCATACCATTGCGTGAAGATCAGCAGAAACACCACTTCCATGGCGATGATTCTTGTAAACCACGCGTTCCGTGTTTCCTTCCACCAGACCCAAACATACCCAGCGATGATGGCTTGCCACACAAACATGATCGTTCGATAGCGGGGATTATCCCACTGGTCGCCTCCGCCTCGTAACGCGGCAAGCAGGATCCAGGTCCAGACGAGGAGTGAGATCCACAACAACAGATTCCGCATCATTCTGGACCTCTGTCCTGCCGCGGCTCCGAATGACAGGATCAGCATCGGAAGCGTTGCATACCAACCCAGCGCGCGCAGGATGTAGATTATCTTCCAGATCATTTTTGTCGGCGCAACAAGCGCGGCAGGCAGGACGGGTTGGAAGATCCCATAAACCGCCACAAAAGGCAGGCGCAGCCAACCCGGCATTTCATCGAAGAGTTTTTGCACCCAGCCGGATTCCCGCTCCAGCCGATAGGCGTCCCATTTGACAGCGGACTTGAGCCAGTCATTGATCACATGCAAGGGAGATGTGGAATCGAATTCGCCCGAACGATTGAGGGAGGAGGAAAGAAAAAATAACCCAACGACAAAAATGGCGGCAAATATGAATACGACTTTCCACGAAATATTTCCGCGTTCGGTCGTAAAGAATATCCAACCTGCGAAAATGATGAGGGTGGCAAGCGCAATCGCAGGCGAGACGAGCAACATGCCAAGCAAGCCGAGGGCAAGCCAAATACTCGCGCTGAGCGGAGCACGAAGCGAAGCGAAGTGCGTAGTCGAAGCGCGCCAATCTACAACCCCCCACAACGCAAACGCGCTGAACGTCAACAAATATGGCTCGCGCATGGCAGAACTGCCGAGCAATATACTTTCAGGATATAGCGCAAAAATCCATGCGGAAGCCCAGGCAACTTTTTCACCAAATACCTGACTCACTGCCTTCCACAAAAACGGAATCCCCAACGCGGCGACAAATGCAGAGATCAGGATCAACATCAATGGGCGATGCGCGTCGGGGGATAGATAGCGATAAACGAGCGCGCTGAATGCCAGCAACCCGCCATATTGATCGTAGGCAAATTTATCGGTGAATGCGACAAGGATCGGGCGTTCAGAACTCGCCAACTTCCAAGCCTGATCGTCGCGGCGGTGCGCGTCGGTGAAGACGAAGCCTGCTTTGTCGTCTGCGTCATCGTGTCCATAGACAGGCAAACCTAGATAGAGTGACATGCCGACGATGAATCGCAACATGAAGGCAATTGCAACAATCCACGCTAGAGTTTTTCCGGTGTTGGCCCATTTCACAGAAAATGTGAGGAGAGTAAATGAAAGAAGAAAGACACTTGCACCGCACGCAAGTGCAGGTGGGAAAGAGAAGGAGACAGACCCAACTAAAATCCGCCAATTGCCTTCTTGAATAGATGAAAGCCACGCCCCCAGCGAGAGAGATAGAGAGAGGATCCACAAAAAGTCATTTTTCTTGAGGTTCATGTGGTTTGATTCTACACTAATTGCATTTGGCAGTTATCGTTTCGTGGGCTGGGTGTATAATTTTATGTATCAGCAGTTATACAGAACTTCGCTGTATAAATCATAGTTGGGCCGCGTCGGTCTCGACAGCTAAACAGCGGATAGCGTCTGCAGTGCAGGACACCGTCCGACGTCATTCACCTTGCGTCAGGAAAGAGCCAAAGTGTCAACACGCCAACACGCGCAATTTGCAGTGACCTGGAACCAGGTCGCCGCCTTTCGGCTCTCGCGGCATCATCTCTCGGAGCGCGCGCCGACGAAGGCTCTCATATCAGTCGTACGTGATATGGCCGGCGCTCAGGCGCAGCTCCTCTCGGCAGCGCAGCTCTCGCTTAGGCCGAGAGTTCGCGACCTACGGATCGCACATGTCGAGGAGGCCCTCAGCGAACGGATCTTGGTCAAGGCTTCGTGCATGCGCCGCACGTTGTTTCTAGTGCCTTCCGAGCATCTGGCGATCTTCGTTCGGGGTTCCGCACGGCGCGCGGAAAAAGAGATCCGATGGACTCGTGGGAAGGGCGTGCCCGACCGCGTCGTGGACGCGGCGATCGACGCGGTGCTCGGCGCGTTGGACCAGCCACTCACGCGGGCGGAGATCGCCGCACGCGTGAGCCGAGCTTTGGGCGTGCGGATGCGGGCCATACATGGAGGGGGTTGGGGAAGCCGAACGAAAGTCGCTGCTGTCCCGGTCGGTGAATTAACGTTCCCGGTCGTGGACCTCCTTCATCTCGCGGCCGCCCGTGGGGTTGTCTGCTCGGGCCCCAATCGCGGTAACGAGCCGACTTTCGTTCGGGCCGACGCATGGATCCCCCAATGGCAGGATGTACCGAGGGAACAAGCAGAAGGAATCCTCTTGCGCAGGTACCTGCGGGCTTTTGGTCCAGCGACAGCCACAGACTTTGCATTGTGGACCGGCATGTCGCTCACGGAGGCTCGCGAGATCTGGGTGCGCGAGCAAGCCGACTTCGCGCCTGTCAATGTTGAGGGCTGGGCGGCGGCAGTCCTTCGGGAGGATCTCGATGAACTGGCGCAAGCCGAGTTCGAACGCCCACTGATCCGCCTTTTGCCGTACTTCGATTCTTTTCTCCTCGGCCATAAGGAGAGGGAGCATCTCGTGGCCATGAAGCACCGACCGAAAGTCTACCGTGCGCAGGGATGGATAGCTCCTGTAGTTCTCGTAGACGGCCGCGCCATTGCTGTCTGGGAACACGCTCGGGAGGGGAATCGCCTCCGCGTTAAGGTGGCGAAGTTTGGGTCAATATCGCGACGCATCACCGCCGGCATACGTGAAGAAGCGCGAGACCTCGGCCGCTTCCTCGGGACCCCAAACGTGGACGTCCAGATTGGCTGACGCGAGGAAAACTCAGCAAGATGGGTTGGTTGCTCTGCCACAAGTCCATGTCTGAAGGAAAGCCCAACCGTCAAAAGCTATTTTGAGACAGCGTAGTCTATTCACCGGCCGTTCCTGATTGGTCATTATCCGAAATTTGGCAGCGGCCCAACACAGCCCCCTACGGGGATGCTTCGCGACTTGCACCCGACTGGTGGGATTCACCCGCCAATGACGTTGAAGAAAACTACATCTCGTCTAGAAACCCCTCCAACACCCTCTCCTCCCTCGCCAGCCAAGTATAACCTTCCACATCACGCCTCGCCTGTTTACCCAACTCAACCCTGCGCGCCTCATCCATCAATAACGCCTCAATCTCAATTCTCCAATTCTCCAACTTCTCAGGTTCGCACATTATCGCATTCCTCTCATTCAACACTTCGCGAATCACAGGCAAATCTGCCGAAACGATGGCACGTCCCGCAGCCATGTATTCGAACATCTTCATGGGACTCGCCACGCTGGCTGAGTCTGCTGTTCCGCTGGAGCCCATGATGGAACGGCTATAGGGCATGAGCAATACGTCTGCCGCGGCTTGATAGATTGGAAGGTCGCGGTTGGGGATGAAGCCTGTGAACGTGATGTTGGATATGCTTTCAGTTTCTGCGCGGTGTTTCCATGTGTTTACATCTTCGGGGCGACCACCCACCCAAACGAAGTGTGCTTGTGGGATGGATTTTGCCAATGAGAGAAATAAGTCCGCGCCACGACCGGCATAGAGATGTCCCGTGCACATCACGGTTGGGGCTTCGCGAAGGCTGATTTGACGGCGGGCAGTTACGGGGTCGGGCAAAGAGGCGAAGCGTTCCAAGTCCACGCCATTGGGAGCGATGACAACTTCATCCGGTTTGAGTCGCATGTTGTAGTCGCGTTCGAGCATATCCACTAATGCGCGTGTGATGGAGACGAGTCGCTTGCGCCCGCGTAGATTTGCAAACGCGCGATGCCACGCGGGGCCGAGAATCCCCGTTGGTTGAATATGTATCTCGAAGACAACGGGCAGTTTATATAACAGACCAAAGACCGCCGATTGAGGAAACCAGGTGTAAAGCAGATCGGGCTTGAGGGCGCGTGCGCGCCGGACAGATTGCCAAGTAAACAAACGACGGCTCGATGAGGAAAGCCATTCGATAGGGAAGTCAGTTTGAAGACCGTAGTGAGATTGGAGATTTACGATTGATGGTCGAGTAGCCCGAATGATTTTGGAGGGCGTATCGAGACCCGATTTACGATTTACGACAGTTGCGCTCCCTGGCACGATGAGCGTTAGTTCGTGACCAAGTTGTACGAGGGCAGAGCAGGCTTTCATCACCTGCATACTGTTGGCAGTATCGGATGGGATCGTCGAGCCTGCAATTGCAATGATCTTCATGGCGCGCTCGATTCTTGAACGCGAATTTCGCGCAAGCCGCGCAGTGTGATGAGACCAATGGCAACGACGAAATAACTTGAGAGCAACGCCGCTTGCGCGAGATATCCGAAGCGCGGCACAAGCGCGAATGCAAGGGCAAGTTCGATCACTCCAACGATTGCCGCAATGACGAGCGGATCAGACGGCTTGCCGAGCGCGAGCAACAGTGGTCGATTCCACGTGAAGACACTGCCGAAACCGTAACCGATGAGCAGGATGAGAACAGCCGGGTATGCTGGCGCGGCTGGCAGACCGTATAGAAATGGGATCAGCCACCAGCCGAGGAGCGCCAACCCGCCACCCGCGCAAGCCATCCATGCCGCCGAGATAAGACTAACGCGGCGCAAAAGGATTCTTGTCTCGCGCCATTTCCGTTCGGTGATACTGCGTGTGATCTCGGCGTATGTGGGCCAGATAAACGGCTCGATGGGCAGGATGGCTGTGTTGATAAGGCTTAGCGCCAGCCTGAAGTATCCAACTTCGAGGTGCGCCACGTCCGCCGGGCGCAGCCAGACAAGGACAAGGGGCGCGCTATCGCGGGCAATGAGGTTGACCGTGCCGTTCAGGTTGGTGCTGAACGCGAAACCGAGAATCTCGCGCCAGTTGTTGACTTGCTTGAGCGATGCGCGCCACCAGTTCGGGTTGATGTCCCGATTGAGTTCGCGTATGGCAAGTATTCCAATGGTGATACCCGCAAAAATTTTTCCAAGAAGGTAAGCCGCAAGGATCTCAATGATGCCAAGCCTCATAATGAACGCGGTAACGATCAGCCCCGCAATGATGATGCTTTGAAGCATTGTAATACGCCCGATCAGGTCAAAGCGGCGGGCGGTCTGTAAAACGCCGCGCGAGGTTTCATAGATGAGATTGGCAAGGATCACCAAACCATAAAACGCGAAGAGCGGGGCGGTTTGTATATCCTTGCCGAGGGCGCGCGCGGCCCACGGCGTGAGGAGTATCAAAACAAAATACGTGATGATGGATGTCGAGGCTTCGATGAGACCAATCCCTTTTGCGATTGCGGCGGCGCGTTCCTTTTCCCCGACTTGCAAAGCGTCGCCGTAAAACTTGACAACCACTTCGCTCATCCGAAACGAGAGCAGGTTGTTGACGTTGGACGCGAACATGATGATCGTGCCATTGACAAGACCATACCCATCCACGCCGATCAGGCGCGTGGCAAGGATTCCCTGCGCGAAACCGAGCGCAGCTGAAACGGCATTACTGCTGAACAGGTAACTGCTGTTGCGGAGGACCCGGCGCAGGAGATTATCTTCACGCCATCTGGAAAATCGTTCTCTAAACATTAAGCTCTCCAGGAGTCGTCGTGATTCTTGTACATGGATGAAACGGATGACACAGATTTCACGGAAAAACCTTTAATAATCCGCTCTGCTTCCGTGTTGTCCGCGAAACTTGTACTGAGCCTGTCGAAGTGTCCGTGTACCAAAATGGTTTAATCATGGCAATCCTAATGAATCAAGTATTAAGAGGTTGAGATGCGCGGCAGGTTCATATCTATGGCTCAACTCGCTGATATACATTGATCACGGATTGCCAGCGGCACTTTTCCGCCTTGGGGGCAGACATCACTTTCACGTAATTCCCCGACTCCAGAATTTGATCAGTCAAATAAACTCTTTCAGTATTTTGGAACAAAATATAATCAGCCTCCGCCAGCCACTTGCGCGCCAGATCATCGTTCCAGCGCCCGAAGCGCAGAAGCGTATCTGAATCCCCGCCGATAAAATAGGAGTGGACATGGTTCATCTGCGGCGCATAGATTTTCACATCGGGCATATAAAGGAATATCGCCAGCAGACGCCCTTCCCAGTAAATTGTCGAACCGGGTTTGATGAACGCGCTCAACTCCTGCCCAGCCTTTTCATAGGACGCGAATACATCCGTCCCATCACAACCGAAGAAATCACTGCCGCCTCCCAGAATCTTTGTGGGGGATAATATCAAGCCTGCGATGAGAAACAGATTCAATGCGGCGACTCCGATCTTTCTACCTGAAACCTGCTCACCGTTTAAGCGACGATTCGCAAGCCTCAGCCCGATCCCGCCGACCACCAACACCAAAAAGCTGACCGATAAAACAAACGACACGCGGAATAACAGGAGCGGCGGCAATTTTGTCACAAACAGCAACGCGTTCCACAAATAGACTTTATCCATGCGCTTGATCATTGACTTGGCAAAATCCGCGCTCAGGTCTTCATGCGAACTGAACCCAATGCCAAAGACCAGCAATGCAATGACGACAAAAATGATTACCCGTCTGAAACGGGACAATTCCTTTGCGAGGAAAGGCAC
>Ga0247727_10014964_pt1 | contig 12806 bp, 11 predicted proteins | sample WisWelCaveWW1625_FD_202498 | JGI IMG/M metagenome (GOLD analysis project Ga0247727, IMG submission 202498) | Biofilm microbial communities from Wishing Well Cave, Virginia, United States - WW16-25 | ecosystem: Environmental > Aquatic > Deep subsurface > Groundwater > Cave microbial mat | place...
ATCTTCGCTGCGCAGCGCTTCAAGCTCGGCCTTGTATTTGGGATTGCCGGCGCGCGCCAATTGATCCGCCAGCCGAATCATGTTGCTGCGCGCATCATTGGCATATTGGCTCCGGGGAAATTTTTCGACGAATTTTTTATATGTCTGCAAAACTTCTTCGGCATTGTCGCCGCGTTTCTCGCGACAATAACTCAGCCAGAAGACGGCGTCATCGGTGTACTGATTGTTCGGATATTTTTTCACGTAAGCGTCCAACTGCAAGATGGCCTCGCCCCAGCGCTGATCGAGCACCAAATTATACGCGGTTTTATATTCCTGATAAGCAGCGTCTTGCGGATTGCCTTCAGGCAATTTCAAGATGAGCGGCTGGTCAAACCAGGAATCGCCAGCGATTATTGCCGCCGCCGTCGCGTGAATGGGCAAAAAGACCAAAATAAGCAAAACAAGCTTGCGCATATCGACCTCAAAATAAAGAGTATTTTTCTCAAAGCTTTTTTCGTTGCGAAATAAAAACACTAGCGTAACCTCACAATGATTTTCGCTGCGGTTTGATTGGCGTCAAATTTTGCTGCTGCGCTTGTTGCGCCAATTCGGTGATATTGATTTTAAGCAAAAGGCCGTTGCGCGCCACGCCCTCGCGAACCAGCTCGATGGCGGACAAATCATGCTCCGCTTCGAGATTGGCGATTTGCAGCAGAATCAGCTCGAGTTGATTGATGAGCTGAAGCATTTGGCGATTGGCCGCCGGATCAAGCTCGCGGTTCAGCGCGCGCGCCTCGGTGAGCAGATGGCGCGAAACCTGGCGTTGATGCGAAAAATCCGGCTGGACTTCGCCGGATAAATCTTCATTCACCACACCGAGCAGGAGAATTTTGGAACGTTCCAGCCATTGTTCGGCGCGCGTTTGGACAACCGGCATGGGCGGCGACGTCGAATGAGTCATTGGCTGATTTTCGTTTCGATCCTGCGGCCACCAATAATGTCCGACGAGAACGCCCAAAACCAGCAGCGCCAAAATTCCGGCGGCGCGACCGAGCGGAATCAGCAGCGGTTGCGCGATCCATTTTTCGCGCAGCCAATTCATCAAGCGTCCGAACGCCGGCTCTCGTGCCGGCGTGGCGCGTTCCTCTTTTTCCAAACGCTGCGCCAGCCGATGCCAATAGCTTTCCCAAAAATGCTCGGGCATTTGCGGCCGCCGCGGCGCGCCCAATTGCCCCAGCGCGTTTTCCATTTCAGCCAAAAAACTGCTGCACCGGACGCACGCAGCAAGATGTTCTTGCAGTTTTCCCGCTTCGACTGCGTTCAACTCGCCGAAAATTTTGGCGGTGAGCCGGGCTTCGTATTTTTTACAGGGGCTATGATTCATTACGATACCAAATCTGCTTTGTAAAAGGCCAAAACTTCCTGCAACTTCCGCAGCGCGCGGAACAGTTGGCTTTTGACCGTGCCTTCGGAGATTTTCAAGATTTTGCTGATTTCGGCCAGCGACAAATCTTCGTCGTGGCGCAGGACGAAAATCGTTCGCTGCTGCGGCGAAAGCCGGTCGAGCGCGCGGCGCAGATGCTGGCGGATGATTTCGGCCTCGGTCGCTTTTTCGGGATTCGCCTCGTGATCGGAAGCCGGAATCGGCTCGTGCTTCTCGTCGTCCTCGAAATTCTCCCGCAGCTCCATTTCCGACAGCGCTTTTTTCCGGCGCCGGTTCAGGCAGAGATTCACCACGATGCGATACATCCACGAGCCAAGCTGGGCTTCGCCGCGAAATTGGCCGATGCCGCGATACACTTTGATGAACGCCTCCTGCGAAATATCTTCGGCGTCCGGCGCGCTGCCCAAAAGATCGTAGGCCAAATTGAACAACGCGCGTTTGTGGTTTTCCACCAATTCACGAAACGCCGAAGTTTCACCTGCTTGTAATCGCCGAATCAGCTCTTTCTCGTCATTCGCCATGCACGACCCGAATTGCGCCTTGATTCAATCCTTGGCCGTTCACTTTTGGTTGAGGTTCAGGATAATTCAATGGACGGCCCATGATCTCATCAAGACTTGCCTACGATCTCAACCTTTCTGAATTTAAGACACGGACAATCAAAAAGAGGTTTACAGCATTTGCTGTCAATTTTCTAAAATCATTGACAACGGTTGGGAAACTGCTTATATTGACAGAAGCTCACAATCACCTTATCAACCATTTTCCCAGGGAGGAAAATATGCTATTTCTTGTCTTTCTCGTCATCGCGCTGATCGCCTTCGGCGCGTATGTCGTTTCACGCCGCAGCAGCCTGCCCTCGAGAAACGCCGCCGGTATCGCGCCGCTGATTGGAGTTGTTGCCTTGCTCCTGGCAGCAGGGTCTTGTCTGACTGTGGTGCCGGCCGGACACGTCGGCGTCGTGGACTTCTTCGGCACCGTCTCGCCCAACACGCTGAAAGCCGGCATCAATCTCGTCAACCCGCTGGCTAACGTTATCAAATTTTCGGTAAAAACGCAAGAGCTGAAAGAAGTCATGGACGTTCCATCGAAAGAGGGTCTGACGGTGCAATTGGAAGTGAGCGTGCTTTATCATCTCAATCCGGAGAAAGCCGCCGAAGTGTACAAAACCATCGGGCCCAATTATGCCCAGATCATCCTCGAGCCGCAATTCCGCTCGGTCAGCCGCGGTGTCACGGCCGGCTACGAAGCCAAAGCGCTTTATACTTCCGAGCGCGAATTAATGGCGAATCAGTTTCAAGAGCACTTGCGCACGTTGGTCGAACCGCGCGGCATCTCGGTCGAAAGCACCCCGCTGCGTCGCGTCGGGCTGCCGGCGCGATTATCCGAATCCATCGAACAAAAATTGCGCTCCGAGCAAGAAAGCCAGCAGATGGAATTTGTGCTGACCAAAGAAAAGCAGGAGGCCGATCGTAAGCGCATCGAGGCGCAAGGCATCGCCGACTTTCAAAAAATCGTCGCGCAAGGCCTCAGTGACCAATACTTGCGTTGGAAAGGCATTGAAGCCACGGAAAAATTGGCTAATTCATCCAATGCCAAGGTCGTCGTCGTTGGCTCCGGCAAAGATGGCTTGCCGTTGATTCTCGGCGGGCAATGAGCAAGTTGCAAAGGGCAAGGACAAAACTTGCAACTTGCCATTTGCCCCTTGCTTCTTGACTTTTCGAAACGAACTGCATATATTAAAAAAGACCGTAGGGGTGCCCCGCCCAAAGCGGGACTGAGAAAATACCCTCGGAACCTGATCTGGATGATACCAGCGTAGGAAACGGTCACGGCTGTGTGTGAAACAATTTCTTTCATGCTTCGCCATCTCGTGGCCGCTTTGCTACGCCTGAAAAGTAGTCAAGCGGCCTTTTTATTTTGTGAGGTGAAGTATGAAACTCATCATCAAATTTTCATTCGCTGCCCTGTTGTTGTTCGTTTCGATCTTATCGGCGCAAGAGCAAGCCACCATCACCGGCAGCGCGCGCGCTGCCAGGACCGGCGCCGCGCTGGCGGGATGCAACATTTTAGTGGAGGAAACTTCGCTGGGAACCGCCACCGATGCGCAAGGCAATTTTAAATTGGCCGGCGTGCCGTTTGGCGAAATCAAGTTGATCGCCAGCTTTATCGGTTATAAATCACAGAAGCTTTCACTGGTTGTGAAACAGCCTGCCCTGGCAGTAGAATTCCGTTTGTCGCCGACGGTTTTGGTTTTCGACGGCGAAGGCATGATTGTGGAGGCGACGCGCGCATCGGAGAGGGAAACGCCCGTCGCCTTCGCCAACTTAACCAACCAGGATATCGCGGCGCGATATTTTGTCCAGGATATTCCGGTTTTGTTGAGTGAATTGCCGTCAACAAAATTCTATTCCGAGAACGGCAACGGCATCGGTTACAATTATCTTTCGATTCGCGGCTTCGACCAGCGCCGCATCTCCGTGCTGATCAACGGCGTGCCGCAAAACGATCCCGAAGATCACAACGTGTATTGGATCGATTTCCCGGATTTGCTGGCGAACGTGGAAGACATTCAAGTTCAGCGCGGGGCCGGCAGCGCTTTTTATGGCCCGCCGGCGATTGGCGGCTCGGTCAATATTGTGACGTCGTCTTTCTCGCCGGAGCGCGGACTCAGCGCCTATGCCGGCGGCGGCAGCTATAACACAAAGAAATTTTCGCTGGCGATCAACAGCGGCATTTTGCGCAACAAATATACTTTGTCCGGCCGCCTCTCGCGCATTCAAAGCGACGGCTATCGCGACCGCTCGTGGGTCGATCTCAAAAGTTATTTTCTTGGCGCGGCGCGCGTGAGCGAAAAGTCAACCACACGTTTACATTTTTACGGCGGGCCGATTGAAGATCATCTGGCTTATTACGGCATTCCGAAAGCGCAGGCGAAATTGCGGCGCGAACGGCGCGACAATCCGATCCGCCGGCCGGACGAGATTGAGAATTTCAATCAGCCGCATCTCGAGCTGATTCACGAATACTACGTCAATGATCGTCTGCGCTTCAACAATACGCTCTTTGCAATTCGCGGCTATGGATTTTTTGATTACGACGGCTCGTGGGCGCCGATGTCGTATTTTCGCTTGACGCCGGAACATGGCTTTGCGAGCGCAGGAAATCCTGAAGAAATTTATGTTGACAGCCTGCTGATTCGCGCTTACGTCGATAATAAACAACTCGGCTGGTTTCCGCAAATCAATTGGCAGCATCGCCGCGGCGACCTGACCATCGGCGCGGAGCTGCGCGCGCATCGTTCGTTGCATTGGGGCCGCATTCAAGACGGCGACAGTGATTTGCCCCGCGCGGTTCGAGGCGAATTTAGCGGCTTGAATTATGTTGGCCGCCGGCGTTACTATGAATATCGCGGCGCCAAAGAGGTGATCTCGCCGTATATTCATACAACCTATTTGCTGCACCCGAAATTGAATGTGATGTTCGATGTGCAGTGGGCGCATTTGCAATACCGGCTGTTTGATGAAAAATTTATCGGCACTGATTTCGAGCGGCCTTATCATTTCTTGAACCCGCGTCTCGGCGTGAACTACAATCTCAATGAGCAGCTCAATTTGTTTGCGAACTTTTCCCGCACCAGCCGCGAGCCGCGCTTGAAAAATCTCTACGACACCGCCGAAGCCGGCACGCCGGCAAGCTGGGGCGCGATTGTGCCGCAATTCGCGCTCAATCGCGACGGTTCCTACAACTTCGACAAGCCGCTGGTGCAGCCGGAGACGCTGAATGATTTCGAGTTTGGCGGCGCGTTTCGCCGCGGCGCTTGGCGCGCGACGGTGAATTTCTTTTACATGGATTTCAAGGACGAGATCATCAAAAGCGGGCAACTCGATCGCTTTGGCCAGCCGATCACCGGCAACGCCGAACGAACGCTGCACGCGGGCGTCGAGCTCGCGGCGAGCGCGAAACCTTTGCCGGAACTCGCTTTGAGCGGAAACCTGATGTTGAGCCGCAATGAGCTGAAAAAATATTCGGTTTATGACGGCGAGGGGAAGCTGCAAATCTTAAACGGCAATCCCATCGCCGGTTTTCCGAATGCCCTGGCGAATGCGCGAATGACGTTCGCCAAGGCCGGATTCACCGCTTCGTTCGCCATGCAATACGTTGGCAAGCAATATACCGATAATTTTAGAAATGAACGGAACACCGTAGACGCTTACACGGTGTTCAACGGCATGGCAGGATATCATTTCAGCCGCGGCTCAACGCTCGCCGGATTGGCGCTGCAGTTGCACGTTCAAAATGTTTTTAACAAACTTTATCTTACGCATGGCGAAGGGGAAGAATTTTTCCCCGCGGCAGAGCGGCAGGTGTTTGTGAATATTAAATACGAACTATAAAATATATGAAATCAACAGAAAGTTGCAGGATTTTTAATGTTTACAAAAAACGCCCTGGTAATCGCCAACAGCATTTTGCCCGCCCAGCCAATACTTGACGACTGCCGTGCGCGAGCCGACGTCATTCTCTGCGCCGACGGCGGCGCCAACCGCGCCCGCGAACGCGGCCTGGTTCCGGATTTCATCGTTGGCGATCTGGATTCAATTTTGCCCGAGACCCGCGCGACGTTTCCGCAGGCGCAATATATTCACCGCCCCGACCAAAACGCGACCGACCTCGAAAAGACGCTGCAATTCGCCGTCGAGCAGGGCGTTCAGCGAGCTTCGCTGGTGGGAATAACCGGGCTGCGCTTGGATCACCAAATTTGCAATCTCAATATCGCCGAGAAATTTTGTTCGCGGATGGAAATTGAGCTGCATGATGATTTTGGCGTCGGCGTTTTTCTGAATGCGCAGCAGCAAGAAGCGATCATGCGTTTCGAGACGTTTATCGGGCAACAAATCTCATTATTTTCTTTTCGCCGCGCTGAAGGCATTGTGACCGAGGGATTGAAATACCCGCAGCAAGATGAGGCGCTCGAATGGGCGGTGCGGGATGGATTGAGCAATGAAGCGATTCAAACGGCGGTGACGATTCGGGTAAAAGGCGGAACGCTTTTTATTTATCGCGTGCGCGAGGCAAAATCACGTTTTTAATAACCGCGCTTTTTGTCGATCACATTCAACAATTTTTCTCCCCGCACATACCTCGCCAGATTTTCCGCAAACTGTTCCCCGACGCGCTCGACGTATTCTTCAAAATTGCCGGAGATATGCGGCGTGACGAAGACGTTGTCCAATTGCCAAAACGGATGATCGGCCGGCAGCGGCTCGGTTTGAAAAACGTCGAGCGCCGCGCCGGCGATTTTTTCCTCGCGCAGCATCGCCAGCAGCGCGTCTTCGTCGGCCAGCTCGCCGCGGCCGATGTTGATGAGGCACGCATTCGGCTTCATCAGCCGCAAGCGCTCGGCGCTCAGGATTCCCCGCGTCTCCGGCGTTAATGGCAAAACGAGAACGATGAAATCCGATCTCTGGAGAAATTCGTCGATTTGATTCACGGCAAAAATTTCGGACACGAACTCCGGCTTGGGCAAAGCGGCATCGCGGCGCAAACCGATGACTCTCATGCCCAGCGCGGCGCACCATTTTGCGATCTCCGCGCCGATGGCGCCCATACCGGCAATGCCGACGGTCTTGCCGGCGACGGCAAAGCGGCTTTTGACCATCTCTTTTTGCCGCCACTGTTTTTCAAACTGCCCGCGCACCGCGATATCGAAACGATTGGCCAAAAATAAAATCGCGCCGAGCACGAATTCGGCCATGCGGTCGCCGTGAATGCCGCGCGCGTTGGTCACGACCACCTCGCTGTTGACCAGAGCCGGCGACAGCGATTTCTCGATGCCCGCCGCGCCGAGATGCAGCCAGCGCAATTCGCGGCAGCGGGCAAATTGTTCGGCAGAAAAGCGATACGCCGCAACGACTTCGGACTTCGGCAAATTTTCGGCGAATTGATCTGGATCGAGCGAAAGCTCGATGTTGGCAATTGCCGCGCCGAGCCGGGCTTCGATTTGCTCGTGGAGTTTTTTCAGGCGAGCCGGATTGGAGGTAAAATTGACCGCAACAAACATTGCTTTGAGATATTGAACAGGATGCAATTTTCGATTTATGTGAAAAAATGAAATTGACCGGTCACTCGCAGTGACCGGTCTAATGAGTTTTGATGATCAAGATCGGTAATCTTTCCTGGATGTCATTGCGAGCGCTTCTCAGCGAAGCAATCTTCTAACGCTCATAGGATTGCTTCGTCGCTTCGCTCCTCGCAATGACATATTACCGAACTTGAATGTCAAAATTCATTAGGTACGCAACCGAAAAATCACCCATAAATCCCGCGTATTTTCAGCGTCTGCGCCACGCGGTCAATTGCCAGAACATAGGCGCCGATGCGCATGGTGACGTTATATTTCTCCGCGGTGTCGTTGACGTTCTTGAAGGCTTCCGAGAGAATGCGTTCGAGGCGTTGGAAGACTTCGGCTTTCGACCAGAAATAGCCCATGCGATCCTGCACCCACTCAAAATAACTCACGGTCACGCCGCCGGCATTGCACAAAATATCCGGAATCACCGCGATGCCGCGATCGGCCAAAATCAGATCGGCATTGGCCATGGTCGGTCCATTGGCGCCTTCGGCAATGATTTTCGCCTTGATTTTTTCGGCATTTTTGCCGGTGATTTGATCTTCCAGGGCGCAAGGCGCCAGCACCTCGCAATCCAATTCCAGCAGCTCTTCGTTGGTAATTTTGTCGCCGCCGTCAAAGCCTTCCAAAATGCCGCCGTGCGCATCGCGATACTCGATGGCCTTGCGAATGTTAAAACCTTTGGCGTTATAATACGCGCCGCTCACATCGCTGATGCCGATCACCTTGCAGCCGATTTTCTCGAATTCCTTGGCGCCGATGGAGCCGACGTTGCCGAAACCTTGCACGACGACGCGGGTGTCTTTCGGGTTCAGTCCGATTTTTTCCATCATGCTGCTGGTCACGATCACGACGCCTTTGCCGGTCGCCTCGACGCGCCCGTGCGAGCCGCCGAGAAAAATCGGCTTGCCGGTGACGACGGCGGTGGTGGTGTGGCGAACGTGCATCGAGTAGGTATCCATGATCCAGCCCATGATCTGCTCATTGGTGTTGACGTCCGGCGCCGGCACGTCACGCTCCGGCCCGAAGACTTCCATCAAATTCGCGGTATAGCGGCGGGTGATTTTTTCCAGCTCGACTTTCGTGAGTTTTTTGGGATCGCATTTGACGCCGCCTTTGGCGCCGCCGAAGGGCAGATTGACGACGGCGCATTTCCACGTCATCCACGCGGCCAGCGCCTTGACTTCCGAGAGCGTGATGTGCGGCGAATAACGAATGCCGCCTTTGGAGGGGCCGCGCACGTCGTTGTGAATGACGCGATAGCCTTCAAACACTTCGATGGCGCCGTCATCCATTTGAATCGGAATCGCGACGATGATTTGCTTTTGCGGCGTTTTAAGATACTGGTAGAGGCCGGGGTCGAGGTCGCTCAACATGGCCGCCACTTCAAAACGCGCCATCATCGACTCAAAAGGATCCTGATCCGTGGTTTTGATCGGGGCCGACTCGACATACTTATACTCCATAACCGCGCTCCTTTCCTAATTTAAATTCAGTTCACAGATATTTTTGCAAACGCGCCAATTCGCGGCGGGTCAACGGAATATCCTCGTCGCGCCGCAAGGGCATTTTGATTCGCGCTTCGCGTATTTTGTTTGAATCGATGGCATGAATCAGCAAATCCGGCGCCTCGATTTTTGCCGAGGCTTCCGCCTCGCCAAAAGGATCGATGATTTGGCTTCCGCCCCAAAAATGAAACGGGCCTTCGCGGCCAACGCGATTGACAAAAATAAAATAAGCGCCGAACATGCGCGCATAAAACTGGCTCAACAGGCGGCAGGCGCCGGGGCTTGTCGACGGCGCCAGCGATAACGGCGCCGGACTCGCCGCGCTTGAACAATGGATGGAGAAAAAAATTTTCGCGCCGTCGAGCCACAACAAGTTCGCCGCCGCAGGATGCCAATTTTCTTCGCAAATCAAAATCCCGCCGCGCGTGAAGGCGTTGTCAAAAGCGCGCAGGCGCTCGCCGCGGCCGAAATGTTTTCCCTCTTCAAATTGGCCGTAAGTCGGCAGATAAACTTTGTCGTGGCGATGCAAGACTCTGCCGTTGGAAAAATACAGCGCGGAATTATAGAGGCGATGGTCGGCTGATTCCACCACCAAGCCGGCGAGAATATCGATCTGCTGCGATCGCTGCCGCAGCGGTTCGAGAAACGCGGCGTTTTCCGATAAAGCGACCTCAGCCGCGCGCGCTTGCAGATGATATCCCGTGAGGCTCAACTCGGGAAAAACGATGATTTGCGCGCCCTGCTCGATGGCTGCCGATATGAGCTCGAGATGCGTTTGCAAATTCGATTCGAGATCGGCCAGGCGGCAATCCATTTGCGCCAGGGCCAGTGTGGTTTTCATTTTGATTCGATCACCGGAAGTTGATGAATCGTTGCGCCGGCTGTTGGCACGCCCTTTTTCTCCAACTGGCGCACGACGTCGCGAACGATTTTGCGCACGAGCGCCGGATCGGCCTGCGGGCCAAGCTCGCGCAGCGTTTCGCGCACGATCTGCCGGAGTTTTTCGTCGCTGAGTTCCATTACAAGTTTAATCGTTTTTAAAAAAGCAAAAAAATTTGACCACTAAGACGCCAAGACACAAAGAAAAAAACTTAGTGTCTTCGTGTCTTGGTGGTGAAATTTGGTTGCGGTTCGTCCGCGTTGTGGAAAAAGAAAGCCGTGCTCATCAGCAGCGGCTTGTCGAGGTGGGAAAATATAAAAGATTTTGGCAGTTTTGCAAGGGAATTTTGCAGCTTATTGTTGATTCAAAATTCCTGTTTCAAAATTCCTCTTGCCCCTTTCCAAATATTCTGCTATACTTCAATTCATGATCGAAGTCATTTGCGCCTTTGCGTGAAGGCTTTTAAATTTACGATTAAGGAAGAAACTCATGTCCGATTTCAGCCGAATCGAAGCGATCTTGTTTGATGTTGGCCAAACCTTTCTTTATCCGGATTTTCCATTCTTGAAAAATCTGCTGGCGGAGTACGATGTGGCGACCGATCTTCTCCCGCTGCAAAAAGGCGCGGCGTTGGCGCGAGAGAAAATTTTCCGCTATCGCGAGAAAGAGAATTGGAAGGACTATCTCACTTTTTGGATGCAATACGTTGGCGCGCCAGAAGCGGCGCTTCCCGAAATTTTGGCGCGAATTCATGAACGACACAGGCGCGAGCATTTGTGGAGCTGGCCCGACCCGACAGCGGCTGAAGTTTTTACCAAACTGAAAAATCTCGGCTATCGTCTCGGCGTCATCTCCAATTCCGACGGCTCGATCGAACGTTCCATGAATAAATTCGGTTTCGCGCCATTTTTTGACTGCATGATCGACTCACACGTGGTCGGCGTTGAAAAACCGGCTTCGCGCATTTTCGAGATCGCCTTGGAGCAAATCGGTTTGCCGGCTGAACGCTGCGTTTACGTTGGCGACAATTATGATCGCGACGTCATCGGCGCGCGCCGGGCCGGGCTGGCGCCGGTTTTGCTTGATCCATTTGCGATGGTAACCGAAGATGACGTGTTGCGAATCAGGGCGTTGAGTGATTTGATTGAGATGTTTCAAGGCGTATAACTATAAAAGCCATCTTTACACCTTTTCAAGCCAAACTCAAAGGCGAGGTCAATATGGAATGGATTCCCGGGCATTTTGTGGCTATTGTTGGCGGCGCGGTGGCCGGTTCGGAAGCCGCGTATCGACTTTCGCAGCGCGGCATTTATTGCGTCGTTTTTGAACAAAATGTGCTGCCTTACGGAAAAATCGAAGACGGTTTGCCGATGTGGCATGTCAAGCTGCGCAATGCGGAAGAGGGCAAAATCGATGACAAGCTGACGCAATCGCGCGTCTTTTTTGTTCCGAAAGCCGGACTTGGCCGCGAGCTGGATTTTCACGATCTTGTTGACAATTGGGGCTTCAGCGCGATTCTTCTGGCCAATGGCGCCTGGCGCGACCGGCCCTTGCCGATTCCCGGCGTCGATGATTATGTGGACCAAGGCCTCGCTTATCAAAATCCGCTCGTAAATTGGTTCAATCATAAACACGAGCCGAATTACAACGGCCCGCGCTTCGATATCCCGGACAACGCCTTGATCGTCGGCGGCGGGTTGGCGTCTTTGGACGTCGTCAAAATCGTGATGCTGGAAACGGTGCTGGCGGCTCTGCAGGCGCGCGGCATTACGGCCGATTTGCTGACGCTGGAACACGACACCATCAGCAAGTTTTTGCAAGCGCACGATCTGACGCTCGAGGCGCTCGGCCTGCAAGGCTGCACGCTGCTGTATCGCCGGCGTATCATCGACATGCCGCTGGCGGAAATGCCGCCTGACGCTACGCCGGAACGAGCGCAAATCGTGCTTCGCGGTCGGGAAAAAATCTTGCACAACTTTCAGGCGAAATATCTTTTTCGTTTCATGGAATTGACCACGCCGGTGGAGAAATTCGTTGAAGACGGGCGCCTGACGGGATTGAAGCTGGCGCGCACCGAGATGAAAGGCGGCCGCCCGGTGATTCTTCCCGGCGCCGAGTTTATTCATCGCGCGCCGCTGGTCATTTCTTCAATCGGCAGCATCCCGGATTTGATTCCCGGCATTGCGATGGCCGGTGAATTGTACAAAATTCGCGACAGCGAGACCGGACAATTTGAAGGCTTTTCAAATGTGTTCGGACTGGGCAACGTCGTCACCGGCCGCGGCAATATCAAAGCCTCTTTCGATCATGGCCGTCAAGTCGCCGATACGGTGATGGAGGATTTTTTGGCCTGGCGCCAGGAGGATTACGAGGAATTGTTGCGCCGCGGCGGCGTAGTGGCCGCCCAGCGCGCGGAAAGCATTGCGGATTTTCTCCACACCAAAAAGTTGGTGAGCGTCGAGCAGATCGAGAAAATTCATCAACGTCTCCGGCGCTTGCAAGAGCAAGCCGGCTACGACGGCGATTATCGAAACTGGATCTCGCGGCACAGGCCGGCGCGGTATGAAGAGTTGACCGGTTGGAAGCCGAAGCATGGGTAATCCGTGCAGGCATGGCCTACAGCCTCGTCTGGAAATGTTGACTTTTTTAATAACGACTTGATTTTAATAAATGCTGTTCGTATCTTTGTTTTATGAAAACCATGATCACGAAAAAAGAGGTCGCCAAGCGAGCGGCCAAAATTGTTGGTGAGAAGATTTATCTTACCGAAAAGATTGTCGATGGCGTGTTTACCGCTCTGCGCGAATTGATGGGAGAGACCAATCCGGAGATTCGCATCGAAATTCGCGATTTTGGCGT
>Ga0247727_10014965_pt1 | contig 12806 bp, 16 predicted proteins | sample WisWelCaveWW1625_FD_202498 | JGI IMG/M metagenome (GOLD analysis project Ga0247727, IMG submission 202498) | Biofilm microbial communities from Wishing Well Cave, Virginia, United States - WW16-25 | ecosystem: Environmental > Aquatic > Deep subsurface > Groundwater > Cave microbial mat | place...
TCCTGCCGCAAGGCGCGCAGTACAGCGTCCTGCGGCGCTTCCCGCTGGACGCGACGGTGGCGGCCGGATGATCACCGCCCCAATCGTGCTCGCCGGAGCGCTCGGATTCCTGCTGGGGTCGATCCCGTTCTCCTGGATCCTCGGTCGGCTTCTGGGAGGAGTCGACATCCGTTCGGTCGGCAGCGGCAATGTGGGGGCGACAAACGTGGCGCGGGCGCTCGGCTTCTCGGCCGGCGGGGCGGCGCTGCTGCTCGACGCCGCGAAAGGGGCGGCGGCCGCGATCCTGGGCCAGGCGCTCGATCCTGCGGTCACCGGGGCGCCAGGGTCGCTCGCGGCCGGCGGCATGGCCGTGCTCGGACACAACTTCACGCCGTTCCTCGGGTTCCGGGGCGGAAAGGGCGTGGCGACCGGCGCCGGGGTGTTCGCGATCCTGGCGCCCAACGCGGTCCTCGCGTCCGTCGTGGTCTTCGCCGTCGCCGTCGGCTGGAGCCGGATCGTCTCCCTCGGGTCGCTCCTCGCTGCCGTCGCCCTGCCGGTCGCCGCCTGGCTGACCGGTTCCCCGAGGGGCGCCGTGGCGCTGGCGCTTCTGGTCGCCATCCTGGTGATCGCGCGCCACCGGGAAAACCTGTCGCGGCTGGCGCGCGGCGAGGAGCCCCGGATCGGCGATCGGGGGCGTTCGTGAGTGGCGCCGCGGTGCTCGGCGCCGGATCGTGGGGCACGGCCCTCGCGATTCACCTGGCGCGCAGCGGGTCCGGAGCGATCCTCTGGGCCCGCAGGCCCGAGGCGGCCACCGCCATCCAGGCGGCGCGCCGCAACACCGACTATCTCCCGGGTTTCTCGCTGCCCGACGACCTGATCGTGACGCCGCGGCTCGAGGAGGCGCTCCGGGGCCGGCGGCTGGTCCTGCTGGTCGTGCCGGCGCAGTCGACGCGGGCGATCGTGCGGCAGGCAGTCCCCTCTATCGATTCCTCGGCCGACGTCGTGGTGGCGTCGAAGGGGATCGAGGAGGGCAGCGGCCTGAGGCTCACGGAAATCCTGCGGCAGGAGGCGCCCGGATCGGCCCTGGGCCGCGCCAGTGTCCTCTCGGGCCCGAGTTTCGCTCTGGAGGTGGCGCGCGGCGACCCGACGGCCATCGTCGTGGCGTCCAACGAGGACGCGGCGATGGCGCGCGTGCAGGCTGCCCTGTCGGCCGGCAACCTGAGGGTGTACCGTAACGGCGACCCGATTGGCGTCGAGCTGGCGGGGGCACTCAAGAACGTCATCGCGATCGCCAGCGGCATCGTCGAGGGGCTCGGTCTCGGCCTCAATACGCGCGCCGCGCTCATCACGCGCGGGCTGGCGGAGATCACGCGCCTGGGGACCGCGCTGGGCGGCAGGGCGGCCACGTTCGCCGGCCTGGCGGGAGCGGGCGATCTGATCCTGACCTGCACCGGCGGCCTCAGCCGCAACCGCGCCCTGGGCATCGAGATTGGACGTGGCCGTCGCCTGGAGGACGTGCTGCGCGGCGAGCGCACGGTGGCCGAGGGCGTCGCCACGACGCGGGCGGCCGCGGCCCTCGCCGCCCGTCACGGCGTGGAGATGCCGATCGTCCGCAAGGTGGAGGAGGTTTTGTTCGAGGGACGGCCGCCGCGCGACGCCGTCTTTGACCTGCTGGCCCGGCCTCTGCGGGAGGAGACGTGATCGATCTCCACAACCATCTGCTGCCGGGTATCGACGACGGCGCGAAGGAGCTGGAGGAGACCCTGGAGTTCCTGCGCCTCGCCCGGCGCGACGGCGTGCGCACCGTGATCGCCACGCCGCACATGAAGCCTGGCGTCTACGACAACAGCCGCCAGGAAATCCTCGATCGAGTGGCCCTGGTGCGGGAGGCGCAGCGCGGAGACGAGGCCGAAGGGGTCGAGCTCCTGCCGGGCGCCGAGGTCTACTTCACCGCGGATGTCGTGGACCGGGCGCGCCGCGGCGAGCTGATGACGGTCGGCGACCGTGGCCGCTTCATCCTCCTCGAGCTGCCGTACCAGCAGGTGCCGATGCGCGTCGACGAGACGATCTTCCATCTCCGGCTGCTGGGCCTGACGCCGATCATGGCCCACCCGGAGCGCGTTGCCTACTATCTCGCGGACATTGAGCGCGTGGCGGCTTCGGTGCGCCTCGGAGCCCTGACTCAGGTGACCGGCGCCTCGATCACCGGGCTGTTCGGATCGAAGGCCCGTGACTTCGCCCTGGAGATGCTGAAGCGCAATCTGGTCCACGTCGTGGCTTCGGACAGCCATGACGTGCGCTATCGCCCACCCATCCTGTCGTCGGCGGCCGAGGTGTTGAGGCGCCGGTGCGGAGAGGAAACCGCCCGGCGGATACTGGAGGAGATTCCCCGGGACATCCTCGAAGGGAAGGCTGTGGAGCCGCCGGAGCCGACGGAAGGGGTGAAGAGGACGGGGCGGCTGAGGCGGCTGGTGCAGCGATGGTCCCGCCAGGTTTACAAAACTCGTTGAAATCATTAAAATTGCGGCTTTCCGGAAGAGTTTGGAGGGGGTCCTTCCTTGATGGGAAATGACCGGCCGGGCACGCACGCCGGCACGGCTGCCTTCGTGGCGGCCTGCGTGTTCGGAGTGGCGGCGATCTCCTGCGCCTCAAGTGGCTCCAAGTCGGCGGCCCGGAGCGACTCGTCCCGCTACCTCAGGCTGGCCTACGTGCAGATGGAGCGGGGTGAGACCAAGGAGGCGCTGGAGTCGACCCGGCAGGCGCTGTCCAAGGACCCCGACAGCCATGAGGCGCACAACTTCGCCGGTCTCATCTACCTCACCCTGAGCGAGTACAAGAAGGCCGCCGACCACCTCCGGGAGGCGGTGCGGCTGAACCCTTATTTCACCGATGCCCACAACAACCTCGGCGTCGCCTATCGTGAGCTCAAGCAGTACGACAAGGCGCTGAAGGAGTTCCAGGCCGCCCTCAACGACAAAACCTACCGGACACCCGAGAAGGTGCAGCTGAACCTCGGAAATCTCTATCTCGATCAGGGCGTGATGAGCGAGGCGGTGCGCTGCTTCGAACGCTCCGTGTCGATCAACCCGGACTATCTCCTCGGATACATCGGACTGGGGACCGCCTACCAGCGGTCGGGGCGCGCCGACCTCGCCACCGAGCAGTTCCGGAAGGTTTTGAGCATGGCGCCGGACTCGCCCGAAGCCGTCCGGGCGAAGCGGCTCCTCGAGAGCGCGGGGACGCGGAGCGGGCCGTGATCGGCAACACCTCGCCCGGGCCGGCGGGCCGGCTTGAGCGCTTTCGTATGGGACTGCGCAAAACCCGCGAGGGGCTTCTGGGCAGGGTCGCGGCGCTGTGGCAGGGGCGGGACGAGCGGGGGCGGGACTGGAGCGGGGATCTCGAAGCGGCGCTCATCCAGGCCGATCTCGGCCCGCAGGCAGCCGGGTTGATCGTCAGCGCCGCGTGTGCGAGGAGCGAGGGTTCTCCTCCGACTTGGCCGGCGGTGCGGGACGCCGCGCGCGCGGTGATCCGGGAGATCCTGCGGGCGGGCCAGCCGGTCCTGCCGGAGGCGGCCGAGTCGCGTCCCAGGGTGATCGTCCTGGTCGGGGTCAACGGCGGGGGGAAGACGACTACCGCAGGCAAGCTGGCGCGGCGCCTGGCGGGCCAGGGGAAGAAGGTGATGCTGTGCGCGGCCGATACGTTCCGCGCCGGAGCGGGTGAGCAGCTCCGGCTCTGGTCGGAGCGGGTCGGCGTGGATTTCCTGGGGCACCGCCCCGGGGCCGACCCGTCGGCGGTGGCCTTCGACGCCGCCTCCGCTGCCGCGGCGCGAGGCTGTGACGTGCTGATCGTCGACACGGCCGGACGGTTGCACACCCAGGATCCGCTGATGCGCGAGCTGGAGAAGGTGGTGCGTGTCCTCGGGAAGCGGATCACCGGCGCCCCGCATGAGGTGCTCCTGGTGCTCGACGCCGTCACCGGCCAGAATGGAGTCAACCAGGCCCGCCAGTTCCTGCGCGCGGCGCGCGTCGGTGGCTTGGTCCTGACGAAGATCGACGGCACGGCGCGCGGCGGGGTCGCGGTGCGCATCGTCCAGGAGCTTGGCATTCCGCTGCGCTACGTCGGCGTGGGGGAGGGGGCCGACGACCTGATCGATTTCGACCCGGACGAGTTCGTGGAGGGTCTCCTTCCAGGGGAGGACGCCGCGGGCGATCCGGCACGGAGTGATGACGGGTGCGGCGCCAGGGTCTCGAGCGGGACGACATCGTATTCCTGAAAGAGGCGATCTCCCTGGCACGTCGGGCGCGCGGCCGCACGAGCCCCAACCCGATGGTCGGCGCCGTGGTGGTCCGGGACGGACGGGTCACGGGACGGGGGTATCACACGCGCGCTGGAGCGCCGCACGCGGAGGTCGTGGCGCTTCGCCGGGCGGGGAAGAGCGCCCGGGGCGCGCGGCTTTACCTGAACCTGGAGCCGTGCTGTCACGTCGGCCGCACACCGCCATGCACCGACGCGATCCTGGCGGCCGGAGTGGCGGAAGTCGTGGCCTGCATGCGCGACCCCGATCCGCGGGTCAGTGGACGGGGGTTCCGGGCGCTGCGGGCAGCCGGTGTGAGAGTGCGTGTCGGCGGTATCGTGGGCGAGGCACGCCGCCTGAACGAGGCGTTCCTCCGGTTCCAACGGACGGGGCTTCCGTTCGTGACCTTGAAGGCAGGGATGAGTCTCGACGGTCGCATCGCCACTCGGGAAGGGGAGTCGCGCTGGATCACCTCGGCCGGTGCCCGTCAGGCATCGCGGCGCCTGAGGGCCAGGCACGACGCGGTCCTGGTCGGCGTGGGAACGGTGCTGGCAGACGACCCGGAGCTCCTGGGGCCGGACGGGAGCGGGCCGCTTCGGGTGGTGCTGGACAGCGATCTGCGGACACCAGCGCGGGCGCGGCTGTTCCGCGGCGCTGGGCCGGTGCTCATCCTGACGCGGCGCCGGGCGCCTGCCGGGAAGCGCCGGAGACTGGAGCGGAGGGGTGCGCTGGTGGTCGAGGTCGCGTCGCGCCGTGGTCGGGTCGATCTCGAGGCGGCGCTTTTCGAGCTGGGGCGCCGCGGCGTGGCGACCGTGCTGATCGAGGGAGGCGGCGAGGTGCTGGGATCGGCGCTCGACGCCGGCGTGGGCGACCGTCTGGCGCTGTTCGTGGCGCCCCGCCTGATCGGCGGCCGAGGTGCGCTGCCGGCCTTCGCGGGCGACGGCGCCCGGCGGCTTCGGGACGCCGCCGAGGTGAAGGACGTGAGGGTCCGAAGCCTGGGGGCGGATTGGCTGATCGAGGGGATGCTCCGGCACCCCAGGATGGTTACCCAAGGAAGGTGGGTCGGCAGGCGATGTTTACAGGGCTGATCGAGGGCACGGGGAGAATCGTCTCAATCTCGGGCGGTGCGGATGAGATGCGAATGCGCGTGAGCGCCGAGTACCTGGGGGGGGCGCCGTTCCGGGGCGAGAGCATCGCCGTTGACGGTGTCTGCCTCACGACGACGGAGAGCGATCACGGCTGGTTCGAGGCGGTCCTGTCCTCCGAGACGCTGTCGCGCACGTCGCTCGGCCGGCGCGCCGCGGGCGACCGGGTCAACCTCGAGCGCCCATTGCGGCTCGGTGACCGTCTCGGAGGGCACCTGGTGCAAGGGCACGTGGACGGCGTCGGCATCCTGAGGGAGACACGCCCGGAGGGGAGCGGAGCGAGGATGCGGATTGAATTCCAGGCCGATCTGGCCCCGTTGATTGTCGAGAAAGGGTCGATCGCCGTGGACGGGATCAGCCTCACCGTTGCGGCGCGCGGCGGGACCTGGTTCGAGGTCGCTCTGATCCCGGAGACACTGGCCGTCACGACCCTCGGGACGAGGTCTCCGGGTGATCCGGTGAATCTCGAGGTGGACATCATCGGGCGGTATGTCCTGGAGTCGCTCCGGGGCCAGGACCGGCGGGAGCCGGCCCCCGTCACGCGCGACCTCCTGGCGCGGCACGGATTCGGCGGGATGGAGGTGCTCCCATGAGCCGGCGCGCCCGGACGGGGGCGCATCCGGCCTTCTCCTCCGCCGGCATCGAGGGCGCGATCGCCGACATCGCGGCGGGCCGGTTCGTGATCGTGGTGGATGACGAGGACCGCGAGAACGAAGGCGACCTCACGATCGCGGCGGAGAAGGTGACGGCCGAGGCGATCAACTTCATGGCGCGCCACGGGCGCGGTCTCATCTGCATGCCGATGACGAGGGAGCGCCTCCAGGAGCTCAGGATCCCGCTCATGGTGCAGAAGAACACCTCGCCGTACAACACCGCCTTCTGCGTGTCCATCGAGGCACGGGAGCAGGTGTCGACCGGGATCAGCGCCGCCGACCGGGCGCGCACCATCAAGGTCGCCATCGATCCGGCGACGCGACCGTCCGACTTGACGCGTCCCGGCCACATGTTCCCCCTCCGGGCGCAGGACGGGGGCGTCTTGAAGCGGGCCGGGCAAACGGAGGCGGCGGTCGATCTGGCCCGGCTCTCCGGCCTGTACCCGGCGGGTGTCATCTGCGAAATCATGAACGAGGACGGCACCATGGCGCGCAAGGCGGACCTCCTTGCCTTCTCCCGTCGGCACGGCATCCGGATGATCACCATCGCCGACCTCATCAGCCATCGCATGCGGAACGAGCGCCTGGTGCGGCGCGTGGCGCAGCCGAGCCTGCCGACCCGTTTCGGGCGCTTCCGCCTGGTGGCCTACCGCAGCGACATCGAGCGCAAGACGCACCTGGCGCTGGTGCTGGGCGACATCGATGCGCGGGACCGGGTCCTGGTGCGCGTCCACTCGGAGTGCATCACGGGCGATGTCTTCGGCTCGCTGCGCTGCGACTGCGGCCCGCAGCTCCACCGCGCGATGGAGATCATCGCGACCGAGGGCAAGGGCGTGATCGTGTACTTGCGGCAGGAGGGGCGTGGCATCGGCCTGATCAACAAGCTGCGCGCCTACGAGCTGCAGGAGGCCGGCCGGGATACCGTCGAGGCCAACCACAAGCTCGGCTTCAAGGCCGACCACCGGGACTACGGCATCGGGGCGCAAATCCTCCGCGACCTCGGATGCTCCCGCATCCGCGTCTTGACCAACAACCCCGGCAAGTTCTCCGCCCTGAGCGGATATGGCCTGGAGATCGTCGAACGCGTGCCGCTCGAGGTGGCGCCGACCGAGTCCTCCAGGAAGTACCTCAAGACGAAAAAGGAGAAGATGGGGCACCTGCTGTCTCTCGTGTGACGGCGGCCGGTGTTCCGGATTCCATGTTCGAGGCGCTGAGCGAACGACTGCAGACGGTCTTCCGGGCCCTGCGCGGGCGCGGTCACCTGACGGAGACCGAGATCCGCGAGGGGTTGCGCGAGATCCGCCTGGCCCTTCTGGAGGCAGACGTCCACCTGACGGTGGTCAAGGATTTGATCGATCGCGTGCGTGAGAAGGCGGGCGCGGAGGAGATCCTGAGATCCCTCAACCCCGGCCAGCAGATCGTCAAGCTCCTGAAGGACGAGCTGGTGGCGATCATCGAGCAGGGCCCGGAGGCGCGCCTGCGGGAGGCCTCCCAGCCGCCCACCATCATCCTGATGGCCGGCCTGCAGGGTTCGGGAAAGACCACGACGACCGGCAAGCTGGCCCGCTTCCTCAGGGAGCGCGGCAGGTCGCCGCTTCTGGTCGCGGCCGATGTCCGGCGGCCCGCCGCCGTGGAGCAGCTCCAGATCCTGGGCCGGCAGATCGAGGTTCCGGTGATCACCGGGGCCCCGGGGAGCGACGCCGCCTCCGCCTGCCGCGAAGGCCTGCGCGAGGCGCGGCAGACCGGTCGCAGCCCGGTGCTCCTCGACACCGCGGGGCGCCTGCACATCGACGAGGAGCTGATGGGCGAGCTTGCCGCCCTCAAGGATCTGTGCCGGCCAATCGAGATCCTGTACGTTGCCGACGCGATGACCGGACAGGACGCGGTGCGATCCGCGGCCGCGTTCCACAGCCGGCTGACCCTGACCGGCGTCATCCTCAGCAAGACCGACGGCGACGCCCGGGCGGAGCGGCGCTGTCCCTGCGGCACGTGACCGGCGTGCCGATCAAGTTCATCGGCACCGGCGAGCACCTCGAGGACCTGGAGCCGTTTCACCCCGACCGCCTGGTGTCGCGACTCCTGGGGATGGGCGACGTTCTGACGCTGATCGAGAAAGCGGAGGCGGCCGTCTCCACGGAGGCCGCGGCGGAAACGGCACGGCGCCTGCGGCGCAACGAGATCACTCTCGAGGATCTCGCGGAGCAGATCGACCGCATGGGCAAGATGGGCTCGCTGCGGCAGCTTTTCAGCCTGCTCCCGGGCGGCGCGGCGCCGCCCGGTGCGGAGATCGACGAGGCGGGCCTGAGACGCACGCGCGCCATCATCGGCTCGATGACGGCCCGGGAGCGCCGCCAGCCGGCCGTTCTCGACGGGGGCCGTCGATTGCGGATCGCCCGCGGCTCGGGCACCTCGGTGAGCGAGGTCAACCGGCTGGTGAAGCAGTTCAAGCAGATGAAGAGGATGATGAAGTCGCTCCAGGCAGGCGGGCGCAAGCCGAATCTCAAGAGCCTGTTCGGAGCGGGACGCCCGTTTCCACGCTAGCGCCCGCGCGGCGCAGGGAGGTGAGTCAGTGCTGGCCATCCGGTTGTATCGTGCAGGGTCCAAGAACCGGCCCTTCTACAGGATCGTCGTCTCCGAATCGCAACGCACGCCGCGCTCGCGCGTCTCGGACGAGCTCGGAGTCTATGACCCGACCAGAAAGCCCGGGGTGGTGCGCCTCGACCTGGCGAAAGCGGAGGACTGGCTGCGCCGCGGCGCGCAAGCCTCCGACACCGTGCGCTCGTTGATCGAGAGAGCGCGCGCCCAGCAGGCGTGAGCGCGGCTCGGGGTGCCGGGCCCGATGTGCGGGCCTGGGTCGAAGGGCTGACGCGGGACCTCGTCGACCAGCCGGAGAGGGTCGAGGTTCGACTGGTCGAAGAGGAGGACGTGGACGTCTTGGAGGTGACGGTTGCCCAGGAAGAGATGGGGCGGGTGATCGGCCGCCAGGGGCGCACGGTCGAGGCGCTGCGGACGCTTCTTGATGCCGCCGGGGACAAGCATGGGCGCGGTTACGATGTTGAAATCCTCGAGTAGCACCGGCAACGGGACCCCGGAAGCGACAGGAGGAGGGGAGGGGCTCGTCCCCGTGGCCACGGCGCTCCGATTGAGGGGGGCCGGCGGCCGGCTGACGGCCAGCCTGGTGCCGGGTGGCATCGACCAGTTCCAGGGCCGGGATGAGGTGCTGATCGGGCGAGCCGGCGGGCCCGTAAGTCGTCTGGAGATCGAGGCCTACACGATTTACGGCCGGAAGGTGGTGCTCAAGCTCCGGGGCGTGGACTCCGCTGCCGCCGCGACCGTTTTCGAGGGCCTGGATATCTTGATGCCCTGCAAGGGGTTGGTTGATCTCCCGGAGGGCGCCCACTATATTTTCGAACTGGTCGGCATGCGGGTCCGCACGCTTTCGGGTATCGATCTCGGGACGGTGCGGAGTGTCGTCGCCACCGGTGGAGCGCCGCTGCTCGTGATCGATCGCGGCGACGATGGTGCGGGGGGCCGGAAGGAGGTTCTGGTCCCCGCGGCACGCTCGATCTGCACCGAGATCGACAAGCCCAGCGGGTGCATCACCATCGACCCGCCCGAGGGCCTTCTGGAGCTCTGATGGAATTCGACATCGTCACGGCCTTCCCTCCCATGATCGAGGGACCGCTGTCCTACAGCATCCTGCGCCGAGCGCGCGAGAGCGGGATCATCACGGTGAGGGTGCACGATCTGCGAGACCACGCGACCGACCGCCACCACAAGGTGGACGACGCCCCCTATGGCGGGGGCGGTGGCATGGTGCTGATGCCGGCGCCGCTGTTCTCCGCGGTGGAGGCGATCCGCGAGCAGCACCCCGCGTCGCTCTCCCGCACCATCCTGTTCTGTCCGCAGGGGGCGACGTACGACCAGGCGGCGGCCGCGCGCCTGGCCGGCTACGACCGGCTGATCCTGCTCTGCGGCCGCTACGAGGGGGTGGACGAGCGAGTGCGCGAGCACCTTGCGGACGAGTCGATCTCGATCGGGGACTACGTCCTGACAGGGGGCGAGATCCCGGCACTCGTCGTCATCGATTCGGTCGCCCGTCTGATGCCCGGCGCGCTGGGCGACGAGGAGGCGGCTCGCAAGGACTCGTTCCACGAGGGGATGTTCGACTACCCGCACTACACGCGACCGGCCGACTTCAGGGGTTGGAAGGTGCCCGAGATCCTGTTGTCGGGGGATCACGGTCAGATCGCGGCCTGGCGGCGGGAAGAGGCGTTGAGGCGTACGGCGAAGCAGCGTCCGGACCTGATCGCGCGGCGGCCGGGGCGGGACGATTCAACAGCGAATCACTGAGGCATCGAGGAGAGAGGGAGCCATGGACCTCGTCAAGTTGATCGAAGAGAGGGAGATGAAACCCAAGCCGCCCGCCTTCGCGGTCGGGGACTCGGTGAAGGTCCACGTCAAGGTGCGGGAGGGGGAGAAGGACCGGATTCAGGTCTTCAGCGGAGTGGTCATCTCCATGAAGGGCGGCGGCACCGGGAGCATGTTCACGGTCCGCAAGGTCTCGGACGGCGTCGGCGTGGAGCGCATCTTCCCGCTCTACTCGCCGGTCATCGGCAAGATCGAGGTCGTGAGGCGGGGCCGCGTGCGCCGGGCCAAGCTCTACTACCTCCGCCACCGCCGCGGCAAGGCCGCCCGGATCGAGGAGCGCAGCGAGGGATAGCGACCCATGCGAGGACGTGTGGCGGGGCGGGTCTACGAGCGCGGGCTCGAGGCGCGCGGAGCGCGCCGCATTGCCGGCGTCGACGAGGTGGGCCGCGGGTCCCTCGCCGGCCCGGTCGTGGCGGCCGCCGTGATCCTCGACCCGGATCGACCGGTGCGCGGCCTGCGCGACTCGAAGCTCCTGTCGCCCGCGGATCGTGAGCGGCTGGCGGGGCTGATCGCCGAGCGGGCGATCGCCACCGGGATCGGCGCGGCGGAGGCCGGCGAGATCGACGCCATCAACATCCTGCGCGCCACGCTCCTGGCGATGCGCCGGGCCGTGGAGGCCCTCGCCGTGCGGCCGGACTACCTGCTCGTCGACGCGCTCCGGATTCCCGGCGTCGACCTCCCCCAGAGGGGGATCGTCCGCGGCGATCGGCACGTCGCCTCGATTGCCGCCGCCTCCATCGTCGCCAAGGTGCACCGCGACGCGCTCATGCGCTCCTTCCACGACCTCTATCCTGGATACGGGTTCGACGCCCACAAGGGGTACGGAACGGCCGGACACCTCGAGGCGCTCCATCACCACGGTCCGAGCCCGCTGCATCGCTCCACGTTCCGCGGCGTCCTTCCCGCGACCCGGCCGGCCCTCGGTGCGGCCGGCGTGCGGGGCGGGTGATCGATGGCCGCCTTCGATCGCGCCAAGGCGATCCAGGCAGCGGAGAAGCACGTCCGGGCCGGCAAATTCCTCGAGGCGGTCGCCGAGTACAAGAAACTCGCGGACGACAACCCCCGCGACATGAACGTCCTCAACAAGCTCGGCGACCTGCAGGCGCGGGCCGGCAAGAACCAGGAGGCCCTGCGCTGCTTCCTGCGCATCGCGGAGTTCTACGCCAAGGACGGGTTCTTCCTGAAGGCGATCGCGATGTACAAGAAGATCTCCAAGCTCGACGCCTCGAACCTGGATTGCCAGCAGCAACTGGCGACCCTGTACCAGCGGCAGGGCCTGGCGAGCGAAGCCAAGGCGCAGTATCTCCTGGTGGCCGACCAGCTGGTCCGCAAGGGGCAGTCGCAGCCCGCCGCCGAGATGCTCCAGAAGGTCCTTGAGATCGAGCCGGACAACGTCAAGGTCCGGACCACCCTGGCGGAGCTCCTGGGAAAGGCAGCCAAGGGGGACGACGCGGCGCGGGAATACTGTCAGGTGGCGCGCGCCGCGATCGATCGTGGCGCGGCGGCGGAAACCCTGCAGGCCCTGCGCAAGGCGGTCCATGCCGACCCGGGATACCCCGACTTGCCCGGAGTCCTTCTGGCTCTGGTGATCAAGATCGACGCGACCCCCAAGGATCTGGTGGCTCTGGCGGAGGAGGTCTGCCGGGCGGCATCGAAGAGCGGCGTTGCGGCTGTCGTCGCGGCGGAGTCCTATCGGCGGGCCGGCCGGCGGGCCGAGGCCGAAGCAGCCTTCAAGCGCCTGGAGGGACAGGCGTCCTCCGTCGAGGACTTGAACGCGGACGCGATGACGCTCGTGGCGCGATGGCACACGGGCGCCGGTCGCGATGCGGAAGCCTACGAGTGGCTGACCCGAGCCGTCGAGAGGTTCACGAGCGAAGCACGCCACACCGAAGCCGCGGCGGCGCTCGATGCGTACCTGAAGGCCCGCCCGGAGCATCGTCAGGCACTGAACGCCCGCGCCGAGGTGGCTGTCCAGGCCGGGGATCCGGAAGCCGAGGCGGCGACGCTGTCACGCCTCGCTCCGGTCCTGCTCGAGGCCATGGAGATCGACCGGGCCAGGGAAGTGATCGAGAGACTGGGCCGGCTCCGCCCGGCGGACCCGGCCGTCCTCGGGCTTCAGGAACGTCTGCAGGCTGCCGGCGGTGCTCCCGAGACCGCTCCCGCCACCGCGCCCGAAGCGACGGACGGGAAGGCCGACGACGCGAAGTCCCGGGCCGAAGAGGAGGAGGCTCGCAGCGCCGAGGAAGTCTTCGGCATCGATGAGGAGATCTCGCTCGACAGCGACGCCGCCGGGCAGGAGCCCGC
>Ga0247727_10014966_pt1 | contig 12806 bp, 8 predicted proteins | sample WisWelCaveWW1625_FD_202498 | JGI IMG/M metagenome (GOLD analysis project Ga0247727, IMG submission 202498) | Biofilm microbial communities from Wishing Well Cave, Virginia, United States - WW16-25 | ecosystem: Environmental > Aquatic > Deep subsurface > Groundwater > Cave microbial mat | place...
TTGACGCGCCCGTTGAGCGGCCGCGCCTGCCGAATGCCGAACAGAATCGCGCCGAGGCCGGAACTGTCGGCATATTCGACTTTCGCCAGATCGATGAGAATGTCTTTTTGCCCCTGCTCGATGAGCACCAGAAGCTGCGCTTTCAAATCCGCGGCCACGACATTGTCGAGCCGCGCGTCCTGCAGGCGCAGGATGGTGACGTTGTCTTTAATGGCGGTTTTCAGGTTCATAAACTTTCACCTCGCGATTTCGGTGGAGCAATGGAGAGTCGGATTGATGGAGCTTTGGATTTTTGGATCGTTGGATTTTTGGATTGCTGGATTACTGGATTTTTGGAGTAACACGTTTCATAACTTCAACGATCCAATCCCCCAAAAATCCATCGACCCCAAAATCCACCAATCCAAAACGCCAGTTCCTACAGCGGAATATTTCCGTGCTTCTTCTTGGGATTGCTGTCAACCTTATTTTCCAGCATGCGTAATGCGGCGATGAGCTTCGGGCGCGTTTCTGCCGGCTCGATGACTTCGTCAATATATCCGCGCTCGGCGGCGATATACGGATTGGCAAATTTTTCGCGAAACTCCTGCACTTTCGCTGCGGTCGCCGCTTTCGGATCGGCGGCTTGTTCGAGCTCTTTTTTGAAAATAATTTCCACCGCGCCGGGCGGCCCCATCACGGCGATCTCCGCGGCAGGCCAGGCGTAGTTGAGGTCGCCGCGAATGTGTTTGGAACTCATGACGTCGTACGCGCCGCCGTAGGCCTTGCGCGTGATCACCGTGACTTTCGGAACCGTGGCCTCGCAATACGCATACAACAGTTTCGCGCCGTGTTTGATGATGCCGCGCCATTCCTGCTCGGTGCCCGGCAGAAAACCCGGCACATCGACGAACGTCACGATGGGGATATTGAACGCATCGCAAAAGCGCACGAAGCGTGCGCCTTTGAGCGATGAGTCGATATCGAGCACGCCGGCAAGGCTCGCGGGCTGATTCGCCACGATGCCGACGGGCCTGCCGCCGAGCCGGGCAAAGCCGACCACGATGTTGCCGGCATAATGCTCGTGGACTTCCATGAAATCCCCGTCATCAACAATTTTGAAAATGACTTCTTTGATGTCATACGGCTTGTTGGGATTTTCCGGCACGAGCGTGTTGAGCGCTTCGTCTTGGCGATTGATGTCGTCGGTGCAATTTTTCAGCGGCGGCTCTTCGCAATTGTTGGCCGGGAGAAAGCTCATCAGCCGGCGAATATTTTTCAAACAAGCGATTTCATTCGCTTCGAGAAAGTGCGCCACGCCGCTTTTGGTCGCGTGCGTTTCCGCGCCGCCGAGTTCTTCAAACGTGACGTCTTCGTGCGTCACGGTTTTCACCACGTTCGGTCCGGTGACGAACATGTAGCTCGTGTGCTTCACCATGAAAATGAAGTCGGTGATCGCCGGCGAATAAACCGCGCCGCCGGCGCACGGCCCGAGCACTGCGGAGATTTGCGGCACCACGCCGCTGGCCAGCGTGTTGCGCAAAAAAATATCGGCGTAGGCGCCGAGGCTCGCCACGCCTTCCTGAATGCGCGCGCCGCCGGAGTCATTCAGCCCGATCACCGGCGCGCCGTTTTTCATCGCCATATCCATGATCTTGCAAATCTTCGCGCCGTACGCTTCCGAGAGCGAGCCGCCGAGCACGGTGAAATCCTGCGAGAACACATAAACCAATCGCCCCTCGATGCAGCCATAACCGGTGACGACACCGTCGCCGAGAAACTTTTGTTTCTCCAAGCCAAAATCCCGGCTGCGATGCTGCACCAGCATATCCAGTTCTTGCAAGCTGCCTTCGTCGAGCAACAACTCGATTCGCTCGCGCGCCGTCAGCTTGCCTTTATCGTGCTGCTGTTTGATGCGCGCCTCGCCGCCGCCCAGCCGCGCCTTTTCTTTCAAACTCCGTAGTCGCTCAATATTTTTCGGAATCGCCATAATCTCAATTTGCCTTTTTCTTTTTGCCGTTTGCTCTTTGCCTTTCCCTCTGCTCAGTATAAAAAGAATGCGACAAAAAGCAAATGCTTTTTTAAATTTGCTAAATAGTGCTTGATAAATGGCAAGACCGTGCTTATATTGAATAATAATTCCGTGATTGCATTCTGCCGGCTGCGAAAAAAAGCCGCGGCGTGCTGTAAAAAAGGCGGTCCGATGGCGGAGGTATTCGCCTGTCGACATGCATACCGTAACGCGGATACAAGCCGGCAGGAAAAAATTTCGGTGTACGCTTCCTTCGCGGGAGACGTATATCTTAAACTCATTTGGAAAGCCCGAATGGACTTGTCTCGAGAGGGACAAATACATTCGGGCTTTTTTCGTTTTAACCACAGGAGGATGTTATGTTCAAGCGGTTACTTTATTTCGGATTTTGGACAAACGTGATGATGTTCGCGCTGCCCAATTTTCTGTCGGCACAGTCGCGCGGCTCGGCGCTCGGCTTTGACGGCGTTGATGACTACGTTCGCGTGCCGGATGATCCCTCGCTCGATATGACGAACAGCGTTACCATCGCGGCGTGGATTTTCTTGGACAGTTACACCGAATGGGCGAGCCTCGTCACCAAAGGCGGCATCGTCGATGATGGCGGCGCGTTGACGCCCAATAATTACACGGTTCATCAGAGCGGGCCGAGCGCCGCCTCAGGCCAATTCGGCCATTTGCGCTTCACCACAGGTTTTGGTTTGGCCGGCGATTCTCAGTCGATCATCCCGTTGCATGAATGGCATCATGTGGCCGTGACGTTCAATGGCGCGACCGTGCGTTTCTACTTGGACGGCAAACCGGATGGCGCCATTTCGTTCTTCGGACAACTGCCGCCCAATGACGATCCCTTGCACATCGGCGTGGATTTCCCGGGCGGCGACGAGTATTGGCACGGGTGCATCGACGAGGTGATGATTTTCAACCGCGCCTTGTCACGTAAAGAAATTCGCGCTTTGAGCGACGATGATCCAGAAATTATTTTTTCAGCACTCGTTGGTTTTTGGCGGTTCAACGAAGGCAAAGGCGATGTGGCGCATGATCGCTCGGAAAACCGAAATCACGGCCAACTTATTGGTCGTCCGACTTGGAAAAATTTTGGCGCGCAAAATCTAACGTTGCCCGAAGCTGCCGTGAATCAGGTTGCCAATGTCATCAGTCTGCTGCCGAATTATCCGAATCCGTTTAATCCTGAAACGGAGATTCGTTTTCAGCTTCCGGAAGCGAGTCACGTCGTCGTGAAAATCTTCAATCTCGTCGGCGCGGAAATTCGCACGCTGGTGGATGATCAACGCGAGGCCGGCTATCATCGTGTGCATTGGGATGGCAGAGATAAAAATGGCAAAGCCGTAGCGAGTGGAATTTATCTATATCGACTGCAAACCGGCCAATTTTCACAAGTGAAAACCATGAGCCTGCTGCGCTAAGGAGAAAGCATGGCACTTCTAATTGAAGCAGTTCAAAATTCACAGTATTTGCCGGGCTTTCTCTTTCAAGCTTCGTAAATGGTTTTTCTGCTGCCAAAAACCTCTTGCTTTTAAACAATTTTTTTGTTTAGATACCACACGGGTTGAACCTTTTAAAGAATAATCCGTTTTGATCGCTTTGGCCGAAAACGAGTTGGCGACGTTCAATTTTAAACGAGTCAAAGCTCACTTTGATCGTTTGGGCTGTCATTCTGTTTTATAAATGACACTCATGCGATAATGACAACAGGAGTTTATTTTATGCGAGCAGTGCAATGGATCATCCTCTCCTGGCTTTTCGTTTTAACCGCGCCGGCGCAAACGCCGGCCCAATTGAAACCCTTGGTGAAGTGGCAGCCCATTGTGGAAATGGATGAGCAAATCTTTCCCTCTTATCTCATTGCCACCGCCACGATGAAGTGGCCGTCGCCCAACGATCCCACCTACATTGGCGATCCGGATGGCCAACTTGGCATCGCGGTGACCAGTTATTGGAATCAACCCCTCCGCTGTCGCCTGGAAATCAAAGCCCCGGAAATCATGGAGACCGCGATTTCCGAACAGATGATTTCCAAAAGTATGCTCAGCCACGAGATTTTCCCCAAAATTAAATATCGTTTCAATGAGCTGGCAAAAATCGAGCAGCCGGCGCCGCTGAACATGACTTTCACCTTTTATGTCAATGGGGAAGTTTACGATGAAAAAGTTCTCACCGTCAAAGTTCATTCCATCAATGATTGTCCCTCGATCATCCTGCACCGCAAAGGCGCGTTGCTCGATCGCAATTGGATGTTCGCCGCTTACGTGAATGAAAACCACCCGTGGATCGTCAAGCAACTTTTGCCGGAGATGATGCGGGCCGGATTGGTGAATGCTTTTACCGGCTATCAAGTGTCCGAGCTGGAAGTGTATCGGCAGGTTTTCGCGGTTTGGGCTGATCTGCAACAACGGGGCTTTCGCTACAGCGACGTGGCGATTCCGACCGTGATGTCGCAGAACGTGCGCAATCAATACGTGCGTTTCATGAGCGAGTCCATCAATACCGCCCAAGCCAATTGCGTGGATGGTGCGGTCGTCTTTGCCTCGATCTTGCGAAGAATCAGCCTCGAGCCGCTGCTGGCGCTAACGCCCACCCATTGTTTTCTCGGGTTCTATTTGGACCGCGGCCATCAACGTTGGGCATTTCTGGAGACGACGCTGTTAGGCAACACCGAGGTTCCCGATGCTGCGCTCGATCCCCAGCTCTGGGCGTCGCTTTCCGGCTTATTGGGTTCGAACGCCTCCGTCTCTCACCTCGTCGCCTTGCGATCGTTTGTCTACGCGCTTCAGGTGGGATTAAAAAATTATAACGCGATGCAGCCTAATCTGAAAACGTACAATCTGGAATATCAGTTGATCGATATCAGCGCGGCGCGGCAGCGGATTGGCGTCATGCCGATTAGCCGGTGAAATCGGGGGCCGGAAAGGAGGAGAGGCCATATTGAAAAGAGACCCTCTCTCAATCAGGATGTTTTTTTGCTTTTTCGTCCGCACTTTTTCTCAATGGCGGTATATGCGATACATACAGAGATCCTGAGCTTCCTTGTATTGTGCCGTTCGCGTCGCCGGGAAAACACCGCTGCCGTTGTTGAAAAATTCACTGCTCAGAACCGTTCATTTTAAAATTGGAGGGTGTTTATGAAATTCCATCGTTTTGTCGCCGCGGTTGCAGGATTTTTTATGATCCTGCCGGCGCCATCGCTCGTCGCCCAGACTTTTCTTTTCCAAAGTCAGGCAGAAAATCGCGCCAAAGTGGGGCTGCGGTTTTTGCGCCCCAACTTTAAGGGCGAGTCCAAGTTATCAATCTTTTCCGGAGCGTATGATTTCTGGTTCAACGCGCCGGTGGGTGGCTCACGCGTGAATATCGTCGGCGCCGTGCCGTTTAATGCCATCGCCGTTGAAGGCAGGGATGGCGAGAGTGGCGTTGGAAATATTTATGCCGGTGTGCAAGCGCGCCTAGGCAATTCCGCTGACAATGACATGAATATATCTCTTGGAGTATTTTTGCCAACCGCCTCTGAAAAGAAGGAGAGTGCCCATGGGCTTGGCGTGCTGGCAGACACCCACGAGCTGCAGAGATCTTTGCCGGACGTGCTGACGATTTACGGCAATTTCGCCTATCACTATCGCCAAATCAACCGCGGCATGTTTGGCGTGGAGATTGGGCCGCAGTTGTTTATACCAACCGGAGAGTTTAACGGCGATGCCGAGCTTTTCGGACATTACGGTCTTGCCGGCGGTTTCCCGATCGCCAATGTGGCTTTTTTTGCCGAATTGCTCGGTCTTTTCATTGTCACCGAAGAGGTGGGTGATTTTGACGACCGGTTTATCCATTCATTGGCTTTCGGCGCGCAGCTCACCATGCGCCAGGTGCGGCCGGGACTATTCTACGTGCTGCCACTGGACGAAGATTTCAATCAGTCTATTGACGGCATACTCGGACTGAAAGTGGATTTTGTTTTAAATTAAGAAGGAGACTCTATTAATGTGAATGACCAGTAGAAGGCATCAAGTCAAAATAATTGAAGTCAAAATGATTAAAAGCGATTCAATAATTTTGACTTTAATCATTTTGACTTATTGCTTTAAGCCTTTTAAAATTTCAACTGGTCATTCGCATTATTATTTTGTCGGCACTTTCCCCAAATGCAGGTATATAAAGAATGTTTAGAGGCCCCGATTTTCTGTTGAGTTTTTTAAAGGAGTCGGGGCTGCTGCTCCCACCTCTTCCCGTTGGTTTGATTATTCTTGGCTCTCGCGATGCAATAACGGGCTGACGTTTTCCGGCGTCAGCACCGGCAAAAAATTTGATAAAAAAAAGCTTGATCTTTTTCAACAAAATAGTTAAACTCACAGAGTAGATTCATTCTGCAAACAAGCTTGCAGCAAATTGATTCTGGGAATAGCCTATATCCCCAACCTTTCTAAAATTTAGGAGATCACCTATGAAACGTCCTGTGAGTGTTTTGCTGGTGTTGTTGGCCTTGCCTGTGTTGACGCTGGCGCAATCGCTGCATATCGAAGTTTTACGGCCGCAATTTAAATTTAGAGGCAGCAATCCGGCAAAGCTCAGCGAGCCCTCAACGTTGACCACGGCGTGGTTTGCGACGCTGGCGCTGCCGATCTATAAAAACATTCATTTTGTCGGGCAACTGCCGTTTGCCGGCGGCAAGCTCGACGAAAATCCGGTCACCACCAAAGGCAGCACGATCGGCAATCCGGCATTCGGCCTGCGATTCGATCACCATAATTTGTTCATCGACGTGGGCCTGCGATTGCCGTTCGCAAAAAACGGCTTTGGCGGCTTCATCGGCGCCATTGCCGACATCGACCGGCAGGAAGCATTTGTGCCGGATCTCATGCCGCTGTATGGCATGATCAAAACGAAAATCAGCGCCGGCAAATTCAGCGTTCGGCCCTACGGCGGCGCGACCTTCAACATTCGCGTGGAGCGCGATAAGCTCGGTGGTGATTATTTGCGCAGCGTCTTTCGCGCTCGCGCCAACGACGGCGAGTTGTTTGTGCTCTATGGCGGCGAAGGCGGCTTTGAGCTGGGAAAATTTTATGTCGGCGGCGCCTACAGCGCGCGGACATGGGTCTCCTCCGGCGTATCGTTTGGCGCGAGCTCGATCAATCAGGTCAGCATTCGCGCCAGATACGATTTCGGCAAAGTCATCCCCGGCGCGATTTTCCGTTTTCCGGTCGATGACCTTCTGCTCGATTACGTGTTGGGTTTGCATTGTGCGTTTGAGTTTTAAACTGATGCGCCATCTCGAAAAAAATTATTGACCGGTCGCTGCCATTAAATCAATTAAATCTAAGCGACCGGTCAATCGCAGTTGTTAGGCACCTCTGACGATCTCTCTTTAACAAACAGGACTTCTCGCATTACAACTTTGCATGTTCATTATCAGGAGGCAATTATGAGATCAAAATTGTACAGACGATTATTGCGTGCATGCGGTGGCGTGCTTTTGCTGTTGGCCGCGTTCACCTCCGGCCGCGCGCAGGCTATCGAGATTGTGCGGGCGGATTCGGTGCGGGCGGAAAGCGTTCCGAGCAACCCGACGCCGTTTCGCAACGACACGATCCGCGTTGCCATCAATGTTGATATGACCGCCTTGCAGGCGCCGAACAATCGACTCGCGGCTTATCAGGCCACCCTCAAGTGGAATAAAGACGTCGTGCAGTTTCTGGGTACGATTCCCGCGCCGGCGCCGTGGGATACGCCCAATCTCAATATCAATGATGTAGCAACGGGCAGTATTGAGTGGAACGATTTTGTCGCCGGCGGCGGCGCCGGCAAAATCAATATCCTGAATCTCAGTTTCAAAGTCGTCGGCAAGTCCGGTGATTCGACGAGTCTGGATTTGAATTTTTCCGAGATGACGAATTCGGTGTTTACGTCGCTGCTGCCGATTCTCGCCCTCAAAGACGGAAAAGTGATCGTGCAGAACCGGCCGCCGGATATCGCTGACCTCGCGCCGCAGACGATGAACGAAGGCGCGACGCTGGAGGTGGCGGCTTCGGCGACGGATCCCGAAAACGGGACGATTAAATTTAGCGTGGTTAATCTGCCGGCCTTTGGCGCGTTCACGGATAATAACAATAACACGGCCACGATTCGGTTCACGCCGGATTTTAGCGCAGCCGGCGGTTATTCGAATATTATGGTGATCGCCAGCGATGATGGGATTCCGATAAAATCCGATACCACGACTTTCGCCTTGACCGTCAACAATGTTAACCGTCCCCCGAAGATTACACCGCTGCCGGCGCTGATCACTATAGATGAAGGCATCAAGACGGAGATTCCGCTGTCGGCGACCGATCCCGATGGTGACAAAATTACGTTGACCGGGAAGAACCTGCCGGCATTTGCGGCGCTGACAGACAACGGCAATGGCACCGGCGTTTTGCGCTTCACGCCCGGCAGAGATGACGCCGGCAATTATCTCAACCTCAAAGTTTTTGCGACGGACAACGGCGTTCCGCCGCTGTCGGATTCGACGCAATCCAATCTCAAAGTTAACGACACCCAGTCGCCGCTGGATTCGGTGCGGGCGGAAAGCGTTCCGAGCAATCCGAAGCCGTTTCGCAACGACACGATCCGGGTTGCCATCAACATTGATATGACCGCCTTGCAGGCGCCGCACAATCGGCTCGCGGCCTATCAGACCACCCTCAAGTGGAATAAAGACGTCGTGCAGTTTCTGGGTACGATTCCCGCGCCGGCGCCGTGGGACACGCCCATTCTCAATATCAATGATGTGGCAACGGGCAGTATTGAGTGGAACGATTTTGTCGCCGGCGGCACGACCGGCAAAATCAATATCCTGAATCTCAGTTTCAAAGTCGTCGGCCGTCCGGGTGATTCGACGAGTCTGGATTTGAATTTTACCGAGATGACGAATTCGGTGTTTACGTCGCTGCTGCCGATTCTCGCCGTCAAAGACGGAAAAGTGATCGTGCAGAACCGGGCGCCGGATATCGCGGACCTCCCTCCGCAGACGATGAACGAAGGCGCGACGCTGGAGGTGGCGGCTGCGGCGACGGATCCCGAAAACGGGACGATTAAATTTAGCGTGGTTAATCTGCCGGCGTTTGGCGCGTTCACGAATAATAACAATAACACGGCCACGATTCGGTTCACGCCGGATTTTAGCGCCGCCGGCGTTTATCCGAATATTATGGTGATCGCCAGCGATGATGGGATTCCGATAAAATCCGATACCACGACTTTCGCCTTGACCGTCAACAATGTTAACGCTCCCCCGAAGATTACACCGCTGCCGGCTCTGATAACAATAGATGAAGGCGTCACGACTGAAATGGCGGTGTCGGCTACTGATCCAGACGGCGACAAAATTACGCTGAGCGGGAAGAACCTGCCGGCATTTGCCGCGTTGCTTGATAACGGCAATGGCGCCGGCGTTTTGCGCTTCTCGCCCGGCCGAAATGACGCCGGCAATTTTCTCAACCTCAAAGTTTTTGCCACGGACAATGGCGTGCCGCCGCTGTCGGATTCAACGCAATCCAATCTCACCGTTAACAACACGCAGCCGGCGTTGGTGTGCAAAATCGAAATCCTCCGGCCGCGTGGCGGCACGATCTGCGGCGCGGAAGTGGAAGTTTGCGTGAGCACGACGATTACGGGAACGATCGGTTCGAGCACAAGCCTCGCCACCGTGAACGGCATTCCGGTGCAGGCGGGATGCGTGAAAGTTTCCCTGGTCAACGGCCCGAACAAAATTGTCGCTCGCTTGACGGTGAAAGATTCGCTGGAAACTTGTGTGGCCGCAGATAGTGTGACGGTCATCGGCAGATTTTCGCCGCTCAGTTGCACGCTCAATATAACGGCGCCGGCGGATAGCGCGCTGATTTGCAGCGATAACGTCAACGTGACCGGCACGGCCTCTATTGCCGGCGGCATTATTCCGCTGACGAGCAAAGTCGACGTCAACGGTGTGCCGGCAACGCTGACCGGCAACGCCTTTGCGGTGGTGGTGAAATTGACGCCGGGTTGGAACACGCTGATTGCGACGTTCACGGTGACGGACAGTTGCAATAATACCGCGGTCTGCCGCGATACGATTCGCGTGCGGTCGCTCATTGATAAAATCGCGCCGGATTGCGCGTTCACGCCCGGCTACAAATCGGTGACCGGCACGCTCTTCGACAATGAAAGCGGCATTGCGAAAGTCGAAGCGATCTTCTTATTCAATGCGAAACTGACCGTCGATCCGTTCACGCCCGGCGCGAAGCAGGTGAATTTCCGGCTTGATGATCTCGGCCAGGAATCGTATCTCGGCTTCGACATTAAAATCACCGACCTGTGCGGCAACACGCATATTTGCGATCCGGTGTTCTTGCAGCTCACGGCCGACCGCGCCAACAATCCGTATGTCTTCAAGTTCCGCAGCATTGATCGTTATTTGCAGTTGACGAATAAAGGTCTGTCGGAAGTGCGCGTGGAGTTGAACGGCAAGCGGTTCAGTTTCTCCACGGAGCGTCGCGGCGGCAGCGTGCAGTCGCTCGGCGTCTATGCGATGCCGCGCGAAGGCGAGGTGACGCTGGATTTGCAATCGTATTTGCGCGACAGCGGCGACAATGACATTCGCATCGAAGTCGCCGGCCCGGCCGGCAGCAGCGCCGAACTGCTGCTCATCAATGAGATTCACGACGCGGAACACGCGCTGGCGCTGCAAGAAGTGCCGCTGGCGTATGAGTTGTCGCAGAATTATCCGAACCCGTTCAATCCGGAAACGGTGATTCGTTTTGGGATCCCGGTGCATGCCACTGCCGGAACGCCGGCTGCGTCCGTCAGGGTGCAATTGCGCATTTACAACATGCTCGGTGAGTTGGTGCGGACGCTGGTGGATGAACCGATGTCGCCGGGAAGTTACACCGCGCGCTGGAACGGCCGCAATGGTCGAGGCATGCAGGTCGCCGCCGGTGTGTATATTTATCGAATTGCCGCCGGGGATTATCGCGCGACGAAACGGATGTTGTTGCTGAAATAAGGCGTGAAACGTAATTCGTAAAACGTAACGCTAGTAATTTACGTCTTTACGTTTTTTTACAGAAACGCCACTTGTTCGTGCAATAACGAGCAAGTGGCGTTTTACTTTGCAAATAGAAAATTTGCAATTTAAAATTACAATGAATTTGAAATCAGTTCAGCCCCAACCCGATGACGAGACCCACGGCAACCCCAATTCTGATAAGCATGCCCTGCGCCATCGCGCCGACGGCCTGATTGCCCTTCGCCAATTCCGCGGAGGCATCAAACTTTGCCAAATAATCAATGATCTTGTAGCCCACATACATGAAAGAAATCGTGATGATGCCGCCAAGAACGGCGTAGACGAAATTCGACAAGATAATGCTGGGTTCCATGTGCCCTCCTTTCAGTGGCACCGGCAGTAGCAGTGGCACGTTAATTTTATTGCGACTGCAACTGCTACTTTAAGTTTTTTGTAAGCGCGCCAACTCTTGGTGCAACCAGGCAATTTGTGCTTCAGCAGCTTGCCTTGCCGCTAGCTCGCGTTCCGCTTGGGCCTCGGCAATTTGACGCGCCTGGACTTCGCGTTGGACTTGGGCCTCGGCGATTTGACGCGCCTGAGCCTCACGTTGCACTTGCGCCTCGGCGATTTGGCGCGCGGCCTGCGCCTCTTCATGTGTTAACAGCCACTTTTCCGTCAGCGGATCATAGAAACGCAGATCGTCGCCGTCGGCAACCAGATCCAGGCCGAGCACCTTGCTGTGCAGGCGACCATGCGTCAGTTTCATCCGCACGTATTCGCCGCCGACCAACTCGTTGCCGATCAAGCGCGGCTTCAAATAATCGCCCAATGGATCAAACATAAAGTATTCGCTCACGCCCAGCCAGGAGTAAATTCTGGGTTTTTTAATGAGATCACTTTTTTTTGTTTTCTTGGAAGTGAACTCGATCACCAGATCCGGTGCTTTGCCTTCCTTCTCCACGGAGTAAACCCGCCGGGCTTCGGTTGATATGCCGCGCACGGCAAAAATATCCGGAGCTATTCGTCTCAACGTGCCGAGGCTATCGAGAAAGTAGACGAACATATTGCCGATCAGGTACAGTTGCGGATCATCGCGAAAATGCCAGCGTAAAGCATTCAGCGCGGCGACCATTTGCAGAACGTGCTTATGCGTTTCAGCCATGGGCTTCCCATCACTTTCCGGGAGATCATCGATCGTGTAAAGATCGGCATCCCGTTCGAGGTTATCAAACGCAGTCGACATGATTTTTGAACTCACATTTTATATTCACCCAATGGTAGTGAAATTTTTCGCCTTTGTCAAGATTTATTCCGTCCGTAGCGCTTCCACAATTTTCAATCGCGAGGCGCGCACCGCCGGCAAAAATCCGCCGACCACGCCCATGACGAGCGCGAAAATCAAGCACGCCACCACAATTTCTCCGGAAAGGCGAAACCCGAAAGCCAGCTCGGAAAAAGTCGTCCAGTTGGTCGTCGAAACGGTAATCGATTGCAGCGCCGCGGAGGCGATAATGCCGAGCGCACCGCCGATGAATGCGAGCAATAAGGCCTCGAGCAAAAATGTGGCGAGCACGCTGCGCCGGCGAAAACCCAGCGACCGCAACGTGCCGATCTCCTGCGTGCGATTGGAGACCGCAGCATACATCGTGATCATCGCGCCGATCATCGCCCCAAAGCTGAAAATAAACGTCACGCTGGCGCCGATGAAGGTGATAAACGCGGAAGTTCCCTGGGATTGTTCATCGTAATACTGCTTTTCGCGTT
>Ga0247727_10014967_pt1 | contig 12805 bp, 10 predicted proteins | sample WisWelCaveWW1625_FD_202498 | JGI IMG/M metagenome (GOLD analysis project Ga0247727, IMG submission 202498) | Biofilm microbial communities from Wishing Well Cave, Virginia, United States - WW16-25 | ecosystem: Environmental > Aquatic > Deep subsurface > Groundwater > Cave microbial mat | place...
GTCGGCCATTCGATGGGCAGCTACATCGCCCAATGTTTTGCGATGAACTACCCGGAACGCACGCTCGGCGTGGTGCTCGTTGGCTCGTTTACGACTTTGCAAAACGATAAAGGGATTCAAGAGTTCTGGTCGATGGGCGTATCAAAGCTTGAGGATCCGGTTGATCCGAATTTTGCGCTGGAGTTTCAAAAGAGCACGCTGGCTTTGCCCGTGCCGCAAACATATCTTGACACCGTGGTGCAAGAGAGCCTGAAGTTGCCCGCGCACATTTGGAAAGCGGTGTTCAAAGGTTTGATGGAAGCCGATCTTTCGAATGAACTCGGAAAAATCAAATCGCCCACGCTCATCATTTGGGGCGATAAAGACGCATACTTTCTCCGCGGCCAGCAGGACGCCCTCGCCGCCGGCATTGCGAATTCAAAACTCGTGATCTATTCCGGCGTCGGCCACAGCGTGCATTGGGAAGCGCCGCAGCGCTTTGCCACTGACCTCAGCGCTTTTGTCGAGAAACTCGTGAAGTGACTTTTTCCGTTTCAATCAAGACTTATATCAGAAGAATCATGAAACGCTTTCTCAAAATATTAGGCATGGCCGGCATTGCGATTGTCGTTCTCATTGCGGCGGGCGCCGTGTATTTCTTCCGCACGTTTCCCAAATCCAAACCGGCGGCGAACCTGAGGATCACCGCGACGCCGGAGCGCATCGCACGCGGCAGGTATCTCGCCCATCATGTCACGGCGTGTGTTGATTGTCATTCCACCCATGACCGGCGCTATTTTGCCAGCCCGGTGGTGGCCGGAACCGAGGGCAAAGGCGGCGAGAAGTACGATGAAGAAATCGGCGTCGTCTATGCGCGCAACCTCACGCCCGCGGGCCTCGGCAATTGGACGGACGGTGAAATCGTGCGCGCCGTGACGAGTGGCATCGACAAAGACGGCAAGGCGCTCGCGCCGCTCATGCCCTACACGGAGTACAAAGCGCTGGCGCCAGAAGACGCGTATGCCATCGTCGCCTACTTGCGCACGCTGCCGCCGATTCCAAATGAAGTCCCGAAATCCCAAATGCATTTTCCTTTCAATCTCATCATGCAAACCATTCCTGAGCCGGTGGAATTGCAGGAAGGCCCGAACCCGGCGGATTCCGTGGCGTATGGAAAATATTTGGTGAAAATTGCGGGTTGCCAATTTTGCCACACGCCCGCCGAGAAAGGCGAGCCGTTGCCGGGCATGGACTTCGCCGGCGGTTTCGAATTCAAATTTCCCGACAACAGCGTGGTGCGCAGCGCGAATATCACGCCGGATTATGACGCCGGCATCGGCGCTTTGAGCAGAGCCGAGTTCATCGCCAGATTCAAAGAATATGCGCAACCCGAGTTGCGTCAAATTCCGGTGAATGGCTTCGAGCAACAAACCGTCATGCCGTGGTTGATGTATGCGGGAATGACGGAACAAGACCTCGGCGCGATCTATTCGTATCTACGCACCGTGCCGCCGATGCAGCATAGCGTCGAGCGGCGCCCCGCGACGGCAATATTGAGTGAATGACAGTTTGATTTTGCATTAAACGCAGATGTCTGCGCTACCATCAGGAACGCTGGTGGTATCGGGTTTCGAGCAAGGCGGGAATCCGGTGGTTTCGCGCCACCAGTTTTTTGAGTTCTTTGATGCAGACGGCCGCTTGCGCGAGAAGCGCTTGCTGCAGATGAAGTTTGCTTTTATCGAGAAAGATGAATTCGAGCGAATGGCGCAAGACGCGAGCTTCCGCGTTGTTCAACTCTACGGGAGCTACGACCGCGCCCCGTTCGATCCGGCGCAGAGTTCGGTGATGATCTGGGGATTAGAGAAGAACTGAAAGAGAATGAATTGAATTCCAAACTACAGCGTTTTCTGTATGCATGAATAGGTTGTCATTTCGAGCGCAGCGAGGAATCTTTTGCCAAAAAGATTCCTCGTCGCTTCGCGACTCGGAATGACCTATTCACACATTTAGAAAACGCTGTAAAATAACGGATAAAGCGGGTTCTCGCGAATTTTTCAAAAAACATTTATATTTGTTGCAAGAAAGTTTTTGTTTGTATATCTATGAAACCCGTCGAACCGTTTTTTACGATCGGCTTGTTTCCACAGCGTTATGTGGAGTTTCTCGCCTTGCTGAAGTGCCTTTCTCTCATGTTCGTTACGGCCATGGGATATTGTCAGGAAACAACCGGCTTCTCACCCCACCCCGTCACGCTTATCGTCAAATTCGGGATCACGGCAGATGGCGCTGTAACTCATGAATGGAAAGAAGCCATTCGTGATCGGCATAACGAGGAAGCGCTAGCAAAGATTTTGGCGAGCACAAGAAGATTATCGGAAGAAGAAGCGCTATGGATTGATTTGATCAAGAGAAAAATCTCCACTTGGCCGGCCATGATTGACTCGTTGCGAATACCTTTTCAGGCCATCACGCCGCCCGACACCATTTCAATTCTTCTCGGAAATCTGGGAGGCGAAGATGCGTTTGTCTATTCGTATTCGACCATTTGCTTCGATCTGAATAAACTCGGCAGCCAATATGGCCCTGCAACGGCAAGCGCCAACAGCGCCAGAATCGACAGATTTTTTGCCCATGAATTCACGCATGTGTTGCACAAGGCGTGGAGAAAAAAGAAAGGGGTGGAATTCGAATCGCCATTCGCATTTGCGTTATGGGAATGTTTAACCGAGGACTTGGGAATTATCGCTCACTCTCTGACAAATGGCTGCTGCAAAGCGGCGAATTAACCCATCACGCGCAAGAAGTTCTGAAGCGGCTGCAGCCAATCTTTGTCGAGCGCATGTCAGCACTTGCGCATGTCACTGAAGCAGAAGCCGCGCCGTTGATGACAGGGCTATCCAGCGGCGCCTTTGAGCAAAAGTGGGGCGCGTTAACCGTTGCGCTCTGGCTCGCGCAAGAGGCCAAAGGCGATGACCGTAATTTACAAAAGTGGATTGTGGCCGGCCCCTCCGGCGTATTGACATTGGCTCGCCAACATCTTCCGGAAAATTTAAAAGAAAGAATATCACAGATTGTTCGGCAATAAATGCAGGAACCGAATTTAAAAATGTATACCGAAAACCCCGTCGCGTTTTCTGCGCCCGGCGTCGATTGGCAAAAAGAAATCGTCGCGCGCAAAAAAACCGAGCATGCGCGGCTTGCCCTCGAGCAAATGATTAGCGAAATCTCCACGCGCTTTCTCAATCTGCCGTGGCATGAGATCGACGTCGGCATCAACGACGCGCTGGAGATCATGGGCATGCTCGCCGGCGTGGATCGCAGTTATTTGTTTCTGCTCTTTGACGGCGGCAAAAAAGCGCGCAACACCCACGAATGGTGCGCGCCGGGCGTGACGCCGCAAATCCAAAATCTGCAGGACGTGGCGTTGACGGATTTCAAATGGATTCATCCGAAAATCCTCGCCGTCGAAACTGTTTATATTCCGCGCGTATCAGCGCTTCCCAACGAGTCCGCCGCGGAAAAAGCGATGATGCAGGAGCAGGACATTCAATCTTTGCTGGTCGTGTCGCTGACCTCGGCGAGCGGCGTGCTGGGCTTCCTCGGATTCGATGCCGTCAAATCCGAGAAAGTTTGGGCCGATGAAGACGTTCGTATGTTGCACGTCGTGGGCGAGATCATCGTCAGCGCGCGGCAGCGCCAGCAGGCTGAGCAAGCGTTGCAGGAAAGCGAAGCGCGCATGCGTGCCATTGGCAATGCTTTGCCGGACATCGTTTTCGTTATTGATGAAGAGGGACGGTTTGTGGAAATTCTCACGTCGGCCAGCAATATGACTTTTCTCGCTGCGGACAAACTCAAAGGCCAGCGCTTTCACGAAGTTTTTCCGCCGCCGCTGGCCGATCGCTTTCTTCAGGCCGTGCATGAAACGATCACGACCGGCCAATCGCAATTTTTGGAATGTGATCTGAATATTCCTGCCGGGCATCGCTGGTTTGAAGCGCGCACCGCACCCTTGCCGCTAAAAATCGATGGCAAAAATTGTACGGTGTTTATCGCGCGCGATATTACGGACCGCAAACGCGCCGACGAGCTGCAAAATCAAAATCTTTATTTGCAGGAAGAACTGCGCAGCGAGATGCGCTACGGCGAGATGCTCGGCGCCTCGGCGGCGATGCAAAAAGTTTTTCACGGCATCGAAAAAGTGGCGGCAACCGATTCCACCGTGTTGCTGCTCGGCGAAACCGGGACCGGCAAAGAGCTGATCGCGCGCGCCATTCACAATCTGAGCGAAAGAAAAGACCAGGTGATGGTCAAAGTCAATTGCGGCGCTTTGCCGGCCGGCCTGGTGGAAAGCGAATTGTTCGGACACGAGAGGGGCGCATTCACCGGCGCGACGGCCCAAAAGAAAGGCCGCTTCGAATTGGCGGACAACGGCACGATTTTCCTGGACGAGGTTGGCGAGTTGCCGCTGGAAACGCAGGTGAAACTGCTGCGCGTTTTACAGGAGCAGGAATTTGAGCGCGTGGGCGGCGACAAAACCCTGCAGGTGAATGTGAGAGTGATTGCCGCGACCAATCGCAATCTGGAAGAAGAGGTGCGGAATGGCGCCTTCCGGGCCGACTTGTTTTACCGGCTGAATATTTTTCCCATTGGCGTTCCGGCGCTGCGCGAGCGCCGGGAGGACATTCCTTTGCTGGCGAATTATTTTGTCGGCCAATTCGCGCGCCGTCTCGGCAAACACATTAACGGCCTCATGCCGCAGGTATTGGAAAAACTGCAGCGCTACAATTGGCCGGGCAACGTGCGCGAGCTGGCCAATATTTTGGAGCGCGCCGTGATTTTGTGCCCGGGAAAAATATTGCAGGAAAAAGACCTCGGCGAGTTGCATGAAAATTCGCACGCCACGGAAAATTTTCTCACTTTGCAAGAAGCCGAGCGCCGGCACATTTTGCAAGCGCTCGAAAAAACCGGCGGCATTTTGGCCGGCCCGCACGGCGCCGCGCAACTGCTCGGCCTCAATCGCTCGACGCTGTGGTCGAGGATGAGGAAGCTGGGGATTCATTTGCCGAAATAATCAATTGCAGAAATCTGAACGCCGTGCCGAAATATCAGCATTTGTAGACTGTAATAACTGCAATCGCGCAGCCGCACCGCACCCAGCTAAGTTTCCAATAAAAAGCCACTTGGGTTAATAAACCAAGTGGCTTTTTTATTTGGCACGTATTTGGTATAGAAGACCGGCAGACATAAGCAAGGACAAAAAATGTTCCGAATCGACAAAGTATTTGAAAATTATCAGACCGAGCTGATCAAAATCGAAGGAGAGATCAAAGATAGCGACGTGAAAGATTGGGCGGAATCGTTGCAGGCTTTCGTGAGCGGATCGCCGAGACAAATCATTCTCGAATTTTGCGGCGCGGCCTTCATCAGCTCCAAAGCCGCCGAGATACTCATTCAACATTTGGCGGCAAATATTTTTTTGCTGAATTGCCCGGCCGCAGTTAAAAACCTCGTCCATGCCGCCGGCTGGTCGGCAAGCGTATTGGAATAGGATTGCAAAAATAAATTCACGGAGGAATACATGGCTCATCTCTATCGCAACTGTCAACAAACCCTCGAACCGTCCGGCAAATGCTGTTCAGCGTGCTTGGCCTGCTTTTACCGCTTGCAACTTTGGGTGGCTTCGGTGATTGGCATGCTGGCGCTATCGTTGGTGATTTATGCCTCACCCCAACAGGACTCGCTGCTCAAGCCGATTCATGCACAGACGATCGCGGTGTTCGACGAATTCGTTGTCAGCGAAGCTTGCGAAATGGGCGACGGCAAAAGCGCGCGCGATTGCAAGGTCTGCCGCCATGAGAAAATTTTTAAACTGGGTGGCGGCGCTGAACGCCAGCTCAATAGCGCGAAGGACGTGATCACAGGTTTGATTCGCAAAGGCACGAGCAAACTGCAAGCGGCGCTGTCGTAAGGCATCTTTACATATATCGTGAAGCCGGGCTTGCGCTTTATGTCAGTTAAATGGTTTCGTTACGCAAGTTCGGCTTCACACAATTTTTAATTTGACCTCCAAAGAAAGTAGATAAACCATGTTTCGCAAAATACTTTTTGCTGTTTCGTTCATCGCGCTGTTCATACCGGCGCGTTTTGTTGCCGCCCAAACCGCTAGCGCGGCTCTGACTCTCAAAGCTGAGCCTCAAATAGATTCCACGACATTGACGAGCGCCAGATTATTGCCCTTGCTGCCGCTCGATCATACCAGCCCTATCGCCGGATCGCATGTGGACTTCAGTTGGTCTGCGATTGCACCAGCGGATCGGTATCGGCTGGAAGTTGAAGAGGCGAATGGCAACGCGATGTTATCGCTGCTGTTGCCGCGAGGCGTTGGAATTCATCGCATGCCGTCTTCGCAGCTCGACGCGCGGGGAGATCTGCGCTGGCGCGTGGTGGCGCTTGATCACGCTGGAAAGCAGATTGCGGAAACACCCTGGCGGACGCTGCTGCCGCTCTCTTCCATATGCGAGATTTTGTAAAAGGCAAGTATCAGATTAAAACGATTTGCTTTGATCTGAATCAGCTTCAAAACCAGTATGGCGCGGCCTCGGCGAGTGTTAACGATAACCGGATCGACAGATTTTTTGCCCATGAATTGACGCATTTATTATTCAACGCGGACAAACCGTGTCGGCGAACTCACGTCGAGCCGCAACCAAAAAGAAATCACCAACGGATAGAAACAACCCAACAGATACAAGGATTGGTTTTATCAGTTGGGTTGTTTCTATCCGTTGGAAAACTTTTTGCTTTTTTTGCAACGAGCTTACTTGTAATAGAATAAAGCCTGGCGGCGAGAAAAGGATATCGAGTTTAAATCGCCATTTGAATATGCGCTCTGGGAATGCCTGACGGAAGGGTTTGGAAATTATCGTTCGCTCTCGAACAAATGGTTGATGATCGCAATTTACGAAAATGGGTTGAGGCCGGCCCTTCGGGCGTATTGATATTGGCCGGCAAATATCTTCCGGAAAATCTAAAAAGCAAAATAGCAAGAATTGGCCAGTAGTTTTTATTGACCATGACGACCAGTGCCGGCGTTAATCTGGCAGGCCAAAACTGAAGCTTTGGGTGTCTTTATTTATGAGGGATTCTGCCAAAAAATTTGGCAAAAAATATCGGGTTGTGGGTTTTTTGGGTTGAAGTGAGCAATGCAAGATGCAGTTTTAAAATTTTATGCGCGCCTCGCCGATGACGATCATTTTCTCTTTGCGGACTGGAAAAAAGAAGTGCGCCGGCAGGGTGAAGTGTTGAATGCGTTCATTCGCCGCCATCTCGGCATGGGGCCGCTCACCGCGCTGGATTGCTCCTGCGGCATCGGCACGCAGGCCATCGGTCTGGCGCTGTATGGCTATCAAGTGTATGCGACGGATGCGAGCCCGGGGGCGATTGCGCGCGCCAGGAAAGAAGCGGAAGCATTCGGCGTTACTTTGGCTTTCGAGGTCGCCGACATTCGCGCACTGAATGCCGAGGTTGCCGGCAAATTCGACGTCGTACTTTCCTATAATGCGTTGCCGCATCTCGTGAACGAGGCGGATTTGTTGCTGGCCGCGCGCCAGATGCGAGCGAAACTGCGGCGCGACGGCCTGCTGCTCATCAGCATTCGCGATTACGATCAGGCCGTGCAGGAGCAACGACAAGCGGCGGCGACGGCAACGCCACCGTGCGTCTTCGATGACGCCGAAGGCCGGCGCATCATTTTTCAAATCCGGGATTGGGCCGACGATCACCGCACGTATACGCTCAATCACTTCATCTTGCGCCAGAGGCAGAATGAATGGCAAACCGATCTGCTCACCACGAAATATCGCGCGTTGCAGCGGGAAGAGCTCACCACGATTCTACACGCTGCCGGCTTTTCCGATATTTGCTGGCACATGCCGGCGGAAAGCGGATTTTATCAGCCCATGGTGACCGCGCGCAAGAAATGATGGGCGCGTAACGCAGACATCTTGTCTGCCGGCGGGACGCCCAATGTCACTAACTTTTTAAGAAAGCCAAGACAGAAAAATGGAGGGCAGAAAAATGTTTACGGTTTCTCGTTGCTCCACGTAAGCATTTCTTTAGGGTTGACTTTTACCGGCAAAAATATAATACTGAAATAGCCGGATTTGCAAAAAAAATACCGGAAAGAGGAGGTAGAAATGTCTCATTTAAAAATCAAAAGCTTCTGGTTGATCGTCTTGTTGCCGCTCGCTTTATTTTGGGCGAGCTGCGCCAAAAAATCTGACGACACCCGGGGCCGTCTCGCGCCCTTGCTCGAGGGCATGGGCGATTTGCATTTTGCCGTGACCACGAAGAATGAAAGAGCGCAGCGCTTCTTCAATCAAGGCTTGGTGCTGTCGTATGCCTTCAATCATAAAGAAGCCGAACGCGCGTTCCGCGAGGCGGCGCGGCTGGATCCGGATTGCGCGATGGCGTATTGGGGCGCGGCGCTCGTGCTCGGGCCGAACATCAATGCCGCGATGGATGCCGCCGAAAATGCGAACGCTTACGCGGCAATTCAAAAAGCGCTGGCGCTGGCTCCGCGCGCCAGTGAGAAAGAGCAGGCTTTCATCAACGCGCTATCCAAACGTTATGCTGAAACACCGCCCGACAGCCGCGCGGCGCTGGACGAAGCTTATGCGGCGGCGATGAGGAACTTGGCGCAAAAATATCCCGATGATGCCGATGCCGCTGCACTGTTTGCCGAAGCGGCGATGGATTTGCATCCGTGGAAATATTGGGAGAAAGATGGCCAGCCGAAACCGTGGACGCCGGAAATCGTAAGCACGATTGAAGCCGGCTTGCAGAAATGGCCTAAGCATCCGGGGTTGAATCATTTTTACATTCACGCCGTCGAAGCCTCTGCTGAGCCCGGACGCGCGATGGATAGCGCGGAATTATTGCGTGATCTCGTGCCGGCCGCCGGGCATCTCGTACACATGCCCGCGCACATTTTCATCCGCACGGGCCGCTATCACGATGCGGTCGTTGCGAATGAGCGCGCGATTGCTGCCGACAGTTCTTACCTCACACAATGCCACGCGCAGGGCATGTATCCGGTCGCATATGTGCCGCACAATCATCATTTTCTCTCGGCCGCCGCGACCTTTGGCGGCAACAGCGCGAAAGCGCTGATGTCCGCCCATCACATGGCCATGAATCAGGATCGCAAGCTCATGCGCGAGCCGGGTTACGGCACGCTGCAGCACTACATGATGATTCCGCTGTATGCCATGATCAAATTCGGCAAGTGGGAGGATATTCTGAAAGAGGCCGCGCCGGATGCGGATTTGTTATATCCGAACGGCGTCTGGCATTTTAGCCGCGGCATGGCTTACACGCGCTCGAATCAAACAGCTAAAGCGGCGCAGGAGCTGGCGAAGTTGAAAGTCATTGCCGCCGATTCATCCTTGATGAAAGTCACCATCTGGGACATCAACACCACATTCGATCTCCTGCAAATCGCGGCTGAAATGTTGAGCGGCGAGTTGGTCGCCGGCAAACGCGATTTCGCTCCGGCGATTACGCATCTGCAGCGAGCCGTTGAGCTTGAAGATAATTTAACCTACGACGAGCCGCCGCCCTGGTACACACCGGCACGGCACAATCTCGGCGCGGTTTTACTCGAGGCCGGGCGCGCGGCTGAAGCGCAGAAAGTTTATGAAGATGATTTGAGGAAGTATCCGGAGAATGGCTGGTCGCTGTTTGGTTTGCAGCAAAGCCTGCTCGCGCAAAATAAAACGGCCGAGGCCGATGCTGCTAAAAAACGTCTCGACCAGGCCTGGAGCGGGGCTGATGTAACGCTGGCGGCGTCGCGTTTCTAACCAATTGCGGGATCGCCCACTGAAATGGAAATCCCATAGAAATAATTTTTTGTTTTTCATTTCAGTGGGCTGCGCCTGTAAGGAGTTCAAATTCCGTGGACGATTTATTGATGGGAATGGCTTGTCGATACTATAAAGTCAAAATAGCTGAAACTGTTTGTGCATGACATCTACGCAAGTTTTTCAGACAACGCTGAAAGCTTGAACCCTTAGGGCAACGTCAAACAATTTCCCAACGGATAGATGAACCCAATCCCGCAAGGCGGGACTTTTACAGTTGGGTTCATCTATCCCTTGGGGATTTTTTTTCAAACCTTTGTTGCACAATGGCTTAATCTGCTTGAAGCTAAAAATTAAAAACGGCGGACGGTAGTGAGTTCCGGCGTTTTTATTTTAACTGGTGTTGCTGTTCGGCAAAATAATCGCGCACGCGCACGATGATTTCATCGAGTTTGGTTTTCGGCGTGTAGCCGATCAATTTTTTTATTTTAGTGAGATCGGGCACGCGCCGCGCCATGTCTTCAAAACCCTGTTCGTAAGCTTGCTCGTATGGTATTTTGACAATTTCCGATTTGCTGCCGGTGAGCGTTTTGACTTTTTGGGCCAGCTCCGTGATAGTGATTTCTTCATTGCTGCCGATATTGAAAATCTGTCCGACGGCTTCGGGATGATTCATCAGCGCGATCATGGCATTGACCACGTCGCCGACGTAACCGAAGCAGCGCGATTGGGCGCCATCGCCGTATACGCGGATCGGTTGATGGCTCATCGCGGCTTGCACGAAACGCGGCACGACCATGCCGTACTGGCCGGTTTGCCGCGGGCCGACGGTGTTGAACAAGCGAACGAGCACCACCGGTAGTTGTTTCTCTTTGTGATAGGCCAGAGCTAAAAACTCATCGATGGCTTTGGAGCACGAATAGCTCCAGCGGCTTTTCGTGGTCGGACCGAGAATGCGGTCATCATCCTCGCTAAACGGCACTTTGCTGCTCTTGCCATAAACTTCCGAGGTGGAAGTGATGAGCACTTTTTTCTTGTACCGGTTGGCGATTTTGAGAACGACTTCGCTGCCCAAAATGCAGCGCTCGATCACTTCGACGGGCCGGTTGACGATCAGCTCGACGCCGACGGCGGAAGCGAGATGATAAATCATGTCGCATTCGCTGACGAGACGATCCATCACCGCTTCATTCATAATCGTCTCAATCGCAAAACGAAAGTGCGGCAACTGGCGGATGGGCGCGAAGTTCTCCATGCTGCCGGTGGAAAGGTCGTCGATAATGGTGACATGCTGACCACGCTGCAACAATGTCTCAGCGAGGTGAGAGCCGACAAAACCGGCGCCGCCGGTGATCAAAACACGCATCGAATAGCCTCTTTGCATTGGTCAAATAGTTGAAAATTTAAAATAGAAAATAAGCCGGAGAAACGCAAGAACTAATTCGAGTCTACCGAATGATCATCAGTTTCTTCGTGCTTTTGAAAGCCCCCGTTTCGATGGAATAAATATAGACCCCGGAGGGCACGAAACTGCCGCTCGCATCCCGGCCATCCCATTGCACTTCGTAGCTGCCGGCTTCATGCGCACGATCAGCGAGAATCCTGACCTCCCGGCCCAAAAGATCATAAACCGCCAGTTTCACGTGAAAGCGCTGAAGGAGCCGGTAAAAAAATGTGGTTGTCGGATTGAAAGCAGATCTTTGCCAGGGATTGGGACGGTTGGGATACAAAACAATACGTTCGGGCAATGATGACGCGACGAGGCTCGGCCTGGTGTCATCTAAAGCCGTCGTCGGGCCGGAAGCGATCTGGATAACCAACACCGGGCGACTGAAGCTCTCCTTCGAACCGTACTCAATCAAATCTGAAGAGTTATTCTTCAGACCGAAACTATAAATTCCATTTCCGGTTATCGCGGCAGTCACCTCAAGCTCCACCGTCTGCCCATTGCTTACAACGCCGGCAGAGCTCAAGGCGCTGCCGCCGATGGCAGGAGCGTTATTCCACGTTATGCCATCTTCAGTCCAGGCGCTGCTGCTGTTCAGATAATTATTTGAAACCACGTAAATCGAACCGCCGTCGTTGCCGGCGCCGATAACTTTAAGAAGAATCTTCGCGCTCAATAACTTCCCAATCAGTCCAGAGACGTTGAACTTCAGGTAGGTATTTATCGTGACCGATGAGGTTTGATTCACGCGCAGCGAACTTGCCGTGCCGTAGTTTTTTTCCGGACTCGAAGACTCAACATAAGCGTCATCCGGATTAAACGCCACGACGATGGTCACGGTAAAATTGTTCGCGCTGCTGCCGGCGCCAGCGGCACTGGCGACGCCGATTTTTCCGGCCGTCGCGCCAACCGGCACGGTGGCGACAATCTGTGTATCCGAATCCACCGTAAAATTCTTCGCTGCGGTCCCATTAAAGGCAACACTCGTGACGCCAGTGAAGTTGGTTCCTGTAATCGTCACAAGCGTCCCCACTGAACCGCTGGTGGGAGCAAAAGAAGCAATGGCGGGCACGGATGACGGCGAAACCTTGTAAGTTGCAAGATAGGTCGTATGCACTGCCGGCGTATCGAAGGTGTGCGTCGCAGTTCCACCATCCGACCATGAAACAAATTCATAGAGCTGACCATTGAGCATCTGATTGGCTGGCGCTGACAGCGTACGCGTCAATCCCACCACACCAGTGATGGACACGGGTGTCGTCTTCGGCTGACCATCCAAATGAATCTGCAGGCCCGGCGGATCGCTTGCCACTGTAAAGGTCGAGGTCCGCGGCAGCACATCGCGCGTTGAAATATACTTGAGGCCGTCGCTGTCGGTCACCGTGAGGCTGATCCGATAAAACACGTTCGCCGCAGTCTCGCCGATTCGCGGAATGACAAAGGAGCCACTTGCGACCCCGTTGAGCGGCCCCAAAAACGGATGCGCATGAACGTCATGATGGAAGTTAATTGTCCAACT
>Ga0247727_10014968_pt1 | contig 12805 bp, 7 predicted proteins | sample WisWelCaveWW1625_FD_202498 | JGI IMG/M metagenome (GOLD analysis project Ga0247727, IMG submission 202498) | Biofilm microbial communities from Wishing Well Cave, Virginia, United States - WW16-25 | ecosystem: Environmental > Aquatic > Deep subsurface > Groundwater > Cave microbial mat | place...
AAAGGCACCACCCAACTCAATCACTTTGCACTCAAATCCAAACTGTATTTGCATGCCATCCATTCCGCATATGCCGCTTTACGCCAACTCAATCCTGCTCGCTTGGCTGCGTAAGGTGAGTTATTAAGTAAGAAAATTGGCATCCTGTTGAAGAAACCTGTTGTGATGCAGGTGACCGAGATGGGGATTGTGATATCCGAGAATCGGTTATAGTCTTGATGCTACATTGTTATCTTCAGGCACCTGTACACACAGCATACATCATTAAGCCGATTACGAAACAATGATGCAGGAAAAGTTTGGCAAGGATTTGACTCCCCATCGGGTGAAGTATAGAATGTTGAAGAGGTAAGTCGGTATTAACGATAGAGACTGGACACTCCATCGGCGCTTGAAATATTCAAGGAGTAGTCATGAAGAATAGAAACGTAGCAATTTTTATGATGCTTATGTTACTGGCAAGTTGTACCCCTTTCAGCCAGCCCGTGACGCTTACCCCAACCTTCACAGATGCCCCAACGCAAACAGCATCACTTACACAAACAATTACCCTTACAGCAACGAAAACTCTTACTCCGACTCCAGTGCCACCAATTTTGGTGTTTGAAGAAGATTTTGTGAGCGATCCATTGGGTTGGAAATCCAGGTTCAACAATCCCTATGCCGACCTCCAATTCTCATATGGTAGCGATGGGCTTGATTTTTGGAATAAAGGAGACTATCCCTATCCCGCAAGCAAAGTGCCAGCAAATTTAATAGCAGTTGATGGAGATTTTGACCTCGAGGTGGTATTTGATCGCCGAGTGCGTCTTTCAGGGTTATGGTTTTCCAATGGATCGATATCCCTACAGTCTTCTGATAATTGGTTTTTCATATTGATTGAACAGGGACACGCTTTGGATAATTGGCAACACGAGAAGGCCCATCTCGGAACCTATCAACCAAGCAGCGAGCATGGGGGGTATTTTGAAGAAGGAACTCATACTTTGGCGGGCGAATTCGATGATTTTATCGCCAGGGAGAATGGAGAAATCCATCTGCGGCTTTCATTTCGCGGAAATCGATTGAATGCCGCGACCAATGGATCTCCAGTACTTACAGACGTTAATGAAATGTATGCTGGTAAAAAGTACTTCATGGGATTCTTAATAGGGGCGCAGGATCACTTTATTGTAGAGAACCTTCAGGTTTGGATTGCAAATAAAGAGAATTTTCAAATTGTCAATGCCGCGGATGTTGCATGGAAAGAAGGAGCTCCGACGTTTGATTCATTATTAACCCTGACACCAATATTGCAAACCGACACGCCCACTCCTAGTGCTGTAACGTCTTCTGCCCCGCTAACAATAGATGATTTTGTAGGTACGTGGTTTCTAACGAGGCATCGTTATTATGGCGGTGAGTGGCAAAACCCTGGTGCTGAAACAACAATAGAGATTGCAAAGGAAGGAAAGACAATTTTATTGGAACACCGTGTACGATGTAATGGCAATTACTGGTGTGGCAACCCACCCGGAATATTTTCTACGGTTTTTGATGGCAATCCAATTGTTTTGTTGGAGGATCATGAGTGGGAGATTGCAAAACTTATTATTTCGTTAGAAGGAAATGTCCTACATATTATTAGTTTTAATCATTTCACGGATTCTTCAGGAAGGCCCGACTTTATATACGAATATTATTATCGCAAATAGTAATCTCGCCTCATCGTTTTCGAAGGCGACTCGGTTGCCAAGATGTACATCGGCAACTGGTCCGATTACGAAACCATGATGCAGGAAAAGTTGGGCAAGGATTTAACTCCACATCGGGTGAAATATAGAACGTTGAAGAGGTAATCCAAAGTGACAGTCACCTTCAAGGCGACTGTCACTTTTTTATTCACACTCTCTGATACTGCGGAACATCCACATCCCGCAGAACCGCCAGCACACTTTCATCTAATTGATGCCCAGCGACCTTGACCTTCTGATAACGCACCTCTGGCGGGAGGGCAAGATATGCTTCTCGAACCGATTTCAACGGCAACGCCAGAACTGAGTTTGCGCGCCTCGTCTCTTTTTCCAAAGCGCGTTTCTTTAATTCCCCGTCCGAAACATGTTGACTGATTTCAAGCAAGGTCTTGCGCAATTTCGCATCAAGAATCTGTACCGTGTATGTGCGATATACCCTCACAGTTGGATATCCGCGCGCATACCTGTTTTCCGTCTGCACGGGATTGTTTTCGATGACGAAGCCCATCGGTTCAACCGTGTATTGATTCGGATTCAAGTCCACATTCATCGTCTCTTCGAACTCTTCCGCCAATTCACGGTCGGGCGCGGACTCAAGCTCAGGGTCGTTTGGGTTTCCAAGATGGAGCAGGCAATATCGCTTCAACACATCCCACTGAGCTAGCTGAATCAAAATCCGAAAATCCTGCTCCTGCTTTGAGCGTTCGCTGTCGAATTGGATTTCCCCGAGTAGTTCTTGCAACGGTTTTGAATCCAGAATTTTCACTCCCCCGCCAAACGGTTGTGCGCGGATGTTGACGCTTCCATCCTCCCTTACGGTGGCTTTGCGCTCCAAAGCCAGCATGGTTGCCCCATGCTCAGGGTGAGGAAAAACGACCTGGTTACATGTGGCGACGCTGACGCGCAGACTCAATTTATCCGTCACACCAGTATCATTGATAGTCATAATTAAGGTCATGTCATTCTGAGCGACCGAAAGGAGCGAAGAATCTCTGTCATGAACTGCGAGATTTCCCTGCCGTGACAGAGACTCTTCGCCTTCGGCTCAGAGTAACATGGCTACTCCGCAACAAACGCCAGCGCCTGTTCGAGAGACATCACCGCGCCTTTTTTCTGCGCCGCCGAATACTCTTCCTCGCCCAGCGCTGCGCGGATCATCGTCTGGTTTCGCTCCACTTCCACGCGGTCGGCGGGCCACCATGCGCCGCCTGTCGCCTTCAACACACTCTCCGCCGCCGTCAGCATGACCGCGCCCCATGCAACTTGTCCCTGCCGCGCTTTCAATCCCGCCAGCCCCGCCATGCACTCCGCCATGCCGCGCCGATTGCCCAACTGGCGGAACATCTTCAGACTCTTTTTGAATTGCGCTTCGGCAAGTTCGAACTCTTCTTCATGCTGGGCGATGTATCCCAGATTGTGTACAAAACGAGCCTTATCGCCGTTATCGCCTGTATCGGTGAGTAACCCATCGGATTCTTCATAATACTTTCGCGCCCAATCATATTGACCCTGCACCCGCGCGACCTCACCCAGATTGTTCAATGCAAAACTCAAAAGCCAGTTATCGTTGAGCACGCGCGCTTCGGCTTGACCTTCTTCATGTAATGCGCGCGCCTGCTCCGTATTGCCCAAGCCCAATTCCACATTGCCTAGATGCACGATCGAAAGGACATAAAAGAAGGATTGGTTCTGCTCCTTGAAAAGTCTCTGACTTTCCTGCAACATGGGCTGGGCTTCACGGTCATGCCCCTTGTTGATCAAGGCTATGCCATTACCCAATGTGACGAGCGCTTTATACTGTTCAGTGTGAAGCTCGTCCCAGATCGCCTCGCTTTCCTTGATTTGCGACAGGGCAAGGTCCTGCTCACCCTGCCAGATCGCCATCAATGCGTTGGCTTGCAAAGCAAGAGCGCGTGGAACTCCAGATGTTTTTAGCTCGTGAGAAATCAACAGCCGCCCCGACCACATGCGACCTTCGCTAAAATAGCCGCGCCGATACCAAAACCAGACCAACGACATGACCAGCCCTGCCGCGAACTCAACCATTGCAGGATTGGATTGACTCCACTCCAAGGTGGCGCGAATGTTATCGTGCTCGCGTTCCAGCCAGCCAAGCCAATAGGGAGCATTCGCGCTGTAAAGTTGTGGACCCGCCTGGTTAAGAATGATGTTTCCAAAATACTGTGCGTGTCCCGCACGCAAAGAGTCGGCTTCACCGCTCTCGGCTAGGCGTTCCACCGCATAAGCGCGGATGGTCTCAAGCATGGAGAAGCGCGGCTCGCCATTGGGCATTTCTTCCTGCCGCAACAGGCTGTTGTCCACCAGCGCAGTGAGACCTTCAAGAATATCTAGTTTTCCATCGGCATTGCACACGGCTTCGGCGGCTTCGAGCGTGAACCCACCCACGAAGACACTCAGGCGAGCATATAGAGTTTTCTCTTCTTGATTCAGTAAGCCGTAACTCCACTCCAGTGTGTTGCGGAGGGTTTGGTGACGGGACGGCAGATCACGCGCGCCGCCCGTTAATAGTTTGAGTTTGTCATCCAACCGCGAAAGGATCGCCTGCGGCGATAACAACTTGATACGCGCCGCGGCAAGTTCAAGGGCGAGAGGCAGTCCATCGAGGCGGCGGCAGATCTCAGTCACGAAAGAGGCGTTGTCTTTCGTCAAAGAAAAATTCGGTTGGGCGGCGTGGGCGCGTTCCACAAACAAGCGCACCGATTCGTATCCCGTCAGTTCTTCAAGAGTCATATCACGCTGAGGCACATCCAGCGGCGGGACGGGATATTCGTGTTCGCCCCGCAATTTGAGCGCGATACGACTGCTGGTGATGATCTTCAACTGCGGCGCGGCGGCGAGCAGTTCGGCAACCACAGGCGCGGCGGAGATCAGTTGCTCGAAGTTATCGAGCACAAGCAAGGCGCGTTTATCGCGCAGAAAATCTTTCACGTTGTCGAGCAACGGACGCCCGCCCTGGCGCACTTCGAGTTGTTGAGCCACACGCGATATGAATTGATTCGAGTCGGTATCATCGGCAAGCGGCACAAAGAAGACGCCGTTCGGAAAATGCGCGAGCGACTCTTGCGCGGCTTGCAAACTGAGCCGTGTTTTGCCCGCGCCGCCTGGACCCATCAACGTGACCAGCCGCACATCGGGATTCAAAATCAACTCTTTCAACGCGGCGAGTTGCGCGGCGCGCCCAATGAACGGAGTCGGTTGCGCGGGGAGATTATGTTTCGGCTTTTTCGCAACGGTTGAATCGTTTTCCTGACTCTCGTCGTACAGCAATTCGACGCTGGTCGGCGGCGGCAATTTGAAAATAGCGGCATAGCGTTTGAGGTTCGCGGCGGCGTAGATCAGCCCTGCGAGTCTCTGCTCATCAGGCTGACCCGCTTTGTGACAATACGCCAGCCCCGCCGCGACGCCCGCCAGCCAATATTGACCCCACAGGTCATCATGCAGACTCGGATGATTTGCCTGTACCCAATCGGAAAACGCGCCTCTTGCCGACCCGATCACTGCGCTGACACCCGACATTTCGATCGGCACTTTGTGCGGATCTGGCGCATCTGCAACCGCCAGCAAGGAAAGGAAGTTGACACACTTCGCAAACGAAACCTGCGACATCGCCAGCATGAGATACGACATTTCCAAATAGCGTTGGTCGTACAACAAAGGCATGTTCTCTTTGAAGAGCGCGAAGTCAATCAGGTAATAGCCTGCAAGAGATTCTTTATCGTCTGCAAATTTGACCAGGATGTTATTGGTGTTCAAATCGCCGTGAATGAAGCCCGTGGCAACATCCACAGTGCGGACCTTGCCCCACGGTTCGGTCTTGCGCGAGTACAGCAAAGGGTTGGGGAAGACATGTCCGTTGACGAGAAACCCCGCGATACTTGCATTCACCTTCTTCTGAATGAAGAGTTCGATATTCCCGCCTTCATCGAGTCGAAAGCCCAGCCACTTTTCCAGAGCCTTTTGTGGATGGACGGCTTGCTCGAAAGTCAAGTGTTGATTCCACCCGTTCAACAAAATCCTGTTTGTCTCAGTGAAGAGGGTCTTCAGTTGGCTTTGCCGTTCGTAGTTCGACAACGGACGATATTTTTGAAGCGACTCCCCCGCAATGCGATAAAAGATGGCAATCGCGCCTTCGTGTTCCACACGGTCAAAGACCAGTTCGGCGATGTGCTGGCGCGCAAACTCGGGCGCGGCTTTTTCCATCACGGCGTTGTGACGCGTCACCTCATCGGACCTGGCATTCTTGCCTTTGCGATCCAGTTTGAGGATACAATGCTCGACGCGTTTGGTTTCATTGTTCGCAACGCTGACGAGATACACCACCGCGCCCGACCAGCCTCCCACCAACAATTGAAGCGGCGCGACATTAATTTTGTGCGTATCCTGTGCCAGTTGAATGACGCGCTGGTACTCTTCGGGCAGGGATTGAAAGTCAGTGGTGGGTTCGGGCATGGTAAGCCAAATGATTTCGGTATTTTACTCCAACAGAAAGCGATTCGGTTGCCAGGATGTACATCGGCAACTGGTCCGATTACGAAACGATGATGCAGGAGAAGATTGGGAAAGACCTCACTCCGTATCGGGTTAAATATAGAAGTTGAAGAGATAAATAAGATTCATGTCATTGCGAGACGGCACTCTCCCGTCGAAGCAATCCCCAACTCGACAATGAGACATCGTCCCATCATGGGGTTGCTTCGGGCTTGCCCTCGTAATGATATAAGTCTACAATAGAGACAATCGACTCGCAGGCGGTTAACTCCGCAACTTCCGTTCACATATCCGTAGTTGAATAATTTGGTCATTCATAATTCGCTGCGCCAAAGGAGATCGAGTTTATGAACGCTAAAACAGAGCAGTACAGTTTGAGGAAAATCATGGGCATCTGGCTCGCGGCTGGCGCGCCCATGTGGATACTGGGTTGGGTGGCATATCCCGCCCTGAGCAATGGTCTATCCTCGGTGGATGCGGCTCTGTTGCGAATCAAACTGCTGACCCTGGGACTGGTGTGGCAGTTTGTATTATCCATGCTGATCCTGTATCGCGAGATGGGCAATATTCGATTCGAAACCATCCGACGCCGCTTCTGGCTGAACCATCCCATATCTCCAAAAACAGGCGAAGTGCAAAAGAGCCTGTGGTGGTGGTTGCTACCGCTTGCTGTCCTCGTCATCCTGCTTGAGTTTGGGTTAAGTGGAATCCTTACTGATGTCTGGCTGAAAATTTTTCCGTTCTTTGCAGAGCCTGCAGGATACTCTTTTGATTCAGTCTTCACCCCTGAAACACGCGCGCAATTCGCGGGCAACTGGGGGTTCCTGGGGTTGTTCCTTTCGCTTGCCATTTTCAACACCTTTCTTGGGGAGGAATTCTTGTTCCGCGGCGTGCTATTACCAAAAATGGAGGGCGTTTTTGGAAAATGGGATTGGGTGGCAAACGGAATCCTGTTCTCCTTCTATCACTTGCACCAGCCTTGGGGTATTCTGGGAGGGCTTCCAGTAGACCTGGTGTTTGCCTACTCTGGCAAACGATTCCATAGTAACTGGTTTCCCATCATCCTGCATTCAGGGCAAAGTGTTTTCTTCCTGATCCTGGTATTGGGAATAGTTCTTGGGTTGGGTTGATCAACCAAACTGGATATACGGGCTGCAATTCATCACCCCATTTGCGTATATCTCATCGTCTTCGAAGGCGACTCCACCGCCAAGATGTACCTCGGCAACTGGTCCGATTACGAAACGATGATGCAGGAAAAGTTTGGAAAAGACTTATCTCCGCATTGAGTGAAATACCGAACGTTGAAATAATAATGGCCCATGTTGGACTGAGTTATCCATACGTTCCGTTTTAGTGTTTGCGCATGCTCCCCGCGTAATTCCTGGCAGGTTTTGACGCTTTGACATGGAAGTGATATTATCGGACTAAAGAAGTCTGAAATTTTCTTTGGCCGGAAAACGGGGGCAAATCTTTGATCATCCTTTTGACCGAGAGGAGATTATGCCATGTACCAAAATTCCCATCTCTCGAAAAACCCATCCGCGAAATGGCGGAACTCACCTGTGCGCCGGCGCGGACTGCTCCTCGCCGTGGTGATGGCGCTCCTAGTGGTCAGTTTGATACTGCCTCAGCCAGCGGGAGCGATGCCCTCCCAAGCATGGGTGTCCGCTGAAATTAGGGTTTACTCAGGAGGGGATATCACTCTGTGCAAAGGGGAAAAAAGGACTGTTGTCGTAGAATTAAAAGTGTTTACAGCCAGGTTATTTGGTTTCATTGGGGGGGCAAGTAGTTCGTTTCCAGGCCAGACGATTGGCACTAACTCGTCAAACACCCAGGTAGCCACCATCAGTCCAGGATTCGGGACAACCACCATACGCGTGCCAAATCCCAATGGATTCGTTCCTTCCGCTACTCAATTTGATATTAAAGGTGTGGATGCGGGCTCATCACTGCTCACCTTTACCGATGATAGCAGCGCGTTTGCTCTCAGTTCGCCGGTAAGACCGAGAGCCGATCCAAGGAGGATTACCGTCACCGTAAAGGAATGCGTCTTTGAGATCACAGCCGTCTCCAAATGGCAGTTACCGGATGGATTCCAGCCGAAGTTAAAATCTCAGTTTTCCTGGACGGTCAAGCCCGACGAGAATGGAAAATTTGACGAGCAGGATGTCCTGACCCGGAACTCAGCTCAGCTGGGACTTACCTTTATGGAGGATGACCCTTTGTTTACGCATGAGATATCTGCATTTGCCTCCACAGTGCAAATCACGGGTCAGGTCGATTGGGAAGCTGGAACCCTTGAAATATTACTTAAATATGATCCGGTGGAGGGAATGACGTTTATTGATTGCAAGGCCTGCGAGCCGCTCGAGCCGGTACCGGTCGAGGCTGGGAGCAGTGGTCAGGGCACTCCATATACGGAATACTTCTTCCCGTTATGCACTGATTCATGTAGCATCACGAAACCACACGAATTGCAATATTTTGACTCGCGTGGCAATCCTGCTGTTACGACCGGCACGATAACTCTCACCGTCGTACGCAAGTACCGGTAACAGAATTCATCCAAAGGAACCGGCTGGTGTTGTTCCTCTTTGGCGAATACAGCCAGTTCCCAGGAAAGGAAAACTGCAATGGCTCAATTTTTTAGCGGACATTCCCGCATAACGCTGTTGATCCTACTTTTGATTTCGACATCGTTCGCCTGCCAGACCATAGGCAGTAGTAGCACGCCGGAGGCGGAAGTTTCGGGAACCCCGGAATTCATTGAAGTGGATCTGGAACTGGGCCCGGGCAATTTCGATTATCCCGATACGGCCGCCGGGCTGGCCGAACTCTCCAGCTTCAAAGCCAGCCTGACCGTGTCTTTTGAGGGAACTCAGGGCGGGCAGGCGGCGCAGTGGTCGAACACCTCGGTTTTCACTTATCAAAAAGAACCGCTGGCCCGTACATTAACCTTTGAAACAACGGCAGTGGTCGAAGATCCGCAACCCAATTTCAGGGCGGAAATGGACGGCGCCGAGTATGAACTATTTGCGGATGGAAACTGCTTTGCCAGTCCGCTCGATCCGGCCAACTCCGCCATCGAATTCCTCAACCCGATCGTGGCAGTGGCGGGTGTGCTCGGAGCGGAAGAGTCCGGGCATGAGACGGTCAATGGAATTGAGACAGACCACTACACCTTCGATGAACGCGCCATCGCCCAGGCCGGGCTGAATACGTCCAGCGGCGAACTGTGGGTTGCCAGCCAGGGCGGCTACCTCGTGCGCTATCATTTGACGACTGAGGGAGACGAAAATTACTTCGGCGAGGGGATGGCCGGCACCGTCACCTGGGATTACGAGTTGAGCGAGGTCAACCAGGTGGCGGCTATTCAATTGCCCGACGGCTGTCCGGCCGGGATGGTGGACGCGCCGATGCTCCCGGACGCTGTCAATATTACGGACATGCCCGGTCTGCTCCAATACGACACCGCAACCAGCGTGCTGGAGGCGCGTGCATTCTACGAACAGGAACTTCCCAAACTGGGCTGGGTGGTGCCCGCGGCTCCCTTGCCGGAGGAAATGGCTTTGCCGGAGGGAATGTCCCAGGAGCAATTTCAACAGATGCTCGAGATGATGCAACAACTGGGCTCGGGCGGGCCTGCCGGGCCCACACCCACCCCGGATCCTAATAATGCTGTCCTGGAATTTACGCGGGGAGAGTACACCCTGAGCGTCACCATCACCCTTGGAACGACTGGCACGCGCGTACAGATCACCATGAGCCGTTCGCTGGAATAGGAGGCTTTAACAAAGCTTGACGTTCCGCGGAATCTCGAGCCGACCGTCTAGGTAACCCCATGCATGGGTTACGTTTCGGTCTTCTTCCAGTGTAATCTCGCGTATTCATGGAGAAGTTTGGCAGGGATTCGACTCTGCATCGCGTGAAAAATCGCACACTAAAACGGTAGCATGTCGTTGCGAGTAGGCGCTGGTCGAGTAGAGCGAGTGCTCTTCTCGCTCGTATCGAGACCACGCCGACGAAGCAATCCCCTCGTTATGTTGGAGATTGCCACGCCGCCCTTCGCGGCTCCTCATAGTATTCGCAATGACGAAACGCTACAACTCACCCGCCCGTCTCGCAATCCTATCCTTCGCGCGCGACATAAACTCACCCAGTGAAATATTATTCTCCTGGCTTCCATCCCTCACACGTAACGAGACTTGCTCCGCCTTCATCTCGTTCTCTCCAACCACGAGCATGTACGGCACCTTCATCAACTGCGCCGCGCGGATCTTGGCGTTCATGCGTTGCGCGCCCACATCCGCGTGCGCGCGGATTCCGTTCTCGCGGAGTTGCTTCGCGATACTTTCCGCGTACTCATTTTGATTGTCCGTGATCGAAATTACGCGCACCTGTTCTGGCGAAAGCCAGACGGGGAAGTTGCCCGCGTAATGCTCAATCAGGAATCCGATCATGCGTTCATGCGTACCCAGAGGCGCGCGATGAATGCAAAGCGGAATTTCATCGTGACCTTCTTTGTTCGTGTATTTCAAATCGAATTTTTCAGGCACGGCAAAGTCAACTTGATTCGTAGCGATTGAGAACTCACGTCCAATCGCCGACCAGATCTGCACGTCAATTTTGGGACCGTAGAACGCGGCTTCATCCTCGGCTTCCACGTACGGCACATTGCCGTTTTGCATGGCGCGGCGCACCATCTCTTCCGTCTTGATCCATAAAGGTTCGTTATCCACATACTTCTTGCCGAGCCCCTGTTTGCTGTGCAATGACAGGCGCATGACGTACTTTTCTATGCCAAACAATTTAAAGTAGCTGACGTACATTTCAACTACGGCAAGAAATTCCTGCTCAAACAAATCCTCCGAAACGTAGATGTGCGCGTCATTCATTTGCATCGAACGCACGCGCTGTAAACCAATCAACTCGCCTGATTTTTCATAGCGATAACATGTTCCGTATTCCGCAAGGCGAATGGGCAGATCGCGGTAAGAGCGTCCCTTTGAACCGAATATCTTATGGTGCATCGGGCAGTTCATCGGCTTGACGTAATACTTCACGCCTTCGAGTTCCATCGGCGGATACATGCTCTCCGCGTAATAAGGCAGGTGACCTGAACGAATGAACAAGTCTTCCTTCGTCAGATGCGGCGTCTTGACGCGCTGATAGCCAGCCTTCTCTTCCATCTCTTTGGCAAGTTTCTCCAACTCATCAATCATGATCGCGCCGTTCGGCAGCCACAACGGCAAGCCTGGACCGATCTCATCATCGAAGATGAAGATTTCCAGGTCCTTGCCCAACTTGCGATGGTCACGCTTCTTGGCTTCCTCCAATTGATTGAGGTAATCTTTCAATTGTCCCGCGTTCTCCCAAGCCGTGCCATAGATACGTTGCAGCATCTTGTTGTTTTCATCGCCGCGCCAATACGCGCCCGCGATATTCATCAACTTGAAGGCGTCCTGCTTGATCTCTTTCGTGCTTTGGACGTGGGGTCCGCGGCAAAGATCAACGAATGAATCTTGTTGGAAGATGGAGATTTCGGGCTTTTCCTTGAGCGGATTGCCATACTCGTCGAGTCCGCCTTTTTCGAGTCCTTCGATCAACTCCAACTTGTAAGGCTGGTCTGCAAAAATCTGACGCGCCTCTTCCGCCGAAACGACTCTTTTCTTGAACTCGTGCTTGCCCTGTACGATCTGCCTCATGCGTTTCTCGATCTGCTCCAAATCTTCGGGCGTGAGGTTGCGCGGCAGATCAAAGTCATAGTAAAACCCGTTCTCGATGGGTGGACCGATCGATATCTTCCCGTCGGGGAACATCTCCAACACGGCCTGTGCCATAACATGCGCTGCCGAGTGACGGATCTTATATAGATTCGACTCTTCGTATTTTTCCTGAACTACTTGTGACATTTTCGCTTCCTTTCTTGATTCCCCTCTCCCTTTGGGAGAGGGCTAGGGTGATGGCGAATTAAAAACAAAACTCGCCCATACACGGGGCGAGAATTTGATTCACGCGGTTCCACCCGAATTACTTTCTTTGGTGGTCGAGTAGGCGGTGTTCGTCCGCCGTATCGAGACCACAATTGAAGTATCTCTTGAACTAATAACGAAGTCACCCGTTCATCTTACTTGCTGATCGCTAAACGCTAATCGCTTTCAGACTCACGCTCGCGAGTGGTTTTCTGTGATGTTCCCTTGAAGAGACTCTCAATCTTTGTTCTCTTCTCCCTGTTAGGGACTTGACCACATACTCGTCTCGGTCATCGCGTTTTTATGTTTGTTCTCAGCGGGTCTCAGGCCCGCAGAGCTTTGTGTGGGCGAGACAGGGCTCGAACCTGCGACCTCTGCTATGTCAAAGCAGTGCTCTAACCAGCTGAGCTACCCGCCCGAAGGATTGACATTATAACGAGGGTGACAAAAATTGGCAATCCCGCGCGTTCCCTCAAATAAAATGTTACTGAACTGGTATCGTTCCTTCAAAAGAAAATGTTACCGAGGAAACGATGACAGAAACCGAACCGATGAGCGTGAATGAGAGACGAAAGTACCTGCATAAAA
>Ga0247727_10014969_pt1 | contig 12804 bp, 5 predicted proteins | sample WisWelCaveWW1625_FD_202498 | JGI IMG/M metagenome (GOLD analysis project Ga0247727, IMG submission 202498) | Biofilm microbial communities from Wishing Well Cave, Virginia, United States - WW16-25 | ecosystem: Environmental > Aquatic > Deep subsurface > Groundwater > Cave microbial mat | place...
TGAACGGCTCGGCGTCGTCTTCGACCTCGGCAATCAACTGGGGTCCCGCCAGTTCCAGCCGAACCAAGATGCGATGCTCGGCGGCGTCGCGATACCCGTGACGCATGACGTTGCTGACGATCTCGCGGACCGCCAGCGTGACTTCCCCTTCCAGGGAGGGCGGCAGAGAATAGTCGGCCCAAAAGCCGGCTACCAACTCGCCGACACCTTCGAGATCGGCCAGGTCGTTGCGGACTTCAAGTTGCCGCTCCGCCACGCTACTTGGCGGAGACGTTGCGCGGGGCGTGCTTCTGCAAGGCCTGGACAAAGGGTGCGGCCCCGGCCGGAATCGCCGCGCCGCCCTGGGTGAGCAGCGCGTTGGCGTCCACGGCTTTCCCGTAAAGCCGCTTGTTGCCGTCGTTGTCGGGCCGGACCACGGCGCCGTCCAGCGAGACGCCGGCGAACAAGCCCCGCGAGCGGGCATAGTAGAGGATTTCGGCCCGCATCAGCACGTCGGTGCCGGCCGCCACCTGGCGGCCTTTGGGGCCGGCTGCCGCCGAGGCATCGGCGCCCAGGGTGAACTTGTCCTTGATCAGGTGGTTCATGCCGTTGCGGTTCATCACCAGCATGATCACGTCATAGGACTGGGCGCCCAACTGGAAACCGAAGCTGCCGCCGCCCACCGTCAGCATGCTGGGGGCGCCCCAGGGCCCGCCGCCCGACTCGCCGCCGCGGCACGAGACGGCGCCGCGGCCGAAGCGCCCGCCGACGGCGAACGCCGCCTTCTTCACGCCCGGGATCACCGCCACGCACTCAGCCCGGCTGAGCAGTTCGCCGGGGATGGTGTCATCGGGGGCGCCCATGATCTCGCCCAGCACCACGCCGCATTCCTTCAGCCGCTTGACCTCGTTGTCCTGTGCCCAGACGACGCCGGCCAGGACCGCCAGCGTAAGCAGGATTCCGCTCTTCATGGTTGGTTCCCCAAAAACGCCATTTTACCACATCGCCACAGAGGCGCAGAGACACTCTTCGGCCTCCATCACCGCCTGGAGGATCGCCTTGCGGATGAACTGCGCCCGCTGCCGCTTGGCCGCCGGGGCGGTGCGTTCCAGCAGGCGGTTGGTGGGACCCCGATCATCGCCTCCGTGGAATCAATAACTTAGCGCTGCAAATTTGCAGCGGAAAACCCCCAGGGCCATAACAGGCAGGAATGCCTGTGTTACCCCAGCAGGTCTTTCACAACCTCCCCGTGAACGTCGGTGAGCCGGAAGTCGCGGCCCTGGAAGCGATAGGTCAGCCGGGTGTGGTCAAAACCCAGCAGGTGCAGGAGGGTGGCGTGCAGATCGTGCACGTGGACCTTGTTCTTCACCACGTTGAATCCCAGCTCGTCGGTTTCCCCGAGCACCAGTCCGGGCCGGATGCCGCCGCCGGCCAGCCACATGGTGAAGGCGTTGGGGTGATGGTCGCGCCCGTCGTCGCCGCCGCCCTGCACCATCGGGGTGCGGCCGAACTCGCCTCCCCAGATCACCAGGGTGTCTTCGAGCAGGCCCCGCTGCTGGAGGTCCTTCACCAGCGCCGCGCAGGCCTGATCGGTATCCTTGGCGTTCTGGGCGATGTCCTTGACCAGGTTGCCGTGCTGGTCCCAGGACTCATGGTAGAGCTGCACGAAGCGAACGCCGCGCTCTAACAGGCGCCGCGCCAGCAGGCAGTTGTTGGCAAACGAAGGCTTGCCCGGCTCGGCGCCGTAGGAGGCCAGAATGTGCGGCGGTTCTTTCGAGAGGTCCATCAGCTCGGGCGCGCCCAGTTGCATCCGGAAGGCCATCTCGAAGGAGTTGATGCGGGTGAGAATCTCGGGATCGCCGGCCGCCTGGTGCCGCATCTGGTTCAACCGGCGGATGGAGTCGAGCGAATCCCGCTGCAGCTCTCGATCGACGCCCGGCGGATTGGACAGGTACAGCACCGGGTCGCCGCTGGAGCGGAACGTCACGCCCTGATGCACCGTCGGCAGGAACCCGCTTCCCCAGCAGGAATTGCCGCCGCTGGGCCCCTTCTTTCCGGAGCTGAAGACGATGAAGGCCGGCAGTTCCTGGGACTCAGCGCCCAGTCCGTAGGTGACCCAGGCCCCCATGCTGGGCCGGCCGAACTGCTGCGATCCGGTATTCATCAGCAGTTGGCCGGGGGCGTGGTTGAAGGCGTCGGTGACCATCGACTTCACGATGGCGATGTCGTCGACAATGCCGGCGGTGTGCGGCAGCAGCTCAGAGATCTCGGCGCCGCTTTGGCCGTACTTCGAGAACCTGAACTTGGGACCCAGCAGCTTAGAGCTGGGGTTGATGAACGCCGCCCGGTAACCTTTGAGCAGGTCGGGCGGGGGCAGCGTGCCGTTGAATTTGGCCAGCTGCGGCTTGTAGTCGAACAATTCGAGGTGGCTCGGGGCGCCTGCCATGAACAGAAAGATGACTCTCTTGGCCTTGGGCGGGAAAGGCGGCTTGCGGGGCGCCAGCGGGTTGGCCGGTTCGGCGGCGGAGGCAGCGGGCAGCAACTGGCCGAGCGCGATGGCCCCCAGGCCGACGCCGCACTGCTCGAAGAACCACCGGCGGGTCACCTCGCTGGGATCCTGGCGCCGGTACAAGTGGTCCTGGCAGTTCATAGCGGCCTACTCTTTCGTGATGGTCTCATCCAGGTTGAGCAGCACCCGGGATACCGCCGTCCAGGCGGCTAGCTCGACCGGGGTTGCCCCTGGGGGAAGCGCGTGTGGTTTCTCGCTGCTGTAGCCGGCCAGGTGCTGGGCGTTCAGCCAGCCCTCCGAGAGCCGCCGTACCTGTTTTTGGAACAGCCCCAGCAGTTCGGCCGATTCGGCCTCGCTCGGCCGGCGCGCCAGGCATCGGCGGAAGGCGTAGGTCAACCGCTCGGCATCGCTTCCGCCGCCCTGCCGCAGAATCTGGATGGCCAGGGCCCGGGCGGACTCCAGGAACAGCGGCTCGTTGAGCGTGGCCAGCGCCTGCAGCGGCGTGTTGGAGCGGGCCCGCCGCACGCAGGACTGGTCGCCGTTGGGGGCATCGAAGGTCTCCAGCATCGGGTAGGGCACCGAGCGATAGCGGAAGGTGTAGAGGGCGCGCCGGTAGCGGTCTTCGCCCTGCTCCTCGCGCCAGTTCTTGGGCCCGTAGCTGGCCGGGGGCAGGAACAGGAAGTCAGGCGCCGGCGGATACACGCTCGGCCCGCCGATCTTGGCGTTGAGCAGCCCGCCGGCGGCGAGCGCGATATCCCGCACCACTTCGGCGTCCACCCGGAGGCGCGGGCCGCGCGCCAGCAGGCGGTTGGCCGGATCGCGCTCCACCAGCGCCGGCGTCAACCCCGAGGACTGCCGGTAGGCGGCGGAAGTCACGATCAGCCGGTGCAGCGCTTTCAGGCTCCAGCCGCGATCCATGAATTCCACGGCCAGCCAGTCCAGAAGCTCCGGGTGCGAGGGTGGCTCGCTCTGCCTGCCGAGGTCCTCCACGGTGGCGACGATCCCGACGCCGAAATACGTCTGCCACACGCGGTTGACGATGGCCCGGGCGGTGGTGGGCGAGTTTCGGTCCGCCAGCCACTGGGCAAAGCCCAACCGGCCGGCGGGCGCCTTCCCCGGCCAGGTGTGCAGGAAGGCCGGCGTCGCCGGGGTGACGGCCTTGCCGGGCTTGAGAAAATCGCCTCGAGTCAAGACATGGGTCTCTCGCTTGTGCTGGCGCTCGCCGAGCACCAACTGCGAGGAGCCCTCCGGATGCTCGCGCCACAACGCCTCAATCCGCTCCTTGGCCTCTTTCCACTCCGCCACCGTGGTGCGCCAGTGGCTGAAAACCGCCCCTTGCTGCTCCGCCGAGCGCCGCTCGGCCGGGATCGCCAGGATGGCCTCCACCCCCGCCGGCAATGGATCCGCCGCCGGGTTGGGGGCCGTGGTGACCGATATTCTCATGCGGCCGAGGTTATGGTTCTGGTTGTCGTCGCTGTTCCAGCCGCCGTGTCTCTGGCTGAGGTAGAAGGTCAGGATGGCGCCGCCGGGATGCGACACCGGGGCTTCGGCCACGAACACCGCCTGGCGAGGCTGGTTGCGGCGAGCCGGTCCGGCGTCAATGCCCCAGGCCGTTTCATCCTTGCCGTCGATGGCGTAGTGAACCGGGCCGGTCACCCGCCGTTTGTTGCTCTTGTCGTCGAAGATGGCATCCAGAGGACTCTCCGGCAGGTTGATGTCCGCGGCGGCCTTGACGATCTTCACTTTGGCGGCCTTGCCGGAGGCATCGGCGGGAGCGGCCGTCACATCGAATTCCGTCAGCGCCCCGGTGCCTCGAATGGAGCGTCCCGGCCCGCCCAGGGGAAGGTTGGGGTCGTTGAGCAGCTCCAGCCGGAAACCCGTGATGTTCTGAAGCTCGGTCTTCACCGACATCTGGACCCGGTGCTTGGTGGGAGCGTAGCCTTGGGCCAGGTAGGAGCCGTCCGGCATGGGCAGGTAGCGCTGGCCGCCTGTCGAGATGTCCTCTACTTCAGGTCTTACTACTGTCCATTCGGGCCGGAGGCTCCGGACCTGCTCCTCCCAGCGGGCCAGCCGCTGGCTCCAGTCCGGCGTTCGGCGCTGGAGATCGCTTTCGATCTGGGCGATCTGGCGAGAGATCTCCCGGCGCCGGCGCTCCTGGTCGGAGGTGTAAACCGCGATGTTCGGCTCATGGGAATTGTTCAAGAAGGCGAACATCCGGTAGTACTCCTCCTGAGTCAGGGGATCGTATTTGTGGTTGTGGCACTGGGCGCACTGGATGGTGAGGCCCAGGATGCCCTTGCCGATGGCGTCCATGCGGTCGAACATGGCCTCCATGCGGAACTGCTCCGGATCGATGCCGCCTTCCTCGTTGATCATGGAGTTGCGCAGGAAGCCGGTGGCGACGATCTGGTCCTGGGCGGCGCCGGGGAGCAGGTCGCCGGCGATCTGCTCGATGAGGAAGCGGTCGTAGGGTAGGTCGCGGTTGAGGGCCTGGATCACCCAGTCGCGGTAGAACCAGACCGAGCGCTGCTTGTCTTTTTCATAGCCGTCGGAATCGGCGTAGCGGGCGGCGTCGAGCCAGTGACGCGCCCAGCGCTCGCCGTAGTGCGGGGAGGCCAGCAGCCGCTCCACCTGCTTTTCGTAGGCGTTGGCGCTGCGGTCGCCCAGGAAGGCGTCGACTTCTTCGATGCCGGGCGGCAGGCCCGTCAGGTCCAGCGCCAGGCGGCGGAGCAACGTGACCCGGCCGGCTTCGGGCGCGGGCGGTAGGCCTTCCTTCTCCAGGCGAGCCAGCAGGAAGTGGTCGATGGGGTTGCGAGGCCAATTGGCCCGCGCCACCTTCGGCGCCGCGGGCCGCCTGGGCGGCACGAACGCCCAGTGTTTTGCTGCATCGGCGATTTCCGGGCCGGCTCCCTCGGACCAAACGGCCCCCTGGTCGATCCAATCGCGGATCCGGGCGATCTCGGCATCCGCCAGCGGCTGGCCGCCCATGGGCATGCGCGCCAGTTCCCCCAGGCCCGCCACGCGCCGATAGAGGATGCTTTCGGCGGCCTTGCCCGGCAGGATGACGGCGCCCGATTGCCCGCCCGCCAGCGCCAGTCGCCGCGAATCCAGCCGCAGACCGGCCATCTGGAGTTTCGGGCCGTGGCAGGAGTGGCAGGATCTTTCGAAGATCGGCAGGATGTCGCGCGTGAAGTCAGCATTGCGAATTGGCCCGGGGCTTTGCAGCGCGCCGCCGGCGAGGCCGGAGAGAAGGAGTGCGGCGAGCAGCGGAATCCGTTGGGCCATCAACGCTAGAGTACCAAACCAACCAAACCGGCAGAGTTTGACTTCAGCAGCCACGCCCGATACCATCCTATGGAGGTCTTGTGAGATCTCAGGGGGTTGTTGCCATGGGCAAGCTGCTAGCGGCTTTTTGTGTCTCCGCCTGCGCCTTGGTGGGCCAGGTCACCAGCGGCACTTTGGTCGGAACCGTTACCGACGCCACCGGCGCGGTGGTTACCGGGGCCCGCGTCCGGGTGACCAACGATGCTACCCGCATCATGTTCGAAGCCACCTCCAACGCCGCCGGCGACTACGTGGTCCCCAACCTCCCGGCGGCCTCCTACAAGCTCCAGGTCGAAGTGGCCGGTTTCCGCAGCGTCGAAATCAGCCAGATTCGCCTGCTGCTGAACGCCACCGTTCGCGTCGATGTTCGCATGGAACCGGGGACGCTGGAGCAGACCGTCACGGTCTCGGCGTCCGCCCCGGTGGTCACTTCCGAAACCCCCTCGGTCGCCAACGTGGTGGACGCGCACTCGGTCGTCACCCTGCCGCTCAACGGCCGGACGCTCGACCGGCTCATTTTGATCACCGCCGGCAACACCTCCGACAGCCCGTCGAATCCGAAGCTCGCCGGCAGCCTCCACTGGGGCGGCAACTTCTTCACCATGGACGGGGTGGCCTTCAACGATCTGGGCAACGGCGGCGCCGCCTACTCCTTCCGCACCGCCCTGAGCACCACGCCCTCCATCGACACCATCCAGGAGTTCAAGATCGAGACCAACAACGCCAAGGCCGAGCACGAAGGCTCGGCCGCCATCTCGATGATCTCCAAGAGCGGCGGCAACGAGTTTCACGGGGCCATCTACGAGTTCAACCGGAACCGCGCGCTGGCCGCCAAGAATTTTTTCGCCACCGGCCAGCCCAAGCCGGCCTTCAACCGAAACGAGTTCGGCGCCGCGGTGGGCGGCCCGGTGGTCCGCAACCGCACCTTCTTTTTCGGCAATTACGAAGGTCTGCGGCTGCGGACGGCGACCACGCCATTCTTCTCCTACGGGACCTCGGCCCTGCGCCGGGGCGATTTCTCCGGCCTGCCCGCGATCCGCGACCCGCTCTCGGGCGCGAATTTCGCCAACAACCAGATCCCGGCGGGGCGCCTCGACCCGCGCAGCCAGAAGCTGCTGGAGTTTGTCCCGCTGCCCAACACGCCTGGCGCCGGGGCCGCCGGCACCGGCCAGAACTACGTCACCAGCGTCGCCAACGTCATCAGCGTCAACCGCTACTCGGCGCGCGCCGATCACCAGATCAACAACGCCAACTCCCTGAGCGTCATCCTGAACTACGCCAAGGGTCAGCCCTATTTCGTCTACAACGGCGGCCCGCAGAACTTCGGCAACTTCTCCGACGGCGGCTACATCACCAAGAGCGCCACCCTGGGATACAACCGGACCTTCCGTCCCACGATGCTGAACGAGTTTCGCTACGCCTATTTCAACCACGCCAGCATCCGCATCGGCCAGAACACCAGTTTCGACCCGACCACTCTGTTTCCGGAGCTGTACAAGCCGCTGCCCATCGGCGGCTTGCCCAACGTCAGCATGACGGGCTTCAACGGGATCGGCGATTCCGGAGGCAGCGACCGCGCGCCGCAGATCACCCAGGAGCTGACGGACAACCTCAGCTTCATACGCGGCAACCACACCTTCAAAACCGGCGTGGACGCCGGCTTTGGCCGCGTTTCCACCAATCCCAGCGCCGGCGGCTCGGCCTTCGGCGCCTTCAGCTTCAACGGCCGCTACAGCAACAACGCCTACGCCGACTTCCTGCTCGGCTACCCGGTGAGCGCCACGCGCGCCACGCCCGGCCTGGTCAACCTGCTGTACTTCACCCGTTACGGCCTCTACTTCCAGGATGACTGGAAGATTTCGAGCCGCCTTACCCTCAGCCTGGGCCTGCGCTACACCTTGCAGACCGCCACCCAGGAGCGCGACGGCTCCTTCGCCAATTTCGACTTCGGACGGGGCCGCTACATCATCCGCACCCAGGGCGGCCAGGCGCCGCGGCTCGCCATCCCGCGCCTGCTGGCCGCTTATCCCTATACCGGCTCGGAGGACAACGGATGGGGCAGCGACGTGCTGCTGTCGGATCGCAACAACCTCGGCCCGCGCTTCGGCTTCGCCTGGCGCCCCTTCGGCGGCAACAAGACCGTCCTGCGCGGCGGCTACGGCGTCTACTACAACATCATCCCCGTCTACATCGGCATCCGGCAGATCTCGCTGACCAACACGCCGTTCCTGCTCTCGGAGAGCTTTGAAGCAGCCGCCGGCAACCTCCCGTCGCTGACCCTCGCCAGCCCCTTCCCTGGAGCCGGGATTCTCTCTCCCAACCCCAACATCACCGCCGTCAACCGCCGGGTGAGCAACACCCTGGCCCAGCAGTGGAACCTTACGGTGGAGCGCGAGGTCGTGAACAACCTCGGCCTGCGCGTCTCCTACATCGGCAACAAGGCCACTCGGGTGCCGTGGTATACCTACGAGCGCAACTTGCCCCTCACGCAAGCCGCCGGCACCATCCAGTCGCGCCGCCCCTACCAGCCCTTTGCCAGCATCTCCACCCTTGACACCAACGGCAACTCCATCACCCACCAGATGCAGGCCGAGGTGATCCGCCGCTTCCAGAACGGCCTGTTCGTGCAGGCGAGCTACACCTGGAACAAGACGCTGGACAACGTGCCGATCGTCGGCACCCCGCAGGACCCCTATAACGCGGCCGACAGCCGCGGCGACGGCGACCAGATCCGCCACCACGTCTTCTACGCTTCCTCCACCTACGAGCTGCCGTTCGGCGCCGGCAAGCGATTCCTGAATGCTTCCGGGGCGGCCGGCAAGCTGATCGGCGGGTGGAGCCTGGCGACCATTTTGCAGTTGCGCTCCGGCACGCCGTTCAGCGCCGGCTTCAGCCCGACGCTCGCCGGCTGGTACGCCAACCGTCCCCATGTCGTCGGCCAGGACCTCTATCCCGCCAAGCGCGACCTCGAGCAATGGTTCAACCCGGCGGCGTTTGCCGTGCCGGCGCCGTTCACCTTCGGCTCCAGCGCCCGCAACATGCTGTTCGGCCCGGGCCAGGTAATCATCGACATCAGCGTGCTCAAGGACACCAAGATCACCGAGGCGGTGACGGCGCAGGTCCGCTTGGAGTTTTTCAACTTTCCCAACCACCCCAGCTTCGGCAATCCCGCCTCCAACATCTCGGTGCCGGCGTCGGTGGCGAAAATCCGCGGCCTGAGCGTCGATCCCCGGGCCATCCAGTTCGGCCTGAAGCTGTTGTTCTAAGGAGGCTTCGCCTCGACGCGCCCCGTGTCATCCCGAGCGCAGCGTGTCATCCCGCGCGCTGCAATAACCTGACGGCGGGTGTGCGCGTCGTGGTTATGCTCACAGGCTATCGCGGAGCGGTCGGTGGACATTACTGTTCTCCTTTCATCGGTATTCTCTCCTGTCGAGATCTCCATTGAATCAGCCCCTCCGTCAAGCCGCCCCGCCTGGCCCCCTGCGCGGGAATAACGACTGGGCGCTCAGCCGCCGCCCGGTTTTTGGGCGGTCGGTTGCAGCGCCGGGTTGGGCCGCCAACTATGATGCCTCAACAACAAACCCGCTGTTGGGGAAACCCAGTCCCTTGAAGAGCCGCCCGAAGAGACCATGCAAGTTCTGGACGAACGTTCTGCAGAGCCGCATCGAAACCCACAACTCATCGCCTGAAGGAAAGCTTTCGCTTCGCGACAGATCTTCACTGTGTCGAGCAAGTAAGCCATCGAACGCTTTCTGATGGTCCGGAATAGTGCCTCTTTGGCCACGACGATGAACAATGATGTCGCGTAGATCTGAGGCGCGTTAATCCTCGAGTCCAGTGGATCTCAGCCATTCGCATGCAGTGCCCTCATGCCGCCTCCCCCGGTTTTATGCCGACCGGCTGGTCGGCATAACCCTCCGGCGTTCCTCCCTCCACACCCCCTTACGCAGCCCGATCCAGGGGGCCGGGTTCGGCCTTGCGACATTCTGTTGCGGGACGGGCCATGGCGAACCCATTACACCTCACCGTCCTACGTGTGTCAATCCAAATCGCTGCCCCACCCCCAACCCGTTCACGCCCGCCCCCCAGGAATCTTCCCAACCCTCAACTTACGGCCACCCCCCACCCCAACCTCTTGCCCACCGGCCCTACAATGGAGGGAGGGAGGTCCGGGCGCCAGTCAACGCCTCCGACGGCAACTCAAAAACAAAAACCATCAAAACGAAGCCAATCCCAAAAACGGACACTGCGCCATGGACCCTCTCAACCTCGAGTCCCTCAAGCAAAAGGCCGCCGCCCTCCGGCCGCCCCCGGCGTCTACCTCTACAAAGACGCTGCCGGCGTCGTCATCTACGTCGGCAAGGCCAAAGCCCTGCGCGACCGGGTCCGCAACTACTTCCTTGAGGAACGCCTGGCGGAGGTCAAGACCGGGACCCTGATCAGCGAGGCCGCCGACCTAACGGCCGGGCGCTCAGGCGCGGCCTGGTTTTGGCCGTCGCCTGCAGCGCCGAGTTAGACATCTGCCCTACCCAGCCTTCCGCTCTCGCTGCTTCTCGACTACCCGCCTGGGTGGCAGCGAGACGAGCTTCCGGCCGCTTTCTGCTTGCCGTCGCTGAAGAGCTTCGACGATAGCTCTCAGGTCATTGCCGTGCTCTTTCGCAATGGCTTCTCGGATGGCCCGAACCTCTTCCACGATTGGATCGCGGATCATGTGCTATTCCTCCATTAGCTCCTCTGGCGTGCAGATGATCGGCGGTAGAAGCCCGACGCCTCGGCACGTGTCTTCGATTTTACCGCGAAGCGCGGCGTTCGCGATGTGTGCGCAATTCCAGGTCAGGAGGTAATGCATACCGTTAACGACTGTGACGGCTATGTGAACCGCGTCGATCGGGGGTATAGCACTGATGCGGAGAAGGTGGTCGGCCAATCTCGAGACGTCGGCTCCAACCTCAAGCACCGGAATCCCTTCCACTGCGGCCAAGCGGCGAGCGGCAGCCTCGACGTTTCCCCTGGCGACTTCTTCAAGCACAGCCTCTGAGACCAAACAGGTCAAACCGTTTCCGTTGCTCCCACCACTCGCGGGTAATCTGTTGATGCGCGGCTTGGACGATGTCCCGGCTCGCCAGGGCGGTGAGATAGCTGATCACCGTCGTCTCCAAGTAGACTCTCGACTTCATCGAAGTATGCCGCAACCCACACGCGCCAACCGGCCGCTCAGGTCTAACGACTTGGGCGCTCAGGCGCGGCCCGCTTTTGGCCGCCGCCTGCCGCCTCGTTAGCCACCTCCAAGCTCACCACTGGTCTCGCGGCGCCACTTCTCAAAGTCGCGTGCTCCGTGCAGAAACCCCAGGACATGAACTTCGGTCGGGTGAACCTCGTAAATCAGACGGTAACGCTGCACGAAAAGCTCGCGAGTGTTTGGATCTCCCACTTCTGGCACCCTTCGTCCTCGCTCACTCAGCCTCGTTAGCGATGCCGCCGCTTCAAGGGCGCCGACCAGAAGCCGCTGGGCCGCAGCCAGAGAGTCTTGCGCGATATAGCCAACAGCCTCGTCGAGCATTGTGCGGGCCTGAAGGGTCCAGATTACTTCTCGGCGACGGAGAGCCATTTGCGGCGAAGCTCTTCACCAACCTGCGCCTGTGAGAGTGTACGGCCGGCCTCGACGTCCGCTCGACCGCGAGCTATTACCTCCACCACGTACAAGTGGTAGAGCACGTCTTCCAAGCTGCAGTCGTCTGGGAGTCGATCCAGTACGGCCCTGACGGTTTCTTTGGTTTGCACGGGCCTTCTCCTGTTTGCTGACTCGAACCCCTACCAGTATAGCGCTGCTTGGCGGGCAACATTTCGGCTGGCTAACGTCCTGCCGCTCAGCCGCGGGCGAAGCCCGTCGGCTGTGGCGGCTTGTTGGCCAGCGCGACCCGTCGCTGTCATCCTACCATCGGTTCAAGCGCGATCGTCGCACGGGCCAAGGTCGCTGTCGCGCCCGGCATTGTCACTCCGGACGTGGCAGATTCTCCGGCCAGTGCAGTGAGCTGCGAAGCGTAAACGTTAGCGAGTGTCTTGGCGTCGGAACATTCTCGGGTGTCTCGGGCTCACGCCTGCCCTCATCGTTCGTCGTCTTGACAGGTGGCATCGGAACCTTCTCGCCCCGGTTCAGGCGAAGCCAGTCCTTTGACGCGTGGCCGATTCCGTCCGAAAGCAGCCCGAGCAGGAACAACTCAGCGAACGGCTCAAACGCTAGCTAGCCAACGCCATGGCCGTCGTCTGTTGCTCGCGGCTCGAGCTTGATAAAGCGAGATGAGGCGCGGGCCATGGCCATCGACCGTGAGTTCATCGACGACCGCCAGGCTGCTAACCCGTGTTGCTGGCTGAGCCATCCGCCAAGCCCGCTGGCGATCATTGTCTTCTGGAGTGACCTGGTTTGCCATCCAACGCCGCTCATACCACGGCCATCCAAACTCCATCATTTCGTCGAAGAACGGTGCATGCCCCGAAGGTCGCGCCAGTCCCATGTTGCTGTTGCCTCCAGCGACCGAACCAGTTTGGCGTCGTCCTCGGAGAACGCGCCGGATGCCGGCGCGTACCAAAGATAGAAAATGGAGTGCGCCGCTGAGAACCGCTTCTCCACGTCCTTCAACATGTCGCGCTGCCCGGCGTGGAAACTACTGAACGACGAGTTCAGTGTGAATCCCTGTGAGGAAGCAGGGAATAGCCGCTTTGCCTGCAGCAGCACGGCTCTCTCAGAGCGGCCGAAGTAGGGATGCTCCACAACAAAGACAACACCGAGATCCGCGCCGGAGAAATGATGCTCTACGTGCTTGTAACGGTTCAGGTGGTCAGGGGCTGTTGCCGAAGCAGAGAGGGCACTGCGGCTCGACAACGGGAGCAGCGAACCGCTTCCGTGAGATAACCCAGTACGTGACGCTGCTGCATCTTGCAGGTCTGCGTGACGGTGAGCAGACGGCCAATCGCCAGTTCGCCGTTGCGACTGC
>Ga0247727_10014970_pt1 | contig 12804 bp, 9 predicted proteins | sample WisWelCaveWW1625_FD_202498 | JGI IMG/M metagenome (GOLD analysis project Ga0247727, IMG submission 202498) | Biofilm microbial communities from Wishing Well Cave, Virginia, United States - WW16-25 | ecosystem: Environmental > Aquatic > Deep subsurface > Groundwater > Cave microbial mat | place...
GGCCACGGCGCTGATCGCCACCGGCAGGCGCGCGGCCCACTCGCGCATCCCGAGCAGCCGCAGGCCCGCGGTCTGCAGGGCGTAGGCCAGCGGCGGGTGCGCCCCCCGTCCCGAGCGCGCGGCCTCCGCCGCGGCCACCTCGCTGGGCTCCCACAACCCGGTGCCCAGCCCCGGTAGAAACAGCGCGGCCGCCAGGGCGAGCAGCGCCACAGGTACCCAACGATCGGCTCGGCGCTGGTCCATGCCCACCTACAGGTCCGCAACCGCCAGGTAGAACTTGTTCGACCGGTCGTCCAGCACGCGCAGCGTCTCTTTGCCGTGCGCGGTGGGCATGAGGCCGCGAAGCTCCGACCAGCGGCCACGGTCGCACATCAGGAACACCCGACGCCCCTCGCGCTTGCGCAACCAGTCCCTGGCCTTGGCGCCGTCGGGTCCCATCGCCACGGCGACCTGCGCCTTGGTGTAGAAGGTCTCGCCGCGCCAGTTCATGGCCCAGGCCAACAGCTCCTCCTCGGGACCGCGGCGCAATCGGTAGTAGGTCCCGAGGACCTGCTTCTGCGACCAGTGCGGTCCGAGCTCGACCATCACCTTGTGGAGCGAGAACCAGGCCATCGCGACGGCCGTCAGCGCCAGCGCCCCCACCGCCCCGCGACGGGCGCGTGAGAACGCCAGCGCGCCCAGCGCGATCAGCGCCGCGAAGCCGAAGCCAAGGAACCACGGCCGGTAGTCGAACCCGCTCGGCCATGCGCGCCCGTAGTTGTAGACGTAGAGCCAGATCAGCCGCTGGGGGTTGAGCGCGAGGTCGCGCGCCACGAAGAAGAACGCCAGGGTCGACACGGCGATGAGCACGGGCACTCGGCGCACGCGCCCTTCGAGAAGATCGTCGATCCAGATCGCCACCAGGATGGCCAACGGCGGGACCGCCGGGAGGATGTAGTGGTGGAACTTGGTGACGCCGATGGAGAAGAGCGTGAAGAGCGCCAGCGCCCAGACGCCGACGAACAGCCTCGCGCGATCGGCGTTGCCGCGCGGCCTTTCCCAGCCGATGGCGTTGGCGACGGCCGCCGGGACGAGCGCCGTCCACGGAAACAGCGCGAAGCCGAGCTGATTGACGAAGTACTCGAAGGTGCCCTTGTCGCCGTGCACCCCCGAGGTCAGCCGCTTGATGTGGTGGTGGCCGAAGAACTCGTTCCAGAAGCCGCGCCCCGCGCGCACCAGCATGCCGTGGTACCAGGGCAGCGAAGCCAGCGCGAGGATGAAGAAACCGCACGGGATCTCGGCGCGCAGCACGATCCGCCACTCGCCCGTGGCCAGGACGTAGCCCAAGATCACCAACGCCGGCAGCAGCGGGCCGGGCAGCCCCTTGGCGAGCATCGCCATGCCGCACAGCAGGTAGAAGAGGAACAGGTAGTGCTGCCGCGCGGTGCGCACGCGACGCGTGAACCACATCAGGACGGCGCCGACCAGTAGATAGGGAACGACGTGCAGCCCCGCCCAGAGCTTGAAGCCGGCGATGCGGATCGGGGCGCGCAGGCCGTCCGCGAGCATGGCGAGTTGCGGAAGTATGACCAGCGCGAAGGCCGCCCAGAAGGCGACGCGGGCGTACCTTGCCTCGCGCTCGGACTGTTCGCCGAACATCGCCAGCATGAAGAAGCACAGCGCCGCCGTCATCGGCGCCACGAACGGCATGTCGGTCATCGCCTGCCGGGCGATGAAGAAGTACTGGGGCGAAGTGGCCAGCACCAGTCCGGCGAGAAAACCCGCTCGCCGGCCGAACAGACGCGCGCACGCGAAGGCCACGGCGAAGACCCCCAGCGCGCCCAGCAGCACGAAGGGCGCGCGCACCGCCCACTCGACGCGATCGGCCAGCACCATCTCGCCCGGCTGGTCGGGGCGGTTCAGGCCCGCCGCGGCCAGACCCCCCGCCATCATCCAGAACGTCAGCGCGGGCTTGGACCAGAACTGGTTCTCCTTGCGACCGTCGGGGCCGGTGCCGTTGTGCCAGTGAGGCTCGATGAGGTCGCCGCGCTCGAGCATCTGCCGCGCGACCTCGGCGTAGTGGCCCTCCCAGGGGTCCCAGAGCCCCGAGGACCCCATGTCGGGCACGTAGAGCATGAGCGCGACGCCCGCGATCAACAGCGCCGTCCACGCCGCGCCCCCGGCGCGGGCCGGCGGCTTGTTGTCGAGCGGCCTGGCGGGCCCGCCGGAGCTACTGGTGGTCGGGCGCAAGATCGAGCAGGGCCGCAACCCCGGCGTCGCCGGCGGGACGCATGGCGTCGGCGCGGTCGACCCCCTGCGCGAGCGATGGGTTTTTCGAATGAAGCGCCCACCCGAGCCCGAGGACCGCGAGGAGCCCGGCGGCGATCGCGCAGGTACGCAGAACCGCCGTGGCGCGCCGCGCCGCGCGGCACGACGGCGCAAGCTCGTACATGGCCTGCTCGGCCCGCGCGTGGCGCAGCAGGGCGTGCTCGCACGGCTCGCACGCCGCCACGTGCGCCTCCAGGAGCGCGCGCGCTGCGGCGTCGAGGACGTCGCTCACGTAGGCGTCGAAGCTCTCATCGGAGACATGGCTGTCGTTCATGGTGTTTCCTTGAGCAGTTGCCTCAGCCGTTTGCGCACCTCGCAGAGGGTCTGGCGAACGTGCTGCACGCTCACGCCCAGATGCTCGGCGGCGGACGCGTGGGATAGGTGAGGATCATCGTAACAGAGCTCGAAGATCTCGCGGTTCCTGGGCGGGAGCGAACCGATCATGGCCCGCGCGCGGTGGAGCATCTGCCGCGACATGATCCTCTGCTCGACGCTCGGCTCCCCGCTGGGCGTCCGCAGAAGCCGCGATTCGTCCGCGCCCTGGCGCAGCGATTCCGCGCGCAGGAAGTCTTGGGCCAGGAACAGGGCCTGGCGGATGGCCAGTCCGGGAAGCTCTATGCGCAGGAGGACGCCGCGCCGCTGCTGCTCCATCAGTCGCGTCCAGGCCTCTTGCGCCAGGTCCCGGGCGCGGTCCGGACGGATTCGCCGCGCCAGCAGAGCGACGACCAGGCGCTGATTGTGCCGCGCGATTGCCTCGTTCCACGCCTGCCGATCGCCCGCCATCAACCGTCCGGCACTCTCCGAGACGCGATCGGATGTCGGCCGGGTGATCATCTGGGCTTGAAGGGCCCCAACGGACTCCACAGGGTACAAACGGCCGAGACCCCCGAACATAGGGGTCCCTCGCGCGAGGGCCTACCCCGTGCGCTTGCGGAGGCGGTTGAACAGGCTGCGCACGACACTCTGCGCCGGGACCTGGGGCGCCAGGTCGGACAGCTTGCTGGCGAGATCCTGGCTGAGCGCCCCCGCCTGCCCCCGCAGCGACTCCTCGACATAGCGACCGACGACGACCGTCTCGGCCGTGGTGAAACCCAGGGCGCCGGCGAACCGCGCGACCTCGGCCGCCTCGCCGATGTCGACACGACCGTCGGCGTAGGCCACCACCATCGCATCGATCAGCAGGGTCGCGCGCAGCTTGCTCTGCCGGAAGCGGCCGAGGATGCCCTCGACCTGTGCCCGGTCGGGCACGCTGGCGGCCGAGGCCACTCGCTGCGCGCCGTCCCCGGTCACGGCGAGCTCGGCGCACATCTCGGTGATCTTGACCAGCTCCTCACGATCGGTCGCACCGTCCGCGAAGGCGATCGAGGCGACGGCGATCAGGTAGTCGATGCGATCCTCGATTGGAGCCTCGCAGGCCGGGTGTTGCGGGTCGCTCATGGTCCGGCCACCCTACGCCCGGTCCCCGGCCCGCGCAAATGATGATTCGGCTCTTCATAGCGCTCAGCGCGTGCTCGGCGCGCTCGGCGCGCCCGACCCTTGACAACCTCTAGGGCCGGCGTAGGGTGCGCGGCCAAATGAACGAGCCGCTTGCCCGCGTGGACGCGGAGGTCCACGCGCTGATCAAGGAAGAGGAGGTCCTGGAGTTCGAGAAGCTCCGCCTCATCCCATCGGAGAATTACGTTTCGCGGGCGGTGCTCGAGGCCTCGGGATCGATCCTCACCAACAAGTACTCGGAGGGCTATCCGCAGCGGCGCTACTACGAGGGCCAGCAGGTGATCGATCGCATAGAGCAGATCGCCATCGCCCGCGCCCGCTCGCTGTTCTCCGCGGAGCACGCCAACGTGCAGCCCTACTCCGGATCGCCGGCCAACCTGGCCGTGTACCTGGCTTTCTTGAAGCCCGGCGACACGGTGATGGGCCTGGCGCTGCCGCACGGGGGGCATCTCACCCACGGCTGGAACGTCAGCATCACCGGCATGTTCTTCCGCGCCGTGCAGTACAGCGTCTCGCGCGACACCGGCCGCATAGACTTCGACGAGGTGCGCGATCTGGCGCGGCGTGAGCGGCCGAAGCTGATCTGGGCCGGCGGAACGGCCTACCCGCGCGTCATCGATTTCGCCGCGTTCGCCGAGATCGCCCGCGAGGTGGGCGCGGTCTTCGCGGCCGACATGGCGCACATCGCCGGACTGGTGGCCGGCGGCGCGCACCCGAGCCCGGTGCCGCACGCCGACGTGGTCACCACCACCACGCACAAGACGCTGCGCGGTCCGCGATCGGGGATCATCCTGTGTAAGGCCGATCACGCCAAGGCCATCGATCGCGCCGTCTTCCCGGGGCTGCAGGGCGGCCCGCACAACCACACCACCGCGGCGGTCGCCGTGGCGCTGCGCGAGGCGCAGGCGCCCTCGTTCCGCGACTACGCGCAGCAGGTGGTGAGGAACGCGCACGCCCTAGCCGAGGCGCTCATCGGCCACGGCTTCGAGCTGGTCTCGGGCGGGACCGACAACCATCTCGTGCTCATCGACCTGACCCGCCAGAGCATCCCCGGCAAGACGGCGGCGCGCGCGCTCGACCACGCCGGCGTCGTCGGCAACTACAACACCGTGCCCTTCGATCCGCGCAAGCCCTTCGATCCGTCAGGGCTGCGCATCGGCACGCCCGCGGTGACCAGCCGCGGCATGCGCGAAGCCGAGATGGCGCGCATCGCCTCGTGGATCAGCCAGGCGGTCGAGGCGTCGGCCGACGAGCCGCGCCTGGACCGCATCCGCGGCGAGATCGCCGAGTTCTGCCGCTCGTACCCCGCCCCCGGCATCCTGCTTGCTTGACACACCCGGACGCGCGGGGTATGTGCGCGCAATGCGCCGCTCATTTTTTATGCTGCTGTTCGTCGGCGCGCCCGCGCTGGGCGACGAGGTCGTGCAGCTCCTCGACAACACCAAGGTGGTCGGCAAGCTGCTCCACTACTACGACGGGATCGTGGTGATCCATTCAGGAGGGCAGGAGCTGAAGCTGCCCCGCGAGAAAGTGAAATCGATCACCTTCAAGCTCCCGGCCGCGCGCCCGGAGTTCGGCTCGCCCGAGAAGACCTTCGAGCGCTGGCGCAAGGCGATGACCGGCGCCGATCTCGACACGGCGCTGGACTGCTACGCGATGATGTACCAGGGCATGCTGGCGCAGCAGCTCCAGCAGGCGGGCGAGGAGGAGTTCAAGAAGACCCAGAAGGAGCTTTCCTCGACCAAGTTCCAGGTCAAGGGATCCAAGGTGGATGGCGACGGCGCGGTGCTCAAGGTGGTACGCCAGAAGGGCGAGGACATCGAGACCGCGGACATCCGTTTCGTCAAGGAGAACGGCGAGTGGAAGATGACGCCGTTCCAATAGCCTTCGGGCCTTCCCGTGTCCCAACTTGCGCACCGCTCTTCTGATCTCGCTGCTGGCGCCGCTGCTGGCGCCGCTCCCGGCGCTGGCCGAGCCGGCCTGTAAGTCCAACAAAGACTGCCCCGAAGGAAAACACTGCGACGAGGGGGTGTGCCAGCCGCTCGGGCCGCGCATCATCCTGCCGCCCATCTACTACCGATCGGCGGACAAGCAACTCCAGATGATCGGCCTGCTCTACTGGCGGCGCAAGCCCAGCCCCGAGGGCCAGATGCGCGTGGTCTTCCCGCTCTACTGGCACTTCGACGACCGCGAGCTCCACGTCAAGCACACGGTGCTCGGGCCGTTCCACTGGCGCAGCGCCATCGGCGAGGCCAACACGCGGATGTATCCGCTGTTCTTCTACACCGACTACGCCCGACGCGGCTCTTCGCTCACCCTGCTTCCGCTCTTCCACCGCTCCAACGTGGACGGCAAGTCGCTGACCATCTTCCCGTTGGGTTTCTGGCGCGCACACGAGAAGCCCGCGTACCTGCAGGGGCTGGCCGGCACGTACTACTTCCGCCGCGCCGCGGGCGAGCGCAGGACCGACGTGCTCTTCCCGCTGTTCGTCCGCAAGTCGTCGCCCGAGCACAGCTTCGTGTTCGCGCTGCCCATCAACTTCTACTGGCGGCACAAGGAGCGGCGCAGCACGCTGATCTTCCCGCTGGCCTTCCATCGCAGCGACGTGCGCGAGCGTGTGCTGTTCACGCTGGTGCCGCCCATGGTGTACACGCGCCAGGACCCGCCGCCGCCAAGCGCGCTGGGACGGGCGCGCGGGATCGAGCAGCGCTTCTTCACGCTGTTCCCGATCTTCTGGTACCACCGCGCCGGCGGAACCACGTTCACGCTGCTCGGGCCGATCTTCCGGCGCGGCCGCCCCGACGGACACCACACCGGCCTGTTTCCCATCCTCTGGTTCGGGCGCGAGGGCGAGGACCGCCACGCCGTGGTGTTCCCCATCTTCTGGCGCTTCTCGGGAAAGAAGTCGAGCTTCACGCTGGCCGCGCTGCTCGGCTACCACCGCGGGCGCGAGCACGGCTACGCCACCGGCCTGGTGCCCATCGCCTTCTTCGGCGCGGACAAGAAGCGCGGCACCAGCTACCAGCTCGTGCTGCCGCTCTACTACCGCGGCACCGAGGCGCACGGGCGCAAGAGCACCACGGTGCTGCTGCCGCTGCTGTGGTGGGAGAAGGACCTCGACCGGGGCGTGCGCCGGCAGTTCCTGGCGCTCAACTACTTCCATCGGCGCGACCGCGCGCGGTCGATCGATGCGTTCATCCCGCTGTTCCTGCGCTGGCGCAATGCCGACACCGGCGGCACCACCTGGGCGCTGCCTCTGCTGGTCTGGTACGACGACCCCGAGGCGAGCAGCACGGTATTCTTCCCGCTCTACCTGAGCTTTCGCGACAAGCCGGCGCGCGCCTCGGGAGGGCTGGTGGCGGGGATCTTCTACTGGAGTCGCGGCCCGCAGTTCTCGACCCAGGTGCTCTTTCCCCTGCTCTACTCGTCCCGCCGCGGACCGCAGCGGACGTTCGTGCTGTTCCCGCTGGTCTGGCACTTCTCCAACCAGCGGCGCGGCACGAGCACCACCCTGGCCGGGCCCTTCTATTCGTATCGCGACAGAAGCGGCAGGTCGTGGGGCCTCGCGCCCCTGCTCTTGACCGGCGACCACGACGGTACGAGCCATCAGATCGTGCCGCCGATCTTCGCGCACATGAAGAGCAGGCGCGAGGGATGGGACGCCTGGGTGCTGGTCCCGTTCTTCTACGCCCGCACGCGCGCCGGATGGCACGCCGGCCTCTTCCCGCTCGCCTACTTCGCCTCCAGCGCAAACCGCAAGAGCGGGACCAGCGCGTTCCTGCTGTTCGCGCACAGCTGGAGCCCGCGGTCCGCCTCCTACTGGCTGGGCCCCTGGTACGACTCGCACTCGTTCGACGAGAAGCGCAGCGAGCGGCGCTTCCGGATGTTCTTCCCCCTGTACTGGCAGACGCGCGGCCCCACCCCCGACGGGATCCGCGACACGGTCACGCTCTTCCCGCTCTACCACCGCTCGCGCGATCCGCGCCGCGACCTGACGATCACTCCGCTGGGCGGCATGCGCCGCGATCGGGCGGCCAAGAGCGAGACCGGCCTCATCGGCCCGGTCGCCTGGCACAAGAGCCCAACGGTCAGCGGCTGGGCGCTGCTCCCCTTCTGGGTGGACGCGCACGACGCGCGCGACCGGAGCCACACGCGCGTCGCCTTCCCGCTCTGGGTGGGCTTCCGCGCGCCGGGCCGCCGCGCCGACGTGGTGTTCCCGCTCTATTGGTACTTCCGGGAGCCGGGCGAGACCAACCTGACGCTGTTCCCGCTCTACTTCCGCATCCGCAAGGACGACCCCAGGGAAGATGACGTGGACGTGGTGTTCCCGGTGTACTGGAGTTGGCGATCGAACAGGCGCTCGCTGGGGGTAGTACCGCCGGTGTACTGGCGCGCCGGACCGGACGGTGGCGGCGCGATGGCCGTCTTTCCGCTGCTCTTCCACGCGCGATCCCAAAAGCGCTCTTATTTCGTCTTCTGGCCGCTGGTCTGGGACTTCGACTACAAAGTGGAGCGCCGTCATCGCCGCTACTACGCACTTTGGTACAACCACCAGGACGCCAAGGGCTGGAGCGCGGGACTCTTTCCGCTGGTTTTCTGGAACCGACACCAGGACTCGAGCCATTCGATCATCTTCCCGGTATTCTGGCATTTTTCGGATCGCAAGGCCGACACGCGCACGGTGTTCGTCACGCTGTTCTTCCACCGCAAGAAGGCCGCCCACACGACCTTCGGCCTGGCGCCGATCTTCTGGACGACGTCGGACAAGGCCGGCGGCTTCTCGCTGACGCTGCTGCCGCTGTTCCATTACCGCGGCCGCGTCACGGAGTGGCGCCTGTGGACTCTACCGTTCGGCTACTCGCGCACCGCCCTGGTGCGTCAGGGGTGGTTCCTGCCCTACTACGGCCGCCGCGATCCGCTGCGCGCGATCGACTGGGCGCTGCCGCTTTTTTTGCGCTGGCACGAGCGCCCGCTGCGCCGGACCACCTGGGTCGTGCCGCCCTTGCTGATGTACAGCCGTTCCGATCCGTACGGTCGGACCGACACCGCGCTGCTGCTTTTCTGGCACACCCGCCGAATCGACGGGCGCAACACCGTCCTGTTCCCCATCTTCTGGGACTTGCACAGCTACGAGGAGCGGCGCACCACGATCGTCTTCCCGGTGTTCTGGCGGTTCGCCAACCGCGCCACGCGCACGACCCACTGGGTGTTCATCCCGCTGTTGCTGGCGGGCAAGAGCCACCCCTGGGGAAACGACGTGACGTGGTTCCCGCTGCTGTGGCGCGCGCAGCAGAAGAACGAGGGCTACACTATCTTCTTCCCCGTCTACTGGGACTTCTGGCGCGAGAAGCAACGTACCACCGTGGTCTTTCCCTTGGGCTTCCGCGCCGAACGCGCCGAAACGCGGACGTGGCTGGTGGCCAACGTGTTCTGGCGCAAGTTCAAGGCCACGGATGGCTACCAGCTCATGATCCTCCCGCTCTTGGAACTGGCGGCGGAGCGTCCGGGCGACTTCCGCTGGGAGCTCGTGCTCGGCCTGTTCGGCTACGAGCGCGTCGGGCGCCAGCGCTACGTCAAGGTGCTCTGGATCCCCATCCAGCTGCAGTCCCCCGCGCCGGGACGCATGGCCTGGTTCGACTCCGGCCGAAGACCCGTCGGCTGGGTTCGCTAAGGGACTAATTCAGATCGTGGATCTCGCCGAAGGGGAAGCCGGCCTGGCCGACCTCGACGAATTTCTGCGGGAACGGCGGGAACACTCCGGTGGCGGCCCAGTCGTTGTACGTGCAGCCGTCCGTGCAGTCGGGAGCGGCGCCCATGGGGCACGCCCCCACACCGTCGAGGTCGACGTACACGCGCAGCGGATCGGAGATTCCCCAGTTGCCGGCTTGGTCCCGGGCGCGCACCGCGAAGCAGATCCAGCCCTCGGTGAACCCGTTGCCCAGCGTGTCGAACTGCGTTCCCGAGCACAGCGCGCCGGCCTCCGGCTCGCCCAGCGTGTAGATCTCGGGCTCGACCGTCTGCCCATGATTCATCGCCCGGGTCATCAAGGTCGGGTCGCACAGAGTATCGGGAGGTTCATCTTCGTCGCCCGGAGCGCACGGGTACAGGATCGGGAGGCTCAGGTCCGCTGTGAAGTCCGCCGAGCCGTTGGGCGGGATCGGGTTCAAGCTGTTGTGCCACGCCTCACCCGGTAGGCCCATCGGCGTGGGCTCGAGCGCCGGGTTGATGCCGTCACACGTGTTGTCGGGGTCACCGTCCAGATCTACGATCAGGTCTTGTGTGCCGTCGTAAGCGAACAGCTCGACCGAGGTGGCGTCCACGAAGGAGGGATAGAGGATGTTCTGCCCCGGCCGCTGGTTGCCCGCGTCCTGCACCCGCGCGCGCATGAAGAACACCTGGAGTTGGCAGCTCAGGTCGTCGGCCGCGTCCAATCCCACCGGGTCGTACTCGTGTGAGCACTGCAAGCCGACGTCGACCTCGCGGCGGTCGCGGATGTCCGGCGGGTCGAGCGAGATCACCGGCGGCGCGTTGTCGATGTGCACGATGATGCTCCTGGTGGAGCGGGTCCCCCAGAGATCCTCGGCCGTCACGCTGATCGATGGGCTGACGATCGACGAGTTCAACTCGGCCGTGTCGTAGACGGCCGCGTACTGGTCGGCGCCGATGGGCAAGAGCGTGATCGACGGGTTGGCGGCGCCCGAGACCTGCGCCCGCACCGCCGCCGGATCGACGCCCGATGGATCGGTCGCCGTCACGACGATGTCGATGGTCCCGCCCACGATGTTGTTGTCCAGCGGCGTCTCGAACTCGATCTGGGGCCCGCTGTTGTCGACGTGGAAGGTGCGCTGGACCGAGGCCTGCGTGCCCTGGCCGTTGCTGGCTCGGACCACCAGCACATACTGGTTGTCGATCAGGTCCGGGTCGAAATCGTCCGCGAAGTCCACGTTCCCACCGAAGGTGCATGGGTTCATGACGTTCAGCGCAGGATTGAACTGGACGCCGGCGATGCTGACCTCGTCGAAGTTGCATGACGTCTCCGTCCCGGCGCTGTAGAGCACACGGAACGAGTAGCTCATCGCGCCGTGGAAGTACTGATCGTCCTGCGACGGCGAAAGGAACTCGATGAGCGGCCCGACGTCGTGCGTGATGAATCGCTCGGCGTGGTTGCTGTTGGCGGGATCGTCGGTATCCGACGCGGTCACCGAAACCAGCAGGCGGCCGCCAGGCACGCCCCCCAGCGACAGCGTGGCCGCCCAGCGATTCGCGGCAACATCTTCCAGATCCATGCGTCGCGTGACCAGCGGCGGATCGCCGAACTCGCGCACCACGCTGGCGCTCACCGACTCCGGATCCAGCGAGTTGTCGTCGGTGATGATGGCCGCCACGCGGACCTGGTCGCGAAACACGCCATCCCCGTTGGGCGGGTCGACGATCGTGATCTGCGGCCCCAGAGGGTTCGTGTCGCCCACCATCACATCCAGCGTGACGGCGTCGCCGATCGGGCCGGTGTCATCCGAGCTCCCGTCTCCCCCCCCGCCCGGGTTCCGGATCCCGGAGCCCCCGTCGTCCTCGCAAGACACGACCAGAAGCGCGGTGAACAGCATGGTGTGATGAAGGACACTTCGCATGCGTAGCATTGTAGGCCAGCGGCGCGACCTTGACAAAAGTCTGGCCCGCACGAGAGAGTATCGGGTCTTGGCACGCACGACCCACAAACAGCAGGCCGGATCCAAGGCCAAGAAGGACGTCGCGCCCCCCGAGGCGGGCACCGACGGCAACGGGCAGCCGTCCGGGGTCCAGCCGGGGCTCGCGGAGCGCCCGCCGGCCGCCCCCAAGCCCGCCGTGGCGGCGGGGTTCGACGCCGCCATCGACGCCTTCCTCGCCAAGGCTCGCTCCGAGTTCACCGTACCGCCCCGCGATGCCTCGGCGCCCAAGGGCGTCTACCAACCGACCCCCTCGACCTTCCCCGTTCGCGCGCTCTTCGTCGGCGTCCTGATCGGCGCGACCCTCATGGCGCTGGTCGTGCTGGCGCTGCGACGGTGAAACGACTCCGCCTGGTCGTGCTCGCCGCCCTGGTACCGGCGAGCGGGCGGGCCGACGAGGCCCTGCTCAAGGCACAGGAACGCTATCAGGCGGGGCTCGAGCGCTACAAGGCGCAGAAGTACGACGAGGCGCTCAAGGAGTTCCAGGCGGCCTACGACCTCAAGCCCATCCCGCGCGTGCTGATCAACATCGGACAGACGCATCAGGCGATGGGCAACAAGGCCGCGGCGCTGGAGACGTTCCAGCAGTTCCTGCGGGTCACGCGGATCAACGACCCGGAGCGCGCCGCGATCGAGAAACAGGTCGCCGATCTCGCCGCCGCCGCGCCCGCCGCCCCCGAGGTCGAGGACGAATTGCCGGCGCCCGAGCCGCTGCCGGAGGATCGCACCGAGCGGACGCAGCAGAAGAAAGCCCGGCAGGGCCCGGCCGCGATCACGCACACGCCGGTCGACGAAGCCGAGGTGGGCCGGGCGATCCCCATCGTCGCCGAGATTCCGCGGAGCAGCGACGCGGTGATCGTGTCGCTGCACTACCGCAACGCCGGGGACGCCGACTTCGCGCGTCTTGCCCTCGAGCCCCAGGGCAACGCCTACGTCACCGCCATCCCGGGACGCAAGGTCAAGGGCTCGGCGATCCAGTATTACGTCGAGGCGCACGACGCAGGCGGCCGGGTGGTCGCCGTCTCCGGGACCGCGACCAACCCTCACCTGGTGGTGATCTCGGGCGGCGCGGCCTTTTCGCGACGCACCGCCCCCGCCCCACGCATGTCGCGCATGCGCAAGTTCTTTTGGGCCGGCGTCATCGCCACCGGCGTTTTCCTGGCCGCGGGGACGGCGACCGCGGCGCTGGCCAAGGACCGCGAGAACGCCTTGGAAGCCCGCGCCGAGCAGTCGGCCAACGGCAAGGGCGGCCCGCGCATCTTCGACTCGGACAGCGCGGACATCGAGAGCCAGGGCGAGA
>Ga0247727_10014971_pt1 | contig 12803 bp, 10 predicted proteins | sample WisWelCaveWW1625_FD_202498 | JGI IMG/M metagenome (GOLD analysis project Ga0247727, IMG submission 202498) | Biofilm microbial communities from Wishing Well Cave, Virginia, United States - WW16-25 | ecosystem: Environmental > Aquatic > Deep subsurface > Groundwater > Cave microbial mat | place...
GACGTGATGCGGCCGGAGAAAGGCGTCGCTGCGGTGGTCGAGGAGGCGGAAGAGTCGGTTCGCGCGGGGTATCGCGGACTGAAGCTGAAAGTGGGGCGTCCGGGGAAATGGATGCCGGGCGCGGCGGGCGTGGCGCGCGACATCGAGGTGGTCAACGCGGTGCGGCGCGCCGTCGGCGCAGGGATCAAGATCATGGCCGACGCCAACAACGGGTATCGCGGCGCCTTCGACGATGCGTGGCGGTTTCTGGCCGAGACGCAGAAGTCGAACCTCTACTGGATCGAAGAGATCTTCCCGCAGGACCCGGCGCTTTACGCGCGGCTCAAGGAGAAGATGCGGCAGTCCGGAATGAAGACCTACATCGCGGACGGCGAGGATATGGGATCGTACGTCGATCTCGAGCCTTATATGAGTCCCCGCCTGATCGACGTGACGCAGATCGACATCCGCCGCGCGGGTTTTATCGGCAACCGCGAAGCCGCCGCGCGAGGGGCCAAGCGCGGGGCCTGGTGCGTGCCGCACAACTGGGGGTCGCAGATCGGCGGGCTGATGGGGTTGCAGCTTGCGAAGGCGGTCAAGCCGGTGATCGCCGCCGAGGACGACCGCTCGCGCTGCGACGCGATCATTGCTGATGGGTATGTGTTTCGCGACGGGCACTACCGGGTGCCGAAGACGCCGGGCTTGGGAATCCGGGTGGACGAGAAGGTGTACGGGGAGAAATACAAGGGCGGCGAGATGGTCATCTAAGAGCGGTTGCTATACTGGTGGCGTCATGAGGAAGGCGGCCCTCCGGACGATCACGGTATCCAGTCGCGATCCAATGGTGATGATTCCGCTCGCGGTGTGGCGTAGGGCGGAAGATCTGCTGGAGGATCAGGAGGCGCTGGCTTCGCGCCAGTATCGCCGCAGAATCCGCAAGGCGCGCCGCGACGCGGCGGGCGGCAAAGTAGTCCGGCCGTTCGAGTAGCGGATGCACATTGCGTTCGCCCCGGCCGCATGGCGGGCGCGGCGTATCCTGCCGGCAGCGACGCGCTGATATGATCGCTCGAATGGTGACCACATGAGTCTGGCTTCGGGCACGAAGCTCGGGCCGTACGAGATCCTCGACCCGATCGGCGCCGGCGGGATGGGGGAAGTGTATCGCGGCAAGGACACGCGGCTCGACCGCGTCGTCGCGATCAAGGTGCTGCCGGCGCACGTGGCGGCGAATCCGGAGGCCCGGCAGCGGTTCGAGCGCGAGGCCAAGGCGGTCTCCAGCCTCAACCACCCGCACATCTGTCAGTTGTACGACATAGGCGAGCAGGACGGCATCGACTACCTGGTGATGGAATACCTGGAGGGCGAGACGCTGGGGGCACGCCTGGCCGGGGGCGCCATGCCCGTCGCGCTGGTGCTGGAGCACGGCATCCAGATCGCCGACGCGCTCGCCCAGGCGCACAAGCAGGGCGTGTTTCACCGGGATCTCAAGCCCGGCAACATCATGCTGACCGCGTCGGGGGCGAAGCTGCTCGACTTTGGACTCGCCAAGCTGGCGCAGGCGGCCCCGGCCGGGATGAGCGCGGCGGCGATGCCGACCCGGAGCCTCGGGCTGACCGTGGCCGGGACCATCCTGGGTACTATTCAGTACATGGCGCCCGAGCAGATCGAAGGCAAGGAGAGCGACGGGCGCGGCGACATCTTCGCGTTCGGCGCGATTCTCTACGAGATGGCGACCGGGCAGAAGGCGTTTCAAGGCGCCAGCCCGGCGAGCGTGATGGCCGCGATTCTGCGAGCCGAGCCGCCGCCCCTGACGACGCTCGAGCCGATGAGCCCGCCGGCGCTCGATCACCTGGTGCGGTCCTGCCTGGTGAAGGACCCCAACGCGCGGCGGCAAAACGCGCACGACCTGATGCTGGAGCTGAAGTGGATCGCCGAGGGCGGCTCGCAGGCGGGGATTCCGGCGCCGGTAGTCGCGGAGCGACGCGGCCGTGAGAGGCGCTGGAAAGCGGCGACGGCGGCGCTGACCCTGGTAAGTACTGCTGCGATCGCAGCGCTAGTGTGGGTCGGCGGCTGGCTACGGACGCCCCCGCCGGAAGTGGGGCCGGTCCGTTTCCTTGTCCCGCTGCCCGAAGGGACCAATCTCGGTCCGGCCCCGGCGCTGCCGCAGGCGGCGATCTCGCCGGACGGCCGCCAGCTCGCCTTCGCCGCCGTCGATACGTCCGGCAAGAGTTCCCTGTGGGTTCGCCCCCTCAATTCCGTTTCCGCCCAGCGGCTGGATCGAACCGACGGCGCCGGGGTCCCGTTCTGGTCGCCGGATTCGCAGTTCATCGCGTTTTTCGCGGACGGCAGGCTGAAGAAAGTTCCGGTCTCGGGCGGCGCGCCGCAGACGCTGTGCGAGGCGAAGTCGTTCGAAGGAGGAACCTGGAGCCGGGACGGAACGATCCTGTTCTCTCCGGGCGGAACCGAACCGTTGTATCGCGTCGCGGCGGCCGGCGGCGTGGCCACGCCGGCCACGCAGCTCGACAAAGGGCAGGGCGAAGTCGCGCACCGCTGGCCGCAGTTTCTGCCTGACGGGCGGCGTTTCCAATACCTGGCTCTTTCCCAGCAGGCCGGGAAGAGCGGCATCTACGTCCAGTCCCTCAACTCCGCAGGACGCACGAGGGTGCTGGACACGGTCATTCGGGCGGCGTATTCGCCGACCGGCCACTTGCTTTTCGTGCGCGAGGGCACGCTGATGGCCCAGCAGGTGGACGGCAAGCTGGCGCAGACAGGAGAGCCGGTCCGGGTGGCCGAGGAGGTGACCGCGGCAGGGGGGCGGGGCGCCTTTTCCGTCTCGGATAACGGCGTTCTGGTCTACCGCAGCGGCCGTGGTCTTGTAAGTACATACCTGACCTGGTACAGCCGGGACGGTAAGCGTCTGGGCGCGGTCGGCGAGGCGGCGCCGTACCGGCAATTCCAGCTTTCGCCAGATGAAAAGCGGGTTGTGTTCGAACGCGTGGAGGGGACCTCGGATCTCTGGCTGATCGAGCTGGGCAGCGGCATTTTCTCGCGGCTGACATTCGATCCCGGCTCGGAAGTGGATGCCGTCTGGTCGCCGGACTCGCGCCGCATCGTGTTTCTGCGCAACTGGGGCGGCAAGCCGGAGCTGGCGGAGCTGACGCTGGGCTCGGGCGAACCAAAGAAGGTCCTGGAGGAAGGCGTCGGATACCCGGAGGACTGGACGCCTGATGGGCGCCATGCCCTTTACGTCAATGCTAGCGGCAAGTCGCTTTTCCGGTTCCCACTTGAGGGGGAGCGGAAACCCGAGGTGCTGCTAGAGACGCCGTTCGACAAAGACGAATTTCGCCTCTCCCCCGACGGGCGGTGGATAGCCTACAACTCGCTGGAGTCGGGGCGCTGGGAAGTTTATGCGGCTTCGTATCCCTCTTTCAGCGGCAAGCGCCAGGTTTCGAGCGCCGGGGGCTGCCAGGCGCGGTGGCGAAAAGACGGAAAAGAGCTGTTTTATCTGGCGCTCGACGGCAAGTTGATGGCCGTGCCGGTGACGGCGGGGGCGGCGCTGGAGGCCGGCGTCCCCAAGCCGCTGTTCCAGACCACGGTCAGCCTGAATCCTACCTGGGACCAATATGCAGTGACCGGGGACGGCCAGCGGTTCCTCTTGAACGAGAATCCCAAGACGACCGCCGAGCAGATCAACGTGGTGATCGACTGGGCGGCGGGGCTGGGGAGGTAGAGCGATGAGGCGGCGGATCGTGCTGGCCGTGGTGGCGCTGGGTTCTCTTCTTGAGGCCCAGCGGACGCCGCCGAGGGGCGGAGCGCCCCCGGAGGTGGTCTCGGCGCTGGGCAGGACGTTCTACGCGCTGCCCGACGCCAAGGGCGAGATTGCCAAGGCGGACGCGGCGCTGGCCAACGATCCGGCGAACATTGACCTGCTGCTGGCGGCGGCGCGGGCGCGGGACGGCGCGTTGCAGTTCAACGCGGCGATCGAGCTTTACTCGAAGGGGATCGCGGCGGCGCCGGGCGACGCGCGGCTCTACCGGTTTCGCGGGCATCGCTACATTTCGACGCGCCGCTTTGACGCGGCGGTGAAGGACCTCGAGAAAGCCGCGTCGCTCTCGCCGGCGAGCTTCGACATCTCCTATCATCTAGGTCTTGCGCATTACCTGAAGGGGGAATTCGGGCGGGCCGCCGACGAATACGGCCGCTGCTGGGCGATGGCCGAGAAGAAGCAGGCCCCGCCGGGGGCGGCCGAGAAACTGCCGGCCGGCTGGCGCAATTGCGCCGACCTCAACGACGAATCCCGCGTGGCGCTGACGGACTGGCGGTATCGAGCGCTGCGCCGGGCGGACCGTCACGCGGAGGCGAAGCGCGCGCTGGAGGCGATCAGCCCAGAGGTGCAGGTGAAGGAAAACGTGTCGTACTTTCTGGCCCTGCTTCTCTATAAAGGACTGCGCAAGGAAGAGCAGATTCTCGACCGGGCGAAGCTCGAGGGCAACCAGCTCGCGACCATCGGCTTCGGCGTGGCCAATTTCCACCTGCTGGAAGGCAGAACGGCGCCGGCGTGCGCCTTGTTCCGGGAGATTGCGGCCGGGGAAACCTGGAACGCTTTCGGGTTCATCGCCGCCGAGGCGGAGCTGGCGCGCGGCGGGGCGTGCGGCACGGCGCGGTGAGCCGATAAATCGCGGTTGCGCGGGCCGCCCCGCCCTCGCTAGAATCAATACTTTCCCCAATATCACTGGAGGGTTCATGGCGCTGGACCGCAAGGCGATTGAGGAGCAGGTGAAGCAGATCATTGTCGAGCAACTGGGGGTGGATGAGTCGCAGGTAGACCCATCGGCCTCCTTCGTCGAGGACCTGGGGGCCGATTCGCTGGACATCGTGGAGCTGGTGATGGCGTTCGAGGAGAAGTTCAAGATCGAGATCCCGGACGAGGACGCGGAAAAGATCGCCACGGTCAAGGACGCCGTCGACTACATCGAGACGCGCAACAAGGGCAAGTAGCCTTCCGCGCGCGCCCCGGGACGGGAAGCGACGCTTCCAGATGGGATAAGCTCAAAAGAGAGGAGTCATCTTGCGAAGGGTGGTGGTAACCGGAGTGGGGCTGATCTCCCCGGTGGGGATCGGGACGGAGGCAACCTGGTCCGCGCTTCGGGCGAGCCGCAGCGGCATCGGCCGCATCAGCTCGTTCGACACTTCGGCGTTTTCCACGCAGATCGCCGGCGAAGTCAAGGGGTTCGATCCGCTCGCCTACATCGAGAAGAAGGAAGTGAAGAAGATGGGGCGATTCATTCACTTCGCCCTGGCCGCGACCGACATGGCGATGCAGGCGTCGGGCCTGCGGGTGACGCCGGAGACCTCGGAGCACGTGGGGGTCTACATCGGCAGCGGGATCGGCGGATTCGACGTGATCGAGCGCGAGCACGCGGCGCTGCTGGCGGGCGGCCCGAAAAAGATCTCGCCGTTTTTTATTCCGGCGACGATCATCAACCTGGCTTCGGGGCAGGTGTCGATCCGCACCGGGGCACGGGGGCCGAACTCGGCCACCGCGACGGCCTGCACCACGAGCGCGCACGCCGTGGGGGATTCCTTCCGGCTGATCCAGCGCGGCGACGCGGACGCCATGATTTGCGGCGGCTCGGAGGCGTCCATCACGCCGATGGGGATCGGCGGGTTCGCGGCGATGCGGGCGCTGTCGACGCGCAACGAGGATCCGGAGGCGGCTTCACGTCCGTTCGACGCCGAGCGCGACGGGTTCGTCGTCGGCGAAGGGTCGGGCATCCTGATTCTCGAGGAGCTGGAGTTCGCGCGGCGCCGCGGGGCTCCGGTTCTGGCCGAGCTCGTGGGGTACGGCATGAGCGCCGACGCGCACCACATCACGGCGCCCTCGGAGGACGGCGACGGCGCCTACCGCGTGATGCGCAACGCCATGCGCGACGCCGGCGTGGCGAGCGATCAGATCGACTACATCAACGCGCACGGCACCTCCACGCCCGTCGGTGACCGCATCGAGACGATCGCGTTGAAGCGGACCTTCGGGGAGCACGCCCGCAAGCTGGCGGTGAGCTCGACCAAGTCGATGACCGGGCACCTGCTGGGCGGCGCCGGGGGCCTGGAGGCGGGCATCGTGGTGCTGGCGCTGCGGGACCAGGTGATGCCGCCGACCATCAACCTGTGCAACCCGGATCCGGATTGCGATCTCGACTACGTGCCGAACGTGGCGCGCCAGGCCCGCGTGCAGTACGCGCTGACCAACTCGTTCGGGTTCGGCGGGACGAACGGGGCTCTCGTGTTTAAGAGATTCGAGTGATTGGACTATTTGTTGATTTGTCGATTTGTCGATTTGTTGATTTGCGAGCTGGCGGCGCGAACTGATGGCGATCAACAAATCGACAAATCGACAAATCAACAATTAGCATGCGGATTGTCGTTTGCCTCAAACAGGTCCCCTCGCGCGACTCCCTGCTGCGGATCGATGAGTCGCAGCAGTGGGTGCGGGAGACCGACCTGAGCTGGGAGATCAACGAGCCGGACACCTTCGCGCTCGAAGAAGGGCTGCGGCTGAAGGAGAAGCACGGGGGCGAGGTGGTGGTGGTGGCGGCGGGGCCGGCGCGGGCGGCGTCGGCGATTCGCGAGGCGCTGGCCAAGGGGGCGGACCGCGGCCTGCACGTCGAGGACGACGCGCTGGGGCGGCTCGACAGCTTCACGGTGGCGCGCGCCCTGGCGGCGGCGATCCGCACCGAGCCGTTCGACCTGGTGCTGACCGGCCTGCAATCGGACGACCTGGGATACGGGCAGACGGGCGTGATTCTGGCCGAGCTGCTGGGCGTGCCGCACGCCACGATCATCATGGAAGTCGCCAAGACGGACGGCGGCATCAAGGTGAAGCGGGAGCTCGAGGCGGGCTGGTTCCAGTACGTGGAGATGCCGCTGCCGGCGCTGCTGTCGATCCAGTCGGGGATCAACAAGGTCCGCTACGCGACGCTGATGGGTATCAAGAAGGCCAAGTCGAAAGAGCTGAAGCGGTTCACGCCGGCCGAGCTGGGCGTGGGGCTCGAGCCGCGGCAGAAGATCCGGCGGGTCTACGTGCCGCAGAAATCGAAACGGACGCAGCTCATCGAAGGCCTGGCGAAGGAAGCGGCGGCGAAGCTGGTGGAGAAGCTCAGGTTCGAGGCCCGGGTGCTATGAGCGTCCTGGTGATTCTGGAGCAGCAGGGCGGCGTCTGGCACAAGATGTCGTGGGAAGCGCTGGCGGCGGGCGTCGAGTTGGCGCGCGGGCTCGGCCGGCCGGTGGCCGCGGCGGTCGCCGGGGCGGATCTCGATTCGCTGGCGGCTGAGCTGGCCGGCTACCGCGTGGAGCGCGTGCTGAGCGTCGATCATCCGCTGCTGGCGGAGTATTCGCCGGACGGCTTCACGGCGGCGCTGGGGCAGATGATCCGGGCGCGGCAGCCGTTCCTTGTAGTGCTTCCACATACCTACCAGGTGCGGGAGTTCGCGCCGAAGCTGGCGGCGTCGCTCGACCGCGCGCTGGTCCCGGACGTGGTGGGGTGCCGGGTGGAGGGCGGCGAGGCGGTGTTCGTGCGCCAGCTTTTTCAGGGGAAGATGAACGCCGACGTGGCGGTGGCGGGCGAGCCGCCGTACTTTGTGTCGGTGCAGGCGGGCGCGTTTCGGGCCGATCGACTGGAGCGCGGGTCGGCGCCGGCGCCCGTCGAGAAGCCGGCGATCGCGCTCGAGGCGGCCGAGATCCGCACGCGGCCGCTCGAAAGATTCCAGGAAGCCAAGCGCACCGTGGACCTGGCCGCCGCGGAGATCATCGTCGCCGTCGGGCGCGGGATCAAGGAGCCGGAGAATATCCCGCTGGCCGAGAAACTGGCGCAGGCGCTGGGCGGGGAGCTGGGCGCGTCGCGCCCCATCTGCGACAACGGCTGGCTGCCGATGGAGCGGCAGATCGGCAGCTCCGGCCAGACCGTCTCGCCGAAGCTCTACGTCGCCGTCGGCATCTCCGGGGCCATCCAACACCTGGTGGGCATGAAGGGGTCGCGCACGGTAGTAGCAATAAATAAAGACGCCAACGCGCCGATTTTCGAGGTGGCCGATTACGGCATCGTGGGCAACCTGTTCGAGGTGGTGCCGGCGCTGACCGAGGAAGTGCTCAAGGCGCGGGGTTGATGGAGCGCGAGGTCCTCGAAACCGACGTCCTGATTGTGGGCGCGGGGCCGGCGGGACTGGCCTGCGCCATCCGGCTCGCCGAGCTCACCAAGAATCCCGACGGCATCACCGTCATCGAGAAGGGCCGCGAGGTTGGCGCACACCTGCTGTCGGGCGCGGTGATGGATCCGCGCGGGATTCGCGAGCTGTTTCCCTCGGAGCCGATTCCGGCGCTCGACACGCCGGTGGGCCGGGAAGGGGTGTACTTCTTCACGCGCGGCGGGCAGTGGAAATTTCCCGTCGAGCCGCCGCCGCTGCGCAATCACGGCAACTATGTCGTCTCGCTCAACCGCCTGGCGCGCTGGCTGAACGAAAGGCTGGAGGCGCTGGGCGTGCAAGTGTTCACCGGCACGGCGGCGATGGAGTGCCTGATGGAGGGCGGGCGCGTGGCCGGCGTGCGGACCGACGACAAGGGACGCGACCGCGAGGGCAAGGCCAAGGCGAACTTCCAGCCCGGGGCGGACATTCGCGCGAAGGTGACGATCTTCGCCGAGGGCGTGCGCGGGTCGGTGGCCAAGCAGCTCATCGCGCGGCAGCGGCTCGACGCGGAGTCGAACCCGGCGACCTATGCGGTCGGCGTCAAGGAGATCTGGGAGATCCGGCCGGGGCGCCTCGATCCGGGCACAGTGTACCACACCATGGGTTACCCGCTTGCCTCTGACCAGTACGGAGGTGGCTGGATCTACGGGCTGCCGGGGAACCTGGTGTCGCTGGGGCTGGTCGCGGGCCTCGACTACCGGGATCCGCGGTTCGATCCGCACAATGCCTTTCAGCAATACAAGCTGCACCCGTTCGTGCGGGGGATTCTCGAAGGCGGCAAGCTGATCAAGTACGGCGCGAAAGCGGTTCCGGAGGGCGGCTGGTTCGCCATGCCGCGCCTCTGGAGCGACGGCGCGCTGCTGGCCGGCGACACCGGCGGGTTCCTCAACGGCCTGCGGCTCAAGGGGATTCATCTGGCGATCAAGAGCGGGATGCTGGCGGCGGAGACGGCGCGCGAGGCGCTCGAGGCGCGGGACTTTTCCGCGGCGCGGCTGGCGCGGTTCGGCGACAAAGTTAACGCCAGCTGGATCCGCGAGGAGTTGTGGAAAGTGCGCAACGGGCACCAGGCCTTCGAGCACGGCTTGTGGCCGGCGTTCTTCCATCTCGGCGCGCAGATGCTGACCGGCGGGCGCGGCGTGCGCGACCGCTATCCGTCCGAGGCGGGACACGCGCGGCTGCTTCGTCTGGCGGAGCTTCCGGCGGAAGAGCCGGTGAAGATCGCTGCTGACGGCAAGCTGACGTTCGACAAGGTGACCGACGTTTATCATTCCTCGACGCACCACGAGGAGGATCAGCCGACGCACCTGGTTATTGCGGATACTGATATTTGCAATACCCGATGCGCGGCGGAGTACGGCAACCCCTGCCGGTTCTTCTGCCCGGCGGCGGTCTACGAGATGGAGGAGACGCGCGCCGGCCGGCGCCTCAAGTTGAATCCTTCCAACTGCGTGCACTGCAAGACGTGCGACATCATGGACCCCTACCAGATCATCACCTGGGTGGCGCCGGAGGGCGGCGGCGGGCCGAGCTACGAAGGCATGTAGGCGGCGGGTCCTAAGGCGGAATCCGCGCGGCGCACAGGCTTTCCGAGGATTACGCGGGCGAGCCGGCGCGCGTTAGTCTGGGTCCAGGAGTTGCCCCATGCGACGACTCGCCTCGGTTGTGATCCTTCTCGGCGTTGCGGGCGCGCGCGCCGAAGGACAGAGTTTCGACGCCTCCGTGGCGCGTCTGTTGCCGCCCGACGCAAGTTTCCTGCTGGGCATCGAGTGGCGCCGGGCGCTGGCACAGCCGACCGGGAGCCTGCTTGAAAAACAGATAGCGGGAGCGGGCGTCACTCTGCCCGGCCTGATGAGCTTCGCACAGATGCTGCGCGAGGATGTGGATTCGGTGACGATCGCGATGTCCGCGGCGGCCGTGCCAAAACTCGGCGGCGAGTCTCCGTCGCTGATCGTCGTCAAGGGCCGTTTTGATCCTGCTCGCCTGCGCGGTTTCATGAGCGGCCGGAGGGAGATGTATCGCCAGGTCGCGGTGGTCGCGCCGGCCAAGTCCAAGCCGCCTTCGACTCGAATCGCGCTGCTCGATGCGACGACGATGCTGTCCGGCGACCGCCGCGAGGTGCTGGCTGCCATCGATCGGTCCGCCGGCGTGGGGCCGAGGAGACCGGCCGGCGCGCTGGCCGAACGCGCCGCGGCGCTGGCGTCGCGGTACGACATCTGGGTGGCGCTGAACGCTCCTCCGGGCGGATTTCCGGGGGGCGCGGGACCCTCGCAGGTATTAGCAGATCTTAATGGATTGGAAATGGGGCTGTCGTTTTCGAGCGGCCTGGCCCTGGAGGCGAATCTGCGGGCGCGCGGCGCGGAGAGCATTCCGGCGCTGGCGGCGACGATCCGGGGATTGCTGGCGATGGCGGCGATGAGCCAGCCGGCGACGCCGGAGTCGGCGGAGTGGCTGCGGAAGATCGAGGTCAGCGAGCAGGCGCAAGGCGTGCGCGTGTCGCTGTCGCTGAGCGAGGCGGAAGTGACGCGGGCGGTGGCCGGGATGCAGGCGCCGCAGCAGCGGAGGGCGGCCGCCGCGCGCGCGGCCCCGCCGGCGCCGCGGGAGCCCGCCGCGCGCCGGTCGATTCGCATCGTGGGTCAGGAGAGCGGACCGGTCGAAGTGCCGGCGCCACGCAATCCGAACTAAGCGGGACGCGCGCGTCGCCATGTTATGATGGCGAAATCGGGCGCGTAGCTCAATTGGTAGAGCAAGTGACTCTTAATCACTAGGTTGCAGGTTCGATTCCTGCCGCGCTCACCAGCCTAACTCTCTGAAAACGCTGAAGCTCCTTGCTGGACCGGACGGGCTGAAAGGCCAGTTTCGGCGGTGCGTAATGGCCGTGCGTAAGAACGGTCTAGACCGGAGACAGAAGGACACCTTTCGTCGAAGGGCGTGAAAACCAAGATCCGGCAAAGCCTGAGGCTAAACCAAGGGCCACAAGGAAATCAAAAAACTTGTGAACCGCTGCGTCTGCTGCAGCGTCCCTTAGAGTAGACCCCACTAGGGGTCACAACGGGCGTTAGAAAGGCGCCCATACAAATGACCTATACAATGGAAAGAGCACCTCCCGTTCTGCCTTCTACCGGCACGCCAGTCCCCTTCTTCATGGTTCGCTTTCTAAGGATCGTGGGAGATGGCGACGTCGGCGCGAGTATGTAGCTGCCGACCGCGGACCCGTTGCGAATGTGCGAATCCGACCGGTCGATACTGCAACGAGGTCGAGCAACTCCGTGTATGGCAAGAGCAGCGCCGGATCTCAATAGAACAACCTCAGCATGAAGAAGAGCGACGATTCCGGCGGCTCCATAAATGGTACATGGTGATGTCACTCGCGGTGGCCACAATGGGCCTAGTCCTGGCAATGATCGGACTGGCCAAAAGGTTTTCTTCGGATCGGCCGTGTGGCCGGACCGAAACGGTAATTGTGATAGTGCTTCCGGACAACCCTCCCAATACAGATTGACGGGAGGGAATCAGCGCTGAGACGAGGCCCTCGGGAGGAGCGTGCCGGCCCCCCGGGGGCTTTCGTTTTTCCCCCAGGTGCCACGACCACTCCCCTGGCCCAAAGCTCCGCGAACCCATCCGGCAGATAGAGTGTGTGCAGAAAGGTCTTGGCATCTCCAGGAACTTCGTGGCCTTGTACCCGGCCTTCGTCAGGGCATTCCGATAGATGTTGACCATCTGCATCGTGGAACTGCTGGTTCAGATCGTCAGACATGGTAGCTCACGGGGAGTTCTATCACGGACACCTGAGATTCTAGCCCGCCGTCCGGGATGGAGATGGGGCAAGGGTATCACCGTTCCCCCTCACGTTGCACACCCGGCTGCGGTAGAATTACCGACCGTGAGGTGCCGTGATGAATCAGTTGGTTCCCACCCTATTGACGGCGGTCATTCTCATCCTCGGATTCGTCGCCTGGTGGTTTCGCCAGGAGACGCAGCGACTCCGGCAACAGTGCGCGAGTCTACAGACTGAGGTAGCGACAGCCAAACAAGATGCACAACAACTGCGGAGCCGGTACGCCCCAATCGTCGATTTGGACGCTGAATTGGCGAAAGTCAAGGAGAGCCTTGACCGAGTGAAGCGAGAGCACCAAGAAGCCGCTTCCGCAGCCGAACGACAGCGCACCCAACTGACCCAGGACTACGAACGTGCGCGGGCAACTTACGATTCCCTCAAGCGGGAGATTGCGTTACTCGAAGAGAACCTGGAAGACATCTCGTTCGGCCTGTACAAGCCCCACTTCAGTTTTCAGACGTCGGAAGAGTACAAGACCAAACTCGAAGCCTTGAGAGACCGGGAGAGACAGCTTATACGGGATGGCCGAGCCGCCACCTGCTCAGTACAGTGGAGCGTTGGCGGGAGTGCGAAGGAAGGGGAGCGAATGGCGAAACAGAACATAAAGCTGGGCGGTGTCCCGGAGATAGTTAGAGGTTGGTGACGGCGGTTCATGGTCATTCTACGCCACCGCCTGCCGGGTGGCTGGCTGCGATCCATCGAGGATCGCCTTCAGGGCCCACAGATCGCGGTAGCCCATGATCTTGCGG
>Ga0247727_10014972_pt1 | contig 12803 bp, 12 predicted proteins | sample WisWelCaveWW1625_FD_202498 | JGI IMG/M metagenome (GOLD analysis project Ga0247727, IMG submission 202498) | Biofilm microbial communities from Wishing Well Cave, Virginia, United States - WW16-25 | ecosystem: Environmental > Aquatic > Deep subsurface > Groundwater > Cave microbial mat | place...
AGATCCTGAGGAGCCACGGAATCGATCCCGCCCCCGAGCGGAAGCACAAGACCTCCTGGCGGCGGTTCCTGCGGACTCACGCGAGCGTGATCGCCGCCGCCGACTTCTTCACCACTGAAGTCTGGACCGCACGCGGGCTGGTCACGTACTACACCTTGTTTGTCATCGACCATGCGACGCGCCTCATCGAGAACCTCGGCAGCACCCCGCACCCCGGCGAGGAGTTCATGAAACAGATCGCGCGCAACCTGACCGACTGCGTCGACGGGTTCCTCCGCGCCAAGCGCTTCCTGATCGTCGATCGCGACACCAAGTTCTGTGACGGATTCGCCGCCATCCTGAAATCGGCCGGCGTCAAGCTCGTGCGCTGCCCAGCCCGTGCGCCCAACTGTAACGCCATCGCCGAGCGTTTCGTCCAGTCGATCAAGCGCGAGTGCCTCGACCAGTTGATCTTCGTCGGCGAGACCTCGCTTCGACGCGCGCTCTCCGAGTACGCCCTCCACTACAACCGGGAACGGAACCATCAGGGACTCGACAACCAGCTGATCCACCCCGAACCCGAAACGCTCGCGCCCACCGGAATCGTCAAGAACCGACACCGCCTCGGCGGCCTGTTGAGCTTCTACTGCCGCCGAGCTGGTTGACCACGGCCGATCGAGCGAGCGACTGATCGCCACCCTCTCCCGTCGGCTTCGAACCCCACCCGAAATGCGGGCCGAAACTCCGCTCACTTCATCGCCACTCGCTCTTCCACTCTGTTGTCGGCCCAGTTTTCACATGCCCCTTTCCGGATTTCCGCCAGGAATTCCGCCAAGACACAGCAAAACGACCACGGCTCTACGGCTGCACCACGCGGCCTCTGTTGGCAACGTCAGCTCATACCGGGGCAACCATTCCATGCATTCGCTCCAGGAAACGTTGTCGACTGGATTCCGAAGCGTGACCGACTGTTTTCCAAGTTGTTCTCTTACACTTTCCGGCTTTGCAATCGATCTTGGGAGCTTGCTCCATTGACTAAGCGTCACTTCGTACTTCGAAATGAAAAACGGCGCAAGCGTTACCTCACGCATCCTGGCCGAGATCCCCCCCCCCCACAATCGGGTCGAAGTTAGTCTTCTCCTGGTTCACATCCTGAGCCCCCATGACGAAATCGCCGCCCGGCAGCAGCACGAGCACGAGCCCAGAGTCCTCGGTCATGATCAAGTTTCGGGTCCTTGGATCGCGTTCCGGTTTTTCGCCGCTCTCGAAGTGCCAGAACTCCCAGAGTTCAGTTTCAGGATCCGACCCCAGAGGCACCAAGCCGATCTGCGGCTTGAGCTCGAGGGAACCGTACCTTGGGCTGGATCGGATCTCCTCCCTGGCGCGCTCCCATTCCTCCCGGTACCTGTCAAGCGTCTCTTCTTCAATGGTGCAGGCCACTCGGTGGCGTTCATCGACTGACATGATCAAATCGGGCAGCTTGTTGAGGTCCCTGACGAGTGCGACCATGGTCTCGTGCCGAAAGCGATCGTCGCTTCCCGCCCTGCTCCAGTCGCACTGGTCCGCCGAGCTCGAGACAATGCCCGATTCTCGTTGGGCTCGAAGCACGTCACTCTCATGCCTGGCCAGCAGCGATTCGAAGTACTCACCTCTAGGCACCAGCGCTTCGGCCTTTCCAAGCCACCGTTCGAAGTCCTCGATCTTCTCGGAACGCTGCGGCCACAGGCCCGGCTCCGTCTCCAGCAGATCCCGCACAAGCACTGCATCGGAGTACCGCTTGCGCTCTTCCAGGGCAACCCCGGCCTTGCGTTCGGCCTCGAGCGCCGCTCGCTCGCTTGTCTGCGCATGCCTTTCCTTGGCTCGGGCCTCGAGCGCATATTTCGTTGAGACGAGTGTGCCCGTCATCAACGCGAGGAACGTCGCGCCCAGGGCGGCTACCAGGCCGCGATTACGCCTGGCAAATTTGCGTAGGTGATAGAAGGTCGTCGTAGGGCGCGCCATCAGCGGTTCGTGGTTGAGGTAATGACGCAGGTCCGCAGCGAGCATGTTCGCCGACGGGTAGCGCTCCTCTTTCTCTTTTCGCATTGCCTTGGTGACGATCACCTCAAGATCGCCCCGCAGCGAGCGGTCGCGCAGATGTAGCGCAACCGGCTCTCGTTCTCGGATCTCCCGTATGACCTCGAGCAGGCTTTTTCGCTCTTCTTCGTAGGCCGGTGTTCCTGACAGCAGCTCATAAAGCATCACGCCAAGGGAATAGATGTCTGATCGAACATCAATTTCATGCGGATCCCCCCCGGCCTGCTCCGGGCTCATGTAGGCAAGAGTGCCGATGACCAGTCCGGACTGCGTGAGCGAGGCCGAGTGACCCCTCTCCAGATCCGTGGCCTTGGCAATGCCAAAATCCAGGACTTTCGGTTGTCCTGATTTGTCGACGAGGATGTTTCCGGGCTTGAGATCGCGGTGAATCACCGCCCTCTGGTGCGCGTGATGCACCGCGTCGCAGATTCTCGCGAACAATTCCACCTTTTGATCGACCGAAAGCCTGTTCTCCCTGGCGTATTCCAGCACGTTTCTGCCGTTGACGAATTCCATCACGAAGTAGGGTTCCAGACCCGTCTCCGATTCGATGCTGCCCGCGTCGAAAATCTGCGCAATGCCACTGTGCTGCAAGCGACCGAGCACTTCCACTTCCAGTTCGAAACGCCGCTGGCGCGTGGGTGAAAGACATCCGCCTCGCAAGATCTTGAGAGCCACGATGCGCTTCGGCCGCTCCTGCTCCGCCTTGAATACGACGCCCATGCCGCCTTGACCCAGAACGCTGAGAATCCGGTAGGGACCGATGCGCTCGACAGCGGGAGCAGCGATCAGAGGATGCGATGCAAGGAGCCTCTCGACCGGCGCCAACTTCCCGTCGTGGACGAGGAGCGACTCCACTTCGACACGAAGCTCCGCGTCCCCGGCGCATTCTCGGCCCAGGAACGCAGAACGCTCCGCGATCGTGTCGAATCTCCGCGCCTGCAGAAACAGACGCAGAAGTTCGTCATTCCGCTGCGCCGACATCTCCCTCTTCCTCCGTGCGCATCTGACGGATGAGCCAGGCTCTCGCAAACGCCCAGTCATCGGATACAGTCTGACGGGCGTGCTTCATGACTTCGGCGATCTCGTCAAACGTCAGCTCGCCAAACAGCCTGAGTTCCGCGACCCGCGCCTGCCTCGGCCAAGACGATGCGAGTTTTTCGATCGCCATGTTGACATCGAGGACGTCGAGCGAAAAATCCTGGCCGATGGCGTAGACGTCCATGAGCGTGGTCCGATCGCGCCCACCACCACGCTTCTGAGTTTTCTTGGCGCGCGCGTAATCCACGAGCAGGTTGCGGGCAGCCGTCACGACGATTGCTCGAAGGTGGCCAGAGTCCTTGAACTCTGATTTGTCCTGAACCAACTTCAGATATGCCTCATGCACCACGTCGGTCGGCGACAGGGTGTGGCCGGGACGTTCCCATCTACTCATGTGACGGGAGACGAGAGCCCGCAATTCCTTGTAGAGCACGCCCATGTGCTCGTCGAGGACATCTCTCTCGACCGGGTACTCGCCTTCCTTCTCCGACATCCCACGTTTCTCCGAAACGACGCGCCGTGCGGAGAATCGGAATTCTAGCTCCGGGTGATCTCAGGAACGGGTCAGCCTGGCCACCGGTGCAGGGAAACGTCACTCCTTGTGCGATCTCGTTCCTGGTCGCCCGCCGATCAAAGCCCACGCAGCCAACAAGGCGGCCCCTGCGGCCTCCTCGCGCGCGAGCCCGCCTCGGAGTGCCTCGACCACAAGCCGCTCCGCCACCGCTTGACGGAGCGACCGCCACCGCCAGCTGCCTCTGCTTTCGCCGCCGCTGCCCCGTTCCCGACCTTCATTTCTGCTCCTCCGCCTCGCGTAGCTCATCCGGATCATGGATGACCCCGCCCTTGACGACGCGATGGATCAAGAGAGTGTGCCGGATGTTTTCGAGCGGGTCGGCGTCGAGGATGAGAAAGTCGGCGAGCTTGCCTGGCTCGACGGTTCCGAGGTCTTTCTCGACGCCCATCATCCGCGCCGCATCGATCGTGGCCGCACGCAGCGCCTCCCGTGGAGTCAGGCCGGCCTCGACGTGCAGGATCAGCTCGGAATGGGAGGACAGGCCGAGGAGCACGCCCGGGATTCCGGTGTCCGTTCCCGTGACGACGGCAATACCCGATTCGAAGACTCTCTTCAGGTTCTCACGCGCGATCGGCAGCCGAGATTTGATGTAGGAGCCGTCGATCTCCGCGTTACTGGGACCGAACCGGATCGACTTCGAATCGATCAGCGAGTCGAACACTTCCGGATCGACGAGGCCCTGCTCGTCCCACTCGGACTGGCGGCGCGCAAACCCGGCGGGGTCGGCCGCAGCCTCGTACAACGCGAGCGTCGAGATGTACACGGCCTTGTTCTTCTTCATACGCTCGATGAACTCATCGTCGACGGGGTCGGAGATGATCCCATGCAGGAGCCCATCGGCGCCTGCGGCGAGCGCTTCTTTCGCGTAGTTGAGAAGCGGCGCGTGAAAATAGACCTTCAACCCTTGCTGGTGCGCTTCCTCGACCGCGGCGGCCATCGCCTCCTTTTTCAGGACCGGACTCGCGATCTTCAGCAGCCAGCTCATGTCGTCGTAGCCGACCTTGACGAGGTCGACCTTGCCGGCCTTGAGCGAGCGCACGGCCTCCCGCGCTTCGTCGCCCGTCTCCACACCCATGGTGCCACCGAACGCGCGTCTCTTCGCCATGATCGGCTGACCGACTCCAAAAAAATGGGGGTAGGGTGACTCCGGCTCGGCGCTCGCCGCTTTGAGCTCGGACATCGATCTCAGGTCAAGGTTGGGGTCGAGAGTCAGCGTGACGCCCCATCCCAGCAACTTGCGCAGGTTGTTCTTCAGCTCCGGCCTTTCGAACTCGACAGTGCCGGGAAAGAGATGATTGTGCATGTCCGCGAGGCCAGGGATCACGAAGCGGCCCGTGGCGTCGATGCACTGCGCATCCGGCGGCAGCGCGACGCTCGAACGCGGACCGACTTCGCGGATGCGGGCGCCGACGATGACGATCGCCGCGTCCTTGATCGGCGGCCGACCCGTTCCATCCATCACCGTCGCGCCGACGATACACTTGGTCTCCTCCGCCGCGGCGGCGGCGAACGATGAGGTGAACAGGAAGAGGGCGAGCACTTGCAGAGTTTTCTTCATCGTTCGTTCCTCGATCCTCGGGGTCACCCAGGTTCCCGGATCTGATGGTATCGACCGGCTGCGAGCGCGCGGTGGGAGATGATCATCCCTTTCGGCCAGTCGACGTCGACATCGACCTTATCGCGATGAGCACCGAGCCCGACGAGGACTCGCGGGTCGTGGAAGTTCGACCCACTTGGGCGCCCATGAGCTGCCTGAACTGATGCTCGAGATGGGGTCGGTGCTCCCCTCGGTGAACGGGACCGCGCGCGACACCCGACCGTAGGCGTTCCCCACTCCCGAACAAAATGTGTCCCACCGGGGATGCGATGGGGTTGCCGGCAGTGCCAGCACTGAGATTCCGGCGCGCCTGCTCATTGCACTCCTCGTTCATCCAGGACGATCGAGTCGACCTCCCGATTCACCGCGACCGCACGAGCTTGACCTCCTGCTCGACGGTTTCGCCACGGCGTGCGGTGATCTCGAACGGCGCGACGGGCTCGCAGCCGGGCAAGCTCGGAATCTTGACGACGTAGCGTCCCGGCGCCGGCACGTGGAAAACATAAGTGTCGTCACCGTGGCAGCTGGACGCCGAAACCTTGCAGGTGTCATCCTCGACAGATTGCAACGCGGTGTCCCACAAGCCATCACCGAACTTGTCCGGGTCAGTTCCCTCGAGCGTGAAGCGCAGAAGGACCGCATTCGCGCGGCGCACGCGCAGCGTGAACTCGTTGGTCCCGGGCTTGGCGTCGAACGTCTCCTCGGCATCGACGAACTGGTCCGCCACCGGATGCATGATCGACACCTCGATGTGCCCGGCCGGCGCGCGAAACATCCATCCACCTCTCGCTCCATCCCATTCGGCGGAATCCAGGGAACCCCCGGTGCTCTCCGGCGGTCTCTCGCAATTCCAGTGGAGTTGCACGGTCGGCGGAAGCGGCTGGCCGGAATCATCGTCGATCAGGTGGACCACGACTTCGGCAGGGTCGCCGATCGTGATCTCCGCGTGATCCGTTCCGTCGAGTCCGGTATCGACGACCTGCTGGAATTCGTACGCGTACGACACCACCAGCCAACGGCCCGGCAGGACCTCCCCCGCATTGAACCGGTAGAGACCCGGTTGGCCCGGAATCGGCTTCAGGTCGCTGAACTCGAGCTCGAACTCATCGACGCTGGATCCATCCGGCACTGCCGCGGGTTCGAATTTCAGGTCGAGGTGGGTCGATTCCCATTGCGGAGAGAAGTGCACGGTACCCGCCAAGCGCACCCGGCGTAGCGCAAGCAAGGGCTGCAGGGTCAGCGTCACGTGGGTCGTGCTACCGGCCACCACTTCCGCAGTGCTCTCGGCCAGCACCTGAGGCCGATCCCAATGATCGCCACGTTCGAGCGCGACCAGGACCTTGCCCTCGGGAAGGCCTGCTAGCTTGGTGGTTCCGGACCTGTCCGGTTCCAGTTCCGCGAACATCTGGCCTCGGAGGGCTGTGGAACCCACTGTCTTCTGAAAGGTCTCCAGCTCGGTGCGCAGCTCCTCCTCACTCGGAACCTGCCCGTCCGGGAAGGCTTCGCGCATTTCGTCCGCGCTGAGACCCGAGATACGAGTCATTGCCTCCGCGATCAGCGTGTCGGCGTCCGGAATCTCGACCATCGGGCTCGGCGTGCGCAGACGCAGCACGGCAGCACTATGGTCCGCATCGCGTCGACCAGCTCGGGGACTGGCGAGGGGAGCAGGATCTCCGACGATCTCGACGACCAGCTCGCCGCCGCGCACGAGCTCGATCGTCACGTCGGCGCCGGTGCGGAAGTCCACCTGGATCGAATTCCAGGCGTGATCCGGAGCGCTCACGCAGAGTTTCTGCTCCCAACGCACGAACGAACTGCGGGAACGTACCTCAAGCTCGATCGGCGAAATAGCATCTCCGGCGAGGACGTCCTCGGGCTGGTAGCTGCCGGGGTGGATATTGTCATCGGTTCTCCAGCCATCGGTGGCGACCGCAATCACGCCGGACAACTCGGCTCGTGAGTCGGCGTCGATCACGTGCAGCCGGACCGGTCGGGACCAATGCGCGCGGACGACGATCGGGGCGCGGTCTGCGACGGACCAACGTTTCACTTCGCACCAGGCAACCCGGCCATCGAGCACTATGTCGTCGATTCCCAGCACATGGTCCTCCGGACAGCGCAGATTGAATCGACCGTCGACGACAGGGATGTTCCCTCGGCCGGACCCAGAACTGCCGTGCCAGAACGTTGGTTCGAACGATCCGTGCGCGGAAGCATGCTCGACGCCGTTCGCGTCGACGACCACCACTCGACCTTCCACGGCGATTCCATCGGCGTGCGGACTAGGGTCCGCCCGATCCGGAGATGCGGCGGACGGGGGTTCTGGATCGGCCCGTTCCGGAGCGGCCTGGACCATTCTTCGGGGCGAGAGGGAATTCACTGGTTCTGGAGTAGGAACAACAGGCGCCTCGGCGACCGCTGACGCGAGTGCGTCCGACCGAGCAGTGGCAGCGTCGACCTCGCTCGACGCCTCGTCCGACTGTAAGACGAGAAGGCCGACCATACCCAGGACCAGGACGACCAGAATCAGGAGCCACGCGATCTTTCGCATGAGATCCTCCCTTCCTGCTGCCGTGCGGCGAGCGGGCCTCGCATCCGTCTTCGTTCGAAGCTTCGCTGACGCTTCCGTGTCTCAGAATTCGGGTTGCCGAGCAACGAGAACGACGCTGCGCCGGAAGCACTCCTTGGACGAACGTGGATACACCAAGTCGAACTTTGTTTGCATGCGGATCTTAAAGAACGGATCTTCTCGGATGAACAGCCCGCCGATCAGGCGCTGGTGAACACCGAGGATGGATCCGCGTCTGTTGGCCCCAGCCATGTCCTTCGAGCGAGGGTGCTTCACCGTCATGGCAGCTCGCGCTTCAATTGGATTTGCTGACCATCCTCCTGAACGTCAAACGTCTCCTCGTGTTGAGTCAGAAGATCATGTGACCAACGGATAGTGTAAGCGCCTGGATTGGGGAGAGCGACCAGCCAAGTCTGCTGGTCGTCGGACCATTCCTGCGAGAGCTGGAACTCGAAGTCTCCATCGTGCGGCCACAGTCCGCACATCAAGGGCCCCGAGATTCCGGTGGGTCGGAGCAGGGACACGCGCAGCGGAGGCGACAAAGTAAGTTGCAGAAGCTCGTCGCCGTGGGCGAACTGCTTCCACAACGAGGAGGCGTCATCGGCCATTACACTTACCGTTCCGCCGGTCTCCAGGATCCGAAGTTTGAACCTGCCGTTGGCTGAAGTGAGTGCGCGATCGATCTCCGCCCAAGAACCTTGAAGATTCACGGCCAGTTCCGGCATCGAGACAACGACTGTCGCGCCCTTGACGAGTGAACCGGACTCATCCACCACGGTGCCGCTCACCTCCAGCAGAGTGCTGAGGATCAGCATTTCCTCTCTCGAAGGAAGCACGCCGGATCCCAGCCACAGAAGCCCTGCGCCTTGCTTGGCTCGAACGAACAGACCCAAGACGCCGCGCTCCGATGCCGGCAAGTCGACGGAATACGCTCCATCATTGGATTGGCTGGTGAAGGAGCTGCGCGGCCAGGCCTTGGACCGATCCATCAAGCGTTCGATCCAGATCAGCTCCACTTTGGTTACTGGATTCGAGCGAGCATCCAACACCCGCAGAAGCAATGCGTTGCGCGTGTCGACCTCCACATCGTGGTGCGTTCCCGCGTCTGCTTGAAAGTCCTTCCTCACATAGCGGCCAATGGCAGCATGAGTCACGACGAGCTCGCCGGACAGCCCTTCGTCGCCGCAGGAGAGCGCCGCATGACCGCCTCCCGAGGTGCTGACCTCCTGTCCGGAGAGAGACACCAAAGCATCGTTCATTGGGAAACCTTGGCGAGTGAGAACGCGGAAGTGGATGAGCGTTCCCATCTGCGCGAAGAAGTTTGCGTGTTGACCCCGGTGGACGCGCACGCGCACAGAATCGCCGGGCGCCAGATCGATCTCTTCCGGCTCGATCGCAGTCCAGGGCTCAGCGATTCGGAGACGATGATGTCCCGGTGGGAACTCCAATGTGGTCGTCCCAGAGCCGTCCATCGGATCCGACAAAAGCAAACCGCGAGTGACGGGACACGTGATCTGGACGCGTTCGCCTGCGACCGGTAGTCCGTCGTGCCACGGATCATCCGCTACGATCACCAGCGTTCCCAGAGCGCCAACGAATACTCGGCCCAAATCGATCGAGCCACCCTCCGTGAGCTCGATGGGATACTCCGACTGCAACGGCCAGCGTTCGCCGCTCGCATCGCGAGGGCGCGGACGAAACAGAATCGAATTGTGGCGCGCAAGTTTCTCCGGAACGCCGTCTCTGGTACGGGTTGCTCGACGCAGCGTTTCCATGGGTGCGCGCTCCGTATCCAGACGTTCCTCGAGCACTGGCCAAACTTCAAGCAGTCCCGGTCCGGTGGCGCTCAATTGCAAGGAGAACGAACCGTCTCGTTGAGAAAGAACCAGGGAGGACGTGGGGCCGGGTCCTTGGTTGTCGGGCGGGCTTTGTCTCAGCTTGAGCGGGACGCCCGCGATGGGCGTTCCACTCGGTGCCTCCAGCACCACGCCGTGCACTTCGCAGGGAGCATCCAACTCCACGTCGAAGCGAACGCGGCGATCGATGGACCCGGCATCCGGCGGAACGGGAAGCTCCTGAGGTTCACGCAGAGGTATCTGGAACAACGAGAGTTGGACGTCGATGGCGAGTACTGGCTGAGGCGCCAGATCGATGGAATAGCAGCCGTCTGTGCCCAAGGTCGTCACACTGGCTTCGGCAGCATCCAGAGACTGCCAAACCTTGAAGGTGCCCGCTTGTGGAGGCCCATTGCGCGGGCGTACTTGACCGAAAAGGGTCCAGAAGTCTTGCGGGGATTCAGCGAGCTCCCGGAGTGGCAAGAGCTCTGCGATCGGACCTTGTTCGGTGAGTACGCCTTCGACCGGTGACGTCGTTGCCGGCTCGAGCTCAGGTTTGGTGAGGACTGGAGTGGCCGCTGTTTCGTCAGGGACAGTCGCGGGCAGGCTGGGCTGAGCAGAGCGTGAGCCGGCAAGATAGGCGGCCAATCCGAAGGCGGCCATCACTGCGATCCAAAGCACGATCGGCGGGAGTTTGGCATGCATTGCGGCAACCTTGCGATCCGAGCAGGATAGCTCCCAACTGCACACGCCACGACGGCGAGCATGGGGAAACCGGGTGCGGTCGGATTCGCCCGGGCTCCCGCCCGGCCTCGACTGAAGCGGTCGGAGCATGCGGGCGCGTGCTTGACGTCGCCGCGAATGTCAGCGCTCCTGCGCTCGGCTGGTGCCTCGCAAGTCTTCCTTCACTTCAGCAGGCGGACTCGTTCACGCGCAACCGCTGACCTCCGGTGACGTCCCGCGGACGGCCTTAGGATCAGCTTGGCCACCACCGACGCGACGTCGTCCTCGAATCCTCCGTCCGCCGCAGTCTTGAGCGCGTCAACGAGCCATCGCCGGTCGAGCAGGATCCAGCCGTTGCGGTCGAAGTGTTGGGACAGCTGTTCGCGGTCGGTCTCGGTCGCGATGGTCCCGGCAGCGAGGCAAAGCCGAACGGTCGGATCGGGCTTGCAGCTACCCGACTCCACTAGTTGCGATCGCAGACGGTTGAACACCACCGCACGGAGATCGTCGTCGTTGAACAGCTTGAAGCGGTTGGACCGCTCCGGGTCCGGGGATGTGAGATTGCGGTAGGTGACCCCTCGGGAGTCGAGGTACGACTTGCATTCGACCACGCGCACTTCGTTGGTATCGCCCTTGTAGGCAACGATGTCCAGCTCCCAGCGCGGGCTGGAGCTGAGTCCGATCTTGCGCTTCTCCTCGCGCGTCAGGTTGACCTTGAAGCGTGCGCGGACCCAATAGCCCTCCCGCTCAAGGAGAGACGCGACGAGATCCTCGAATGCATCCATGGCTGCTCCAAGGCGATCGCGGCACCGGCTACGCGCGGAGCCGAAACAACGACCGAAGCTCGCTGCGAAGAACACGCAGGTCGGCGCAGATCGGACAGGCCCTGGCGTACCGCTTCTTCGCGGCCTTCACGACGTTGTCGCGCGGCTGCCAGAGATGGATCTCGAGACACTCCGCCTTGGGCAGGTCGCGCTTCCGCGTGATCGCGCGAACCTTGAGCTTCGTTGCCTCGCGGAGGTAGGCGCTCTTCCGGTACGCTCTGAGCCGCCTCCACGACTTTTCCTTGCCGACGTACAGGCACTTCCGGCGCCGCCAGAACGAGTACAAGATCGGCCCGCGGAGGTGCTTTTGCGCCCACTCGACGATCCGTCGAAAGCGATCGGTCAGGCCCCGGCCCCCGATGCGCCGCTGACGGGTTCCCCTCGTGATCCGACGAAGCTCGCCACGCGCCCTGGTCCGTCGGAAGAACTCCTCAGCGACCGACTGGACCCGCTTCAGCCCGCGATCGCGGTGCCGCTTCGAGTGCACCTTCCTCGCCCCTGGCCGTCGATGCAGCAGGTAGCGCAGGTCGGCGGTGCGCCGGTGCCAGAGGGCGTCGAGCTGGCGTTCGAAGTCCTTCACGAGTCCCACGACCTGGGTCTCCTGGGCTCCAAGATGCCGACCGAGCATCAGCGCGGTTCCGTAGGCAACGTGGCCGGCATGGAGAAGCAATGACACGTTGATCGGTCCGTATTGGCCAGCGAGTTGAGCATCCCTGGGAATTACGAGGGTGCCGCGGTTTCTAGGCGAGGCAGCGCAAAGTTCCGAGGAAATCCCACCGGTAGTATGGAGTGGCGTTGCCAGACCAGGAGTCGCGATGGCTGACTTCAACTGCCCAGCGTGCGGCCAAGCGTCCGCGGCGCCGTTTCGGACCGCGTGTTTTTGCGGCTTCAATCTTGACCATCTGGACCCCAACACTGCGAAGGGCCTCTCGCCCTTTCAGTCGGAGAAGTGGTCGAAGCACTCATGTGGGAGGCAGTCACCGTGCAGGGGACTTCGATATCTGAGCTTGGACTTGGGCGTGCACTCGCGAACCGGCCTTCCGCAGTCGTGGCGGCGGTTTTCGGAGTTGTGCTGCTGACAGCGCATGCGGGCGCGCAGGAAACTACGCGGGTGAGTGTGGACTCCGCGGGGATAGAGGGAAACGCAAAAAGCATGGAGCCTAGGATCTCGTGGAACGGCCAGTTCGTGGCGTTCTTTAGTTTTTCTAGAGACCTGGTGCCGGGAGACACCAACGCATACGTGGACATGTTCGTGCATGACCGCCAGAACCGTACCACCACTCGGGTGAGCGTCGACTCGTCCGGGGCGCAAGCGAACCATCATTCCATGGAGGGAGGAGCCATCTCCGGGGACGGCCGCTTCGTGGCGTTCGGAAGTCTCGCCAGCAACCTGGTGCCGGCCGACATCAATGCAAGCGAGGACGTGTTCGTGCATGACCGCCAGACGGGAACGACCTCCCCTCCGTGCCAACGAGTCTGAGACAGTCTTCCCCTTCAGGATTAACGTAGAGGGCGAAGGATGAGACTCAGCGATGGAAGACAACAAGAACGGTGTGGGAGCTCCCGCCGAGGGGGCCCCGGAGCG
>Ga0247727_10014973_pt1 | contig 12802 bp, 16 predicted proteins | sample WisWelCaveWW1625_FD_202498 | JGI IMG/M metagenome (GOLD analysis project Ga0247727, IMG submission 202498) | Biofilm microbial communities from Wishing Well Cave, Virginia, United States - WW16-25 | ecosystem: Environmental > Aquatic > Deep subsurface > Groundwater > Cave microbial mat | place...
TGGGCGCGCTCTTCACCGCTCGCGATTTTGGTGGCTCCGTGAATCTGTACACCCCGGACGGAGCCCTCAAGGCCAGTCTTCCGTGAGCCGCCGGCTGCTCGTCCTCACAAGGCCGACCCCGACCTCAACCGCCTGAAGAACCGCGACCTGCCGCCACCGTCCCACTTGCCGGTGCCGCTCAAGTACTTCCTAAAACTCAAGCCGAAGAACATGGTGGAGATGCACGACAAACCGCGCGCCGAGTGGACCCAGGCCGCCCGCACCGAAGCCGCGCAGTGGGAGCAGCGCGGCGTGACCATCGAAGGCTACCTGCTCAACTTCAAGCAGAAACAGCAAGCGCCCGAATCATGTAACTGCTACAGCAAAACCGACCGCGACATTCACCTCAACCTCGTCGCTGACCTCGGCAGCGGCATGTCGAAGGCGAAATCAATGGTGATGGAAATCAGCCCCCGCGTCACGCGTACGAAATGGAACCTCGCCACGCTGCAACAGTTAGCCAACGCCGGCACGCGCCTGCGCCTCAGCGGTTGGCTGATGTGGGATCAGGAGCACGTGTCGTCAGTCGGCAAAACGCGCGGCACGGTGTGGGAAATTCATCCGATACACGAGATCGAGTTTCGAGACGCGGCGGGGAAGTGGAAGTCACTCGACGAATGGTAACCGACCAAACCTGATGGGTGGCACATGAAACGTCCCAAGCGCCTGGACCCGAGATACATCAATCGCAATGTTGTCCTTCCATACAAATTGACCGTTGATGAAGTCGAACAAGCAGTAGCCGAAACGTATCGTCTTTTCCACGGGATTAACGACTTCCTCGCTGGTGCGGGCTTCCGTCCGCTTGAAGAACTCATCCTCGGCAACTCCTTCTCCGGCATTCTCTCCGAGTTTCTTGTAAAGAACATCGCACGCGCCTCCGCGACATTGGAAGCTAACCTGAAAGTCGGCGGCCATCCCGACTTGCTGCCGAAGGGACATTACTCGTCGAATCTTGTGCTCAAAGGCGACGAGGGAATCGAAGTGAAGTCGTCAATCCAGAGGGGCGGCTGGCAGGGACACAACCCAGAAGACTGTTGGCTCATGATCTTCCGTTACGCCGTGGGCGAGCAGGACAACGGCGAGATCGTGCCGCTGACGTTTCTGGAGATTCTATGCGCGAAGCTCACCAAATCGGAGTGGTCATTCTCCGGCCGCAAAGGAGCTTCGCGTCGAACACCGACGGCATCCATCACAACGAGTGGCGTCGAAAAGCTGCGCAGCAACTTCCTCTACCGGTTGCCTGGAATCGGTGTTGGAAGACATCGCTCCGTGACCGCAGAGGACTCGGACGCACAGCGTCCGCGATTCCGAGGCGAGTAACCGACCGCGCGTAATCAATCGCCGAACAGCGACCTTTGGGCATCTTGCGAAACTAGCGCGTCCGACCCAGGCGGGCCCGTTCCGGGCGGATCCGTAGGAGCAATGTCGCCGTTCCCATTGACCGGCAGCGCTGCAAGTTTGGGAATCGCCGCCACCGCCAATTGGTAGAACTGCGGATCGGACTCGATGCCGATGCTGCGATATCCCACTGCGCATGCAGCTGCGATGGTGGAACCGCCGCCCATGAAGGGGTCAAGCACGATACCCACACCCAACGGAAGCGCGGCCCGCACGACCTCGCGCATAAAGGCCTGCGGTTTGAGCGACGGGTGAGGCGCGATGTCTCGTTCCACTCCGCGCGTGGGACTGCTCTTGATTACGTCGCCGAATGGATGCTCTTCCGCGACGCGACGCAAGCCGCCGGTCTTCCATTTGCGGAGGTTATCCTGCACGCGATTCTCGCAGGGCTTGCGAAATAGCCCCCACGGTTCCCAGCATGAGCGCGGCATGACCGTCACGTCATCGAACTCTTCATGCGCGTTCTTGGGTCGGTCTCCGCCGCGCAAGGTCTGAACGAGACGTATTATCTCACCGCGTTTCTCAAGGCCGGCCTGCTCCATCGCGACATACACAATGTGCGAAAGCAAGGGATTCGTCGCAATGAATACGTGACCGCCGGGTACCAGAATGGGAATTGCCCGACGCGCCCATTCTGCAAAGAACTCGCTCAGGCTCGTCTTGTCCTCATGCGTGAGCACCGTGAATCGGGGCACCGGGATTCGCTTGCATCCATCGAACGATGGCGGTATACGCCACACGCCCCCGCGTCCGTTACGCAGCTTCGTCTTCTCCGCCGTCGTGTACTCACGCAGGCCGTATGGCGGATCGGTGACGATAGCGTGAATGCTGTTCGGCGCTCGCTGCTCCATCCATTCGAAGCAGTCGGCCAGGACCGTTTCGTAAAGGGCGTCGGCCGGCATGGGGTACGGGATGGTGGGCGAATTTGCCGCCGCTCGCTTCGAGCGGACTCCGTCTCGATTGACGACGTATTCAGCGAACGTTTCTCGCAGCACTGCTGGCGCAGATACCGGCTGCTGATACAGAATGGTCTTGAGGTCGTTCGGCAAACGACCGGCAAGGATATGCAGCGGCCCGGCATCCGTCCGCAGCGCACGTGCCATGCGGTCGATCATCTTCTGTGAGGGCACGGCTTTCCCGCTCTCCACGCGAGAAAGGTAGCCTTTCGTGACCTTCAGCTTGGTGGCCAGTGCCGAAAGCGTGAGGCCGAGCGCAACACGCGCGGAACGCAGCCGGGCTCCAACTTCAACGTTCTGAGCCTCTACACTCTGCCGCCGCTTGCTGCGCGTCTTGTACATGCCGCAACAGGATAACAGAGTTTACTGATTTAGTCAACTCGAATCCGGGTTTTATTCAACGCGGACGTACGGGAAGCCGGCTTCCTTGACGTGCCGGTTGAAATAGCCGCCGGCGGAATCGGCTGTGAGAATCCCACGGTACACGTCTTCGGGGACATCGGAGTAGTGGTATTCGGAACCATCGCAGAATCGCACAGCCAGCGTTCTCGCTACACGGTCATAGCCGACGGCATCGACACTGGTTGACGCGACTTCAACGTACTCGAACATCGCACCACACCCGGGTCACGCCTTGCGTTCGACACCAAATGGAGCTTATCGCGAGTCTCGGTCGCTCGTAAGATGAAAGACCGCAAATCGCACTTGATTCTTCAACGCCACACGGCGACGTAGGGCGCACGCCCCTTATCAACCGTTCGAGCGACTCCCCATCATCTTCGCCACGGCCTCGCGCAGCGCATTCATCGACACGGGTTTGCCGAGAATGAGGTCGACGTCGGGGTTGGCCTCGGGTGAGCCGAACATGCCGCCTCCAGCCAGGCCGGTCACCATGATGATAGGCTGCAGCGGATTGCGTTGACGAATGGCGGCGGCCATGGCGCGGCCATCCAGCTCCGGCATGGCGAGGGCGGTCATCACCAGGTCGAACGCGCCCTGCTCGTAACGCGCCAACCCCATAGCTCCATTGGCGGCCGGCTCGACGGTGTGCCCGTCGATCGACAGGAACTCGGCCAGCGTCTGATGCGCCAGCGGCTCGTCGTCGACGACGAGAATGCGTAACGGAGACGAAGGGGTTTGCATCAGCCAATCACCGCCCTGCATGATAGCACATTACGGTGCGGGAGAGGAGGGACTGTGCGCGCGACATGGAACCCGATGCTGACGTTCCCCTTCGAGGTGTTGCATGCTCATCGGCTACGTCAGCGACGAACGCTTCGTCGCGCTCGCAGATGTTCTTGTCGAATTCGAACGCGACGGCCAGTCCGTCGCCGTCGTCCGCTCCACGCCGCGTGGTCGCGTCATCGCCGACCTCGAGCCCGGACGCTACCGCGTCACGCTCGTCAAGGATGGCTACGGGCCGAAGAGTGTCAAGGTCGATCTTCCGACGAAAGAGCACTACCAGTTTCGTCTGCTGAGCGACCGGCTCCTCGGTTACGTGTGGCCGAAGTGGTGCAAGGCGGGCGAGCTTGCCGAGTTTCGCGTGCACTCGGCGGAGCCGTATCGACTGAGCTTGTGGCGCTACGGGTGGAAGCGCGAGTTCGTCTCGCTGCTTGGCTGGTTCGACGAGCACGGTCCGCGCGCAACGATGCAAATCACGCCCGACGACGACTACACGCAGACGGGCGTGCGCTGGAACGAAATCGGCTACCACAGCAAGCAGCACACGCAGTTCGTCACCGCGCCCGAGCGCGCTTCGCCATTCCGGGCACGACGAATCGAATCGACTGAAAGCGACTGCGTAGCAAATGGACGATTTCTTCGACAATCTCGGCGGAGCCACCAGGGGTGTGCAACAGCACCTCGATGGCGTCTTTCTCCTTGGGGACTCCAGCGATGAGTTCTCTGAACGCATTCTTATCCCATTGCCCGATGGACAGTTCCTGCGGCGGAACATCGCCCGCCTTCTCGAGGGCGGAGCAGTAGGCGAGCAAAGGCCGGCCGGTGACGCTCTGAATCAGCCGGATGAAGATCATGGCGCTGTCGCTGTAACTGCTGAGGCGTTGATTTCGATGTGATCAGTTGCTGAAAGAGTCCCATGGACCTCGACCTCAGTACTGTCCCTCGTGACGTACGTCGGCATCTGGTGCGGCGTGTTGAGTATGTAGAGGCTGCGTTCGTATTCGGCTTGAGTTAGCTCGAACAGTCTGAGGGCTTCGGCAATCTCGGGATGGCTCTCGATGTAATCGCGAATGTCCCTCGATGTTTCGATCATCGTTCCTCCTTCTGTCATTGGCTGAAGTGTACCATCGAGCCCGGCCTTCGTCAATTGTGTCTTGCGGGAATGGGTTTGCAATGGAGCGCTGTTAGGTTAAGCTGATACACGCACAGCACCCCCCGCCGCTCTCATCGCCGCAACGTTCGCAGGCCGAATAAACTCAGGAGGTCATTCCCATGCCACGCGAAGATGTGATGGAAGCGATCGAGACCGGCGATCTGATTGTGAAGGTGGACGATGAGCGGGTGGCGGGTGATCCCTTCAAGTTGGATGCGCCCAAGCGCGCGGCGGTGGAGGTGCGGCTGCCCAAGCTGAAGGCGGAGCAGAAGGAAGCGATGCTGGCCGAAGGCGGCGAGGCCGGCGCGCAGACGCGGCTACGCAACGGGCTGGACCGGCTGGGTGAGCTGCTGCGGCAAGTAGTCCGCTTCTACTTGGGGTTGACCGAATTCCAGATCACCAGCGACGTGCGGCTGGAAATCCTGACCAACCTGGGATTCCCCGGCGAAGTCATCGGCGTGTTCGATGACGCTCGCACGCGCACCGTCGCGCAGCAGGCGATTGATGTGAACCCGACCATCACCAACCCTGCCCACCAAATCCCGGCCGGGCTGTTGACGGCCATCACCACGGAGTTGGCAATTGTCAACGCCAACCTGGCCCCCGCCACCGGCACGGCGCAGGTGGCGCATGGTGAGCTGGAAGCGGCGCTCGGCGAATGGGAGCTGGCGGAGTCGCGCGTGCGCTACTCCTATTGCGGAGCCAGCGACGAGCTCGACCGCACGCAGCAACTGGCCCGCATCAACAAGCAGCCGCGCCGCGAAGCCGGCGAAGTTCCACAATTGCCCGGCGCGCCCGGGCTCGCCAGCTTCGACGCCGCCACCCTGACGCTCTCGGTCGCGGCGCTGCCCGAACACGCCAACACCCTGCGCGCGTTCCGCCAGCCGGCCGGCGGCGAGGCGCAATGGGCGGGCTCGTCGCCCACCACCACGGTCTCCGTAGTGGACCGGCTGGGGCCGCTGACGCCGGGCGTCAGCTACCAGTTGTGGGTGGTCGGGCACAACGGCGACGGCAACGGGCCGGCGAGCAACCACGTGAGTCATACGGCGTAGGGCGCGAAGGATAAGCAACCAACTTCCATGATCATGGTCGTCAACCGCATCGCCGTCGCGGAAGGCTTCGGCGAGCAGTTCGAAGCGCGGTTTCGCAACCGCGCGCAGCTCGTCGACAAGAGGCCCGGGTTCGTCCGCTGGGAATTGCAACGCCCGATCAAGGGCGACACCTACAACGTCGTGACCTACTGGGAGTCGGTGCAGGACTTCGAGGCCTGGACCAGCAGCCCGGAGTTTCAGCAGGGGCACACGCATCGCACCGGCGACGCGCCGCCGAAGGAGATGTTTCGCGGCAAGTCGGTGCTGGAGATTCACGAAGTGGTGAGGGAGGCGGCGAAGGAGGCGTGAGAACGAATCGGGGCTGCTAGGCGGCGTCTTCGGCGACGAAGCCCACGACTTCGCGCGTGTGCGCCATGTCCCATCGCATGGCTTCATTATTCGACATGCCGTTGATAATGGCGAACCGCGTGGTGAGTTGGGCTTCGAGGCAGCAGTCCATCAGCCGGCAGAAGTCGCGATTGGAGAGCCACATGCGGGCGAACCAGTCGTCGCGGCCAGCCGGAAGGTCCGCCGCGCGGTTGTCCCCGGCCCGCACCCAGCCGATGCGTACCGCGATGACCGTAATACCGTGGAACTCGGAATAGCACTTGCCGAGCCGCTCGCCGAACAGCTTGGCGGCGCCGTAGGCGACGCTGTTGCGTGGTTCGCCCTCGGTGGTGTAATGCGCGCCCGGCAGCGGCGGCAGGTCGGTGGTGAGCCAGCGCGGTGCCGGGAGAGCTTGGTAGCCCCCCATGACGTGATTCGAGCTGGCATAGATGAGCCGCTGAACTCCCGCGCGGGCGGCGGCCTCGAACACATTGATCAGCGCGTCGAGATTCGGGCCGACCAGGGCTTCCCACGCTTGATGCGCGGTCGGATCGGCGGCCAGGTGGATGACAGCGTCAACGTCGGCAAACTCTTCAAACCAGCGTTCATCCCAGCAACTGAGATCGGCTTGCTCGATTTGCGGGTCACCGTGAGCATTGCGATCCAGTAACCGTAGTTCGTGGCGCCCCTCCAGGTGACGCCGCAGCTTGCCGCCCAGGTTGCCCGCCGCGCCGGTGAGCAGGACTTTCAAGCGCCTCCGCCTCCCACATTTCTGCGCAACCGGTTGCGCGCGGCGATGGCTTCCTTCTCCCGATCCGTGGCCGTGGACTGGCGGGTGGATTTGGCCTCGTGGGCTTCCGCCGCTTGCGCGTTCCGCCACGCGGCAGCGCAGGCCTCGCAGTAGTGCTTGCTGCCAATGAACACCACACACTTCGTGCACAGAGGCTTGTTGCAAAGCTGGCAGTTGGTCACCGACCTTACGCTGTCATGCAGCCAGCAGGGCGGCTTCGCGACGGTAGCGCGCCGTTCTTCGCTGACAAGTGTGCCAGTGAACACCGCCTGGTCCGGCGCATGGCCGGAACAGTAAATGCGTCCGGTGGCTTCATCGAGGCGCCCGCACTCCTGACACAGACCGGTTTCGCAGACCTGGCAATGCGCCACTCCGGGCCGGCTCGGATGCTCGAAGCACCGGTACACCTCGAGACGGCGATCCACCTCGCGGCGCTTTTCGTCGTCCGAAAGCGTCGCGTACGCGGCATTGATGGCTTCCATCTTGTCGGTCGCCAGTTCGCGTTCTTGCGGTGGACGGGTGTCGGGATGCCACTCGCGGACAAGTTGCCGGTAGGCTTTTTTGAGGTCCTCGGCGGAGGCAGTAAACTCGACTCCGAGAACTTCGTACGCGTTGGTCATGGCTGCTCCTTCAACCGTTCCATGGCCCGTTGCTTGAGCGGCGATTCTCCGGGCACCAGCGCCAGAGGTTCGTAGAGTTTCCGGGCTTCCGCGCGCTTGCCCCTCTCCCAGGCGGCCTCGGCTTGGGCGGTAACTTGCGTCGAACTGTGCACCCAATCGAAAGTCTGCGCTGTCATCCGGGCCAATTCGACTTCCGCTTTGTTCAGCAGAGTACCGGTCGTTCCCGAGGCCAGCAAGTTCGTCGTGTCTTGCCGGTGCTGCAGGCCGAGGCCATGCCCGATTTCATGCGCCGTGACCCGGGGCAGCGGCTCATCGATGCCGCCGGCAACGGGACGCAAGCGTGCGGTGGCCTGCACAAAAATCGAGGCGCGATCCATGTAAACCCCGTTCACTGAGAAACGGTGAATGTAATAGACATGAAACAGCGGCGCCTGCCGGGTCGCGGGCGGTCGCAGTCGACGGTAGGTCGCCAACGGAGTTTCCAGGGTCAACGATTTGGCCAACTCGAAGTCGTCCACCTCCTCTTCAACGATGGATTCGAGTACCAACTGAATGCCGGCCTGCTGCCAGATTTGGCGCGCGCGGAAGAAAATGCGCTCAACCTCGGCTGCGGACAGCTTGCAGTCGGCTTGCACTGCTCCGGGCGCCCGAAGCAGATGGATCCGCACCGGCACCAACAAGTGCTGGTCGAACGGAAAGGTCGGCAGGGGTTCTTCGGCGTTGACGAGGCTGCCAAGCAGCACCGCGATCAATAGAGTCCGCACACTGAACATGGTCGAGATTATGCCCGCCGTCGCGCCGACGTAACTCCGCACCAAGCAAGGCAGCGCGATTCCTGAGCGATCCGAGTGACAGACTGCGCCTGTGCGCGCTCCGAATCCGTGGTCCCAAATTGTCCAACTTGTCGCGCTCAAGCTGCGGCTAACGTATCGATTGTACCTGCGCAGTCCGCTGGCGTTGTTCGGGCTGCTGATGTCGATCGGCTTCATGACCTTCGCTTCCTTCGGCGCGCTCTTCTTCTGTCTGTTGCTCTTCGAGGTGCTGCGTGAGCCGCAGCGCACAGAACTGCTGTACCTGTTGTTGGCCGCGCTTTATCTCGTTTGGGTGACGGCGCCGTTGTTCGGAGTGAGCCTGAATGAGGGCTACGACCTCAGCAAGCTCTTCGTTTTTCCGATACCGTACTCGCGCGTCTTCCTCGGCAGCGTGTTGGGGAATCTGCTTGATCCGCCGGTGGTGATGTTGGCGCCGGCGCTCACGGCGGCCGTAGTGGGCTTTGGCCACACGCCGCTTCAAATGATGGCCATCGCCCTGCTGCTCGCCCTGTTCGTCGTCCACACCGTAAGCCTGAGCCAGTTGTTGCAATTGGTCATGTGGGGTTTTCTTCGCTCGCGCCGCGTGCGCGATCTCGTGCTGGTAATTGGCCCCGTCATTACGATGCTGCTGTACTTTGGGCAGGTGATGCTCTTCCGACGGAGTTGGGCGAAGATCGGCTGGCTGGCCATGCTGTGGGAGGCACAACCCTCGAAGGTGCTACAGTTCTTTCCCTGCGGAATGGTGGCGACTGGAATCCAGGCAGCGAGCGACGGTCGGTGGCCGGGGGTTTTGCTCCAGGCCTCCCTCCTCGCCACTTTGTGCGCTGCCACGATAGCTGGCGCGGCCTGGCTGGTGCGGCAGTTGCACGCCGGCGAGTCGGAAATGGGACGATTGTTCGCCTGGAATTGGCATTGGCCGGCGTTCCGGCGCGACCCACGACGCGGAAGGCGGCGGCGGTCCTGGCTCCACCCCGTGGTGCGGGCGATGGCGCTCAAGGAGTTGCGCTACCTGGTCCGCGATCCTCATTGGAAAGCATATTTGATTCGATCGTTGGCGCCGACCGTGCTGTATCCGTTCTTCATGATCGCAGCGGCGCCGCGGGGATTGCGCGCGAATGTCGCCGAGACGTTGGACGTGACCTTCTTCACCGTTCCGACTGGCGCATTGCTGTTCTCGACGCTCATCCTGAATGCCAATGTCTTCGCGATTGATCGCACCGGCCTCTACTTGCTGTTCCAGTTTTCATGTCCGCGCCGATTGCTCCTGCTGGGAAAGAATCTCGCCACCGCCAGTATCACCGGCGGAGTGCTCGTGTTGCTCTTGCTGCTGGTTGCGGCCACGACGCGGCGCGGCGATCTCCTGGTGGTGTCGCTGGTCGGCGCCAGCAGTCTCATGCTGCTCTTCCTGGGCGCGGGCAACCTGCTGTCGATCTTCTTCCCGCACCGGCTTCCCAACAAGAACGAACCGCCGATGCAAACCTCCGCCGGGCGCGGTTGCTTGATGATGCTCGTCAATGCCCTCGCCTACGTGCTGGTCTTGACAGTTGCCACGCCCCCGCTCCTCGCCCTCGCCTTGCCGTACACTTTCGGCGCTTGGGGCGTTTACTGGGTCGCACTGCCGGCGGTGGTCATCTATTGCGTCGGCCTTTATGGCTTGACCGTTTGGTTTGCTGGTGGCTGGTTGCAACGGCGCGAGATCGAGCTGTTACAGGCCATTCGGGGCGATTGAAATGCGCCGGCAACCGAGCGCCGGCGGGTGACCCGAACGATAGGCATTATTCTTGCGAGACGGACACCCATGCTCGAAATCATCCACGCCCATACTCCTGAGTGCCTCGGTGTCGTCGCGGAGTTGATCGATGAATACGCCGCGTCGCTTGACTTCGACTTGTGCTTCCAGGACTATGAGAAGGAGTTGCACGAACTGCCCGGTGCCTACGCACCGCCGTCGGGGCGACTGTTGCTGGCGCGATTCGATGCGCGCGTCGCGGGCTGCGTGGCCTTGCATGCGCTGGACGAACGCACCTGCGAGATGAAGCGGCTTTACGCGCGGCCGGAGTTTCGCGGGCGTGGGGTCGGACGGGCGCTGGTGATCGCGCTCCTCGACGAGGCGCGCGCGATCGGCTATGAAGTCATGCGGCTCGACACGGTTGCACCAAAAATGCGCGAGGCGGTCAAGCTGTATGAGTCGCTCGGGTTCTACCAGATTCCGCCGTACCGTCCCAACCCCATCGACGGCGCGAAATACATGGAGATAAAGTTGTGACCACGGTCGTTGTTCGCTGGAGACTTGAAGCTCGTCGGGCGTGACGAGCGCGGCGCCGTGCGTGCGGTGGAACTCGCCGGGCCTCCGTTCTACGTCGCGTCGCTCTTCTTGCCGCAACTCAATTCCACTGCAGAACCTCCGCCTCCGCTGATCGTTGCATTTCTTCAGGCGGCCATGCAAGCAAAGGTCCCATGAGCAAACCCATTATCGCAATAGTCGGTCGCCCGAACGTCGGTAAGTCTGCTTTGTTCAACCGGCTCGCCAAGCAACGCCTGGCGGTGGTGGAGGACTTTGCCGGCGTTACCCGCGACCGTCTTTACGTCGACACGGATTTCGACGGGCGGACAGTCTCACTGGTTGATACCGGCGGCTTCGACCCGACGGAAAAGGAAGGCCTGATGCCGAGCGTGGTGGCCCAGGCCCGCTTCGCCATTTCCGAGGCCGAGGTCATCGTCTTTGTCCTGGATGCCCGGCATGAATTGACGGCGCTCGACTTCGCCGTCGCCGAGGAACTGCGCAAAACGCGCAAACCCATCATCGTTGCGGTAAACAAGGCCGATAATGCGCGCCAGCTCAACTCGTTCGATGAACTCGGCCTGCCCATTGTCATTCCCGTGTCGGCTTTGCACGGTCGGAATATCGATGAGTTGATCGAGGCGATCGTGGCCGTCCTGCCGCCGGAGCAGGGGAGCGAGGCCGAAGTTGAGTCGGTGAAGATCGCGATTGTGGGTCGGCCGAATGTCGGCAAGTCTTCGCTGCTCAACGCGATTCTGGGCGAGGAGCGGAGTATCGTGAGCGACCAGCCAGGCACCACGCGCGACGCCATCGACACGCGGCTCGACTGGGGCGGACACACGCTGACGCTGATTGACACGGCGGGCATGCGGCGCAAGGCGAAAGTGAAGCAGGCGATGGAGTACCACACGGTGTTACGCGCCCTGCGTGCCATCGACCGGGCCGACGTCGTGTTCCTGGTAGTGGAGTCGGGGGGATTGGCTGAACAGGATGCCAAGATCGGAGGCTACGCCCACGAGGCGGGCAAGTCGGTGATCCTGGTCGTTAACAAGTGGGATCTGATCGAGAAACAATTGGCCGAAACAGATCCCCGCAAGCGAAAACGCCAGCAAGCCCTGGTGCGCGGTGACTTTCAACGGCACATCCATAATTATCTGGCCTTCATGGATTACGCCATGGTGCTTTACGTCTCCGCGCTGACGGGGGACGGCGTGCATGATTTGCTGCACGAGGCGCTGCGACTGGTGGCGCAGGCGAATACCCGGGTCCCCACCGCGCAACTCAACGCCGTGGTACGCACGGCAGTCGCCAAACACTCCCCCCCCACATTCAAGAACCGGAAGCTGAAGGTGAAGTACGCCACGCAAGTTGCGGTGCAGCCGCCTACCATCGTCGTGTTCGTGAATGATCCTGAACTGATGCACTTTTCTTATCGCCGCTATCTCGAGAATGAACTCCGCGCGGCGTTCGGTTTCGAGGGCGCCCCGCTGCGAATGTTCGTCCGCAGCACCGAGCGCATGGCTCCGGAGTGAGATAGCGACTTGTTTTGTACACGGTGACGCATTTGACAAGTGCAGTTCCACGCATAGACTAATACAGCAGGCCACAGGCCAAACCACCCGGAGGTTCACATTACATGACCAGACAAGACCTGATCGACGCCATTGCAGAAGCAGCCGAAATCAAGAAAACGCAGGCCGACGCCGCCCTGCGTGCGTTTGAAGACGCTGTGTCCAACACGTTGAAGAAGGGCGGTTCCGTGTCGCTCGTCGGCTTCGGCACTTTTGAACCGCGCAAGCGCGCGGCACGGATCGGACTCAACCCGCGCACCGGTGAGAAAGTGAAGATCGCCGCCAAGACGGTCCCGGCTTTCAAAGCGGGCAAGAAACTGCGCGACACCGTCAACAACGCGAAGAAGAAGTAGCCCGATGTCAACACCGTCCTGCAGCGTGCGCTGCGGGGCGGTGACCTCTTTTCAGGCAACCAGCGCCGGCAGTTCGCTCAGGCTGCGGATCATCACCACATCGCCGGGCGCTGTTGCTCCATTGCGTGCAAGCAACACCGGGCGAATCCCGCAGGCCCGCGCTGGCTCGACGTCAGATTCCACTTCGTCGCCGACATGGATGACCTGCACCGGCGGAGTGCCGACG
>Ga0247727_10014974_pt1 | contig 12801 bp, 10 predicted proteins | sample WisWelCaveWW1625_FD_202498 | JGI IMG/M metagenome (GOLD analysis project Ga0247727, IMG submission 202498) | Biofilm microbial communities from Wishing Well Cave, Virginia, United States - WW16-25 | ecosystem: Environmental > Aquatic > Deep subsurface > Groundwater > Cave microbial mat | place...
CAACCAACCATTTTTTGTACCCAGTAGCACATGCCAGACTCTTGATATCAACCGTTTGAAGCGGCGGCGTTTTTTGCGTTCTCAGTCGGGGAACTTCGGTCTAACCGGCTCACCCGGGTAGACGATCGCGAGAGTTTCCCAAGCCGGTGCAGGCTTCTCGGACGCCGTCTTGATGGAGTGTGCGGCACTGTCAGCGCGTTCGAGGAAACCTGCATCAATCCAGAAGTGCGAGCCCGCTGATACTGATCATCGAGCAGGCTTCGGGGCCATCAAGATGGATGCCTCGTGCAGAGCCGCCGCTTTGGCAGCGTCGAAGCTGTCGGCAGTACCAGTTGTGATCAAGTCGGAGCTGTGCGTGGGCGATTGTCGCACATCAAAACGGACTTCCCACGTTGGCACACCGTCCTGCGTGAACACCAGAAGCTCATACTTGCCGACGGTTCTGGACACAGCCGGTGCCGGCCAGAGCGAGGGTAGCGGTGTCCAGTCGTGGTTCGCCATCGCAATGTCCCGAGGCCCTGCGGGTCGCCGCATCCTGGAGGATTGCAAACTCCATTGCACCCGCTGGGTCAGTGAGACATGCGCCCCGCAGGCGAAAAACATCATCACGGTGAGATGCGCTCGAAGCCCTTGGCCTTGATCACCGCAACGCCTTCGGGCGACGCCAACAGCTTGACCAGATCCCGCGCGGCATTCGCCTCCTTGGCGCTCGTGCCGACGCCAGCCGACAAGGCAACGTAATATGCCAACTCCGATGGAAACGGGCCTGCGAGTTCGACGCCGGGTGTGCTCAGGATTGCGGGGACGAGGGCAATGGCGATCTCCGCCTCACCCTTTGCCAGCAACCCAGGGCTGGTGCCTCCTGCGGCCACCAGCTTCAGTTTCGCTTTCACGTCAGAGGCGATTCCGAGACGATCGAGCACCAACGCGAAATGCTTGCCGACCCCGCCATCCGGTGAATAGGCAATAGTCTTCGCATCGAGCAGCGTTCGCTTGAACGCGTCGGCGGAACTCACATCGGAATTGGGTGCACTCGCACGTACAGCTACCCCCAGAGCAGCACGGCCAATGTCGGTGCGCGTGTCGGCAACGATCTTACCCTGTTTGATCCAACCGTCGATGGTCTCCGGCAACAGAATCGCCACGTCGAAGCTCTGGCCAGCATCGATCCGCTTCACAAACTCGGGGCTGGCTGCGTATTCGACGACGCGCTTGTGGCCGGTCGTGCGTTCGAAGCGAGGTCCGAGCTCATTCAACACTGGCCTGAACGCGCCGCCAGACCAGACTTTGACCTCGGCGGCGTAGGCAGCGGCGCTCGGCTCCAACAAGATCGCGAGTGCCCATTAGTGCGGTCGCGGCAACCGAATGCATCCTCATCGGGGTCCTCCAAAATTGCTTTGACAGCATAGCAATGCGCATCTGCCATGTGTCCCACAGAGCAGCGCCTTGCCATATTCTCTGACACTCGCTCCATACGAAAGCCAGCACGAAAGACGACCTGAAAGGCGGTAACGCAGGTGGCGATCCTCACCCTTGCAGAAGTAGCCGGTCAATCAGCGTGGAACCTCGCCCCGGCAAGGGTGGATGAGCGCATGCAAAAGCATTGCAGCACAACCAAGTTGCTGATCCTGGGGTGGTTGCTCATCGCCACGATCGCGTCCACCCCGGCATGGCCGCAGCAGGAGCTTCAAGCTTCAGTCCCCATCATTGACGTGCACGTCCACCTGCTTGTCGGGCGAGGGCAATCCAGGGACTTCAGTGGCGCCGTCCGAGCGGCAATTGAGGAGATGGACCGCTTCGGCATCCGCAAGGCCATCATTCTGCCGCCGCCGCAGGTCGATGCCCAGCAGGTCTATGACTACCCGGCCTTCGATATCGCCGCCAATCGTGACGTTCCCATCGACTTGCATATGGATGCGGTCGCCGGAGGGATGCAAACTCCCGCACGCTTCGCGGACGCCGACAACCCGCCGACACTTCCCGGAACGTTGGATGCGCTCGAGCGACTGCTGGCGCACAACCCCAAAGCCCGCCTCGTTTGGGCGCATGGCGGCTCCGACCCGCTCGGCGCGATGACGCCGCTGACTGTTGGCTCGCTGATGGACAGGCATTCCAATCTGTTCGTGTCGCTGCGTGTGCATGGCGAGGGCTCGCCGATGCAGAACAAGCTGCTGGCGGGCGGGGCCATCGAGCCGGCGTGGCGCGCCTTGCTGGTTCGCCACAGCGATCGCTTCATGATCGGCACGGATTCCTTCTACGCCGCAGCGAACCTGCAGGGTACCGGACCCGGCCTCACCTTTGGCCAGCGCAACGTTCCCAGACTGAAGGCCACGATCCGTTTCCTGTCGCTGCTTCCTCTCGACATCGCGGGAAACCTGGCGCACAACAACGCTGTTCGCGTCTATAAATTGGCGCCCCCATAGGAAGCACGCAGCTTCGGCTGGGCGTCCGCATGCGCGAATGTGTTGAAGGATCGGAATTGGCTTTCCAGTACCGGTCAGAGCGGCTGCAACGCTGGACCGGAGACGCCAAAGACGGCAAGAGCTGATAAATATCGCCCGTCGTCCAGAGTACTCCAAGTGATGCTATCAGCGAACGTTCGACAATCAGCCCTGCTCTTGGAACGCCGAGCGGGTGCCGACGGTGGGCAACGCCGGTCGGTGATCGTATGAAGCGCATAACCGAGCTCAATAGCGACGTTGGAGTTCATGAGTTTCTTGGGCGGCTCACCCGCGGTTGACCCAACAGGGGTCACATCTGCAACGAACACGTCGCTAGCTCGAATTTTTCCGAGAATGACGCTGGCGAGATCGGGCGAGCCTGGAAGGCCCTTCCGATCGCGGTCGAGCGAGACCTCGCGCTCTGGCTCCTCAAACGCGAGCTCCTCATTGCGCGATGTGACGGCAAGTTGCAAGGCCTCGTGCACCAAGTGCCGGCTAACGACACCCGGGTGATCGCTCTGCCATGACCAAAAGACCTTCATCGCGGGAACATACACCGGGAGAGAGGATGCAGGTACCGTTTAGGACACTCCGAACAATGACTGTGGTGAGGCCGGGAACGACGGCCTCGCGTTCATGCCGTGTTCAGCCGAGGGGCGGCATACATGGCAGTGTTTGATGCTGCAAGAAGGAGTTGCACACATGACTCGCTTTTCGCTCTGCGTCGGAGCAGTCGGCGCATTGACCTCGGCTGGCGCCGCCGCATCGACCGCGATGGCGACGATCTCCCCGCCGACCGCTGGCTGATCGCCGCGGTTGCATGACCCGCTACGAGATGGCGGAACAGAGCCTTCGGGATCGGTGGATTCCCCTCGGGTCCATCACCTCGTCCTATGAGCATCTGAAAGACCTTGGACCGAAGCGGTGGCCGCCGGGCCCCCCCAGCCGATACCGTATCCGGGCATAGTCGATTCAGGCTGGGTTCAGCGTGCGATCGCCGAGGATAGTTGTTGGTGCTGTTGCTTCATAAGTTTAGCTGTTGCCTCGTCGGTTATAAGCGTGCAACGAACGAGTTCCTGCATGGCGATCGATGACGACCGACAGGGACGAAATCGAAGCGATCCGGCAGCGTCTCCAGTTGATCGAGGTGGAGCGCGAGCGCCTTGCCGCGCGCCTCCGCGAACTTGAACGCGCTCAACCCGAGCCAGTCGTCCTTGCGTCGGTGGCGGAGCCTCGCGTCACGAACAGTTCTCCCGCCCCAGACAAGATTGCCCTGTTCCGCCGCTTCTTGGCCGGCCGCACTGATGTATTTCCCGTTCGCTGGGAAAACCCGAAGACGGGTCGATCGGGCTACGCACCAGCCTGCGCCAATGAATGGATCCGTGGCATCTGCGGCAAGCCCCAGGTCAAGTGCGGCGAGTGCCCGAACCAAGCGTTCATCCCTGTCTCGAACGAGGCAATCGAGTGTCATCTGCGCGGCGAGGACCGCGTCCGGCCAAACGGCCGCGGCGGCAACTTCGTGGCCGGCGTCTACCCCTTGCTCTTCGACGACACGTGCAACTTTCTGGCCGTGGATTTCGACGGCGAGCAATGGGCGACCGACGCCCTCGCCTTCATGGCAACGTGCCGCGAGCTCGAGGTTCCGGCTGCGCTCGAAAGGTCCCGCTCTGGCCAGGGCAGTCACGTCTGGCTATTTTTCTCCGAGCCGGTCGCAGCGTCCGAGGCACGTCGGCTTGGCACGATGCTGCTGACGCGGACCATGAACCGGCGGCCGGAGATCGGCTTCAAGTCCTATGACCGGCTATTTCCGAGCCAGGACAGGATGCCGAGCGGCGGCTTCGGCAATCTGATCGCTCTACCGCTGCAACGACTGGCGCGAGAGAATGGAAACAGCGTGTTCGTTGACGATGATCTGCAGCCGCACGACGACCAGTGGGCATTCCTTTCAGGGCTGCGCCGGCTGACCCCTGCGGAGGTCACGAGCTTCATCGCCCAGGTTGAGGCCGACATGCCGGGCGGTGCGACGGGCGTCAGGCTGCCGGTTGAGGATGAAGATGCCGACCAGCCATGGAGAATGAGCCCGTCGCGGCGTCGCCGGCATCCACTCACGCAGGAGCCGTTCCCGGGGTGCGTCGACATAGTCGTCGCCGACCAAGTCTACGTGAACCGCACCGGTCTGCCCTCATCCATTGTTGCCCACCTCATCCGGGTTGCCGCCTTCCAGAACCCGGAGTTCTATCGCGCCCAGGCTATGCGGCTTCCCACCTATGGCAAGCCGAGGATCATCTCCTGTGCCGAGCTCCACCCTCGCCACGTGGGTCTCCCGCGCGGGTGCCTCGACGAGGCCGTCGAGCTGCTTGAGTCGCATGGTGCGAAGGCGTGCATCAAGGATGAGCGATACACCGGCCGCCCGCTCGCGGTCGAATTCCTCGGAACCTTGCACGACGTGCAGGCGGCGGCCGTCGCCGCAATCGAGCCCCATGACTTCGGCGTGCTCGCCGCCACGACCGCCTTCGGCAAGACCGTTGTCGGTGCGAAGATGATCGCGGCCCGAGGGGTGAACACGCTCGTCCTCGTCCATCGCCAGCAGCTCGTCGATCAGTGGCGAGAGCGGCTGAGGTCTTTTCTGTCGATTGGAGACGGCGATGTCGGCACGATCGGTGGCGGCAAGCGCCGGCCGACCGGGCGGATCGACATCGCCCTAATCCAGAGCCTTGTGCGCAACGGGGAGGTGAGTGACCTTGTGGCGGACTACGGCCACCTCATCGTCGACGAATGCCATCATCTCTCGGCTGTCAGCTTCGAGCTTGTCGCGCGCCGATCCAAAGCCCGCTTCGTTCTCGGGCTGTCAGCCACGGTCGCCCGCAAGGACGGGCACCATCCGATCATCTTCATGCAATGTGGACCTGTACGTTACCGCGTCGACGCCAAATCCCAAGCGGCAATGCGGTCGTTCAGCCACAAGGTCCGCCTGCGCGAGACTGGCTTCCGCCTGGGGACCGACCAGGAGTCGCAGGGGCAACAGCAGATTGCCTCCCTCTACGCGGCCCTGGCGCAGGACGAGAAGCGCAACGAACTCATCTTCGACGACGTGCTGCTGAGCCTGGAGGCCGGGCGCCGGCCGGTGCTCCTTACCGAGCGACGCGACCATCTCGAGCAGCTCCGCGCCCGCTTCGAGAAGTTCACGCGCAACCTGGTGGTCCTCTATGGCGGCATGAGCGCCACTGAGCGTCGCGTGGCGAAGGTTGGACTTTCGCGGCCAGATACCGAGGAGCGCTTGGTGCTGGCAACCGGTCGCTATCTCGGCGAAGGCTTCGACGATGCCTCCCTCGACACGCTGTTCTTGACGATGCCGATCTCCTGGAAGGGGACCCTCGCCCAGTACGTCGGCCGTTTGCACCGGGAGCATCACGCCAAGCGAGAGGTGATCGTCTACGACTACATTGACTTGGGCGTTCCGATGCTGTCTCGGATGGCCATGAGGAGGCAGGCGGGATATCGCAGCCTTGGGTACGAGATCGACATGAGATAGGCCGGATCAAGCCGGGCTCTTTGCCGGGTGGTTTTCAGCGACGCGGGCCACCCGCCGCAAATGCTCGCGCCACGACGGATGGAGTGGCGTCCAGGGATCGGCGGCACGCAACCGGCACGCATCGTGTGCCCCGTATCTGCCAATGCCCAACAAAATGACCCTTTCCCCGTCACTGTGTGCCGCGACCCGCCATCGGCCGCACGTTGATAAACTGGGACAATCCCGAGGTTTTGCCTGTCGCCAATGTGCGGAGCTGTTCCGTTCATGCCCCGAGGCTTGCCGGTCTCGTGCGGAGCCGGATCCGGTGAACGAGTGCCAATTCCCGGCTTTGGAGTTGATTGGTGCGCCAGTCCGTGATCCTCTGGGCTGGCGGAGCGCGGCGTCGGAGGAAGTGCGATGGCGCGGGAGGGGACGGCCCCTAGAGCGGGTGCTCACGCGAGCGGCAGCAAGCTCCAGATTTTCATCTCCTATTCGCGCGCCGACCTGGCATTCGCGGACGCACTCGTCGCGGCTCTTGAGCGACACGACATCGAGGCGCTGATTGACCGCCGCGACCTGAACTACGGCGAGGAATGGAAGCCCGAGCTTATGGATTTCGTACGCCGGGCGGACGCAGTCGTATTCATCGTGAGCCCACGCTCGATTGCGTCCAGCTGGTGTAGGTGGGAGGCGGAGCAGGTCAAGGCGGAATCGAAGCGCCTCGTGCCCGTCGTGCTGGAACCGGTGCCGCCTGCCGATCTCCCGACGCAGATCGCCGACATCCATCTCCTGCCGTTCACGGACACGTGGGACGCCGTGCGTGGCGCGAGCGAGGCATTTCGCGGGCAGGCCGCAACGCTCGCCAAGGTGCTGCTCACTGATCGCGTCTGGATCAAGGATCACACGCGCCTCGCCGAGCTGGCCCGCCGCTGGGAGACGGCACGCGCCAAACACGCTGGCCGCGCCGAGGCGCTGCTGCTGCGCGGCGATGCGCTCGCCGAGGCCGAGCTGTGGATCTCGCGCCGCCCGCGCGAGGCCCCCGAGCCGACCGACCTGCACCGCGCCTATGTCCAGGAGGGCCGCAAGGCCGAGCAGGCCCGGGCTGAGGACGAACGCGCCCGGCTCGCCCGCACCCGCCGCTTCCAACGCCGCAGCGCCTGGGCGCTGGCAGGTGTGGCGACGCTTGTGATGGTGGGATTGGTAAGCAGTATCATTCAGTCGCGCGAAGCAGAGCGACAGACAGCAATTGTGCTAACCAGTCTGGCGCAGAAGGCAATCGACGAGAAGCAGTACGACCGCGCTATCCGAGTCGGCTTGTACGGTGTACCCGTGCTGGCCCGCCTACCGTGGTCGCTTGGCTGGAACGAGAAAGAGATTCGCGCCCTCGAGGCTAAGATCGGCGGGGCTGCACAGGTATCGCAATTGTTGCTGTCGCTAAATGTCCACGGCGGCTCGGTCAGAACCGCCGCGTTCAGCCCGGATGGCGCGCGCGTCGTCACAGGCTCACACGATGGCACGATGCGGGTCTGGGACGCCAAGAGCGGAACGCAGCTCATAGAGCTCAAGGGCCACAGTGCCTCGGTCCAAGGCGCCGCGTTTAGTCCGGACGGGGTGCGCATTGTGACCGGCTCGCGCGATGGCACCGCTCGTGTGTGGGAAAGCGCTCCCGTGCCCGCGAGTGGGGCATCAGGGCCGAGCAGCGCTTGGCAACCAGTCTTGGTTCTCAAGGGCCACGGCGGCACCGTCATGAGCGCGGCGTATAGCCCGGATGGGGGACGCATTGTCACCAGCTCAGCGGACCGCAAGGCGATGGTGTGGAACGCCACAAGCGGAGCGCAGCTCCTGGCGCTTGCGGGCCACGACGGCTACGTTAACAGCGCTGCCTTCAGCCCGGATGGTGCGCGAATTGTTACCAGCTCCGATGATCGCACGGCGCGGGTCTGGGATGCGGCTTCCGGGGCGCAGCTGCTTGAGCTCAAGGGCCACGGCGGCCCCCTTTACAGCGCCGCCTTCAGCCCGGACGGCGCGCGAATTGTTACCGGTTCCGATGATCGCACGGCGCGGGTCTGGGATGCGGCTTCCGGGGCGCAGCTGCTTGAGCTCAACGGCCACGAGGGTTCTGTCAACAGCGCGACCTTCAGCCCGGATGGAATGCGCCTTCTCACGGGCTCTTTTGATCGAACGGCGCGGATATGGAACGCCGACAGCGGAGCCCAGCTCCTCACCCTCAAGGGCCATGGGGGGAGCATCTTTGCTGCTGCGTTCAGTTTGGACGGGACACGCATTGTCACCGGCTCCTTCGACGGCACCGCGCGCGTATGGGATGCCAAACCGGGAGCCGGGCTGGTGCAGCTCAAGGGACACCGCGACGCGGTTTGGAGCGCCGCGTTCAGCGCCGATGGTACACGCGTCGTGACCGGATCGTTCGATCGCACAGCGCGGGTGTGGGACGCGAGGACGGCGGCGCAGATGCACATGCTCAACGGTCACACCGATCATGTGACTGATGCAGCGTTCGACACCGATGGCACACGCATCGTGACCGGATCGTCCGATCGCACAGCGCGGGTGTGGGAAGCCCGGAATGGAATGCCACTTCTGGTGCTGAAGGGCCACGGACGGGCAGTCACAAGCGCGACTTTCAGCCCTGACGGGGCGCACATCCTCACCGGCTCTGCCGATCGCGCGGCACGGGTGTGGGATGCGAGTTCCGGGACGCAGCTGGTCGAGATCAAGCGCCATGCACACGCTGTTAGGAGCGCGAGCTTCAGCCCTGATGGGACACGCATCCTTACGGGCTCGGATGATGACTCGGCGCTGGTATCGGACGCCAGGACCGGCGCCCCGCTCCTTGAGCTGAAGGGTCACGGCGGCCCCGTCAACAGCGCCGCCTTCAGCCCGGATGGTGCGCGCATTGTCACTGGCTCTGACGATGGTACGGCACGGGTGTGGGACGCCCATTGGCTCGTCAACGTGCGCGGCGAGGAGCTCGTACGGCGGGTGTGCGCCGAGAAGCTCCCCGGCGCCACCAGGCTCTTCACAAGCGAGGACACGCTCGACCCGACCCTGTCCGGCCTAGCCGGCGTCAACCCTTGCGCCCGCGTCGGCCCGCTCTCGTTCGAGTATTGGCGCCGCCTATCAGCCCGCTGGCGACCCTTAAGAGCTGTAACCAAGCAATGACCGGATTGGATCAAGTCCGGACCCGTGCGCCGCGGCAGAGATGCGTGCAGGGCTGCAAGAATACACGGTTGTGGCTGCGGCCAGGCTGCACGCTCCGCACCGGGGAATCTTCGATCGGTGCCTTGACGGAAATTGGATGGGCATCGGCGCCGCAGAGAAAGAAAAGAACCTGCTTCCGGTCCCTCAGGCTCAGGATGTTGGCTATCGGAGCATCCTGTCGTTGAGCCCGGATGGTCGGGTTCGGCTACCAGGCAGCATCCTGTGACCAGCGAAAAATGTGGGTCGATAGATTGCCGCTGCCGTGTCTCAGCAACAGGCGCGCGGCCTAAGTAAACTGATTGTCGTCGAGCCCATGTACCGCGAGCACGACGTTGCCGTTCTCAAGATGCCCACTCAACGGCCGTGCGACGAACAGCGAGGAATGCTGCTTGAACAGAATATTGCAGATTTGGCCCTGCAGAGGCGACGACGGGGACGCCCGCGCTCGGGAGGCAGAGGGGCTCGGCAACCTGATCTGCCAACTCTTCGCCAACCTCTATTCGATGGCTTCGATCACTTCGTAACCGAAGTTTTGCGCCGCGCTCAGAACTGGATGCGCGCACCCAATACAAAGGCTTGCCAGGGGGCGGCCGTAAACGTTTCCTTCTTCTTCTGATCGAGGTCGCCGCAAGCAGGGCCCACATTATCCATGCACCTCTGGCCGGTGAAACGCCCCTCGTAATGGTGGAACTGGGCGTAGAGTAGGAGCCCTCGGGCCTCGATCTCCTGCTCGATGCCGAGGCCCCAGCGCTCGGCCTCGGTGTCCTGCAAGAGCCAGCGCTTGTCTCCGGTCACCCCGAAATTGAGATTGCCTACGAAAACCCGGCCCACCCCGAAGTCATTGTAGCGCCCGTACTCACCGTAAAGGGTCGTATTGCCGAAGGGCAGATAGCGCTTGGTCATTCCGAGCTGCGCGAAATAGAAATGGCCGTCCCTCGGCCAGTCCACCGTCACGCCATAGTCCTGGCGCAGTCCGCCGGCGACGGTCGCGAACAGGCCCGTCGGCGTATGCAGAGCGGAGAACGATCCCCTGAGGTCGCGAATACCAAGCTCCGGGTTGTCCATGTACCCGATGCCGCCGGCCAGGCGCAGCCAATCGGGCCCATCGGAATAGCGCAGCGCCACGTCCCAGACCCCGTCCTCGCCCGCGGCCGCCGAGAGCAGGAAACCGTTGATCGTTGGCGTGTCGTAGCGGACAAAGAGCCCGCGCATGGTATCGACGGTGTGCGCGAGGTCGCCCCAGTTCACTCGAAATACCGGATTGATGCCAATGCCTTGCGGAGAGAGCTGCAGCTCGAACTTGTTGTTGTAGTGCAGCGCGGCATCGCTCATGCGGGCGCCGACACTGATGATGCTGATGTCGTCGGTCGCCGGCGATTGCTGGCCAAAGGTGAGGCGACCGAGCTTTTTGTCCTCCACATACCAGTACGCATGACGGAGCCGGACTGCAGCATCGATATGGTCGCCCCAAGGATCGCCGCTCGATACCTCCGAGGAAGAGTTCACCTGCGAGTCGATCTCGACCCGGTAGCCAGCCATCAGCCCGCCGAGACGATGCTTGCCGAACACGCCAAGACGGGAGGAAGACGTTTCGTTGTCGACGAAGTAGGTGCTGGATTTCTTGCCATCGTCCCAATACATCAACGCGCGATTCAATTGGCCGTAAACGCGCACGCTGCGTTCGGATTTCTCGGCGCCTGTAAGCGCCCCGGTCAGCGCGCTCAGCAGCTCCTCGAGATCGGGACAGCAACGCCTTTCCGTATCGTTGCCCGAGGCTGGAATTGAGCCAATCGGCAAGAAAAGGAGGAGGGCGACTGCCCCTGCGGCGACCGTGGTACGCATGCACTCTCCCCAACACGTGCGCGCAATCGCTTCAACTATCGCCCGGCCGCCGTTGCTTTCTGTTTCCTGAGCGGTCGGACGCCCCTGAAGCTAGCAGAGCTCGGACAGGCCATCAAACCGGCCGACAACGGATGGCAAACACATAGTTGCTCTATTGATACACCTCGGCCGCCATTCACAAAGCCGACGGTCCCCGCAAAGACGGACTTATTTTTCAGGGTTGTCAAAGGCCTTTCCGGCCACGTTCGGAGAGGGGTTCTGTTTGGTGCGTGCGCCCGCCCTGCTGGTCGACATGCCGAGCCAATGGAAATCCGCGCTACCCGCGCACTCTTCTGGGGAAAAGCCGCGTGACATGGCCCATCTTGCGTCCGTCCCGGGCCTGGCGCTTGCCGTAGAGGTGGACACAGGCGCCGGGCTCGGCTGCGAGGGTTGGCCAATCCAACGCCTCCCTGCCGATCGGGATGCAGCGGCTCGGCGTCGACGTGGGCGCGCTTGTGCGGTTGCGTGGTGGCGAGAGGCGCGCAGTCGATGCCTATTCTGCGGGACCAGCGACAGATGCCTACGTTGGCTCGCTGGGTAGCGCCGCGAGTTTTGTCCAAACCTCAGGCTCCGAGTGGCCTGCAAGCGTAAGAACCCAGTGACCTGAGCGGTAGCGCCGGCAGGCGCGCCCTCAGCTAGCGACGTAGGCAATCAGATCGTTCATCATGTAGTAGTTGGGTCGCGATGGTGGGGACGCTCGCTCTTCGTGGGGGGCGTCGGCCATACAATCACCACACACCAATGCTCGTTGGCGAAGTGCGAAAGCCAGGTGCGGGGATGCGGCTTGAGCACAAGCCGTCGTGGGCGGGCACGAGGGGGCGAGCCGACGTCTCCCATCTCCAGTCCCGCCCATTTTTCCTCCGCTAGCGCTTCCCCAACGCGTCACGAATTTGTTCGCCGAGCGTGTGGGCACGGAAGAGTTCTGCGCGGGCCCTGCGTGACGGAGGATCAACTCATCGCTGTGGTCGGTAATCGAAGCGCGGCGTTCCGAGTTTCGCTGTGGGGGCACCGTTGGAACGCCGGCAAATCCACCCGCACAGGAATGCCACGGCCGATGTCGCGCTTGCGGCCATCGTCCATCGAGCCGAGCAGCTTCTGCCAATGCCTCTGCTCGAGACCGAGCACCCTGCTGAGAAGAACGTCCACGCCCGACGTCGCAGGCGCCGGCGAGGCAGCGGTGAGATGGAGGAGCGCTTCCATTTGGATCGCGAGCGCGCGACCGTAGACCGGCTCCTGCATGAGCCGGACCAATCGCTCCCGGTGCGGCGCCTGCCCGTTCCAGCTGGGAAAAGTGCCGGCCCGCGTCATCGCGGCCATGATCGGCTCGAAGGCCGCTACAGTCTTATCAAAGAAATTCGTGCGGGCCTCTCCGGCCGGAATAGGGGCGAGCGGCCGAACGTCCCCGAGAGGCTGCCCCAGCCCGCGAAAAATGGGCTCGATAGCCTCTTCTTGCTCGTAAAACTCTTGCCACCAAGCATCGCCGCGCGCCAGCAGCACGAGGCGCACCGGCAGGCCTGTCGCCCCCGACCGGCCGACAAGCATCCTCGCTAACGTCGCGATCTCCGCCTGACGCCCTTCGGCGTAGTCGACGACAAGCAGGACCCCCGGTTCGTCGCTCAACGCAAACACCTGCTCCAGCGCTTGCTCGCGCTGGCGGATCTCCTGGTTGTCGTCTGGTCGGCGTGGCGGTTGCAGGAAACCGGCGAGCCAATCCTCCGCACGTAGCCGGCGGGTAGTTTCGATCATTAG
>Ga0247727_10014975_pt1 | contig 12801 bp, 13 predicted proteins | sample WisWelCaveWW1625_FD_202498 | JGI IMG/M metagenome (GOLD analysis project Ga0247727, IMG submission 202498) | Biofilm microbial communities from Wishing Well Cave, Virginia, United States - WW16-25 | ecosystem: Environmental > Aquatic > Deep subsurface > Groundwater > Cave microbial mat | place...
TTTTGTTTGCCATTGGGAGAGAATCCATTGCGTACTAGGTTTTGACTCTGGCAATGACGACATCGCACAATGAAGGTAATCATATCCCTGCTAGCTTAGTCCATCATTCTATGCTGCGCCACTACCGGAAACTAGTAATCAGTCCGGATGGAACTAAAGCTTATGTCATGAATGGTTTTGCAATTTTCGTGATTGACACAGCGACAGATACTATTTCTAATACTATTCCTTTAGGAAGAGAAGGCTATTATGGCGACTTGGCAATGCATCCTGATGGATCAAGAATCTACGTCACGGATTGGCTGAGCAGGACGATTGCGGTGATTAATACGGCGAACTCTCAATTCTTACATAACATCTCCCTAGGAAATTTATCCCAAAATTCCCCAAGTGCGATCGCAGTCAGCCCCGATGGATCAAAAGCTTATGTAGTCACAACAGGCGAAGAAAGGCCCGCGCTCTGGGTGATTGATCTTGCAACCAATACTGTTTTAGACTCAATCCAGATGAATTTTCTCTCTGATGGTCACTTTGTGCGCGATGCTCAAGCAGTAGCAGTCAATCCAGACGGCTTCCGGGTCTACGTCGCCAACAGTGGTAGTGACCTTGTGTCAGTCTTTGATGCAATCACCAATCGTGTCTTAGCTACTATTCCGGTTGGCGATTACCTCTGGGGAAATACAGATGATTTCCCTTTAGGATTCGCATTCGTGGACGCGAGTAAGCCTACTCCCTCTTCCCAACTAATAGCAACTGCATTCTCCGCCAGTCACATCCATCTCAGTTGGCAAGACAGTTCCATTAATGAGAAGGGTTTTATAATCGAACGTAAGAATGGTAAAGATGGTAATTATTCTCTAATCGTTGTCACGGGAGAAAATGTTTCCAATTACTCCAATAATGACTTGAGAGCTGGAACATATTGTTATCGGGTCAAAGCATTCAACGCCGCTGGAGAATCCAGTTACAGTAATGAAGTCTGTGTGAACACAATAGGAGCCAATATTGGGGGCAGTTTTGCCCAAACTAAGGTTACTTGCAGGGAAGGGAAAAAACCGAAGTATCAAATTGATTCAAGACTCATTATTCGAAACACTGGGCTCCTAGAGGTTACCAGTAACCAGCTGTTCGCAGTAAACTACTTTCTTGGTGGATTGGATGCACCGCTTCTGAGTACGACTATCAACAAAAGAATTAGGGTTGGCAAGCCTATATCCATCTCACAAAAATTCGATTTGACTAGCTGCCCTCAAGGGCAAGTGCTGATGGCCATGTTGGACGCAGAGAATTCCATCAGTGAGCAGAATGAGGCAGACAACATGGTGATCAGCAATCCCTTAAGCCTTGTCCAGGTGCGCAAAACTCAACTACAAAGACCGCTGGGTGTAAAGACAGTCAAAGCACAACTGGTCGCTACAACGCAAGGGAATCACATTAGATTTTTTGCAGAAGGAACTGGGATTGCTTGGATGCAGGTCGAAGTCTTCACTCTAGCCGGAACCAAGATATTCAACGATAGCGTGGCTGGCTCTGAGCTGGCATGGCACCTACAAGATGGGCATGAGCAAGCCGTAGCCAACGGTGTTTATCTCTATTTGGTAACAGCAAAAGACCATCGTGGTGTGAAAATACCAAGTGGACTCAAAAAGCTCATTGTGAGATCAACCTGAAAATTTACTGACTGCTCAAAGTCAACGGTATACATGCGTAAACAAAACGGGGGAGCCAACAGTCAGCTAGAACTCCTCATATTATGCTGGGTAACAGAGATGTAAATCTAACGGGCGTTTCCTTGACAATCCCCGTCCCAACTTAACCGGCCTCCTGCAGTGCCTATCCACCGGGCCGGCCTTGGCATGGGCTTCTCTTAGAGCAAGGGCTGCAACTTCCATTTGTTCCCTACGTTCCTCATCGGTTAGACTAACCCCATTGCGGACAACAAAACCCTCAAGGAGGTTCGTTCACCATGTTTGGTCTGAACGTCAGTCAGTTTTCTTTGCCATTCTTAGCGACGCTGGGTTTGGTAGTAGCAGTCGCAGCCACGGTGCAAGCCGCGAAGCTGCATGTCGCTAACAATGGGGTAGACAGTGCTACCTGTGGGGACAAGAGCACTCCCTGTCGCTCGATCAGCCAAGCGATCCAGAATGCGAGCAATGGAGACAAGATCATCGTCGGGCCGGGACAATATGGGGACTTAGACGGCGACGGGACTTTTGGCGAGACGGGGGAAGAAGATGCCGAAGTAGGTGGGGGTTGCTTCTGCATGATTAAGGTGGACAAGCCCTTAGCCATTGAGTCTCGGGATGGAGCTTTCGCTACCGTGCTGGATGCGGGAGGAGTCAACATTAGTGTAGTGAGCATCTCCACTGGCGGGGTAGTCTTAGGCAAGAAGAAGAAGGGATTCACCCTCACCCATGGAGGAAACACCTCCTCAGGATTGTTGATTACTGCTGGCACGAATGGGGTGCGGGTCACGGGGAATGTGGCCACGGCCAATAGCGGCTATGGGTTCTTATTTGGCGGCAGCGGGCATCTGCTCACGGGGAATGTGGCCACTGCCAATGAAATTGGCTTCGCCTTCAGTGGCAGCGGGCATAGGTTCAGCGGGAATGTGGCCAGCGCCAATGGCGTAGGTGGCTTCGTCTTCGACGGCAACGGGCATCTGCTCACGGGGAATGTGGCCACTGCCAATGACAATGGCTTCATCTTCATTGGCAGCGGGCATCTGCTTAGCGGCAACTCGGCTCTGGGTAATAAACGCTTTGGCATCTTCATCGAAAACTTTGGCGGCGTAGAAAGCGCTACGATCACCAAGAACAATCTCTTCGGCAACAATAGCCAGCCCATCGCTATCGGGGTCAACACCTTCACCAACTGTGGCTTGCTGAACCGGTCCGGGGACTCTTTCACTGCTCCCAACAACTTCTGGGGCACTACTACCGGACCCGGCACGTTCGGCTCGCCCCAGCCCGAACCCGCGGACAACGTCTGTGATGACCTTAGTGTCTCAGGCAGCAGCACAACAGTGCCCTCCTTTGCTACCAAAGAGTTCAAAGTGAAAGTCAAAGTCTTGGACGAGTTTCCTGCTGATGCAGTGCCTGTCCTAGCACCTCGGTCGACGATTGAGTTTCCTGGAGAATCTCAATTGAGCGTTTACTCCCTAACGGGTCAGCTCCTCGCCATCGTATCCAATCAGACTCAGCTGGCACTGACGACGCGCCATCTGCCCAACGGAATCTATTTGACTGTGAAGACTTACGCTGATGGCCGACGCGAGTTAGTCAAGCTGATGGTGAAATGGTAGGAGTCAACAGAACTAGCCTTCGAGCAGCCGATCCACTGGGCTGGCCTTGGCATGCGCTTCTCTTAGAGCAAGGGCTGCAACCTCCATTTGTTACCTACGTTCCTCATCGGTTAGACTAACCCCATTGCAAACAGCAAAATCCTCAAGGAGGTTCGTTTATCATGTCTTGTCTGAAAGTCAGTCAGTTTTATTTGTCAATCTTAGCTGCGCTGTGTTTAGCATATGGAGCTGGTGCTAAGGTTGAAGCCAAGACGCTGTTCGTCGCCAACAACGGACTGGATATCGCTACGTGTGGAGCCATTGCGAGTCCCTGCCGCACGATCAGCAAGGCAATTGAGAACGCTGGCTCTGGAGACAGAATCATCGTCGGACCAGGGCGCTATGGGGATCTTGATGGAGATGGAACATTCAATTCGATCCTGGGAGAAGAAAAGGCAGAAACAACAGCAGGTAGCTGCCTCTGCATGATCAAAGTAAATAAGCTGCTCCGTATAGAGTCTCGTGATGGTGCAGCAGCCACCGTGTTGGATACCGGAGGAGGAGTGGACATCGATGTAGTGCGGATTGAGACCAGCGGAGTGGTCCTCGGTAAACCCAAAAAGGGCTTTACACTGACAGGAGGTGGGGGCACCTCTGGTAATGGGCTTGAGATTGCTTCGGGCGTTAGCGGCGTGAGGGTAGAGGGGAATTTGTCCACTCGTAACGAACACGGCTTCTCTTTTAGCGGCAGTGGACATATCTTCAGTAACAATGCAGCCATTCGAAACTTGGACTATGGTTTTTCCTTCAGTGGTACCGGGCATAGGCTCAGCCGCAATTTGGCTAGCCATAACAACACTGGTGGCTTTATTACGGGCGGCAATGGGAGTGTGTTCATTGGGAACGTCGCCAGCGACAACGGGAATATAGGATTTGAGATCTTCGACAGCGGGCATGTGCTCAGTGGTAACGTGGCTAGCGCCAATGGCAGCAACGGCTTCTTGTTCAGCGGCAGCGGGCATAAGCTGAGCAGCAACTCTGCCCTGGGCAATAAAAAATACGGAGTCGAAATCGATGTTAATAGCACCGGGCATGTGCTCACGGGCAACTCTATCGTCGGCAATGCGGATTGGGGCATCTATCTGCCCACTGGCTCCAGCGCCACCATCACCAAGAATAACATCTATGGCAATGGCGAAGGGCTGTGGAATAGCTCGGGGACATCAATCACGGCGACCAACAACTTCTGGGGGGGCGCCGACGGGCCGGGGGACAATCCGGCGGACGGGCTCTATATTGGCCCGAACAGTGATACCCTCTTCACTCCTTTTGCGACCAAGGAGTTCTACGTCAAGACGGTCACACCTGTCGAAGAGCCAGGACTCGTTGTCCCGACTGACAATGAGCAGAGCGAGACGACGCCGTCTCCCAGTCTGACTCCCATCCAATTCTTAAAAGAGATGCAGACTAATGAGGGACTGCTCTTCCACACAAACGGGAATGTGAGAGCGCTACAACTAGAGATTACCGACTTGTCTGGGAGAACCGTCTATGTTAGTGGGTTCGTGAAAGGAGAGAGATTGAGTTGGGCTCGTGTGAACAAACAAAACAGACCCATCGCCGGCGGTGTTTATCTCTACCGACTCACAGCGCGCGACCGAGGGGGCAATGAAATTCAAAGCGAGCTGAGGAAATTGATCATTCAGCGCTGATCCTTCTAGCCTTCCAGTAGCCGATCCACCGGGCTCGCTTTCGCATGAGCTTCTCGCAGAGCAGTTCCGGCCATGTGCACGTATATCATCGTCGTGCTGATGTCGCTGTGGCCTAAGAGCCGTTGCAAGCTGAAGGGGTCGCCGCCGTTGCGGATAAACTGAGTAGCGAACGTATGTCGCAGCGTATGAGGAGAGCAGCGGACGCCAGTAATGCCGCTTCGCTTGGCCAATCGATAAATCATGTGATGAATCTGATGGCGACTCAATTCGTAACCCTGAGGATCACAAAAAAACGCTTCTCCCGATAATGAAAGTGTTCTTTGGGCTATCCACTCTTTCAATATGCGCGATAAGCGACGACCAAAATACACTTGTCTTTGTCGTGATCCTTTGCCCATAACCTCTAATGTTCCGCGAATCAGATTTACATCATTGATAGCCAAGTCTTTTAATTCCCCTACCCGCAAACCACAATCAAGGAATGTAAGCACAATCGCAAAATTTCTATAGCCCTGCCAGTTCACAGATCTTGATTTTGAGATTTGTATCAGTGATTGAACTTGGGCGTCATTTAGAACGTACGGGAATTGTTTAGCGGTTTTTGGAGTCTGGATACGCTACGCAGGCGATTCAGCAAGTAAACCTTCTCGATGTAACCAGTTGAAAAAAGCGCGAATAGAACGCCAGCGGATGCCAATCGTTACATTATGGACCTTGGCTCCCAAATAGGCTAGGAATGACCTTAATTCACCAGTAGATACTTCACCAATAGCTTTGTCTCTCAAGAAAACAACCAATGGTGCTATCGAACGACGATAGAGGTCTAGGGTTTGTCGGGAGTGGCCAGAGACATGGAGAGCAAGCAAATAGCTCTCCATAGCCTGAGATAGATTGGGGGAAATTGTCACGGGACTCGACTGAAATTCACCTCTTTCTGAGGGCAAGTTGTTTCATCCGTGATGTGGCAAATTTATCAGAAAGGAACTGCAAAATAGTCCTAGAAATAAGCCGGGATGGCGGAACTGGCAGACGCGCGGGACTCAAAATCCCGTGCCCGCAAGGGCGTGTGGGTTCGACTCCCTCTCTCGGCACCACCAAGTAAACCCTATCTGACAAATTTGCCCTTCCACGGTTGAGCATCGTTGACACTAAAATCAGGTGATTTTCAGCCGAATCCCGTTGCGTCTTCTTTGAGAGACTGTAAAGAGTTTTGTGTAACTGCTCAGACTTCGCTACTCTAGGCCCAAAGGAGAAAGAAGATGAGCAGTCAATTGGATCGAAAGAAATTGGAAGCCTTGGCCGATGAACCGGCCAAAGAGATTCACACCGAAGAGGACCTCAATGCCTTGAGCCGGTATCTGCTCAAGCTCACGGTGGAACGGGCTCTCAAAGCCGAACTGGATGACCATCTGGGCTATAAGAAACATGACCCCCAGGGTCGCCCGCAACAACCGCAACGGCTACCCCGCCAAGACCCTCAAGAGCGATGCCGGGGAAGTGGAAATCTCCACGCCCCGCGATCGCAACAGCAGCTTTGATCCTAAGCTGATCCGCAAAGGGCAAACCCGACTTACCGCGATGGATGACCAAATTCTCGCGCTCTCTGCCCGGGGCATGACTACGCGAGACATTGCCGAGACTTTTAAGGAGATGTACGGAGCGGAAGTCTCAGCGAGTCTCATCTCGCAAGTCACCGAAGCGGTCTGGGAAGAAGTGCAAGCCTGGCAGACTCGACCGCTGGATACGGTCATCCGGTGGTCTATCTGGATTGTCTGGTGGTCAAAGTGCACCAAGACAAGCGGGTGATCGACAAGTCTATCTATTTGGCGATCGCCATCTATCTCGCTACAAAGGGGTGGTGAAGACTCATTTACATCAAGTGCTGACCGCTTGTGCGATGAATCTCACTCGTGTGGTCAATTGGTTGGCGGGCAAGCCCTGTTCCAAAACTCGCTTGTCTTCATTTCTGGCTCTGGCTGCTTAAAATGAATTCGCCAACAGCATTATCTCGGCTGTACCCCTTCTACTACTGACTGTATCGCGCGGGCAACTTCTTGGAGAAACTGACGACTCAGCAAGACCTGCTGTCAAGGTTTAGCGTTACGCGAGTCGTTCGAACGAATAAGCGCGCAGACTATCTCTGACCCTCTTGTGATTTTCGTTCACGCTTTCGTATACTGTTAATATGGACCTTGAACAGCGAGCGCTGATCGTGCTGGCCGGGGCACGCATATTGATCGGTGTCTTCTTTGTATTCTTTGCCCATTACAAACTCGCGGACAAGAAATTCATTTATGGAGGTGGTATTGATTTTTGGCTGCATCAATTTCTTGACTCAGGCCATGTCTATCCTTTCTATCGTCCGTTTCTAGAAAAAATTGTACTGCCGCATCGCGTGCTCTTTGCTTATCTGGTGACCCTGGCGGAAGCAGGGATCGCCTTATGCATGCTCTTGGGCCTGCTGGTACCTGTCGGCAGTCTGGTTGGGATGTTTCTGATGTTCAACCTGCTCGTTGCTTCAAATTATCCAGGCCCCAACGCACGGGTATGGCAGTATTTCGGAGCCAGCCTCAGCCATTCTGTGCTGCTTATTCTATTTACGATTTTCTTCTTGACCGATACAGGAAAAGTGTGGGGCCTCGATAGGTTGTTGTTTAAGTAACCAACTTTAGGCTTTGAACGACACGCCTACGGACGTGACTTAAGCGAGTCTCCCCCATAGGGGAGCACGTGCAGGTGAGATTTATGAGGACCTGGTTCAGTAGTAAATCGATAACGTCCGATGATACGGTTTTACTTCGTAGCCCGGGTCTTGTCCCATATTCCAGAGTAGCCAGTCGATCTCGAAAGCGCGTAGATTCCAGTTCCGTGCTGCCAACTTTCGTCGAATAAGCTCTACGGCCCAGATCGTATGGGCGCGGATCTCCACTTCCTCCGGGCTGCCCGGCTCAATCAGTTCTTGACAATCTATCCGATCCGACAGCTTGGGGCCGTATTGTAAAATGTCCAGCTGTCGGAGCACTTGAGGGAGGACATAATCTGCAAAGATTGTCAACTGATCGATGTCGTGAAACTCACCCCAGCGCTTGCCTTGGAACGATCCATAGAGATCAGCTACAAAAATTTGCGCGCGCTTGCGAAAAAGTATGGGATACTCTTTGTATAAAGCTTCATCGCGAAACGAGTGAAGATCCGTAACCAGTCTTTGCACAAGCTGAACAGCAGAGCTTTGTGCGGCTTCTACCAGACGATGCGCGCTCCCTTGGTATTGAGCTTTCAGAACGGTTCCTATCTCGTGAAGTATCTCCAGGCGTTTTTCCAAAAGTGGCAGACGCCCGCTCCCGCGAAAGATGTGAGATACAGTTTCTGGAGGAACGGTCGATAAAAAATCAGCATCATCGATGGGAATCCCCTCTTCGATAGCCCGTTTGAGCGCGGCCGCCAGCGCCATATAACCCGAGAGGATTTCACCTTTGTACAGAATCTGCCAAAGCGGATCAGACCAAAAGCAAAAATTCAAACTATCCAGCACGAGTAAGTATGCGACCGTACGTTCTGTGCCATCATAGAAGTGATGTTGATAATCCCACTCTGGGATTTTTGGCCTATTCTGGAGAATTTTTCGACAAAATTTTTCGAGAGCGGTTTCGTTTATACGAACGTGTTCGCTGTTGGCGATCACGGGCTGCAGGCTATCTAAGATTTCGTGCATAGGAGATGGTCAGCACCCTCGTAGTGTTTTTGCGTAAACGTCCGCAAATTCATTCACAGTGGTCACCGGCCCTGGAAGTTCAAGCGCTAGTGCGAGTCGTGTCATTTGTGGAGATTCAATATAGGCTTTCGCGAGCAATTCGTTGTGCGAGAATACTTGGTGCTTCGCTCCATCCATGACGATACGCCCTTGTTTCATGACAAGGAAGCGCTCAAAGTGCTCAGCGCAAAAATCCATATCGTGCGAGATCGCTATAATCGTTTTACCCTGCTGAGCGAGATCGTCGATCAATGTGCCAAGCCGCGTGAGGCCATATCTATCTTGCCCAATCGTCGGTTCATCGAGCACGAGAATGGGCGTATCCATAGCCAGTACTGAAGCGAGCGCGACGAATTTGCGCTGCGCGGGCAGCAGATCGTAGGGATGCCTCTCCCGCATATCGCTCAGTCCAACTTGGGCGAGTGCAGTGCTGACACGTTTTTCGATTTCTTCCGGCGAGAGCTCCAGGTTGTCTGGGCCGAACGCGACTTCCTCGAAAACGCGTTTCTTAAAAATTTGCTCGTCGGGATTTTGGAACAAGAAGCCGACGCATCGGGCCAGTTGCGCGACAGAATGATTCTTGGTATCTCGATCGCCGATGTTGACAGCGCCGCGTGCAGGCTTGAGCAACCCATTAAAATGCTTAACGAGCGTCGATTTGCCAGCGCCGTTTTGACCGATGATGGCCAGGCGCTCTCCTGAGCCGATCTCTACAGAGAGCCCACCTAAGACTTCAACGCCGTTCGGGTACGAAAAATGCAGATCGTTAACCGAGATGTTCATAAAATTTTCTCGCTCGTTTGAATCCGGCGACGGCTTGGTCGAGCGTCGCGGGCAATTCCAAATCTCTTGGCCATCCACCGGCAGACTGTGTGGATCGCGCTGCTTGTGTATAGCGCGATACGCCGACGCCGATCTCATCCAAGTGAGATGAAGTCAGCACCGTTCGTGGAGAACCGTCTAGAACTAGGCGTCCTTCATGCAGAGCGATCAGGCGATCGGCGAACGCCGCGATCCATTCAGACTTATCTTCGATCATGATGACTGTCACTCTCTTATTCTGCACCAGCGTTCGAATGGCTTCAAAGACCTGACGGGTTCCCCAGGGGTCGAGCTGCGCCGTCGGTTCGTCCAGAACCAGAACGCGCGGTTCCATCACAAAGACCGAAGCGAGTGCTACCCGTTGCATCTCGCCCCCGCTCAGTTCGTAGGGTGAACGATGCACTAGCTCTGTTAACCCGAAAAGTTCGAGCACTCTATCGACACGCTGGCTCATTTCAGAGCGCGGCACTCCCAGATTTTCTAAGCCAAAAGCGATCTCTTCTCTCACGGTCAGCTTGGCCCCACTCAATTGATTAAAAGGGTTTTGGAAGACAAAACCCACCTGAGGAGTGACGAGTTTTGACAACGGAGTAGCGGCCGTATCGCGCCCATCGATGATGACTTGCCCTTGGAGCGTGCCATGAAAATGATGAGGGATGAATCCAGCGACCAGAGCGCAGAGCGTCGATTTTCCGGATCCATTAGGCCCTACCACAGCGAGAAACGATGATTCCGAAATCTTTAGAGAAATATCGTAAAGCGAAGGAAGCTTCGCATGTGGATAGGTGTAAGTGACGCGATCGAGCTGAATCATAACTCCCATATCTGCCACGCGATGAAGACCATCAATAAAATGAGCATAGCCCAGCGGGCCAGGACTTGCCCCCGCGAGTCGTGTAGCTCTTTTAGGCTTGTTTTTGAGCAGGGCGCTGAAAAGGCTCGCGCTTCGAGCGCGAGAGCACGTTCGTTGACATCGATCAGCGCGCTAAACACCAGAGGGCCAACGAGAGCTAGGAGCGCTCGTGATCGCCGCCAGAAATTTGCATCAGTCTCTAGCCCGCGTGCACGTTGGGCATTGGCGATGGCCGTTGCTTTCGCCTGCATATGAGGCAGAAGTTGGATCGCGGTCATCACAATATACGCCAGTGCGTTGGGGAAACCCCGCTGGACAAGCGCCAACATCAAATCTGCCGGATGCGTAGAAAACATAAGCAGCAACCCCGCACCCGCCAGGACCGAAATTTTCCCGAGCGTTCTGTACGCAAATAGAAGACCTTCTTCCTTGAGCGCGAAAGGACCTATAGAGAAGATCACGTGCGTCGCACCGGGGTAGAAGAAGCCTTGCACGAGCGAAATGGAGAGAACAAAGGGCAAAATCACCGTGAGCGTGGCGCGTCCCACATCTCGGAATAGCTGACCCCACGCGGCCAACGGCAAAATCAAAAAGACAAACAGCAAGAGAGGCAAATGCGGCCAGCTTGCCAGAAAACCGATAAGTACGATGCATAGAGCAGCGACAAGTTTAGTCAGAGGATGAAACTTGTGCAGAGGGCTCGTGCGCGGAAGAAAAAAAGCGTAGCTCAACTTAGGAGCGAATAACGTTACTGGCACGTGGAAAGCGCGAGAGATACCGTTGAGACATCCCGCGCAAGATGAAGCCAGCCACGATGAATGTGATGGTTTTGTCCAACGGATCCGACACAAGCCCCTGGCCGAGCGTGGCCTGCAGTATGTTTGCCCCCGTAACTTGGAAGAACGCCACCAGCGCATCGGTTCCAGAACCGGTGACACCGCCAAACAGATAAGCAGCAATGGGGGCAGAAACAGTTGCAGCAACCACTCCCGTAACGATGCCGCCGACCATAGTCCACAGAATATTCTTGAAAATCTGACGACTGGCCAACCATCCGGTCACGAGCCCAATACAGAAGGCTGTGACTGCAAAGGGCATGATGGTCGGATTGGCAAAAAGGATTCCCCAAATGAGATTCGATAAAGCCCCGGTGACCGCTCCTGGAAGGGGGCCGGCGAGTACGGCAACCAACACGGTGCCAATCGAATCAATATAGATGGGTAGTTTCAAGACAACTTGAACGATATTGCCGACGACGATGTTGATGACAATAGCTACTGAGATTAACACCAGTGTGATCGTTGTGAAATCAGACTTTATTTTCTCCATCATCGCCATATTCCCTTAACGGTCGATTTCATAGCGTTGCCTTTCCCATTCTCGATGGACTGTAAAACCAGAACTATTCTGGGCCCCGACAGATCCCTTATGATCTCCCTTGAGTGTCTACCACACAATATTATGAGTTGCCGGCACGAAATACAATCGGTAGAGTAATCTCATATGCAAAACTTTGCACAAATAGAGGAAAAATTTTCAAGACTGCAAGCGATTTTACGCGGGATGGGGAAAGTCGTCGTCGCTTTCTCCGGCGGCGTGGATAGCTCGTTTGTGCTCGCGGCCGCTAAGCAAGTCTTGGGCAATCGTGTGCTTGCCGTCACGGCTCACTCGGAAGTCTATGCCCAGAGTGAGCTTGAGGGCGCACGCGCCTTAGCGAAAAGGCTCGACGTCGAGCATCGCGTTATCTGCACACGCGAGCTCGATGACCCGCGCTACGTCAACAACCCGCCCGAACGGTGCTTTCATTGCAAGCAAGAACTATTTGGCAAACTCGTACCCATCGCCAAAGAAGTGGGCTTTGTTAATATTGTTGATGGCACCAACGCTTCCGATATCGAAGATTTTCGGCCGGGAATGCGCGCTCATAAAGATTACGGCGTGCGTAGCCCCTTGTGCGAAGCCGGCCTTGTGAAAGACGAGATCCGTACACTCTCCAAACAAATGGGCCTGCCGACGTGGGACAAGCCGGCGATGGCCTGTCTTGCGTCTCGTCTGCCCTATGGCAGCGCGATCACTGTCGACAAACTCAGACAGGTCGAGCATGCTGAAAATTTTCTATATCGCTTCAGTTTAAAGCAACTCCGCGTGCGTAACTATGACGGCATCGCGCGCATCGAAGTGCTTCCTGAGCAAATGCCGATTCTCTTAGAACACCGAAATGAGATCGTTGCCCACCTAAAGACCCTCGGCTTTCGGTACGTGACGATGGATCTTCAGGGGTTTCGCAGCGGCAGCATGAACGAAGTCTTTAAGAAACATTCTTAGTCTGCAAAGGGAATTGGCATCGAATGAACGAAGCAGCGCTAAAGAAACTTTTAGA
>Ga0247727_10014976_pt1 | contig 12799 bp, 9 predicted proteins | sample WisWelCaveWW1625_FD_202498 | JGI IMG/M metagenome (GOLD analysis project Ga0247727, IMG submission 202498) | Biofilm microbial communities from Wishing Well Cave, Virginia, United States - WW16-25 | ecosystem: Environmental > Aquatic > Deep subsurface > Groundwater > Cave microbial mat | place...
CACTGATTGGTGCAGGTACGATAGCTCAGAATCGCGGCAACTATGCAGGCGCCCGCGCATTTTTCGAAGAAAGCCTTGTCATATGGAGGGCAGTTGGAGATACAGGGGGTGTCGCAACATCCCTCAACAACCTTGGATGGGTGGCGTGGCGATTGGGTGACTATTCTGAGGCTCGTACCCTTTGTTCGGAGGGTCTCGCGTTGCATCGATCGTTGGGAGACAAGACCGGCACGGCGATAGCGCTCAATAATCTCGGCTTTGTCTCGAATTTTCAGGGTGACTACGACGAGGCACACGCACTCTTTAAAGAATCTCTTGCTCTCCGCCGCGAACTCGGTGACAAGAGGGGGGAAGGGTATGCGCTGTTGAACCTTGGGTGGGTGGCTCAACACCAGGGGCGCTATGAGCAGGCTGCTGCGCATATCGCTGAAGGAATGGACATTTTCCATTCAGTTGGCGATAAGATGCTCACGGCTCTAGGGCTGCTCATCCTTGGTAATCTCATGATTGAGCAGGGTGAATGGGATCGTTCAGTTATGCTTGAGCAGGAAAGTTTATCAACCTTCCAAGAATTCGGGAACAAGTGGGGTATCGCAATATCGATTGGATCTCAGGGGAATGTCGCATACGAACGCGGTGATTATCAAAAAGCGACTGCCCTTCTCGAGGAAAGTCTTGCACTCTGCCGCGAGATACGAGGTAAGTGGGGCATCGCAAACGCACTCAATACTCTGGGGAGAGTAGCATTTGAGGACGGTGAGATCGACCGAGCCAAGGAATTGCTTGCCCAGAGCTTATCGCTTCGTCGGGGAATGGGAGACAAGTTGGGCATTGCCGAGTGCCTTGTGGACATCGCTGGAGTTGCGGTGAAAGAAAAGGAACTCGATCGCGCGGCTCGACTTCTCGTTGCAGCAAAAACCGCATACGAAACGATTGGTGCCGTAATGGCGTATGGCACGCGGATGAGATACGAACGGTACAGGAGCGCTATCGGCAGCGCGATGGGCGATACTCTTGTTCCATCCGAGAAAACGATGACCGTGGAGGAGGCGGTTGCATTTGCATTGCAAGGAACATAAAATGTCTATTTGTGCTGTCACTTGATTCTCCCCGCGCATCATCCTTCCCACGTATGTATCCACACGTGCCCGTCCGGCCGTCACGTGTCCTGTTCTGATTCACACCTCTCCATTGTTTGAAATCGCCTCCATTCTTTCTATATTTGTATCACGTTATTCAAGCTATTGCGCATTCATGAATACGACTAGAAATCCGGCCGAGAAGTATAGCCATCCGTCACGCCAGCGGCGTGATGAGATCTCGTCCCCAAAGGGGACGGAAAAAGACACCCCGGCCTCGCCCTCAACACTGTGCCAGTGCATCGGCCGAGGGCGGGCAAAGTCACGAAGGTGTCACAGAGAGGAACAAATATGAAAAATAAAATCTTTCTTTGTGAGTTCTTGGTGTCTTCGTGCCTTAGTGGCAAGAAAACCAGGCTTTTCGACCACGCTACTAGGATGAGTCCAACAAAAATATCGTCGAGCGATCAGCGCGTTATACGATTGGGTATTCAACTTGTTGTCCCTACTGTCGTCAGTGTGATGATGTTCTCTGAACACTTGAGAGCACAGGACAAGTTCTCATTCGACGGGTACATTGCGACAACGGCAACGACCGTGTACAAGGCCTTACACCCGGACATATTCTACCACGCAAAAATCGAGGTTCAATACGACGTTACCAAATCCATCGAGGCGCAAGTACAGATCAAGGGGCAATCAAACGAGGGGGAGAAAATCCGCTTTCGCGAAGCCAACATCCGTGTAAAGCTGAACAAGGAAGACAAGATCAAAGTCGGGAATTTGAAGAAGCCGATCGGGGACGAGGAGCTCTACTCGGAAGAAGACTTGGTGACGATTGATCGTACGTATATCTACAACTACCTGAGCCCGATGAACCATGTCGGCAGGGATATCGGCGTGCAATTTATCCACGAGCCCGACGAGAAGGGGCTTGAATACAACCTTGGAGTGTACTTGAACAATAGCAGCACGTTTGCTGCGACGGCTCGGCTGGCGTCCTACGATCTTCTCTCACCTGTCGTACTGTCTGTTTCATCCGTCTTTCAAAATCTGCGGCTCGATGAGGGCGTATCGATCGCCACCGTTCTGGGAAATCTGAGTGTCTCACGTACCGGCGAACGCGTATCCTGGGTAGGTGAGAGTTTCTATGGCATTGATCCATATGCCTCTCGTTTTGCGCAACTGGAAACTGGTTCGAGTACGAAGAAGGTGTGGTTCGCCAGTGCGAAAGCGATAGCAAGCTATTTCATTCCAACGGGCAATGAGCGTGAAGGGGTTGAGCCCCTCGTTCTTTTCGGCTACCTCCTTCCTGATACGCGAAACTCAAAAATCTATACGCTGGAATTTATTATGGGTATGAATTATTACCTCAACAAACACACACGTGCACGGATCAATGTTCATCCATTGCTTTCGAAGAATGGCGTCGATGAAGCATTTTCTCAAACAGGATCGTCTGTTTCCCTGGAGTTTCAACTGCGCTGGTAACATGAAACAGCTTGTTGTTTTTTCTTCTCTTGCGGTACTGGTGTGGTCGGGCTGCTCGCTCTCCGATGGTGATCCGGCCCCGGCGTTCCGAGGGCTGGCAACACTCAGGCTGACCCTTACTCCTGAGGAGCTTCAGACGTTGACGGTGAATCGCAATCTCAATGTATTTGTGGCTGCAGACCTCGTGTACGATTATCCCGATCGTGACGTCCGCCGGCGGTGGGCCATCGAGATGCGCAATGCTGGACAGTTTTCACGTCGGTTTTTCAAGAAGAATTTCCACCTGCAATTTCCGCCTGAGGACAGATTTTTTGGCAAGAGGATACTCAACCTCAGCGCTCAGCCGACAGATGACACGAAGCTCCGATCGCTGGTCGGATATACAGTGCTGCAGAGTGCAGGGTTTCATGTTCCGGAGCTGGAACCCGTGGCGCTGTATCTGAACGACGAGTATCAGGGCTTGTATTATCTCATTGAGCCGATCGACAAAGAGTTCTTTGATCGGCGCGGTGTTCCTGTTAGCGCCTTGTTCGAGGCAAAGCTGCTGGAAGCGCAGTGGGAGTACACGGAGGGGTTTAACATTCGCCTTGGATATAACAAGCTCTACCCCGATGACGACAATTTCAGCGAACTCGAGCGCCTCCTTCGAACAATTACCGAAGCAACACCGGCGAATCTCGAGGTCCAGCTTGCCCCGATTTTCGATCTTTCGAGCTACATCACATATCAGGCGAGCATGGTTGTCATCCAGAACTTCGATAGCTGGACGAATAATTTTCATCTGTACCATGACGATCGAACTGGCACACTGCGGCTGCAGCCGTGGGATGTCGATCACGCTTACGACACTGAACTTGACATCTATGCCCCCACTGTGTTGAATGATCTAATTGTCGAAAATCCTCTTCTTCGCCGGCGATACCTGCTGAAAGTCCTGGAGTTGCTTGATGGCCCTGCGGACCCGGCGGGATTGCAATCGCTGATACGCAGTAGGGTGCCTGTGCTCGCCGAGGCATATAATCGCGATCCCTATCATCAAGCGGCTGGCTGGACGATGGAGGATCGGTCACGCATCCTGGAAGGACAGATTACTGCAGCAAGCCAACGCCTTCGTGCGGAGGCCGTGAGATTATTACAACCATAACAGTTGGATGTGGGATAGATGCCGACAATAGCTGCCATTGATGTTGGTTCAAACGCGATGCGCCTTGCCATCGGCGAGGTGGATGGGGATCATCGTCTCAGTGTTGTGGAAAATATTCGGGATCCAGTCCGGCTCGGCCAGAATGTCTTTACGAAGGGAACAATCTCCGAAGAGACCATTGAACGTGCCGTGGACGCCTTCCAGCGATTTCGGACGGCGATCGACCAGCATGGTGCGAAATGGACAAGGGCCGTGGCGACGAGTGCAACCCGCGAAGCACTCAACCGTGAGATATTCCTTGATCGGGTCATGCAGGCGACTGGCATTGAGATTGCCCTGATCAGTGCAGAGGAAGAAGCGCGCTTGATCCATCTCGGTGTCGCCGAGAAGGTGAATCTCAAGAACAAGCTCGCGATGCTAATCGACATCGGCGGCGGCAGTGTGGAGATAACGCTTGTCCAAGGCGGGAATATCATCACAACGGAGAGTTTTCGCATGGGGGCGGTGCGGCTCCTGCAGGTGCTTGAGGAAAAAAAGCATGGCGAGAAACGGTTCAATCAACTTGTGCGCGAATATGTGGATTCATCACATAAACGCATTAAGAAGGAGATTGGCAATCAGCAGATTGAGGTTTGTGTTGGGACGGGAGGGAACATCGAATCGCTTGGAGATCTTCGCAGACAGGTGCTGGGGAAAGAGCGCAATTCACTCATCACCGCCGAGGAGCTCGATGTGCTGGTCAAGAAGCTTCAGGGCATGACGTTCGAAGAACGGATCCAGGATCTCCTCCTTCGCCCCGACCGGGCCGATGTGATTGTTCCCGCATCAATGGTGTTGCAGAAGATTGTGAAGCAAGCGGGCGTCGAGGAAGTCCTCATCCCGTGTGTCGGGCTGAAAGACGGACTGCTGATGGATATGGTTCAGGAGTTGTACGGGGAACGGAAGCACGCATACCGTGACCAGGTGATCGCCTCGGCCATGCAGCTCGGGAGGAAGTATCTGTTCGACGAGCAGCATGCGACAACAGTCGCCGCTCTTGCGGTACGCATATTCGATGAGATGCGCACGCTGCACAACCTCCCCCTTGAATACAAACCGCTGCTGGAAGTTGCCGCACTGCTTCATGACATCGGCCACTTTGTCAACATGAACAACCATCACAAACATTCATTCTATCTCCTCATGGCGACGCCCGTGATTGGCCTGAGCCAGTCTCAGATGGCCATTGTTGCAAATGTTGCGCGGTACCACCGAAAATCATTGCCGAAGTCGGAACACGATTCATACAGAACCCTCTCATCGAAAGAACGTGTTATCGTTACCAAATTGGCGGCAATGCTTCGACTTGCTGATGCAATGGACACCGAGCATGGCTCAAAAGTGCGTGACATAAGCGTTGAGTACAAAAAGCCGAAGTTAACTCTGCGGCTGCAGGGAGAAGGAGATTTGTTGCTGGAGAAATGGGCGCTGGCAAAAAAATCATCCTTGTTTGAAGAAGTGTTCAGCACAAAGCTTGTCGTGGAAGACTGAAGGTCCCGTGGAGCGCGTGCGGTAGACCGCCGTGGCTGGCCGAGCATAAAACACCGAGATTTGAAGGCAGGTACTTCTTCTCAGGGGGATTCTTCCAACGGAGAGCCTCGCCTGGCTCCTCGTTATTCGCAGTAACCAAGAAAGCCTCACCTGTTGGAATCATCCGGGATCCATACACTATCTGTGGTTGCAAAAGCGGAACATACTGGTCGTGGCAACAAGGGCAGGATTGATCCGAGTCTGCTGTTGGCCGAGTCTCTTGATGCCAGATGGCGAAAATACCGCAAGGAGTTGAAGCGCTGCCGGAAGAAATGTGCTGAAAAGACCGTACACGACTTGCGTGTTGCCTCCCGGCGCCTGGTAAGCACCCTCGACATGTTGAGGTTGGTGTTGCCGGACAAACGGTTGAAGGTCATGCGTCAGGCGCTGAAAAAGCAGCTGAATCTGTTCGGTCCACTCAGAGATGTTCAGGTTCAAATCCTGGATGTGCAGAAGATGCTCGTGAGCTATCCGCAGCTCGAGCTGTTCTTGACCATCCTTCTCCTGCGTGAGCGCCAGCTGATGAAGCGGATTGTGAAAAATGTAAGGAAAGTAGAGACACGGTCTCTCGGCCAGTATGTCGGAATACTGAAGTCGCTGGTTCGGACACGATTCTCGGATCCGCAATTGGCGCGAGTGTGCATGGCTGCGCTGAAGGGTGCCGCTGCTGCAGCGTTGGCGCGGTCTGTCGACCTTTTGCGCAAGGTCGATCCTGAGGATACCCAAACCATCCATCGGCTTCGACTCAGCTTCAAGAAGCTCCGGTACACCCTCGAGGTGCTTGGCCCACTGCTTGGGGGTATGCCGGAGAAACGCCTGAAAGCCATGAACGAGTATCAGGTAAAGATGGGAAATGTTCAGGACATTGAGGTGCTGATGGCAAACATAAACTCCTTTGCGTCGAGGCGGCTGCGGTCGAGAACGTCATCGCTCCAGCCGGTGCATCAAGAGCTTGCCAAGCGTCGACTCGTCTTGATCGAAACGTTCATGCAATCTGCCAATGATTTATATACGTTCTGGGGAGATCGGATCAACTCATCGCGAGAGCGGCCGTCAGACGCAAGGGTCCGTGACGGAAAGGCAAATGCACACGCCGACTGACCCACACACGACTAACGAGGAATATCTATGGAACTTTATCTATTGCGCCATGCAATCGCCGTGGTGCGAGGAACGCCCGGCTACGAGCGCGACGCCGATCGCCCGCTCACGCCAAAAGGTGAGAAGAAGATGCATCGCATCGCGGAAGGGATGCTCGCACTCGGTCTGTCGTTCGATCTTATCCTCTCGAGCCCTATCCTGCGTGCACGACAGACGGCCGAAATTGCAGCAGAGGACCTGGGTCTTGAGAAGATGTTGAACTTCTCAGACAACCTCGGGACGGATGGAGAGGCTGAAGATCTCATCAAAGAACTGAATGCGAATTACAAGGCCCTTGACAGCATTATGCTCGTCGGACACGAGCCGGACTTGAGTAGCTTGATCTCAGTTCTCATTGCGGGCGATGCAGGGCTCTCGATCACGATGAAGAAAGGTGGATTGTGCAAACTGACCGTTGATTCGCTCCGGTATGGCCGATGTGCCGCATTAGACTGGCTGCTTGCACCGAGCCAGTTAACACGAATGAGCTGAGCATACCTGTCCACTTCAGGTGAATGGCCCGCGTACAGATCTTGTACAGAAAAGAGCTTTTCGACAACAACTGTTAGGTGGCACAGGCCCGCCTGACCTTCTTCGATCAATTCATGGCGGGCAGGCGTCTCGCCTGTGCCTGAGAACCAGAAGAATGCATCTTGGCTCAGTGCACCTATGCTCGGTCGAGGACGACCGAGCCACTGACTTAAGATTTTGATTTGTGTGAGACATGGTAACAAGCTTGAGGATGTTGAGTGGCACAGGCGTCCCGCCTGTGCCTGAGAATTAGGAGAATGCATCTCCGCTCAGTGCATCCATGCTCGGTCGAGGACGACCGAGCCACTGGCCTGGTCTTTTCGTTTGAGTGATTTGAGTGAAGTGATGCCGACTCCCTTAAATGCCCCCCATATCAGATTCATATGAGATACATTGTCCTTGTCACGCTGGCAACAGTTTTGCTTACTTGTACACATCGAGAAGATAAACAGCCTCCTCTCATTCGCGGTCAAAACGACGAAGGGTCTTCCACGCCGCCCGAGCGGGACTCATGGCTCTCCCGATACGATCTCAGTGACAAATCGCCGACGCAATTCAAACTTCCGAAGCGCCTGAGTGAAGCGTCCGGCCTTTCGATGTCTGATGATGGTCGTCTCTTCTCTCATGATGATGAGAATGGCGTTGTCTATCAGGTCGACTATACTTCCGGCAAAATTGTGAAGAGATTCTTCCTCGGTACGTTCACTATAACAGGTGACTTCGAGGGGATGGCGACCAAGGGGAGGATGTTCTATCTGGTGATCAGTAACGGCGACATTCTTGAATTCCGTGAGGGAAAGGATGAGGAGAGGGTCTCTTACCATGTGTACAAGACGCTCCTCACACAAGCGAATGATGTCGAAGGACTCGAGTACGACAAGTCAACCGACTGCCTACTCCTGTTATGCAAGGGGTATCCGGGAAAGGGGTTATCCGGGTACAAAGGAGTCTATGCATTTTCATTAAAGACGAAAGCGCTGGAGCAGAAGCCCCGTCTGCTGATTTCTTTGAAGGCGGTCAAGAAAGTTGCTCACAAAGGGGAGTTCAACCCGTCCGGCGTTGCCATCCACCCGGTTTCTAGGACGTATTTTATCATCAGCGCGGACGGACATTCTATCGTTGAAATGACAACCGATGGCGTGATTCTTGGACAGCAGGAGATTCCGAGGGAGGTGAACAGCCAGCCGGAAGGAATCACGTTCGCGCCGGACAACACGATGATCATTTGCAATGATGGACAGGGGAAAACGGGGACCTTGACGCTATATCCGCTGAAGAAGTGAAGGTAATTCAAAGCGGTTTGGTGGAGAAAACGTCGATCAGTGCGGCCTCCAGTCCTTGAAGCAATTGTGAGCGTATATACCCATCTCGGATAACACCCAGACTCGCGTAACGACCTTGTACCAGCGTCAATATTTCTACGGTCTTTTCCTCCACATCAATCATCCAGTATTCCTTCACCCCATATTTTTCGTAGAGCTGTCGTTTTTGCTTCTGGTCGACGACTCTCGTTCTTTCGGACAGTATTTCGACAATAAGGTCTGGTGCCCCATTGATGTTTTTCTCCGTGATTATGGACCGCCGAGACGAAGCGATAAACAACAGGTCAGGCTGAACGATGTCCTGATCTGACAGGATTACATCTGTCGGCGCCACTAGGACGATGCCGAGGTTATTGGTTCGTACAAACTTGCGGAGGATTTCTTCGACGTTTGAGAGGATAATCTGATGAAACACTCCAGGTGCAGGCGTCATAAACAATTCCCCTTCGATGATTTCGTGCCGCTTGCCGTTATCTGGCAATGCCAGGTAATCGCTGTACGCGTATCGAACCGTTATAACGGACACACTACACCTGCGTGATTTATCTCTAGAGAGTAACTGTTTCCTTCGAGAATGTCAATTGCGGCGAAGAATCCGACTTCAGCTGTTCCGCCCTGTAGAGTGGCGATTCTCGTTCTTTACCCGCCTCAAGGCGGTTCGTTCCTGCGAAGAGTGACACCATGGTCGCCGGGAATTACGCGGACTGCATCCCCTGGCTTGAACCTTCCATCCACTAATGCTTGGGCTAATGGCTGGACAATCTGCTGTTCAATCACTCTCTCCATTTCGCGGGCACCCCATTCGGGTTTGAACCCGACATTCATCAGCGCATCATACGCCGGTGGAGACACGCGTAGACTGATGTTCTTGTCGGTCAGACGATTCTGCACGCGCCCGATGATCTTGTCGATAATTGCGCGAACCTCAACACCGCCAAGAGTACGAAATTGGACAATCTGACTGATGCGATTTATCAACTCCGGGCGGAAGTGTGCAGTGAGAGCCTTGCGGAGTTCATTCTGCGATGGTTCATCGACTGCGGGTGGGAATGCGGTGATCGGCGTTGTGGCATCGTCCCTGTCCCATCGAAAACCCAACGGCGGCCTTTTTTCGTTGACGCTGGCCACCCCAACGTTCAGGTTCGTGGTCAATATGATGATCGTGTTGCGGAAGTCGGCGAGCCGTCCTTGCGCGTCGGTCAGTCGACCATCGTCGAAGATCTGTAAGAAAAGATCCGACACCTTCGGGTGGGCTTTTTCGATCTCATCAAACAGGAGTACGCAGTATGGCAATCTTCGCACAGCGGCGGTCAGTTGGCCGCCCTCATCATAGCCGACGTAGCCTGGTGGAGCACCAATGAGCTTGTTGATGGAGTGTTCCTCCATGTACTCCGACATGTCGAACCGAACCATGCATCGCTCGTTGTTCCACAGGAACTCGGCAAGAGCCTTGGCCAGCTCGGTCTTTCCCACGCCGGTCGGCCCCATGAAGAGGAATACGCCATAGGGGTGCTCGGGACGCGAGAGTCCGGCCAATGCCGTCCGCACCACCTGAGACACAGCGCTGACGGCGTGATCCTGGCCGATGACCCGTTGGCGGAGTGCCTCCTCCATCTGTACGAGCCGCTGTCTCTGATCGGCTGTTAATTGCTGAACCGGAATACCTGTCCACTCGGAGACCACACGTGCCACATCCTCGCGCATGACTCGTTGTGGGCTGGTCTCTTGGGGGACGCCCGGAGAAAACGTGAGGAATCTTTTCGTAGAAGCTGCCTGATCAATAAGGTCACGTGCTTTGTCGGGCAGACGCCTGTCTGGCAAACATTTGATTGATAATTCAACGGCAGCCTCGATTGCTTCATTCGTAATTTCGACTCCGTGGTGCGCCTCATAGGTGCTGCGCAAGCCTGAGAGTATCTCGCGGGTTTGGCTTGGTGTCGGCTCTTCGATAACCACAGGCTGGAATCGGCGCTCGAGGGCCGGGTCACTCTCGATGTATTTTCGGTATTCGCCTCTTGTGGTTGCGCCAATGCAACGGATACCCTCGCGGACCAGCGCGGGTTTGAGGATGTTGGCTGCATCCATGGCTCCACCGCCCGACCCTGCTCTCACAAGGGTGTGTATTTCATCGAGAAAAATCACAAGCTGTTGATCTGACTTCCCCTCGTCAATAACTCTTTGGAGCCGTTCCTCAAATTCTCCTCGGAGTTTCGTCCCGGCAACCAGTGAAGAGATCATCACCTCCACGATGCGTAGATTCCGTATCTGCTCTGGTGCCCCGTCGGCCACAACTCGAAGAGCCAATCCTTCAACGATACTTGTCTTGCCCACGCCCGGTTCGCCGACAAGGACAGGGTTATTCTTTTCCTTTCGGAGGAGGATGCGGACGACTTGCTTAATCTCGTCGTTCCGGCCGATGACGGGGCTAATCTTGGCACCCCGAGCCAAGGCTGTGTAGTCCTTGCCGTACCGGTCGAGGGTCGGTGTGGGCGGGTGTTTAATACGAGGCAATGGTTCGACAGGCTTCGCCGGGCCTTGGTCGAGAATGTCTGGCTGAGGCATCTCTGGTTGAAGATATTGACGCAACTGATCCACCGGAAGTTTCTCCATCCTGAAGGCTCGATCCAGACCTATGTCGGGTTCTTCCAAGAGTGCAAGGAGCACAAATCCGGCATCCAACGATTGGTGAGCCTCTTCTGCTCGACGTCTGGCGTGATCCAATAGGCGAATCACCCGGCCCGAGATCCTTTTCGGTCCTCCTTTTGTCTTCCTGGTCACCTTACGGGCAAGAGCACGCATCCGCCGTCGCAGCCTCCGTGGTTTCAATTTGTGGGCACGCATGGCGTCGGTAACCTGCGGAGGACCCAGCGTACAAAGAGCAACGAACAGATGCAGCGGCTCGACCGCCTCAGCTCTGCTACGTGCCGCCTCCTTCACGGCAACCCTCATCACTTCCTGAATCTGTTCCGGTAATTGCATGGTGTTCTTTTCTCAACAGAAAGGGTAGTTGTTGTCAGGTGAATCATATATACGTCGTACTGTGAGCCGAATTCAATTCCTCACAGCCTCAAAAGTTCCATGATTGGAAATGCCAGAAAAACTTATCCACAACCATTGGCCTCGGTAAATATCATTATCAATTTTTCCAATGAGCTGGAGGTTGTCATCTCGAACTTGAGGATTCAACTCTACCCAAACTTCCCCCTCATTCATTCCGCCAATCAATCTTCCACTGCCGACCTGCCCCGACATAGTCGGGGCCTGCGGGCCAATTCCTTGTGGATCGCCAATTCTATCAAGATGCCACTCTCCCGTAATCGACGCAGAATCCTGAAAACTCAATGCAAGCCAACCTTTGACGATTGGTCTTCCCGCTATATCGTAACTCGTATATCGGTATATGCCAGAAGGTATTGGTCCTGTTCCTATTTCCCTGCCACTATCTTCACAACTGGAAACGATGCTGGTTAATATGCAAATGAGAGAGAGGGAGAGTACTGTCTTCATAAATGGTTGTGAGATTGAAAGTCACTGGCAATTCGGGATCACAGCGAGAAAGGTTACGGAGTGCCATGCTCGCTGCTTACGTCACTCAGTCAATCCCTGTGGTTCTTCGCCTCGCGATATTCCATCGCTGCTTTGACGAAATCTCGAAAGAGAGGGTGGGGATTTGTCGCTCGGGATTTGAGTTCCGGATGGAACTGCCCTCCGACGAACCATGGGTGGCCGGGGACCTCAATCATTTCAACGAGACCGTTGTCGGGACAAATTCCGCTGAAGATCATGCCTTTGGCGGCCAGCTGCTCCTTGAAGGCGTCGTTGACCTCGTACCGGTGTCGGTGGCGCTCGTAGATGACTTCCCGTTTGTATGCCTTTATGGCCTTAGTCCCTTTTTCAAGTCTGCATGGGTAGGACCCCAGACGCATCGTGCCGCCGTATTCTTTCACCTTCTTTTGTTCAATCATCAGGTCGATGACATTCTGGTCGGTCTGTTTGAACTCCGTGCTGTTTGCGCGTTCGAGGCCGCAAGCATTGCGGGCGAATTCTATGACCGCGCACTGCAGGCCCAGGCAAATACCGAAGAATGGGATGTTGGTGGTCCGCACATAGTTGATTGCTCGAATCTTCCCTTCAATGCCGCGCTCGCCGAAGCCAGGGGCAACAAGGAGTCCGGAAATATTGCGCAGGTGCGGCTCCGGGCCGTCGCGCTCAATGTCCTCCGCCCGGACCCACGCGAGGTTGACTCCGACATTGTTCGCTGCCCCGGCGTGTACAAACGCCTCGGAGATGCTCTTATAGGCATCCTGGTGATCGGTGTATTTCCCACAGATTCCGATGGTGATCCGCCCCGCCGGATCCTTCACGCGATCGACAAATTTCCTCCACTCACGGAGGTTCGGGCGAGGACAGGTCAGATCGAGCTTCTCGAGAATCATCTCATCGACTTCCTGTTCGGCGAAGAGCAATGGCACTTCATAGATTGTGGGGACGTCACGTCCATCAACTACCCCCTCCGGTTCGAC
>Ga0247727_10014977_pt1 | contig 12798 bp, 10 predicted proteins | sample WisWelCaveWW1625_FD_202498 | JGI IMG/M metagenome (GOLD analysis project Ga0247727, IMG submission 202498) | Biofilm microbial communities from Wishing Well Cave, Virginia, United States - WW16-25 | ecosystem: Environmental > Aquatic > Deep subsurface > Groundwater > Cave microbial mat | place...
TAGTTCTGGAAGGTGACCGAGGCCAACGTTTGATTCTCGTTGGCGATCTTCACGCCTTCTTTGGCTTCGACGGCCTGGTGCAGGCCGTCGCTCCAGCGGCGTCCCGGCATGAGCCGCCCGGTGAATTCGTCCACGATGATGACTTCGCCTTCTTTCACGACGTAGTCCACATCCCGTTTGTAGAGGGCATAGGCCTGGAGCGCCTTGACGACGTGGTGGACAAGCTCCATATGGGCGGGGTCGTAGAGGTTGTCCACGCCGAGCAATTTCTCGACCCGGACGTTGCCGTCCTCAGTCAACGACGCGGTCTTCGTTTTTTCCTCGATCGTGTAGTCGTGCTCCGGTTTCAGCTGCGGGATGATCGCGTTGATACGGTAGTAGAGATCGGTCGTTTCATCCGTCGGACCGGAGATAATCAAGGGCGTGCGGGCCTCGTCGATGAGGATACTGTCGACTTCGTCGACGATGGCGAAGTTCAACTCGCGCTGCACGCACTGGGCCAAATCGGTGACGACTAGGTTGTCGCGGAGGTAATCGAACCCGTACTCGTTGTTGGTGCCGTAGGTGATGTCGGCACGATAGGCCTCCGGCCTCGTGCAGGGGCGGAGAGACTGGAGCCGTTTGTCGGAGGCATCATAGGTCGGATCGAAGAAAAAGGAGGCATCGTGTTGAATGACGCCCACCGAAAGTCCCAGCGCGTGGTAGAGCACGCCCATCCACTGCGCATCGCGCTTGGCAAGGTAGTCGTTCACGGTGACGAGGTTCACGCCTTTCCCTTCGAGCGCATTCAGGTACACCGGCAGCGTGGCCACCAGGGTTTTCCCCTCGCCGGTCTTCATTTCAGCGATGCGGCCTCTATGGAGAATGATGCCGCCGATCAACTGCACATCGAAATGGCGCATGTTCAGCTTGCGGCGGGACATTTCACGGCAGACGGCGAAGGCCTCAGGCAGGATGTCGTCCAGGGTCTCCCCCGCCCCAAGGCGCTTCTTGAACTCCTGGGTTTTGTCTGCAAGGGCGTGATCGGAGAGCGGGGCCAGACCGGATTCCAGGCTATTTATCCGCTCCACAATCGGGCGGAGTGCCTTGATTTCACGATCGTTTTTACTGCCGAAGATTTGATTGAGTAGTTGCGTGACCATGGTACTGTCGTTCGGAACTAACGCCGATGTCTCCGAAAGTATTTCGCGCAGTATACAGCATCTTTTCCATGAATCCTATAATAAGCAGAGACCTGGTTCTAGGAGCCGGCTTGACAGGCCTAGTGGGCATCTATTAGGATTCAGTCGAGTTACACTGAGTCGTCTGCTGATGAACCACGTCGCCCTCAAATTCGTGTCGATCCTCTTGGTGCTCTGTGTCCTTTCCGTCGGCGGATTGGCTCAGGCTCAGTCGGTCGAGCATGCCGGGCACCATGCCCATCATAAGGCTGCCACGCACGGCACCGTGCTCTGCTCCTGGATGTGTGCCGCGGGACAAGCAGGTGAAGCAGCTACTCTATTCGTTCCCCTAGAAGTGATTCCCCACGAATTTGTCGAAATCACGTCCGCCGATCAAGTTCCGACAATCTGCTCAAGCATTCTCGCCAGCCGCGATCCTCCGGTTCGCTAAATTCAATCTGATTTGACTCTCGTACGCGTTGCCCTTCCCTAAGAAGGGGCGCTCAGCCATTACAGGCTTATACAGGAGAGTTGAATGTCTTGGGTCCTCGTATCGTCTCTATGGAGGGGCTGACCATGAACATTTTCTTCAGAAGCCGGAACTACATCCGGCAGAGCCTTGCTCTCGCGGTGGTGCTGGTCGCGCTCGCGAGTGGGGTGGCCTGGAGTATGGGATCGCGGGTCCCTGTTGTTGGGACACTGGTGGAAGATTTCCAGCTCGTCGATCTGAGCGGAAAAATGCAGAGCCTCGGCCAGTATCGCGGCAAGATCGTGCTCGTGAACTTCTGGGCCACCTGGTGCAAGCCCTGCACGACCGAAATGCCGGCGATGCAAACTGTGTATGACAAGCTGCGTGACAAGGGCTTCGTGGTATTGGCCGTCAATGAATTGGAAGACGAGGCGAGGGTTCGCGAGCATATCGCGGCGTACAAGCACACGTTTCCTGTGCTCCTGGATCGCGACAATAAAGTGGCCAATCAGTTCGGCGTGTTCGGATTACCCGTGAGCGTCTTCATCGACCAGGAGGGGCGCGTGCAGGAATACCTCAAAGGGGGCCTGCTCACCGAACAGAAGATCGATGAAACCATCGCGCGGCTTCAGAAACAGAGCCGGTAAAGGCTGGAGTTCTTCGATAGAGGTTTATGAACCGTAGGATTCGACAATTTGCAGTCGTAGGTTTGGCGTTCTGGCTAGTGGCGCTCAGCGGGATAGTCTACCCGCAACTCACCGCCCACATGGCGCAACATGCCCATCACAACGCGGCGACTCACGCCACCGCACTCTGTTCATGGCTTTGCGCGGCCGGTCATACGGCAGAAGGTGTCGTCCCTCCGATGCCGATGGCTCCTACGACAAGCTCTCAAGCGGTCGAGGTTGAGTATCTAGCCACTGACTCATCGATTTTCTTGCCTCGTGCCTCTCGTGGTCCCCCCTCCGTTGCCAATCCTGTTGTCTGATAGATACCTGGTCGAGCATATCGGCGGTTCAGCTGAACGTCGCTGGATCGTGCGGTAGCCCTGTGAAGGAGGCGAAGACCTCTCCACGCCGGCAGGCTGTGGGACCCACCATTTCATCGTTATTGAAGGAGCCTTTCCATGTCGAAATGTATTAAATCACACGCAGGCCTAGCTGGACTCTGCGCGCTTATGCTTGTCTGCAGTCTCATTGCGCCGACTCCCTCTCGTGCCTCTTGTGGGGCGGTCAGTTGTTTTGTCGTGATCGGGTCTCAGCAGCAGGTGCCTCAGGAAGGCATGCTGACGATCAATGGCATGTACAACTACACCCCCATGCGGTTGCTCAGTGGAACCAACGGCATCATCCCGGCGGCAGATCAGGCGAACCAGCGGTTGATCTTGGACCATCATCAAGAGACCAGAACGATCACCCAGACCTATACGCTCGATATGAATTATGGGGTGACCGATCGAGTTGCCCTTCAGGTGACTGTGCCTTATTTAAGGCGTAAGCATGGGCACATCGATGAGATCGGTGAGTCGGCGACCGAATTCGGCGAAAACGCGAATTTTGCCGACAATGGGATCGGGGACGTGCGGCTCACGGCGAAGTACAATCTGTTGCCAACGCTGAGAAACTTGGTAGTCTTGGGTTTTGGCATGGATCTACCGACCGGCGACACGCGTGCCAGAGACAGCCTCGACAACGTGCTGGAGTCGTCCGGTCAGTTGGGGCGGGGCCACGTCGGCTTGATCGGTTCCATTTATCAGACCTACGAGCTGATGCCGCACCGGCTGAATCAATTTGCCTATGGCAGCTATCGCCATACCTTCCGCAATAGGGATGGCTATCAATTCGGCGACGAATTTCTCTTCAACTTCGGCCTCAATCTTGTCACCCTGCCCTGGCTGGTCGTGACGAATCAATTCAACTACCGCTACCTCGTGCATGACAATGTGCGCGCCAATCTGGAACAGTCAAGGCCGCCGTTTTTCGGGGACGATCCAATCGGGATCGATCCGACCATCATGAATCGCGCGGTTTCCAGCACCGGCTCGACCTATTTTGCCTATACGCCTGGTATCCAGGTCAGCCTCGGCGATCTGGTGAGCTCTTCGTGGACCGATGCGACAGCAGTCTATTTCTATACCCAGATTCCTATCGCGCGTGATGCGAATAACAATCTCTCGCAGGGAACGAGTTTCATTTTTGGCATTACCAAGTCGTTTCAGCTGATCAAGCCGGCGGCCTGATCTGTTGAAGCCGGTCGAGCGAATGGAGGAGCCGATGAGAAACACGGCCAAAATTGTAGTAGTGGGGCTGGTGCTGGCGGCCTGCGCGTATAGTCTGGTGCAGGTGCCGTGGGCATGGAGCATGGGCTCGCGAGTCCCGACGGTCGGGGTGCAAGCGGAGGATTTTCGCTTGACCGATCTGTCGGGCAAGGAACAGAGCCTCAGCCAATATCGCGGCAAGATCGTGCTCGTGAACTTCTGGGCCACCTGGTGCAAGCCCTGCACGACCGAAATGCCGGCGATGCAAACGGTTTATGACAAGCTGCGTGACAAGGGCTTCGTGGTATTGGCCGTCAATGAATTGGAAGACGAGGCGAGGGTCCGCGAGCACATCGCGGCGTACAAGCACACGTTTCCCGTGCTCCTGGATCACGACAACAAAGTGGCTAATCAGTTCGGCGTGTTCGGATTACCCGTGAGCGTCTTCATCGACCAGGAGGGGCGAGTGCAGGAATATCTCAAAGGGGGCCTACTCACCGAACAGAAGATCGATGAAACCATCGCGCGGATTCAGAAACAGAGCCGGTAAAGCCGAGGCTCTTCGATGAAGCTCTATGAACCATAGGATTCGACAATTTGCAGTCGTAGGTTTGGCGCTCTGGCTTGTGGCGCTCAGCGGGGTTGTGTACCCGCAGCTCACCGCCCACATGGCGCAACATGAGCATCACAACAAGGCGACCCATGCCACTGCACTCTGTTCATGGCTCTGCATCGCAGCCGATGCGGTCGAGGGAGCCTCGGTCCATATCGCTCCTGTTGAACAAGTCGCTTTCATAGAGCAGGAGTTCTTCGTACCACAGATCAGTGCTTACCTCAGTTTTCAGCCACCATCGCGCGCGCCTCCTCTCCTCTAATCTCCTCATTCCTGTATTTTTCTTCACCGTTGGATCCCTCTTATCGGGATTCCTTCATCTATTGAAGGAATTCGACGGAATCCTCCGATGATATGCACGTACGGAATACTCCGTTACGACCACTGTCCTGTGCTGGAGAAAGGGTGTTTCATGACCGCTCATGTCAGACGTTTCATTGTCAGCCTCGTGGCCTTGGAATGGCTGTTGTCCGTCATCGTTCCGTCTGTTGAAGCTTCTTGCGGTTCTGTGAGCTGTTTCGTCGTCATCGGCTCCCAGCAGCAGGTGCCGATGGTGGGGCTCCTGACTGTGAATGCCATCTATAACTACACTCCGCTGGAAGCACCTTCTGGGCAAGGCGGGAGCATCCCCTTTGCGAATCAGGAAAACCAGATGCTGACGCTGGCGAACTTGAATGCGAGTCAAATTCGAACGCTCGTGCGAACCGCGACATTCGACATGAACTACGGGTTGACCGAGCGATTCGGGCTTCAAATGTCGCTCCCCTACAAGCAAGTGAACTCCGATGCCCAGATCGGAGGCCTCAACCCGATTCCATACAGCGATAAGGGTCTCGGCGATATTCGTGTCGCGTTGAAGTACAACGTCCTTCCGACCTTGCGGACCATGGTCGTGTTGGGACTGGGTGTCGATCTGCCCACCGGTGACTATGGGCAACGGGTGCAGGGCGGATCGGTCGCGGAATCGACGCTCCAAATCGGCCGTGGCAATTTCGGCCTCGTGCCGACCATTTACCAAAGCTATGAGCTGATTCCGCACCGCCTCAATCAGTTTGCCTTGGCGAGCTACCGCCACACGTACAAGAACAGCGACGGGTATAAATTCGGGGACGAGGTGAACCTTAGCGCGGGTCTCAACATTATTCCGATTGAGAACTCCCCATGGCTTGTCCTGACACAGCAAGTGAATTATCGCGGGATGCAGAACGACTCGATGGATGCGGCATTGTTTCAGTTCAATCCAGGAGGAGCTAACATCCTCCTCGATCCGGCCATTAAACATCGGGCCATTCCGACCACCGGATCGACTTACTTGGCCTACTCTCCCGGCATCATGCTGAACCTCTGGGACTATGCGTCGTTCTACTTCATCGCTCAGATTCCCGTGATGCGGGATTTCAACGGCAACCTCGAACAGCAGCGCAGTTATGTCTTCGGACTCACCAAATCGTTCCAGTTGCTCGGTGGGTCGTAAGGGCAAGGGATAGATGATCAGCACGTTCTTTCAGATGCGGACAGAGAATCGACGAGGCAAATACTCCCGTGCGATAGCGGGCCTCTGCGTCGCGCTCTGGCTGGCCGGGTCTGTCTCCAGTCTGTATGGAGATCTCACGCCGCAATGGACGACGCCCCATTGTCCGAAATCTCATTCGACCGGTGCACAGCACACCCATGGATCCTGCGCCTGGCACTGCGACAGTATCGATACTCAATCGTCATCGGGCCGGTCATGGCGCCCGTCCGTTACTCCGACAGGATTCCTATCCGAACATCTCAGTGCCACATCGGATTACACCGTTCTTAACGGGGGGATCACCAGCCGAGGGCCGCCTTTGTTCAAGTCTTTTTAGCCATGTCATCAGCTATGTAACAAGGGCGGCTTCCCACGAGGAAGCCCGCACACACAAATCAAAAAGGATGGCCACATGAAAGCGAATAAGAATAGGACAATAGTTATCACTGGGGCAACGACGGCAATACTCGGAATGGCATTGACCGGCCTCGTAAGTTGCAGTTCGGGAGAATCGACCAGTAACACTGTCGCCCCAGGCGGCAGCGCGGGGTTGCAAGGGCCAATGGTGTTCGTGAACAACACGGCGACCAGTACGCTCACCAGCGTCGCGCTCAAAGGCGATTCGGGCAACGCTGTGGTGAACACCATTCCGTCGGCAGACTTCGAGGGAGTCGCGTTGGGTGATATGCAGCTTTCGGATGGGGACTGGGTCTTTGTGAATCTCGGAGCTGCTGGCAAAGTTGCGGCGATCGATCCAAAAACGGCAGCCACACCTTTCCGAAAACTCAATGTGCCGACAGGCACGAGGCCTGTCCATCTATATCGTGACCCGAACGATGGCGAAGTCATCTGGATCATGAACGATGGCCACAACGCCCCCGGGACGACGACCCCTGGTGATGATCTGGTTAACTGCAACAACCCATTGCGGGTTGGCGGCCCTCTTGTAGGCGGCTCGGTTACAGCGGTTCACAACTCTCATTTCGGTCCGGGAGGTGTTGATCCCGTCGCTTTGGGAACAGTCTGCGTTTTGGCCGATGGCCATAAGGTGGCCGCATTTTCATCTGGACTAGGGGTTCCGAAGCGCGTGTTTGTTTCCAGCGAAGATGCCGGGGAAATCGCAGTCATCGACGATGACGAACTGTCTCCCACCTATGGGGACATGATCGCCCGCATCGATCTGTGCAAAGATGCGAAAGAAGCCACGCCCTGCGACGATGAGTCTCTTACAGGGCCCACCACTGCATTCACTCCAAATGCCTCCGCCCCCCACGGCATTCGCTGGTCGAAACTGACTAAGAAGATCTATAGCATCCAAGAAGGGTATGGAGAGATCGCTGAAATCGATCCGACGACATATGTGGTTACGCCCATCTTCGATCTGGCCGGTTTGCCCTATACCTCATATGGAATCTCCCCTAATGGCCGATTCCTCCTGCTACGCGGGGACACGACCCCCGCAACGGGGACCAAACTGGGCGTCATCGATCTCGGAACGGCAGGCAACCCCGTGACCCATTTCAATGTTCCAGAATTGGCCGGCACGTCTCCTGGTTCGTTCAAGTTTTCGCCCGACAGCAATCGATTCTATATACTGGCTGGGAACGCAGCGACGGCAACGAAGAAGAATCAACTCTTTGCCTTCGATTCGTCGACACTGGCCGCGGCAACGCCAGCGCTGACCCTCTTGCGGGAAATCCCGCTTGTGGCAACCGGCGCTCACAGCTTCGATATCCTGGCGCAAACGCCGACCGGTGCACCGGTCGGGACTCCAGGGGAAGCGAAATACATCGTGGTATCTAATGGCATCGACAACTCTCTCTCCTTCATCAATGCGACGGATAATCAGATCAAGCAGACGGTCCAGAATGTTGGGCCAACTGTTGGATCAATTCTCGGCGGGGTCATGGTCTTTGCTCCTGGGACTGCCTCGGCCGGCAACCAAGCGTCGTCATAGTTGACCCGCGGAGCGACGATCACGGCATGTCGAAATAGTAGAGCGCTCGTCGTATCTGTTGCAGTCTGAGTCAAAGGGGGCAGGACACCCTGCCCCCTTTGACTCCCTAAACCACCTTTAACGTTTCCGCTCCAGCAATGGCTCAAGCGTTGGGAAGATCTTCTCGACGATGAGCCGATAGCCCTCTCCGGTCGGATGAATGCCGTCGGCCTGATTTAGCGAGGCTGAGCCTGCCACCCCGTCGAGAAAAAATGGAATCAGTGTCAGGCGATATTGCTTCGCTAAGGCCTGGTAAAGCGATTCAAACCCTGCGGTATAGTCCTGTCCATAATTCGGAGGAAGCTTCATTCCCGCTAGCACGACGGTGACCGAGGCCTGTTGGAGTTGTTGAATGATCCGTTCGAGATTGGCTTTCGTCTCACTCAGGCTGAGGCCACGAAGCCCATCGTTGCCGCCGAGTTCCAGAATGACGATTGCCGGCTTGCTGTTCAGGACCCAGGAGACCCTCCGGACCCCGCCGGCTGTCGTATCGCCGCTGACTCCCGCATTCACGACCCGATAGGCATAACCTGTTGCGTCCAGCGCCCGCTGCAGGCGCGCGGGATAGGATTCATCCGGTCGCACACCTAAGCCGGCTGTGAGGCTGTTGCCGAAGGCAACGATGCTCGGGGGGCTCGACGACGGGGGCGGAGATGTGGATGCTGGGGCGAGATCATACCCACAGAGGAGGAGCAAGGAGAGGCAGAGGCAGCAAAATAGTTTTGTGAGAATCCATGAGCGGCGCATGCTCTTCCAGTATAATATATCCTTCACCGGGACAATATGGCGGGAACCAGAAAGACAATATGATCACCCTCTCTCACCTGACGATGCGCTTGGCCGGCGGCGGCCATCAGGTCACGATCCTCGACGACATCACACTTGAGATTCCCGATAAGCAGCGCGTAGCCATCGTCGGCCCGTCCGGGAGCGGGAAATCCACCTTGCTGGGCCTCATTGCGGGACTGGATCGACCGACGTCCGGCTCCGTCACATTGAACGGCGTAGAGATCTCAACGATGCGTGAGAGTGCCTTGGCACGCTATCGTCGCGATCACATCGGCTACATTTTCCAATCCTTCCATCTCATTCCCACCCTCACCGCCCTGGAAAATGTCCTGGTGCCGCTGGAGTTGGCAGGGATGCGCACGGCACAGGATCGCGCGACGGAGCTGTTGCAGACCGTCGGCCTGGGAGATCGACTTCATCATTATCCCGTCCAACTGTCGGGAGGCGAGCAGCAGCGGGTGGCGGTGGCCAGAGCCTTCGCCTGCCACCCACCGATTCTGTTGGCCGACGAGCCGACCGGGAACCTGGATTCGACCACAGGACAGCACGTGATGCAGCTGCTCCATTCTCTCCATCGCGATTACGGCACTACTTTAGTTCTCGTCACGCATGATCGAGCCATTGCGTCTTCGATGGAACGTGTGATTGCGTTGCGGGACGGCCGCATCGAATCCGATACCCTCACCGACCCAGACCATCGGGTCACAGAGTCATCCCCATGAATCGCTTCATCTTCAGGATGGCCTGGCGTGAAACCAGGGGAGCCTGGCGGCACTTCCTCTATTTCTTCGCTTGTATTGCGATCGGCGTCGGGGCCTTGGTCGGGGTGTCGCTGTTTGGCACGAATATGGAGCAGGCCGTCACGAAAGAAGCGCGGGGACTCTTAGGCGGCGATCTCGAAATTCGTCTGAATCGCCCCCTGAGTCTCCCGGGGCAGGCGGTGCTGAACTCGCTGGGCGAACGAGACATGGTCTTCACTCATGTGAGCGAGCTCGTCGCCATGGCCGCACGGGCGGCTCCCGGGCCCTTTATGACCCAATCGACGCAGATCATCGAACTCAAAGCAGTCGAATCGGCGTACCCCCTGTACGGGGCGATCCGGCTCGACCCAGCGCAACCGCTTGATGTCCTGCTCCATCCGGAAGAGCAACGCTGCGGCGGTCGTTCCTGTTTTGGCGCGGTGGTGCAGGAGTCGCTGCTGATTCGGATGGGACTCTCGGTCGGAGATCGGGTGAAGATCGGTCAAGCGTTATTTCTGATCACCGGCACCGTCCGGACCGAGCCGGATCGGATGGCCAATGCCTTCACCTTGGGCCCACGGGTGATGATTGCACAGGAGGGATTACTGGCGGCGGAGCTCATCAAGCCTGGAAGCCGGTTGCGAGAGCGGTATCTCGTAAAGACGTCCTTCGATATCCCGCTGGAGCCGCTCCTCTCCGAGCTGCGCGATCGGTTGGCCGCAGATTCCGCGCGCGTATCCAGCTATCGCACGTCCCAGTCACGGTTGAAGCAATTCCTCGAACAACTCTCCCGCTATCTCGGGCTGATCGGTCTCACCGCTCTGTTCATCGGTGGACTGGGGGTCGGGACCTCGATTCATGCGTTCTTGCGGGACAAGTTGCGGACGATCGCAATCTTAAAAGCAGTCGGCGCTGATTCGGCCACGGTGGTCTCGACCTATGTGGTGCAAGCGATCTTCTTGGGATGTGTCGGGAGCCTCGCCGGCATCTTGTTGGGTATTGCGCTCCAACGGGGGCTCCCCCCCCTCGCGGCTGCTCTATTTACGTCAGACATCCTCGAACAATTAGGCGTCTCCTCGGAATTGTCGTGGTACTCGGTCTGGCCCTTACTGAAAGGGGCAGCCCTGGGACTGTTGTCGACATTACTGTTTACCCTATGGCCCCTGTTGAAGATTCGGGATATTCATCCAGGTGCTATCTTTCGGCGCGAGGCGGAACAGACGACGGTCGAGCTTGAGACGCCTCCGTCACGATGGTGGGCGGCGTGGGGACTGGCCGATCGATGGAATGTCGGCACGGCCGGAGGGATCATCCTCGGACTCTGCGCTCTCTCGGTGTGGCAAGCAGGTTCGTGGTCGATCGGCTTCCTGTTTATCGGGGCGATGTCTCTCGCCATTACGGTCCTCTTTGTCTGTGCCCGGCTGTTCGTGCAAGGGTTGGCCTGGGCCCCAATGCCTCGCATCCTGAGCCTTCGCTATGCCTTGGGCAATGTCGTACGGCCGGGGAGCCAGGCGACGGGGATCATGGTCGCCATCGGCATCGGCGTCATGGCGATTGTTACTGTGTCGCTGGTGGAACAGGCGTTGCTCCAACAAATACAGGAGAATAGGCCGGCGGATGCCCCGACGTTTTTCTTTATCGACATCCAGCCCGATCAAGCGAAGGAGTTCGTGTCGTTGGTCGATCGACAAACCGGCCACGCGCGTCCGGAGCTCATGCCGCTGGTACGTTCGCGGCTCCATGCGATCAATGGACACGTCGTCACGGTAGAAGAAGGAGTGGAGAGAGACGACAAACGCACGGAGGGGAAAGAGGCGCGGGGAAAACAGTGGTATTTCACCAGGGAATATGTACTGACCTTCCTCGACCAGTTACCGAAAGACAATAAGCTGGTCAAAGGGGAATGGTGGAAGCCCGGGCAGGTCTTCTCGACCCCGCAGGTATCGGTGGAGGAAGATGCTGCCATGCATTTAGGCCTCACGATCGGCTCGACCGTGGAGTTTGATATTCAGGGGGCCACTGTGTCGGCGGAGGTACGCAGTATCCGCAAAGTCGAGTGGGGAAATTTCTCGACCAATTTCTACATGATCTTGTCGCCGGGTGCGATTGAAGGAGCGCCCTTTACCTATGTAGGCACAGTGCGAGTCTCGCCACAGGAAGAGGTGCCGTTGCAGCAGGCGGTCGTCGCCTCATTTCCGAACGTCAGCGCTATCCATATCGGCGACGTGCTCGATGGTTTCGCGCGGGTGCTCGATCGTCTCTCTTTGGCGATCAGAGCGGTGGCGTTATTTTGCGTTGTTGCCGGCGGGTTGGTCATGGCGGCGGCGCTCGCAGCGACACGCTACCGGCGTCTCTACGAATCGGTCATTCTGAAGGCGCTCGGCGCGACCCGTGGCCTGATTGCTCGTGCCTTTGCCATTGAGTATGTCCTGCTGGGCGCCGTCGCCGGGTTGATCGGACTGACCCTCGGGACTGTCTTGTCATGGGGTCTGGTGCGGTATATATTCGAGCTTTCCTGGAGCATACACCCATGGGTGCTTGGCGTCGGCCTCCTCCTTACGATGGTACTGACGCTGATAGTGGGTTTTGGGAGCACCTACCGGATTCTCGGCCAACGACCGCTGGCCGTGCTACGACATGAATAAAGAAACCAACCATGCGTTGCCTCAGCGGCCTATCGGTATCGATCTAGGCACGCGCGCAAGGCGCGGCTGTCTCGCTCCCGGACCGTGACGGCGATCCGCAATTGTTCGAGATTTTGATCGAGCGTTTTTCCGCCGAGGTCGATCTTGCGTGTGGTGAAAAAGTCCCGTACGTCTTGTTCCAGTTCAGGTGTGGCGAGATTGACGATCCCGCCGCACATGCGGCGTAGTCCTTGTTTGGGGAATAATTGGTCCATTTTCTCCCAGTTAGTTTTCACGAACGCCCAAGCCGATCCCCTGCCATACACATTGCCCAGGATGGCGCTGACGAGAAATGGCGCGTCTTGCGTGCGGATTTCTCCACTGATGGTTCGGGCGAGGGTGCGTTCGAGCAATGCCTTGGGCTGGAATGCCGCGAGCGAGAAGAGATAGCGCCGTTCTTCTTGCGGTGTGGCGGCGGTGCGGAACCGTTCGTCAAATTCTTCGTACCTGGGTTTGTCGCCCGTATGCGCGAGGATCGCGACGAGTGAGGGCACGACATTGGGGTCAACGGCTGTCGCGTCGTTGCGGTAAGCCCGGTACAGCTCGGCTGCGCGTCGTTGGATGGCCGGATCATTGC
>Ga0247727_10014978_pt1 | contig 12797 bp, 5 predicted proteins | sample WisWelCaveWW1625_FD_202498 | JGI IMG/M metagenome (GOLD analysis project Ga0247727, IMG submission 202498) | Biofilm microbial communities from Wishing Well Cave, Virginia, United States - WW16-25 | ecosystem: Environmental > Aquatic > Deep subsurface > Groundwater > Cave microbial mat | place...
CAACCTCCTCATCCCCGTGTTCTACAAGGTCGAGCCGCTCCCCGACGGGGAGCTGCGCTCGCTCGTGCTCCAAGCCAGCAACCGCGCCGGCGTCCCGCCGATCCGCCAGGTCGTCGTGATGAAGGAGAGCGCCAAGTCGCGGCGCGCAAACGCCTTCATCCACGGCATCGGAGCGACCCGCCGCATCGTCCTCTTCGACACCCTCCTCAAGGAATTCCACCCCCGCGAGGTCCGCTTCACCGTCGCCCACGAGACCGGCCACCTCGCGCACCGCGATGTCCCGCGCTTCTTTGCGCTCACCCTCGCCCTCGTGTTTCCTGAAATCTGGCTCCTCAGCCTCGCCCTTGGAGAAGCGGGTGCGTGGTTTGGGGTGCGCGGAGTGGCGGATGTGGCCATCGTCCCCCTCCTCCTCGTCACGGCGTCCGCCATCGGCCTTGCCGACCGCATCGCGTTCTCCTGGGTCTCCCGCCGCGCCGAGGCCGCCGCCGACGCCTTCGCCCTCGAGGTTACGAACGACGCCGAAGCCGCCGAGTCGATGATGAAGCGGCTGTGCGACCTCAACCTCATCGACGAAGCCCCCCACCCCCTCTTCGAGCGCCTCCTCCACTCCCACCCGGCCCCCGCGCGGCGAATCGAGGCCGCCCGCCGCTTTGCCAGCCTGTCGCGCAGCCTCGCGCCCGCCGACTCGGCCGCCCGCGCCCCCTGACGGCCCTCTTGCTCTCCCGCCCGTTCACCGATCCCCGCACCATTCGATTCCCGTTTGAAAACGCTTAATTGCCGATGGCCGAACCTCCCCCCAGCGGAATCGGTTTCGGGTCGTCGAGCCAGACATCTCCTTTCCCAGTGAACCCTGGGGAAAAGGTGTTATATCGGCAGCTTTGTAACCGCCCCAATCCGCCCGCTTAAGTACTCCGCCACGGTGAATGCGATGATGCCGAAGAAACAAACCCCGAGCCCCGCCCGAGTAATCGCCGCCATCGCGCTGCTTGCAGCCTCCGCATCCCTCGGCGGCCTATTGCCCGCCGCGGCAGCCGCCCCCGCTGCCACCGCCATCGAGCCAACCACCGTCCAAGGCGGCCACGACTACAGCTCCGCAGCCTCCGTCGTTTACGACACGGTCGGGCAATTCTATGGCGTCAACAATGCATCGTCGGGCGCCATCGAGACCATCCGCGGCTACCTCGCCGCCTCGTCGATGATCCGTTCGGACTTCTACAAGATCGACCTCCCCCGCGGGAAGGTCCTCGACGTCCGGCTGGAGACCCGCAACCCGGTCTACGTCCCCTTCGGCAACGGCCAGCGAATCTCTCCCGATTTCGAACTCTTCACCTACGCCGGCATCCCCAGCGGCGAAACGATGATCGACTGGAACATCGCGCCCTTCACCAACCGCGTCTGGCAGGAGAACAACATCCTCACGCCCATCTCGCCCTCGGCGACCTATTACATCAACGTCTCCGTCTGGTACGGGCAGGGCGAATACAACCTCATCATCAGCGTCAGCGACCCCACGCCCGTCACGGGCGGCGACTACGCCGGAAACCTCGACCAAGAGTCCCAGAACCCCAACAACCAGCTGCTCTCTCGGGACGGGGACACCTTCTGGTACCGCTTCTCCGCCGTCCACGACACCAACAACCAAGTGTTCCAGGAGGCCTCCGGATGGCTCGAGATCACCAACTGGAACACCCTCGACCCCACCCAAGTCGACGCGGTCATCCGCATCTTCGCCGAGGACACGGGCTACAGCCCCACGAACCCGATCGGCAAGCCCATCGAGAAGTCCGAGGCCCCCAACCGCCGGATCGAGCCCTTTTCCATCCTGTGCCCCTACACGGGCACCTACTACATCATGCTGCGGCTGTCCAACCAGACCTCCGCCGCGTTCAACCTCCACTTCAACCTCACCACCATCCCCCGCTTCCCCGATGGCGGACTCACCAACATCCACAAGGAACGCGTGTACGATGACACCGACTGGTTCTGGTTCAACATGTCCAAGGGCAGCGGCACCCAGGCCAACGACCGCGTTGTGTTCAACATGTCCGAGACGAGCGACAACCCCCTCATGCCCGTCAACCTCAACCTGTGGCTGTTTGGCTACCGCGACTACTTCCGCCCCGGCGGGAACACCGCCGACTTCGACATCCTCAACTCGTCCTTTGAGGGCGACGCGCCGTACAACCTCACCCTCAACCCCGAACCCCGCCACGAGGAGGTCGCCGCGCAGGCGATGTACACTGGGATTTACTTCCTCGAGGTCGAGGACTACAACAACTCCGGCAACTACAGCGTCACGAAGGCCTTCGACACCTCCTCGAATCGGCAGGCGAGCGACTACAACAACGAGCCGAGCCAGGCCGCAGGGACGGACTGGGGCCGGTACACCGCGAACATCTCGCAGTCCGAGGACCACACGGACTTCTACAAGGTGAGCGCCCAAGCTGGCGAGACCATCGAAGTCACGTTCGACATGGCGAAGCGCAGTTCGCCCGACGGCCCGCCCCCCTCGGTCGCCAACCAGACGATGGGCCTCATCTGGATCGGCATCTACCAGCCGGGCATGCAGCTCCTCAGTTGGGGGTGGAACTACCACTTCGACTACGCGAACAACCAGCCGACCGACTACCTCGAAAGCTCCGCGACGGCGCGCGCGACCGTGGCGGCCGACGGCGACTACATCGTCGAGGTCACGGCGATGCAGGACGGCTTCATCGGGCCGTTCACGCTCCCCGGCATGCCGCCTCGCACCCTCCAGGTGTTCTGGCACATGGACTGGAACTTCGCGACCGCGTACACCGTGTGGATCTCGAGGCTGCCGACCTTCAACGCCCAGTTCGAGTCGCCCCTCCTCGCGTCGCTCCTCCCTGACATCTCGCTCCAGGAAGGCACCGTTTCGAACGGGGTCTACGACCTCGCCGATTACTTCTACGACCCCGATGTCCTGCAGGGTGACACACTGAACTACACCTTCACCTTCTCCGGGATGACGAACCTCTCCATCACCGAAGCCGCGGGTCTCGTCCATATCGAGCCCCTGGTGAACCCCACCGCCCAACCGCCGGTCGACAACACCAACTGGCATGGCACGAACACCGTCCAGGTGCGCGCCACCGACCAGCAGCGCAACTATGTCTCGCAGTACTGGAACATCACCTACCTGCCCGTGAACGACGCGCCGTACCTCGTGTCCAGCTCGCCCATCGGCTTCGCCGAGGACTCGGGAGTCGTCGTCCTCGCGCTCGTCAACTACATCCGCGACTACGACGGCGACACGCTCAGCTTCGCGCAGGTGCCGGACGCCAACATCACGCTCGCGTTCACGCCTACGACGATGCGGGTCACCACGGCGCCGGACTTCCAGACCACCACCCTCGGCGCGCCGTACTCCGTGTTCGTCGACGTGTTCGACGGCACCGTAACCGTTCGCCTTGAGCTCGCCTTCGACATCGTCAACCTGCTCGACGCGCCGCGCGTGCGCACTTCCGCGACGAACGTCTCGTGCGACGAGGACGTGACCTGCCCGCTCCTTGACCTCAACACCATCTTCTTCGACCCCGACGACCCGCTCCACCGACAGGCGCTCAACTTCCTCGTGTCGGGAAACGGCGAAATCGCCTACGACCTGTTCAACGGGTCGCTCCTCCTCAGGCCGCCGGCCGACTGGAGCGGCGCGAAGACGATCCAGGTCCAGGCGATCAAGTTCTCCGGCGCCTCGCCGCCCACTCCCTACCCGTCGGATGTGGTCGAGATCAACCTGATCGTCCGCGAAATCAACGACCCGCCGCGCGTCCTTTCGTGGACGCCGGCCCTGCGCGCCGTGACCGTGACGGAGGGCGCAACGCGGAGCTTCACCGTGGACGCCGAAGACCCCGAGCACCTGCAGCCGACCTTCCGCTGGTACCTCGACGATGTGTCGCTCGAGAACACCCTCCCAACCTACTCGTTCCTAGGGTTGTACACCATGTCGCGCCCCAACACCAACACGACCTTCACGTTGCGCGTCGTCATCGCCGACGGCGCCGGCGGCGAGGAAATCCACGAGTGGGATGTCACGGTGATTGACCTGCCGCGGCCCCCGCTCGTGACGATTGCGTCCCCGCTCGAGGGCAACCGCGGCTACGAGAGGGGCCAGCCGGTCACCTTCTTCGCGTCGGCGTTCGACCCCGACGGCGACGTGCTCGCCTTCAGCTGGACGATTGTGACGACGGGCCAGGAGATCCTCGCGAGCGGCAACGGCACCCACGTGTTCGACCAGACCGGCACGCTGAAGATCCAGCTCTCGGTCACGGACGGAGTCAACACCATCCTGCTCACGGTGAACGTGACGATCGCGGAACCCAAGGTCGAGTCGCCCGGGTTCGACACGCCGGTCGTGCTCGGCGCGCTCGGCGCGGTCGCGGCCGTCGGGGCCGTGATGTCCCGCCGCAGGCGGGTGGCGTAGGATCGCGCAGGGCGCCCTCGGCGGCCCTCCGGCTCTCATGCGGTGCGCGGCGCTTTGGGCGCTCGCGGCCGCAGCGGTGCTTGCACTATGCGCCGCCGGTGCCGTTGCCCAAAAGGGGCCGGTCGCTCAGCCCGCGCCCGCGGGGCCTTCGCCGCTCGCGGTCGACCTTGGGCTTGCTCAGGAGGTCGCCCCGAACGCGTCGGTCACGGGCACGGTCGGCGGGCAGGCCCCGCGCTACTACAAGGTGTTCGCGAACCGCTCGCTTTCCGCACCCGAAACGCTCGCGGTCACCCTCGAGGCGACGGGCTCGCTCTTCGGCGCGGGGAGCCTATCCCTCTTCGACCCCGAGCAGGTCCTCCTCGACGAGGTGTTCACCTTCAACGGCGGAGACCTCGTGGTCTCCCGTATCATCGTCCCGGAGACCGGCTACTACCTCCTGACCGTGTCCTCCGACGGTTCGTACCCCTACGCCGTCACCGTCAACTGGACGTCCGGCGGAGCGTTTCCCTCCGACAGCGACAACGACCTTGGAAACGCCACGGTGCTCACCGGCAACGGGAGCACCGTCAACGGCAGCGTTACCGACTGGTCCGACCTCGTTGACCTTTATGCGGTCGACCTTGCGGTCGCGGGGGGCCGCTCCGACGCGCTCCTTGTAAACCTCACCTCGCCGAACATCGCGGACATCGACGTGTACCTCTATCACATCGTGGCGGGGGTCGCGGAAATCGACGGGCTGTCGATCTCGCCCACGGGCACCGAGTATGCCGCGGCGCTGCCGCCCGCGACCGGCCGCTTCTACCTCCGCGTCATGTCCTATTCGGGCTCCTCGCCCTACGCGCTCGAGTGGTCGCGGCTCAGCGTCGTCGCCGACGACAACCGCGTCCCTTCGACCGCCACGCCGCTCGCGGCGGGATCTTCCCTCAACAACCTTTCCCGCTGGGACCTGCGCGACCTGTTCGTGGTGACGCTTGCGGCAAACACCACGGTCAACGTTTCGCTCCACACCGTCGGCTTCAATTCCACCACGCGCACGCCCGACCTGCAGGCGGTTTTCTGGAATGCGACCTTCGGGCGCGTCTCGTGGTCGTTCAGTTTCGATCCCGACGAACGAATTAACGCCGAGGTGCCCGACGCGGGAGTGTACTACCTGGACATCTTTGCCGCCGACCCCGTGTGGTACCTCTCCACCAACCTGAGCTTTGACTACACCATGTCGGTGTCGATCGACGCGCCGCCGGCGCTTTCGTCGCCTTCGTGGAACGCGACCTTTTACGAAGACGAACCAGCCGCCGTCGACCTCCTTGCGGCGGTGCCCCCCGATCCGCTTGGGGAGGTGCTTTCCTTTTCGCTCGTCGGCATGTCGGCCAACGTGACCGCGGCCGTCGCCGCGGACGGGCACACGATCGTCGTCACGACCCCGGCAGATTGGTCGGGGTCCGCCGTCGTGTGGGTGGCTGCCACCGACCGGTTCCACACCGTCGTGGTCGCGCTCCCCATCACCGTCGTGGCGGTCAACGACCCGCCGCGATTGGCGCTGGGGGCAGGGGCCCTCGCGTTCGATGAGGACACGACCGGCCTCCTGAACCTCTCGTCCGCGGTGTTCGACCCCGAAGGCGACGCGTGGTCGCTCCTCGGCACCTCGGCCTCCTTGTTGCTGAGCGTCCAGGGCGCCGGGGCGGTGCTCACGCTGTCCTCACCCGCCGATTACTACGGAGCGGTCGCGCTCGTCCTTGCCGTAGAGGACGCGCGGGGCGCGGCCGCCAACCTGTCGGTCGCGGTGTCCGTCCGGCCCGTGAACGATCCCCCGCGGTTTACGGGAGTTCCCGGCCCCTTCGTGCTTTGGGAAGATTCGAGCGCCGCGACGGCCGTGTTCCAAGTGTCAGGGGTCGCGTTTGACCCCGACGATGACCCGGTCCGATTCCTCCTATTGGCTCCGGCGCCCATTTCCGTCTTTTGGGGGCTCAACCAAACCCTCGCGCTTTACCCCGCCCGCGATTTCGCGGGAAACCTCACCGCAACGCTCGTGGCCACGGACGGCAATGCCTCGTCTTCCGTGGAGGTTCTCATTTCCGTCCTGCCGCTCGACGACGCCCCCTGGCTCACCGTTCCCGCCGGCCAGCGCCTCGCCAAGGAAGGGGAGGAATTCCGGTTCGACGCGGAAGGCAGCGACATCGACACGCCGCTCTCGTCGCTCACCTACACGTTCTCGCTCGATGGCGCGGCCTTAGGCGCCCTCCAGCCCAACCGGTCGTTCGTCCACGCCTTCGGCTTCGAGGACGCCGGCTTCCATGTCCTGCGTGTCACCGTCTCCGACGGCAACCAAACGAGCGCCGCCGACATCCGCGTGTTTGTTTCCGACACCAACCGCGCTCCGACCGCCCTCATCCTCACCCCTCGCGACACCGTGTTTGCCCCCGGGGCCCTCGTGTCCTTCTCGTCGCGAGCGGTCGATCCCGACGGCACGGCGGTCAACCTCACCTGGATCATCGACGGCACGGCCCGCTCCACCAGCCCCTCTTTCTCGATCGACCGGATGTCGCCCGGGCGCCACATTGTCGAGCTTCATGTGTTCGACGGGGAGTTCACCGACATCGACGCCGCTGCCTTCGAAGTCCAGCAAGGCCTGCCTTCGCCGGGCGCCGCGGGGGCCCTCGCCGCCCTCCTCTTCGTGGCGTTCGCGCCAACCGCCGCGCGGCGCCTCCAGCCTCCTTCAATCAACTCGCCCAAAAGGCTCAAATAACATCCTTCCGGATGCCACCGCATCCAGCACCCGTTTTTGGGTGCGCCCCCCAGGTGATGGTACATGGCTACTTGCACACGGACGCTCGCACTTACCGCCGTCGGCTTCGGTCTCTTGGCGGCGGCGCTCGCGTCTTCCCCCTCAGCCCTCGCCGCCCCCACCCCCATGGCCCATGACGAGAGCGCCATCTACAACGACACCTACAACAACTACACCACGGCCGAAGACATCACCGTCAACCAGACGGAGAGGCTCCTGTACTTCATGGACGCGGCGCTCAACGACTACGATTACCTCACCATCGACGTCGCCGCCGGGATGGACCTCGTGATCCTCCTCGAGCTAGACCCGATTGCCCAGGCCGTGCGTTTCGATGGCACCCTCAAGACTCCCGAGCACTTCACCGTGGCTTACACGCCGAACATGGGGCCGCAGGGTGGCCCCCTCGCCTACTGGTTCAACACCACCACCGGCGTCTCGGGTCAGTACTACCTCATCCTCGGCCGCGGGAACATCATCTCGGAGTACTACAACATCACTTGGACCGCAACGCCCACGGCGGCCCCCGATGACGGCGACAATTCGCTTTCCGCCGCCCTCAACGTCACGGGCGGTCCGACGGTCAGCACCACCGTCACCGAGACCACCGACCACGCGGACTTCTTCATGTTCTACGCTTCGTTTGTCCCCCCGCCGTACCTCTACCTCCAGCTCACCGTGTCGGGCTGCCCGGGCACCACTCCTTTCGTCCTGGAATTCTACAACTCCACGGGCGTCGCCCTCGAGGACCCCGAGCCGATCTCCCAGTACAGCAACACCGCGAACACCGCATGCGACCTCGCGGTTCCAAACTCGTACCGTATCGAGAACTCGGGCCGCTATTACTTGCGGCTGTGGACCGGAGGCACCGACCGAAGCTACACGATTAGCTTCGACCTCCTGTTTTACTCGCCCAGCCGCCCTACCTGCAACCTCAACCTCGTCACGACCTGCGTCGTCACGGACAACTCGGTGGTCGCGGGTTCCGCGAACGCGCTCAACTACTCGTTCGAGCGCTCGCAGTTCTTCAGGATCTTCATCGCGCAGAACCAGACGATCTGGGTCAACGCGACCTCGACGCAGATCGACATCCTTGCAAGGCTGTGGAGCCAGCCCGCCGACGCGTCGCCCCCCCAACAGAAGGGGTTCTCGAGCCGCGCGTTCACCGGCCCCGAGGACGTCGAGGCCTTCTCGTACCGGATGACGCCCTCCGAGCTCGCGTCGACCACGGGCTGGTATTTCGTCGAAGTCCGCATCACGAGCGACCTTCCCCCCGATGGCCTCTACACGCTGCGTGTATGGCTGAACGACCGGCCGCTGCCCCTCAACGGCACCCTTACCCTCAACGAGGATGTGCCCCTAGCAGGGTTCGACCTCAACACCCTGTTTTACGACATCGACTGCCAGCTTGGCGATGCGGCCGACTGCACCGCCCGCGTGGCGATGCTCCTCCCCGCGCCTTCGAACATTACCTTCGACTTCGACGGCGTGCGCCTCGTGAACATCAGCTCGACGGCCAATTGGTCGGGCAGCGGCTGCCGTCAATTCCAGGGCTTTGACTCCAAAAACCTCACGACCACCGCCACGCTCTGCGTGAATGTCCTCGCGGTCAACGACCCGCCCACCGTGCTGTCGCCGCCCGCGCAGACCGCGAGGGCGATGACCGAGGACCTTACGCTTGCCGCGGTGCTTGTGGCTTCATGGTTTACCGACGCGGACGGCGACACGCTCACGTACGCGGTCTTCGGCAACGACAACATCACGGTCACGATCGACCAGCAGAACGGCCTCTTTGACTTCGACCCCGAGCTCAACTTCAACGGCATCAACAATCTCCAGTTCGAGGCCTGCGACACGAACGCCACCTGCGTCACCTGGGACATGGTGTTCACCGTCAACCCCGTGAACGACATCCCGACGGCACGGGGAACCCTGCCCTCGGTCACCATCCCCGAGGACAGCGCACGGACGATGGACCTCGCGAACGTCCTCATCCTCGGCGTCCTCGGCCCGGCGTGCACCGACGTCGACGCGAACAGCACGCTGACCTACCGGGTTTTCAACACGGAGGCGGACCTCGACGTCACGCTCCTTGGGTCAGTGCTCACGATCCGGCCGCTGCCGGACAAGGCGGGCATCTACTTCTTCGAGGTCGCCTGCTGGGACGGGTTTGTCGAGTCGTTCAGGGCGTTCGTCAGCGTGACCGTGACGCCCATCAACGACGCGCCGGTCATCGTCGCGGTCACGCCCGCAACGAACCCGACCGTGGCCGAAGGGGAGAGCCGGGCGTTCACGGTCACGGCGAGCGACGTCGACGGCGACCAGCTTACCTACCAGTGGTTCGAGCAGGCCGTCGGCATCAACAACGAGGTGTTTGCCGCCTACACCGCAACCACGCAGGTCACGAACGTCGGGAACCGGTCGGTCATCATCAAGGTGAATGTCTCCGACGGCGAGGGCGGGTACGCGGAGCGGGAGTGGACGCTCTCGATCACGAACACGAACCAGTGGCCGACGGTCAGCATCACCGCGCCCATCGCCACCGAGAGGACGGTCGCCGAGGGCGAGGAGATCTCTTTCTCGGGGACCGCGACCGACCCCGACGGGGACACGCTGACGTGGCTCTGGTCGAGCAACAAGGTGTTCGCCGCGATCGGCAACGAGCAGACGATCACCGTCACGCTGGCACCGGGGACCCACGAGATTACGGTGAAGGTCACCGACGGGAACGGCGGCGAAGCGCGCACGAACATCACGCTCATCGTCACGCCGAAGGCGGGTGACGGCGGTGGCGACAACACGATGCTCATCGTCGGCGCCGTCGCCGTTGCCGCCATTGGAGCCGTCGCGGTCATGGTGATGCGCCGGCGCAAGACCCCGTGACAGGCCGGGCAGCTTTCGAACGGCCGCCGTCCGGTAGGGTCTCCAGTCCTTTGTCGGCGGCCGGAATCTGCGCTTTGCCTTTTGGCTTCCTCAAGTTTCGGCTGGTCGACCTCCGAGGCGTCGGGGTCCGCCCATCGAGCGCGGTGGCGGTGGGTTCCGGCGCCATACCTTGTTAGGGCTCCCATGGCCGGGGTTTCGACCCGGGGGCCCAGACGAACCACAGCTCAGGCCGCCGCAGGGCGCCCGAAACAAGAATGGTTTCGCCGAATCGCGGACGTAATTTGGCTCGATGCCGGGCTTTTCCGCGATTCGGTTCGACGTTCCGGAAAACGGTGGGAAATGGATTCCTTGACCTGACCTTGCGGGAGTCACAAGCACATTCAAATCCAACCGGCGCGATTTGGGAGGGCCCACAATAAAAACCGGAGGACGATTTGTCATGCAACAAGTCAGGCCATATCAGAGTCGCGCTCGAAGATTCCTGAAGCTGCTTGCCGCCGCGAGCGTCGCGATACTACTCAGCTCGACGGTGGCGTCGGCCGATCCGTCGGGATCCAGCGATGCAGATGAACAGGAGCGGGTCACGGAGCAGCCCCGGAGCGAATGGGACTTTTCGGTTTACAACTACTCGGGCGAAGGCTTTTCTGATTGGGCCCAGGGACCTGGTTTCAGGGCGTTCTTCACGGAAGCATCGGCGAGAACCCAGCTCGCAAGGATTGAGGATTCGGCCAACGGTTGGCTGACGGTCGAACCTCGCGCGTTCTCCCCGGTAGGCAAGATACCCACCGCGTCAAGCCAACGTTCGCTTACCAAGCAAGATTCAAGCGCAAATTACAACGGGGTGCTCGGTGCGGATGCCGATGCCAAACTGAAATATACGGTCGCGTGGGGGGGATTGAAGGAACAGGTCGCAATCGGTGAAAAGCCCGAAGAAGAGGCGGACTTTCTGTTCACCTCCGTAGTGCGTTACGACGACGACGTCCTCACTCCCATGGCGAATGGCTCCGCGCTTTCCGGATACGGCACCGTGGACGGCGGCATTGAGTTCGAGAATGAGACGGGCGCCGCGCGCTTCTCAATCCCTCAGTCCTTCGCAATCGATTCGCCCCGGTCGGGCAAGGCAGCCGCGGACAAGGACGAGCAAGGCGCGGGCCAAGGCGGTCTCCTCGAATGGTTGACCTATTCGACCTTCGCCCGATCGGGTGAGTTGTGGGTTTCGGTAGTGGTTCCATGGGAGCTGCTCAATCGCTCTGATCTTTCGTGGCCGCTCATTATAGGGAGATTCTGAGGACGTTTGAATGTTGCTACCTCCATCGATTGTCCACCACTTAGCGCACCACACCGCAAGATTCGAATCCGAAGAAGGTGTCGAATCCCCCGGGGCCGGCTAGAGCCCCGGGGATGAGTTGCGCATGGATTCGACGAGCACAAAACGTGCGGAGCAGGAAATCAATTTTGGGGACGCGGAGGCCCTCGAGGGCCTCCTCCAGTCGGTCGAGAGCGTGCTTGGCGCGGCGCCGGGCCGGGCCGTCGACCTCTCCGAGTTCCTCGCGCTCCTGGACGTGGACGAGCTCGTCGCGGTCCTGCGTGCGTACTACCACAAGCCGTGGAAGTCGCCTTTCCCGCTCGACGCGCTCGCGCGGCTCCTCGTGTGGATCGGCGTGAAGCGCCACCGCTTCCTCACCGAGGCGCTGCGCGAATTCGAGTGCAGGCCGGGCGTTGCCGAGAACCTCGGCTTCGACCGTTCGTGGCTACCGCAGTACAAGACGGTCTGGGAACTCGTCCACCGCCGCCTCGGTGCGCCCGGCATCGACGCGCTCGCGCGCGCAGCCCTTCGCGCGGTTGTCCGCGAGGCAAGGCAACGAGGTCTCGTCGTCGGAGGCGCGGCGCTTCACGACTCGACCTTCCTCGAGGGGTCGGCCAAGGATGAGGAGGCCGCGTACTCCGACTACCACAAGGCCACGGGCTACAAGTGGCACAACACGCGCTGCTCAGAGACGGGGTTGCCGATCGCGTGGTCCGTGACCCCCGCGAACGAACATGACCAGCCTCACCTCGCGCCGAACCTCGAGCGCGCGCACGAAGACGGCGTGCGGTTCGCGCGCGTGATCGCGGACGGTGCATACGATGCGCGCGAGAATTTCGCGCTCGTAGCGTTCGACTACGGCGCGGAGTTCCTAACGGACATCCGCGCCAACGCCGTCGAGGACCGCATGTGGACCGCGAAGCGGCTGCGTGCGTACTACCACGAGCACTGGCGGCAGCCGTGGTTCGAGAAGCGCGCGACGTTCCATCGGATGTTGCACCTCCTCGTCGAGCAGAAGGGCGCGTTCGTGCAGGTCGGCGGTTACCTGCGTACGATCGCGATGCGGCGCGCGGCCCGCGACCCGCGGGTCGCGAAGGTGTACCACGTGAGGAGCCGCATCGAGGGAAATCACGGCATGGAAAAGCGGCACGGGGAGGTCCGGTGGGCCGAATCTAAGGGCCTATCGAAGCGGAAGGTTCAGGTTTGCCTCGTCGTCCTCGGCGAAGTTTCGCTGGCCTTGACGCGGCTCCAGCACGGATTCACGCATGATTTGGATCGCTTCGTTCATCTCGTATGAGATGGTTTCTGAGGTGGCGGTCACACAAGGAGATAACGTTGGTGGAACCTCAGAAAACCCCAAGGAGATAACGTTGGTGGAACCT
>Ga0247727_10014979_pt1 | contig 12794 bp, 10 predicted proteins | sample WisWelCaveWW1625_FD_202498 | JGI IMG/M metagenome (GOLD analysis project Ga0247727, IMG submission 202498) | Biofilm microbial communities from Wishing Well Cave, Virginia, United States - WW16-25 | ecosystem: Environmental > Aquatic > Deep subsurface > Groundwater > Cave microbial mat | place...
TCTGCGGCTTTCGAGATTCTGCACGCGCCGCAGTAGCGCTTCGGTGTGGGTATCGATGGCGGAGCGGAACTCCACGACGTCGTGGGCGACGGGCTTCATCCGCTCGATGACGGCGGAGCGCGGCACGACCCGAGCGACTTCTCTCTCCAGGTCTCGCTGCTTGAGCGTGGCGGCCTTGGCAATCCACTCGCCGGGCTTGGCTGATTCTAGCTCGATAACGCTCAGGATGCGCCGGGCCTTAGAGACGTTGAGGATTCCCTGGTCGAGCGCGGCTTTGAGCTCCGGGACTTCCTTGGCCTTTCTGGCTACTCTCGTGAACTGATACGCCTGGTCGTCGGAGAGCTTCAGGGCTCCGACCACGTAGGCGTGAAGGGAAGCATAGCCCAGGGCCTTGTAGCCCTGGGTGGAGTCGATTTGCTGGAGCAGGCCGATGAGCTCGGCCTCGTTTCTACGGTACTGCTCGGCGCAGCGTTGGGCTTTCTCGTGCAGGGCTTGGAATTCCATGGGTGTCTCCTTGCTTACGCAACACGTCTACCATGGGGTTTTCTCGTCGATTCCTTGGGGGCTGGGCTTGTCGGGAGGAGAACTGGGAGACGACGAACCGCCGGGCTTTCCTGGGAGTGCGTTGGGGCTCGTTGTGGGGCTCACCCGGGGGGTTGTGCGCAGGGCCCTGCCTCACGACTTGGAAGGCGCTCTGGACGTGTCAAGAGTTTCGAGGGCGCGGGAAGGATTTGAATCTCACGAAGTACGAGGCGTGGTACGCCTTTCGCCTGTTCCGCGCGGTGCCTGCCGTGCCGATTCCGACCGGAAGGTTTGTGGGGAGGCTTGGACGCGGCCTCGCTGCGGTCGTGGGGGCTCTTTAGGAAAGTGCCCTCTCGTGGGGCTGTGTGCGTTGCTGAGATTTTCTTTTTTTCCCTGGGGGGAAATCTACTTTTCTCTTTGGGTCTCGGACCTCGGAATGTTTGCGCTCGTCCGTTGCTCGCCTCCTAAAGAAGCAACACGCCCCGGGCACGCTCACCGATGGGCGAGAGCCAAACATCCGGGGCGGAATGAGACGCCGCAGTGCCGGGGTGACGACCGCGGACCGTGTGTCGCGCCACCCAACCCCACCAACGTAAAGACTCTCCCTCCCCAACCGCTCTCGCGGAATGACGCTGGGCCCTGCCCACAACCCACCCGAACTCGGGGCAGGTGTCGACGAGCGGGAAGCCATGGAAAAGGCCCAGCGTGGGTCTCCGACCCGGTGGCGAAAGATCTCCCCTATTCTTCCGCAGGGGGCATCGGGGGGAAGCTCACCGGACCCGGGCAAGAAAACTCACCAAGAACTCCGATCGATCTTCCGTCTGGATAGCCGAGGCAAAACTGGCCTCCGAACTGGGTCGAGCAATAGTTTTCCGGCGGCGCTCCAGGTCCAGGCCAGGACACCTCCTGCGGGTAATCCTGGAAGAAAATGCCTACCGTGGTCGCGGGCTGGTAGGCCAGGTTCGCTCCTGCCAATCTGCACGTACAATAGCATCGTGGCGCTCCCTCGTTCGGCCACTGGTGCGTGTAGACCCTTCTCCCCAGTCCGGCCACCTGAACTCTCGCCTTCCCGTTGGTCTTGTTCGCCAACTCGACCTGGTGGGTAAAGGCTCCATTGAGCGCCGGATCCAGATCGAACTCGAAGGCAAGAGGCTGGAGACTCTTGGGAACCATCGAGGTCACGAGATCCATCGGCGAAACCCCGGGTATGAGCAGAATCTCGGTGGAGAGGCGGGGGGCGGTGGCCTCACCGACGACGGCGGCGCTCGCCGAAACGATGAAGGGTCCGCCCTCCAGGGTCTCGACGGTCACGCCCATGATGGTAATCGTCGATAGGGCCGCGCCCCCGTTCACGAGCACCCTCTCCACCTCCGGCGCCGTATAGGTCAGGTTCAGCGACGCGGTGCCGGTTTGCCCCTCACTCGTGGAGAGAGTCACCACCACCAGGCGCGTCTCCGACTGACCCGCTGGCACGCCGGCGAACAGCGCGTAGGGGATCTTGTTCGGGGTCGCCATTTCCTGCCCATTTACCGTCAGCTTGGAGATGGACCAGTCACACTCCGGGGAAGAGTTGGTCACCGAAACCGACGCGGCATCCGTACCACCGGTCAGAGAGATCGCGGAATCGCAAAGCGTGCCGTCGGCATTCGTGCGGAGCACCGTCTGCGCCGGCTGGACGATCTGAAACCCGGAGCGCGACGTGAACACAGACTGTGGGGCCGGACCGGTGACTCTCGCATCGGTGGCGAATGGAACGGCGCGGGCCTGGTGCGAATCACCGCCCCGCGAGAAGACTCCAGGCGATGATCCCGCCCCCCAGAATCAGGCGGTACCAGGCAAAGACGCGAAAGTCCGCGGTCCGCAGGTATTGGAGCAGAATGTGGATTGAAACCACTCCGAAGACGAACGAGCTGACCAGCCCGGCCGCGAGATAGCTCCACGAAAGGGTGCCTCCCTGCGCGAGCCCCACCAGATCCTTCAGCTTGAACACGACGGCGGCCGTGGTGATCGGCACCGCCAGGAGGAACGAGAAACGGGCGGCGCCCTCGCGGGAAAAGCTGAGCAGGCGCGCCATGGTCATCGTGGCTCCCGAGCGCGATACGCCCGGGACGATGGCCATCGCCTGGGCGATTCCCACCCATACGGCGTCCTTGACCTCCATCTCTTCGGTCGAGCGAATCGAGGGGTACCGGCCGTCGATCCAATACATGAGGAAACCCACCACGCTCAGATTAATCGCGATGAGCAGCGGCGCGCGGAACGCCGTTTCGGCCAGCTCGTGGAAAACGAGGCCCGCGAGCCCCGCGGGAATGGTGCCCACGACCAGAAGCCAGAACACCAGGCGCTCCCTCTCGTAACCCAGCTTACGCTCGATCACGCTGGTCAGCCCGGCGCGCAGCAAGACCCACCAGTCGCGCCAGAAGTAGCCCAGCACCGCCAGCAAAGTGCCGAGGTGGATGAATACGTCGAACGCCAGCCCCGGATCCTTCCAGCCGAAAAGCCACGGGACGAGAACCAGATGCGCGGAGCTGCTGATGGGCAGAAACTCGGTCACACCCTGTACCGCGCCCAGAATGAAAGCTTGAAATACGCTCATCCGCCGACCAGGCCCTTCACCGAATTATAGTGCTCGAAAAGGCCCTTCAGGAGTCTCAGGTTCACGGCCGGCACGCGGTTGCCGCTCGCCCCGTCCATATCGACGGCCATGGTCAGGCTGTTCAAGATGGCCTCCTCGGTGGACTCGATCGCGGCCTTGTAGGCGGGATCGAGGTGCGTGTCCAAGACCATGTTGAAGGTCTGCACCGGCACCGGCGTCACACGCGGGATGACGTTCGCCGTCGAGAAACCGATGAGGATCTCGCCGCTGGAATGGGCGCCGTAGCTGCCGACCCTCCCGATGCCCAGGGCGGCCCGGCGACAGAGCCGGCTGATCTGGGCCGAGGTGAGCGGCATGTCGGTGCCGATGACCACGATGATCGAGCCGTAGCTCGACGTGCGGCGCGAATACCCTCCCTGGCTGGCGGCAAGCACGCGGCCGACGGGGTAGCCGTCCATCCGCAGGTGCTCCATCACCCCGAAGTTGGAAAGCACGAGCACGCCCAGCGTGTAGGAATGATCCATGAGCGGAACCACCCGGCTGCTCGATCCGATCCCGCCCTTGAAATCGCAGCAGATCATGCCGGTCCCCGCGCCCACGGCGCCTTCCTCCACGCGCCCCGGGGAGGCGCTGTCCAGCGCCGAAAAAACGTTCTGAGGCTTGATGTGAAGCCCGACGGCGTCGTTGAGGAAGCTGTCGTCGCACTCCCCGACTACCGGGATGATGACTTCCTGCAGCTCGCGGATCGCGGGGTACTTCTGCGCCATCCACTTGATGACGCAGTCGCCGACTCTCCCCACCGAAAGCGTGTTGGTGAGCGCGATGGGCGTTTCGATCAGTCCCCACTCGGTGACCTGCGTGTAGCCCGCGATCTCGCCCGCGCCGGAGAGGATGAAACCGCCGCTCATCAGCTTGCGGTTGTAGATGTCGTCGTTGGGCAGGATCACCGTCACGCCCGTACGCACGGGACCGTTGCCAGGCTTGCGGCGGCCCGATCCCTCGATCAGCGTCGAATGACCGACGCGCACGCCGGGCACGTCCGTGAGGGAGTTCAACGGGCCCGTGGGATACTCGCCCACCACGATCCCCAGATCCCGCACGCGAAGCCGCCGGAGCCCTTCTTCCCTGAATTTCTCGTAGAGATTGCTCAAGTGGTCACCAGACCTTGATGCGCTCGACGCTCCGCCAACGCTGGATCGCCGGAGTGAGGATCCGCTTGATGAGCGCTTCGTAGGGCAATCCGGATCTCTCGGCCAGAATCACCAGATCGCTGAACCCCGGGGCAAGCCCCGGAAGCGGGTTGATCTCGAGGAAGAAAACGTTTCCGCGCGCATCCACGCGAAAGTCGATCCGGGCGACATCACGGCAGGCCAGACTGCGGAAGACCTTCTTGGCCGACTGCGCGATCTTGCGATCCGTCTCGCGTCCGAACGTCGCCGGACAGACGATCTTGAAAAGCGGGTTGGAGAGCGGCTCCACGTGCTTCGCTTCGAAGGAATAGACGGGGTAGCGACCGGCCGCGTCGGTGAACGCGATCTCCATCGGCCCCAGAAGCTTGAGCGTGCTGTTGCCCAGCACACCGATGGTCAGCTCGCGCCCCTCGATGTACTCCTCGAGAAGGATGGGCTCGCGGAACTTTTGCCACTGGCCCAGGGCGGCTTCCTGCAGCCCTTCGAAAGACGTGACCACCGACTTTCCGCCGATACCCTTCGAAGTGCCTTCGTGGTTGGGCTTCACGATCACGGGATAGCGCAACCCCGGGTCCGTGAGCTTGCCGCCGGAGTAAACGCGGTAACCCGGCGTCTGGATGCCGTCCTGCGCGAGCAGTTTTTTCGTGAGGGCTTTGTCCAGCGTGATGGCGAGGCAGGTGGCGTCGCTGCCGGTGTGCTCGATGCCGAGCAGATCGCAGATTGCCGGGACCTGGGCCTCCCGCGCCCGCTTGTTCGTGCCTTCGGCGATGTTGAAGACCACGTCGACCCGGAACTCGATCAGATCCTCGGAAAGCTTCTTGGTCGCCTCGATGGGGATCACGGGGCACCCAAAACGCTCGATCGTGGCGTGAAGAGCGTCGATCGTGCGCTGGGAGTCGAATTCTGCCTCGGCCTCGAAGCCGGGATCCTGCGGATCCTTGCGCTTCAGGTTGTAGACGAGGCCCACGCGCGGGTTCTTTGTCGTCCGCATCCGCTGCGGCGCCCGCGTGGCGCCACGGCCGTTGAGCCGGTGCCGGACCGTGGCCGCTTCGAGGATCTTGAGAATCGTGCGGTTGTAATCCAGCCCGAGCAGGCGCGCGGACTCGAAGATCCCAGCGCCAGGCTGCAGGCTCGGCAGCGCGTTCACCTCGAGAAAGTAGATCTCCCCTTCCTGAGTGACGCGGAAGTCGGCGCGGGCGAAGTCCACCACGCCCAGCACGGGCAGAAACCTGCGCATCATCTCCAGAAGGCTGGCCCGGGTCCCGCTCTCGATCCCTGCTGGGCAACGCACGCTGACTGTCTCGTCCAGCGTGTTCTTGAGATCGTAATCATAGATCGCGCCATCGGCCGTGGCCGCTGGGCCGGAAAAAACGTACTCGAGGGGCTCGAGCACCCCGCTCTCACCCAGCCCCGCGATGAAAGGGACCGAGACATCACGGCCCGGAATGAAGCGCTCGACCAGGATCCCGGACGGGAACCCTTTCAGAAGCTCGTTGCCATAGGCCACGAGCTCATCGGCGTCCCGGCAAAGCGACCTCTGGGTCACGCCCTTGCTCGATCCCTCGTAGTTGGGCTTCACGAAGGCGGGAAAGACCATGTCCCTCGCGACGCTATGCAGCTCGTCGGGCGAGTTCACGAAAAAGCCTTCCGCCACCGGAACCTTGCGGCTGGAGACCATCTGCTTGGTCAGAAACTTGTCGAGCGTGAGAAAGCACCCGTAAGGCCCCGACCCCACGTAGGGAATCTGCAGCTGCTCGAAAACCGTGGGCCCCAAGCTCTCCCGGCCGATGCCGTAGTACCCCTCGGCCGTGTTGAAGATGATGTCGGGCTTGCACTCCGCCAGCTTGCGAATCCACGCCGAAACGGAATCCTCGAGCGTCATCTCGATGTCGTAGACCTCGTGGCCGCCCGAAACGAGCGCCTGGTGGATCGCCTGCACGGTCTCCGGCGTGTCGAACTCCGCCTGCTCGATGCTCTGGTTGGTCTTGCGATTGAAAACGAAAGCGATTTTCACTGTCTTCCTGGCTATATCGAAAGAAGAGGAGCCGTAGTCAATCAGTTCCCCAGCAGATCGTGAAGATAATCCGCCCCCAGACGGCAGGTGGGCTCCGCGGCGAAATCGCGGTGGCCCGAAAGAGGTGGCGCGACTTCGACGACGTCCCCGCCCAGCAGCGTGAACTCCCGCCGGGCCGCCTGAACGAGGCCCCTCACGAACTCCGGGGACAACCCCTCGGGCTCGGGGGTACCGGTCGCGGGAGCAGCCTCCCCATCCGTCCCGTCGATGTCGTTGGACACATACAGGTGCGTCACCCCCAGTTCCCGGAAGTGATCCAACACCGCCTGCGTCACCTGGTCCTCGTGGCCCCGCACCTCGCGTGCCCAGTACTGGACGACCGGGTACTGCGAGACCCAATGCTCCTTGGGCCTGGCCGAGGCGCGGATTCCCACCTGGACCAGATGCCGGGGCCGGATGGCCCGCATCGCGTGGTAGGCCCAGGTCGCATAGCAGTAGGCGACGCCGAAGCGTTGCGGGAGCAGATCGGTGTGCGCGTCAAAATGAAGAATGCCGAACGCATCGCCGTGGGCCGCCCTCAGCACCCGGATCGCGGGCCAGCTCACGCTATGGTCACCGCCGATGAGGCAAACACGGGCGCGCGGGTTCAACTCCTGCAAGGCCCCGAGCACCGCCTCCAGGATCGAGAGGGGGCTTGCCGGAAGCGGTTCCGTCAGGCCCGGGTATAGCTCAGCGCAGGTGGCCTCCCGCTGAGCCTGAGAAAGCATGTCGTCGTGGAGAAGTTGCGGCACACAGATCACATCCCCCAGATCCACGGTACCGCGCGGGTATTCCCGGTACTTGGCGAGAAACGCCTCGCGGACCCCGATCGGGCCCAGGTTGGCTCCGCGGAGGATTCCCGCCCCGCTGTCGGAGGGCACGCCGACGACCACCGACTCTACTCGCCGGACCCTTTGCAGCGTGTCTTCCCAGGCACTGGCGACCGCCTTGGAATCGTCGGTACCGTAAAGCGCGCGGGCCACGGAGGCCCCCATGCCACTGCCCGACGAGATGGTGGGAATGCCACGGCCGGGGGGCCGGAGGAAGATCCTGAGCCGATCGAGAGCTGCAAGCGCCATTCTCGTAGAGGCTATCACAATGTAACTATCCCGAAACCAATCCCTACTGCGGTGCGGGAAGTTGGCCGGGCTCTTCGTCCTCCGCGGTCGGCGTCCTCGACGGCCCTTTAGGGCCGCCTGCGGGGCCTCCCTTGTGCGTCCTCGATCCTGGCCAACTTCCCGCATCCTCGCGACGGGATTGGTTTCGGGATAGTTACAAAGATCTCTTGTGCACGGCGGCGGCACCCGCTAATTTTTTCCACTCATGGTGTTGGAGCTCAACGAGATCGAAAAGGCCCGGGAGGGATTCCGCCTCTGGCCGATCAACCTTTCCATTCCCGCCGGCGAGTTCTTCTGCCTCCTGGGCCCGAGTGGCTGTGGCAAGACCACCCTGCTGCGGATCATCGGTGGCTTCGAGACACCCACCGCGGGCACCGTGTCGCTGGGGGGACGCAACATCACCTCGGATCCCCCGCACCGGCGGCCTGTTCACACCGTCTTCCAACGTTACTCGCTCTTCCCTCACCTGAATGTCTTCGAGAACGTGGCGTTCTCGCTGCGCATCGGCGGCAGGCCTTCGGCGGAGGTGCAAAAGCGGGTCACCGACATGCTCGAGCTGGTGGAAATTCCCGATTTGCAGGGTCGGCGCATCCAAGAGCTTTCCGGCGGACAGGCGCAGCGCGTGGCGCTCGCCCGGGCCCTCGTCGGCAGGCCCGCCGTGCTGCTCCTGGACGAGCCCCTCTCCGCGCTGGACCCGGCGCTTCGCCTGAGGATGCGCGAGGAGCTGCGCAATCTGTGCCGTAAGGTGGGGTCCACTTTCGTGATGGTGACCCACGACCAGGAAGAGGCGTTGCAGATCGCCGACCGGCTGGCCGTGCTGAGAGATGGCCGGTGCCTTCAGGTGGGACCGCCCAAGGACGTCTACGAATTCCCCGCCGATCCGTTCGTCGCCCGCTTCATCGGACCGGCAAACGAGATCGAGTCGGAGATCTCGGGCGATCAAGACGGCCACTGGGCGCTTTCGAACGCTCTGGGAAATTTCCGGATCCGCAAGAATGGCGTGACGTTCCCCAGCCGGGTCACGCTGATCCTCCGGCCGGAGAAGATCCGCATCCTGCGCCAGCGGTCCCACGCCCAGGAGAATCTCGTCGAAGCCCAGATCCAGGAGATGTCTTACCTGGGCTCGAGGACGGAATACGTCGTCATGGCGGGGGGCCGATCGTTCCGCGTTTTCGAGCCCGAGCTGGAGCGCCAGAAGAAGCGCGGGCTCATCTGCGGCGACAGAGTCTACCTGAGCTGGCGGAGCGAGGACGCCATCATCCTGCCCGGCGAGACCACGACGTGAGCACGACGACCGAGGCCCCCTTGCTGGGCACGGTGCGGGAATCACCCGCCGGCGGGTTGCTCGCGCGCCTCCCCGTCCCGACCTGGATCTTCCTGGCCTGGCTCGTCGGCATGACACTCGTCCCCTTCGCCATCATCCTCGGGATGAGCTTCCTGTCGAAGGGCCCGGGCGGGGGGTGGGCCTGGGAGCCGACGCTCGCCAACTACGCGCGCGTCTTTCAGTGGACCTATGTCAAGGTGCTGGGCAAGACGCTCTGGCTGGCGGCGACCGCCACCGTGAGCTGCCTGCTCGTGGGTTTCCCCGTGGCCTACTACCTCGCCCGGTCGCGCGGCACCCGGCGCCACGTGGGGCTCGTGCTGCTATTCGTACCTTTCTGGACCAACTTCATCCTGCGGGTCTACGGCATCGTCTCGCTACTGGGCATGAACGGGCTTCTGAACCAGTGCCTGCTGCGGCTCGGGCTCATCGACACGCCGCTGCAGCTGCTCTATACCCGCGCGGGGGTTTACCTGGGCCTCGTCTACAACTACCTGCCGTTTTTGGTCGTGCCGATTTTTTCGGCTCTGGAAAAGCTCGATCCCTCGCTCCGCGAAGCCGCGCAGGATCTGGGGGCCAGCCGCCCGCTGACGTTCTGGCGGGTGACCCTTCCCAATATCCGCGAGGGGGTTGTCGTCGGCGGCCTTTTCGTCTTCATTCCGATGCTCGGCGAGTACGTCATCCCGGATCTTCTCGGTGGAGCGAAGGAGACCTTTCTCGGCAACGTCATGGTGAGCCAGTTTTTCGTGGTGCAGGACTGGCCCTTCGGCTCGGCCATCGCCGGGCTGCTCGCGCTCTGTCTGCTGGGAACGCTGCTCTTGCAGGCCCTGCTGCGCACCCGCCGCGGGATGGCCTGATGCAACGGGACAATGCCCTTTTGGAAGTCAAGACTGCACCCCCGGGCGAGGGCCCGAATGTTTTCGTCCGGATTGCGTTCGCCGCCGTACTGCTCTTTCTCTACCTTCCGCTCGCGTATGTCGTCCTGCAGGCGTTTCTCGCCAACCCCAACGACTGGCGTGAAGGGCTGACCCTGAAGTGGATCGCGCTCTTTCTGTCCAATCCTTCCCTGTGGACGCCGCTTTTCACGAGCCTTCAGATCGCGATGGTATCGGCCGTCCTCGCGGTGGCGCTGGGAACCCTCGGAGCCGTAGGGCTCACCCCGCTCGACGGCAGACTGCCGTCGTGGCTCCAGGCGCTCATCGTGCTGCCGATCCTCCTTCCCGAGATCGTGACGGGGCTCTCGCTCCTGCTTTTCTTCCTGCTGGCGCGCGTGGAGCTGGGCTTCTGGACGGTGGCGACGGCGCACGCCAGCTTCAGCGCGAGCTTCGTCTACTTCATCATGGTCGAACAGCTGCGCAAGCTCGATCCGCAGCTCGGGGAGGGCGCCCAGGACCTCGGGGCCGAGCCCTCCGTGATCTTCTGGAAGGTGACGCTGCCCAATATCGTGCCGGGGCTCATCGGCGCCTGGCTGCTCGCCTTCACCCTTTCGTTCGATGATTTCCTCATCTCGTTCTTCACGAGCGGAGCCGGCGTGACTACGCTGCCGATCAAGATCTATTCTTTGATGAAAATCGGCGTGACGCCCGAGCTCAATGCCCTGTCGCTGGTGCTTATCCTGGTTTCGACGGGCCTGGTCGTCGTGCTGATGTCACGGGAGAACAGTCGCCAATGGGTGCTCAAAAGCTGATGCGGATCCTCGCGGTCGGTCTCGCGGCCGTGGTCGTGTTTTTCGTGGCGCGCGCGCCGCGCCGGGGAACGCCCCCGCTCAAGGTCTATACCTGGAGCAACTACTTCCCGGAGTCGCTGCTGAAGGAGTTCACCCGCCGCACCGGCGCGAGCGTCGAGCTGAGCTATATGGCCAGCAACGAGGAGCTGCTGGCCAAGCTCCGGGCCGGAGCTACGGGCTACGACATCATCCAGCCTTCCGACTACATGGTGCGCACGATGCGCACCGCCGGGCTCATCCAGCCGCTGAAGAAGGAAAAGCTCCCCGGGCTGGCAAATCTCGAGGATCGGTTTAACAAGACCTCCTACGATCCCGGGAACGCCCACTCCGTGCCGTTCACCTGGGGTACGACGGGCATCGCCATCGACACTTCCAAGGTGAAGATTCCCCCGGGACCCGTGAGCTGGCGGATTCTGCTCGATTCCCCGCAGCCCCAGCACACCTCCGCGCTCGACGACATGCGGGAGACCTTCGCCATGGCGCTCGCCTTCCGGGGATTGGATATCAATTCCACGCAAGCCCCCGCGCTGGAATCGGCGCGGGAAACCATCGCGGCGATGAAGAGCCGGATCCTGATGTTCACCTCGGAGCCCAAACCTCTGCTGCTCAAGGGAGAGCTGCGAATAGCCCACATCTTTTCCTGCGACGCCGCCCAGGCCCGCAAGGAAAACTCGAACATCCAGTATTTCATTCCCGCCGAGGGGGCCGTGACCTGGACCGACAACTTCGCGATCCCGTCGGGCAGCCGGCAACCCGACGCCGCGCACGCTTTCATCGACTTTTTCCTCGAGCCCGCCAACGCGGTGGCAGTGGTGCGCGAGAAGCACCTGGCCACGCCTAACCGCGCGGCCCGGGCGCTGCTCTCTGCCGAGGAGCGCGACGACCGCGACATCTACCCCTCCGAGCAGGACCTGAAACGCACACACTACCTCGAGGAGACCGGCACGCACGGAGACCTGCTGAGCCAGCTTTGGACGGAGCTGAAGAGCTGAAGCGGGCGTATACAACCTGTTAACAGGCCTTTGTCTTTTCATTTCGGCATCCTGCCTGCAGCGCTGGGTCCGGCGCGCTGAAACCACGCACTTTCGGGGGCAATGGCCCTCGCGGTCAATTGATTTACTCTATATTTACAGTTGGTTAAATATCGCATCCGCCTGCTTTCTGGCCCTAGTCCTGCAATTCCCCTGAGATGGGTAAGGAGGGCGTGCATGAGCTTGGGGCCGAAGTGTCTACGCGGTAGACGGCCCCGGAGCCCTGCACACGCCCGATTTGGAGAAGGGCAGTTGGGACGAACAGCGTGAAACCGCCTCTGCACATACTGCGATTTAGATCACTCCGCGCGCTGGGATGGCCGTACCTCGCTCTCGCCTTTGGCCTGCTTTTTCCGCTGACCCAGGCCATGGCGGTCGATCCTGTCCCGGTCAACGTAGCCACCGCGAACCAGACGGCTCACCAGAAGGCCCTGAACGACGCCGAGGAAGCGCTCAAGAACCCCGGCCTCAGTAAGGAAAACCGGGAGCGGCTGGAGTCCATGCGCGACTCGATGAAGCAGAACGTGCCGACTACCAAGGAGATGGTGGACTCGGCCAACCGGCGGTTGGGCAAAGACGAATCCACCATGGGGGGAAGACCGACTGGCAGGCCGCCCAGAAGGGGTACCAAAAAGCCGTCAACGACGTTCTCGCGCCCAAGAATCCCTCGGTACAAACCGCGGCCGCCCTGACGGACCCGACCGGGCTCACTCAGGCCATATACGGCGCGGCCCAAAAGGCGCATGCGGCCCAGCAGATCGCGGCGGGCCAAGGGGCGGAGATTCAGGCCCGCGCCCTTCTCAACACCGGCACGCCCGAAGCGAGGACCACGGCGGCAGGGTTGCGGGCCGAAGCCAATACGGCCGCCGGCAATGCCAACGCCGCGATGTGGGGCAGCCATGCCGCGGCGGACGCCGCTACGGCGTCCGCCCCCGTACAGGTCTACAACCGGGTCCCGACGGTGGGGCCCGACAGTAAGGTGGTCACGCTCTATCGCGATTACGGCTCGGGCAGCATGCAGGGGGAGATCGGAAGAATCTATAACAACACCACCACGCAGATGGTTGAGAGCGGCATCCGTGCCCGCATCAGCGATCAGAGCCAGGTTCTGCAGGTGACCGATCTCAAGCAGGCGAGCGGCTTCGCCGCGGGAGCGGACCGCCTGGTCGTCGTGGGCCACGGAAACACGCCCACCAATCCCGGGCTCTACGTGGGCAATGGATTCGTCCCCGCGACG
>Ga0247727_10014980_pt1 | contig 12791 bp, 13 predicted proteins | sample WisWelCaveWW1625_FD_202498 | JGI IMG/M metagenome (GOLD analysis project Ga0247727, IMG submission 202498) | Biofilm microbial communities from Wishing Well Cave, Virginia, United States - WW16-25 | ecosystem: Environmental > Aquatic > Deep subsurface > Groundwater > Cave microbial mat | place...
GCCTGACACTGCACGCCGTTCATCATTCTGCGTTCAGCGTTCATCGTTTCCCTGTCAGGCCGTCTTGGATGTTTGCGCGAGCAAGGAATCGAGCACTTCCTTGAATTTTCGCTTCGGCATTGCGCCGACCAGCCGCTCGACCGGCTGGCCGTTCTTGAAGATCAAAATCGTCGGAATGCTCATCACTTGATACTTCCCGGCAATTTCAGGGTTTTCATCCGTGTTGAGCTTCATCACCTTGACCTTACCGGCATATTCCGTCGCTAATTCTTCGATGACCGGCGCCACCATCTGGCAGGGTCCGCACCAGACTGCCCAGAAATCAACCAGGACCAACTCCGCCGACTTCATCACCTGGGCATCCCAACTGGCTTCATCCGCTTGCAACGCATTTCCCACGAGCCCGCCTCCTTAACAACGTAGATATTTTTGTACCGCCATCGACACGCGCATCGTACACGACGGTCTTTTGGACTGTCAACGGGGCCCGTGCGAGTTTCCCTTTCATTTTTCTCATCTCACCTACTGGTGCCGGCTGGGAGTGCCCGCTCCTGCGCGCGTCCAACGAGCACCTTCTGAGCGTGCGCGTTGCGCGAGCACACGACAGCCAACCGCCACGCGCTCACCATCCCCACTCCGGTGGCGGCCCGGCCCACCAGGAATCCGGCCTGGCCATCCGCCACGCCGTTTGCTGCTTCCACAAACGCGCCGTGGCAGCCTCATTCAGCCGAGCCGCCATAGCCGCGCTGACATCCGCCTGCCGGCCGGCGCTCTCGTGAATGATCTCCTTCGCCATTCGCGCCAGAATGTCCGGCGGATTGGTCAGCGCATCGAGATCGCGGAAGGCAAGATTCACGTAGAGCTGCTCGACTTTGACCCACTGGTCTGTTTTGGCCAGATGATCCAGATACCCGTTCAACGCATGGTAGGCGTAGGTGAGATAGACATAGCTCTCCACCGATGGCACTTCCTCCACTTCTTTCTGGCACATCTCGATCGCATGCCGGTAATCGCCCACCGCAAGAAATACTGTTGCCCGGCTCAGCCGGCTCAGATTGCTCTGCCCCTGCTCAGCGTCAACCGGCAGGCCCATGATAAGGGTGAGCAGTGCCACCCACAGGACTACGCCAAGATTTCTTCGAGCCCTTTGTAACATGATCCTCATGCTGGCCGTCCTGCTGCGCGCTCCGTCACGGCCTGGGCGGGCCACCGGTGGTCTCTGAGGCCGGTGGAGGCAGCCTTCCGTACGGACCACCGGGAGCAGCCCACGGCAGACCCCGCTCGCCGATCAGGAGCGGACTGAGAATCGACTTCAGGACAACCGTGCCGAAATTCTCCGTCCATCCAATGCCGGTCAGGTTGATCATGAAATTATACTGCTGCCGGTCCGGAAACTGCAGGAAGTAGAGGCCTGCCGACCAGCATTTGCACGGGTTCTGATACAAGCCGACCACATCCAGCTCGGGACTCTGCCCGTTTTTGATGTCATAGTACAGCTTGGCTCCGACCGTCCAGCCGAAGGGCAGCTTGGTACCCGCCGTGAGCGTCGTAAAATTCAGCTCCGGCGTCGGCGTGAACACTTCATTGAATGAAATCGGATTCCAAATGTCACCGCGGCGCACCCGGTTTCCAGCCCGGGTGAACCGCTGCCCGATTTCCACGTACCAGTTGTTCTCCTGCTGAAAACGAAGATCGGTATTCCATTGGCTGAGCCCTCCCCCGTAGGGATCAAAAAAAGCGTCCATGGTGAGAGTGTTGTTGATCGCCGGCAGAATGCTGCGCTGTTGCTGCCCTGGAATGGTCACGGGCGGCAGTGCCGGATCCCCGATCACGGCCCGCATCCAGAGGTCTGAAAACTTCTTGCCGGCCACGGCCGTCGTGGGTGGTTGAACAGGTTGCGTCGCATTCCCGAATAGCGTGCTACCAGCAAACACAAACTGCCTGGCTTCCATCTGCGCACTGCCCGGGCGATAACTTTGCGCGAGCATCAGATCGAGCCAGCTCTTGGTTGCCCCCTTCTCGTTCTGTCCCAACAGCCGGCTTTGGAGCGAATAGGTCACCAAGTTCTTTTTCTGGAGGTTATCCACGTCATCAATTTGAACGATCTTGGACTGGTCTGTCGGCGGCACATACTCATAAACAATCTTCGGCTCGATCGTATGCAACAGGCTTCGGCCGCCGTCCCTCTCGAACCGGCGGGCCAGACTCGACGCCGCTTCGAGACTGGCCCAGAGCGTTTCCCGGTGCGTGGACTTGGCCGTGGCCACACCATGCGTGTAGTACGTTTCACGAAGCTTGACCTGAGGCGTGAGTCCGATGACATGTCCGATCTGCCATTGCTCGGTGGTCAACGATGGCAACAGGTCCGCACGGCTTATCTGAAACCCTTCTTCGCGGTAAAAATGCCCCGCTCGCGACTCCATGCCCAGCAGGACCGGCCCGCCGAACGGCGCATAATTGGCAAACCCGTGGCCTAACTCGGGCAGGCGCTGAAACGTCTCCTTCCCGCCGGCATTGAACGGTTGCAGGTACTGACCGAGGAGATACAGGTTGCCGTTCGCAAGGCGCTGGTTGACAAGCAAACTGGAATCCCCGCCGGGCATGGCCCGCTGCGCGCCCGAATTACTGAGTTGGCTCAGATACTCCGGATCGCTGGCCAGGAGGGCCGTCGCCATGACCCGCAAATTTGCATTCACCTGCTGGTTGTGCTGCCCGCTGATCAGCGCGCGCGTCCGCTTGACATCACTGCTGTTTTGATCGACGCCTGCGACCTTCGGCAGGTGCTCCTGCTGCAGCACGCTCACCAGCCACTGCCCTTTAGATTTCCGGTCCAGCACGTAGCGGTATTCGAAGTCGCTCCCATATCCCAGGTTCGACCAGTACTGCGGCGAAACCATCAGGTCCTGGCTTGGGCTGATCGCCCAGTACAGGCTTTGCCGGTACGTCCAGCCGAACCGGTTGTCGAAACCAGGCGTCGGGACCATCAGTCCGCTTTTTCTGGACGTGGCAATCGGATAGGAAAAGTCCGGGATCGGCACGATCGGCACATCGTTCACGCACAGCCAGGCATCTTTGAGATACACACGGTCGCCCGCCATCAAATCCGCATCTTTGAAGGTCAGGCGCCAGGCCGGCACCTCGCCCTCCCGTGCATCGCAATTGGTAAACGCGCCTTCCTTTGCGCGGTAATGATCCTCCGAAAACCGCTGCATGATGCGCCCGGTAAAGAGGGTGTTCGTCGGATTGATATACAACTGGCCGCGGGTGATCACGCCGGCTTCCGTGTTGACGTTCAGCTCCAGCCGCTCGGCATCCACATCCGACACCCGATCCTTCACATGCACATGGCCTTCGGCAATCAGCGTTCCCGAGAGCGTAAAGAGCGTGGCATGGTCGGACGTCAGCCGCATCGCGCCCTGCACGATCACGACGGATCCGTTCGCTTCATAGACGTCGGTGGTTTGAAAATATTCGATGCGATCGGCGGCAATCTCAACCTGCCGCGCCGCAGCGGAAGGAGTCACAACGGCGGTTTGCTGGGACGGCTCCGCAGCGACGGACGAAAATGCGCTTACAAGCAGCACGCAGGCCAGGGCCATGCCCCTGCGCGCCGACGACGAGGAAATCGCCCATGGGCGGTCAGCCATGTCAGCCCCTTAACGGAGACAGCCCGCAGCCGCGCAGAATGGCCTGGATCTCGCCCACCAACATCAGTGAACCGGTCACCAGAATCAGGTCACCGGACGCGGCCAGCCGTCGAGCGAGACTGATCGCATCGGCCGGGTCGGGCACCACGTGCGCCGTTCGTCCCCGCGTACGCAGGGATGCGTCCAATTCATGCGCTGACGCCGCACGCGGCACGCGGGCCTGCGTCACGATCACCTCATCCGCATGCGGGAGCAGATAATCCATAAATCCTTCACGGTCTTTATCCTGCATCATGCCCACGACCAGCACAACGCGCGATCCGGGTCGTCGGCGACGAATATCCGCCACATACTCGGCCACAACGGCCGCCGCATCCGGGTTGTGAGCACCGTCCAGCACGATCTGAGGACGGGAATCCACCGTTTCAAGCCGCCCGCCCCAGCGAACAGCCCGCAGCCCCTCGCGCACGGCCTCTTCTGACACCGGCAGGCCCCGTCCCGCCGCAACTTCCAGCAGAGCCAGCGCACAAGCCGCATTGTCCAATTGGTGCCGGCCGGCCAGCGGGCAGGCCAATCCGGCGTACGAGACCCCCAGCCCGTCATAGCGAAATTGCGCCGGCGACTCCCCTGCAGCCTTGAAATCGCCAGGCGACCGACGTAACGGCGCGCCACGTTCGCCCGCCACGCGCATAAGCACCGCCGCCGCCTCATCAGAAGCTCGCCCGACCACCACCGGCACTCCGGATTTGATAATCCCGGCCTTCTCGCAGGCGATTGCGCCGATCGTTGTTCCCAAATATTCCTGGTGATCGAGCGCCACATTGGTGATGGCGGCGGCCGTTGGCATCAGAACATTGGTCGCATCGAATCGCCCGCCAAGTCCCACTTCGACCACAGCCACGTCGATTCCGGCATCCGCAAATTGCTGAAACGCCATCGCGGTGGTGAACTCGAAGAACGTCGGCTCGCGCGGCGTTTCGCACACCGCGCGCACACGGTCGGTCAGGGCCGCCACGCGTTCTTCGGAGATCATGGTTCCGTTCACCAGAATCCGTTCACGAAAATCCACGAGGTGCGGTGACGTATACAACCCCACCCGATACCCGGCCGCCTGCAACATGGACGCCGCCATGGCAGCCGTCGAGCCCTTGCCGTTTGTCCCTCCGATGTGCAGCGACGAATACCGGCGCTCGGGATGTTCGAGGCGGTCCAGCAGCGCCTGGATCGTCTCGAGACCTGGCTGGATACCGTGCTTCTGCAGACCGTAGAGAAATTCAACCGACTGAAGGTAGGACATGGGCATGCAGTCGAAGCGGCCTGACTGGCCCTACATGTGCGACAGGAGGGTGCTCAACGTTTCCTTGAGATGTTTTCGTTCGACGATCGCATCGATCATGCCGTGTTCCAACAGAAACTCCGCGCGCTGAAACCCCTCGGGCAGTTGCTGCTTGATCGTTTGCTCGATCACGCGGGGGCCGGCGAAACCGATCAGGGCCTTGGGTTCGGAGAGAATCACGTCGCCAAGCATGGCGACGCTGGCCGTCACGCCGCCAAACGTCGGGTCCGCCAGAATGCAGATAAACGGCACCTTGGCCTCGCTCAGGCGCGCCACGGCCGCCGACGTCTTGGCCATCTGCATCAGCGACAGGATGCCTTCCTGCATCCGGGCACCTCCCGACGTCGTCACCAGCACCAGCGGCATGCGCGCAGCCAGCGCCCGGTCCGCCGCACGGCAGATCTTCTCCCCGACCACCGAACCCATGCTGCCGCCCATGAACCCGAAATCAAACACGCTGAGCGCAATCCGGCGACCGTTGAGTATCCCCTCACCGATCACCATCGCATCCTTGCGCCCCGTCTTCTCCTGCTGCGCCGACAGACGGTCTTTATAGGAACGGCTGTCGGAAAACGCGAGCGGGTCCTGCGGGGCGAGATCGGCCTCCCATTCCTTGAACGAGCCGAGATCCACCAGTAAGGCGACGCGTTCTTGCACGGAGATGGGGAAGTGATAGTCGCACTTGGGACAGACCTTGTTGTTTCGATCCACTTCCTTCCGATAAATGATCTCCCGGCAATGGTTGCACTTCAGCCACAGGCCTTCTGCCGTCTTGGGCCGCTTGCGGCTCTCCTCCGAACCGGGCGATTCGCTTTTCTTGAACCACGCCATGGGACGACCTAGATCAGGATTTCCTGGTTTTCGTGCAGCATGGTCAGATGCGTGATCCCCAAAGCCATCAATTCCTGGCCGACTTGCTGGCGCACGCGGGGCTTCATCGCGAAGATATAGACGGGCATATCCGGCCGGCCGATCTTTCGGAATTCCTTGCCGAACAGGGAGGGCGTCAAATGGTAGCTGATGCGCGCCATCTCAGTCATTTCATCGGGAAACGACGTTTCGATAATGACTGCCTTCAGTGTCGGTTCATTCGCAGCGACCTTCCAGATTTCATCGGTCTCATAGGTATCGCCGCTGTAGAGGAGCGAGGAGTGTCCCTCCCGGATCAAGAATCCAACGGCGGGCACCTGATGGTTGACCCGGATCGGCGTCACCCGTAATCCGGCGACCTCATTTTCCTTGCCGACTGCCAGGGACCGGCTGATAAAGACCGGCCGTTTCGGGTCCGGCAGTTCAAAAAAATTCGGGTAGACCTTCCAGTTGAAAATATGCGTCCGCAGCCCGTCCAATACTTCCGGAATGCTGACGATCTCGACCGGCTCGTGGGCCACGCCCACGCGGTTGTCGGCCAACGACGGCAACCCTTGAATATGATCGAAGTGTAGGTGCGACAGCAGCACGTGCCGAATGCCATGCTGTTCTTCCAGGCGAAGCGAGGAGGCCAACGCGCCGGCATCCACTGCGACTGTGTCATTGATCAAAAAACAGGACGTGCGCCTTTGAACGGGACGTCCGTTCTCGTCGCACACCTGATCGGACCCATGACACCCGAGCACGCGAATCTTCACCGGCCTCTCCCTTCGCGCATCATCCTGCTACGACCTTTCGCCCCAATATTGAGGGGCAGAATAGCACAAGCCTCCTCTGCCCGCATCTAGAATTGTCTTTCATTCCACTCCTAAGGATCTGAATAGCTTTAAGTTTCGATGCAACCGATCGCGCAGATAATCAGGCCGGACGGTGCGGGAAAATTTAACGGAACAGGATGGCGAGCCCGAACCCGATGCTGCCCACGCTGGCCAGCCCCCGCACCGCCACCTGACCGTATCGCCCCAACGAGACCGAGAAGATGAATGGCAGACTGATCAGCACCCCGAGTGCCACCATGCCGAGAATCGAACCCAGCCCGAAGAAAAGAATGTAGGCGATGCCTTCCCACAACGTGTGCGCCGCGGAGAGCACGATCAGCATGAGCGCCGCAGAACCGGCCAACCCGTGCACCATCCCGACCATCAACGGCGGGAGCGAATCGCGCCAGCCGTGCCGGTGCATGTGATCGTCGCTCAGGCGATGGCTGTGCAAATGCACGTGGCGCGCGCCGTCATGCTCATGCGCGTGCAGGTGCCACTGCTCCCGATAGAGCATCACGGCCAGGACAAGTCCCAGCGCAACCAACATCAGGCCGACGACCGCTTCGAACGCCTGGGCCACCGTGTCGGGAATCGTGATCTTGAGGACGAGCACCGCCAATCCCACGATCAACAGGATCGCCGTGTGGCCACAGCCCCAGCATAGTCCGATGAATCCGGACCTCCAAAAATCTGGGCGCTGCGCGAGCATGGTGGAGACCGCCGCGACATGATCGGCGTCGAGGGCATGGCGCACCCCGAGCAGGAACCCCAGACCGAGCATGGGCATGAGATGCAGATCGGGCATGAGACAAAGAGGCTACAGGATCGCTTCTTCAGCCGACGGTCAGGATGCCATCGACTCAACCACCGCGGGCATGCATCTCCAAGTGCGGATCGTCCTTCAATTTCTGGATCTCGATCAGTCGCTTTTCTCTGATCCCCTCCAACTCCAGCGCCTTGCGCTCTTCCGCGCCGCGGTCTTTGCGTCCCTGCCAGACGGAACGGATCAACTCACGGATCGAGTCGGGCGATGCGCCGGCCCGCAGCGGCCCGCGTAAATCCGTCCCGTCCTTGGCATAGAGACAGAGATACCACATGCCGTCCGCCGTCACCCGGCTGCGGTCGCAGGCGGCGCAAAACGGCGTGGTTGTCGAGGGAATGATGCCGAAACTGGTCCCATCCGGAAGCAGAAAGCGCTGGGCCGGCGCGGAACTGACCTCGTCAACGGGCGTGACCTGGCCATATCGCCGGCTCAGCGTCTCGAGAATCGCCGCGCGCGACAGGACCTGACCCATGGACCAATCCGTCGCCCCGCCGACATCCATATATTCGATGAAGCGCACTTCCGCCCGGACGCGCTTGCCGAATTCAATCAGGTCCACGAGCTCATCGTCGTTGAAACCGCGGATGGCCACGGTATCCAGCTTCAAGCCCGTGAAGCCGGCCCGCAGCACCGTCTGAATGCCTTCGAGCACACGCACGTGTTCATCGCGACGCGTCAGGGCCCGAAAACGATCCGGACGCAACGTATCCAGGCTGACGGTGATACGATGCACGCCGGCATCGTAGAGATCCTGCGCCTGATCGCCGAGCAGAATGCCGTTGGTCGTCAGCGCCAGGTCCGTGATCTTCCGGTTCCGACACAACAGACGAACCAGTTGCGACAAATCACGACGCAGCAGTGGCTCCCCGCCGGTCAGCCGCACCTTGTCCACGCCGAGATCGGTGAAATACCCTGCCAGCGCGGCCATTTCCTCAAACGTGAGGACATTGTTGCGCGGCAGCCAGGCGTACTCCTCTTCCGGCATGCAGTACTTGCAGCGAAGATTACAGCGGTCTGTCACCGACAGACGCAGACTCTTGAGCGGCCGCCCAAAGGTATCATTGACTGTCATGGGAGCAAGCGAGGACATGTGCTATACCTTGTTATCGTGATTCGCTAATCTTTCGCTTCACGCCTCACGCTTCACGTCTTACGGATGCTCCTCGACCCAGACTTCCCCGGCGGGCGTATGTTCCAGTTTCCAGATCGGCGTGATCTGCTTGAGCTCATCAATGCACCAGCGGCAGGCCTTGAACGCGTCCGCCCGATGTTCCGCGCCGACGACGATTAGTACGATATTCTCGCCGATGCCGATTTCCCCGTACCGGTGCAGGATCACCACTTCGAGCACGTCGAACTGCTTCAACGCCCGTTCGCGAATGTCGCGAAGTTTTTTCTGCGCCATGCCCTCGTAATGCTCGAAGGTGATGGAGCTGACATCGTGGCCTTTGGAATGGTCCCGCGCGGTTCCCAGAAAGACCGAGATCCCGCCGACGCGCGTGGACCGCGCGCGCACCCGGTCGATCTCGGCGTCCACGGAGAAATTCTCGCGCTGCACGCGCACGAGCATCGCGTCATCCGTTCCGTCCGTTCCGCCCATTTCATTCGGGGCCGAGCCGCCGGCAAAGGGCGGCAGCAGCGCCACCTCGTCGCCGTCACGGATCTCGGTTTCACCGTGGGCGATGTCCTGATTGACGGAGATCAACACCCGCTTCTGATGAACCAACTCGCCGATTTTCGGGTATTGCGCATCCAGCGTGGCCACCAAATCCTGCACCCGACGTCCGCCGTTGAGCGCCACAGCCAGCTCGGCCTGGTTGTTCGCGAGGGTTCTGATCAGACCGAACAGCTTGATGGTGATCATGGCCTGGTGTAGGTCCCCGATTTGCCGCCGGCTTTGGAGAGGAGGTGGATGGCTCCGAAACTGATCCCCTTATCCACCGCCTTGCACATGTCGTAAATCGTCAGCGCCGACACCGAGACCGCCGTCATGGCTTCCATCTCGACGCCGGTCGGACCGGTCGTCTTGACCGTCGCCGTAATGGTGATGGCGCACTGGCCGTCCCGATCCGGCTGGGATTCCTCTTTAAACGACAGATCCACGCTGCTGATCAGCAACGGATGGCACATGGGGATGAGATCGGGAGTCCGTTTGGCGCCCATGACTCCCGCAACCTGGGCCACGGCCAGCACATCACCCTTGGCAATTTTGCCCTTTTGAATCTTTGCCAGGGTGTCCGGCAGCATGAACACGCGGGCTTGAGCGACAGCCACCCGTTCGGTCGAGGCCTTCTGCGAGACATCGACCATGCGCGCCCGCCCGGACTTATTGAAATGCGTCAGGTCGCCCATTTTCCTCAAAAAATTGCAGCCTTTGCTGCGGCGGCGCATTGCGGATGGATTATAGGAGTCGCTTGGAATAGGAGTCAAGCAAGGCGCAGATTCCTTGACGGAGAACCTTCCCATCAACGACAATGCCGCATGGCCGACCATCTGATGATTGAATGCCTTGAATTCCAAGGACATTGTGGGGTCACCGCAGCCGAACGACAGGCGCCACAGCCCATCGCGGTCGATCTGGAACTTGAGTACGCGTCTGACGCCTTCGCGCTGGCTGCCTCCACGGGTGACATCGCCCATGCGGTCGACTATGCCACCGTGGCTGCGCGGGTCCTGGAAATCGGCCACAAACAGCCCTACATCATATTAGAGACTTTGGGCGAAGCCTTGGCGGCCATGCTCTTCCGCGAATTCCCCGTCCTCAGCGCGAAACTCTGGATTCGAAAAGTCATCCCGCCTGTGGACAGCGTGCAGGGATCCGTCGGCGTCAAACTCGAACGCACGAGACCGACGATGGCGTTCGATCCGGCCCCCGCGCAGTTCCTGAAAGACTCCCTGCCGCTGCTTCCACGTGGACAGGCCCTGGATGTCGCCTGCGGGCGAGGCCGGAACACGCTCTACCTGGCTTCACAAGGATTCACGGTCGACGCGGTCGATCGCGACGAGCAGGCGCTGGCGGATCTGGCGGCCGCTGCCGCGCAACAGGGTTTGACATCCATCACGGCCCGCGCCATGGAACTTGAAGATGCCGCCAGCCCCCCTGACATCCCGACCGCCCATTACGATGTCATCCTCGGATTCTTGTACCTCCACCGGCCCCTCTTTCCGGCATTGCTTCGCGCTCTCAAACCGGGCGGCGTCCTGATCTACGAAACCTTTCTCATCGACAACCATCTCCGCTATCAACATCCACGCAGGAGAGAATTCTGCCTCGATCACAATGAACTCCTGAGCCTCGCACGCGGCTTGCGGATACTCCATTATGACGAAGGTGAGCACGCAGACGCTTACGGCGGCAGTTCTGCCTTCACGGCCCGGCTACTCGCGCAGCGTGAGATATAACCCCGTTAAACGTGAAACGTTAAACGGTAAGTCAGGCTTGGGCAACAGACTCTCTTCGATTAACGAGTAACGGTTCACGAATAACGTCACCTATGGCCCGCCTCGACCTGCACCTCCATACCACTCATTCGGACGGCAGCCTGTCGCCTACCGAAGTGCTCGCCCTTGCGCACAAGGCCGGCGTGACCGCGCTGGCCATCACGGATCACGACATCACCACCGGCATCCCCGAGGCCCTGGAAACCGGCGCGCGCCTCGGCATCGACGTCATCCCTGGCGTGGAAATCAGTTCCCGATTCGGCGAGAGCGAATTGCATATCCTCGGCTATTTTCTGGATTGGCAGGATCCGACGCTGAACACCAGGCTGGCCGAACTCCGCGCCAGCCGCCACCGCCGCAACCCCCAGATCGTCGAACGGCTGCGCGCACTGGGATGCGACCTGACCTATGACGAGGTAAAGGAACTGGCCGGAACGGAATCGGTCGGACGCCCGCACATCGCGCAGGTCTTGATGCGAAAGGGTTACGTCAAGTCGGCCAAGGAGGCCTTCGACCGTTTCCTTGCGCAAGGCAAACCAGCCTATGTGCCGCGCGAGTTGCCGGAGCCGGTGGAAGCCATGGGCTGGATCAGAGCCGCCAAAGGCGTCCCTGTCCTGGCCCATCCCCTCTGGGCCAAACAAAACGACGCAGGACTGTTCGCATTATGCGGGCGACTGAAAGCCGAAGGCTTGGGCGGAATGGAAGTGCACTACAGCACGCACAATCCCAAGCAAACCGCCGAATTGCTCGATATTGCCACGCGATTGGATCTGCTGGTGACCGGCGGCAGCGATTTTCACGGCATGACTAAACCGGATATCGAGGTGGGTGTGGGAAAAGGCGGGCTCACAGTCCCCGTCAAACTGCTCGACCCGTTGAGGAAAGCGGCATCCGCCTAGCGCTCCCCCCACTCGCGCCATTGGACCACGCCTGTTATGATGAAGGCATGGGGCCCACACACCTAGAGGGAGCATGCCCATGCACACCATATTCAAAATTCTAGCCGTCACCGCCCTGCTGTCTGGAGGAGACGTGGCAGCGCAGGGTCTCAGCATCATTCAAGGCAGCGATGGAACGAGCGGAACCGTCATGGATCTCGGTGGCGGGTTTCGCAGTTATTCAGACTCGCACGGGAACATGGGAACGATCATGGACCTGGGAGGCGGGTTTCAGACCTATCAGTACACATCTCCGCATGGCGGCTTGCAGTCCGGCACGATTCTGACCTTTCCCTCTCCTAATTCCAGCTTCAACTCACCACCGGCCGGCCTCACGCCTGCGCCGCTTCTCCCTTTCACGCCAAGGGGCTCCATCATGCCGCGTGAACAAATGGCGCCGGTTGTACCACTGACACCACGTACAGGAACATTCAATACGTTTGGAAGTGGTGGCGGGACAGGACGGTTCGGACGGTAGATTCTTTTTCCCCGTGAACGCTCACAAGGACCATCTTTTCACCCGCCCGCCCCACGCGCGCCAAGACGCGCGTCTTTTCCGTGGCAAGGCCGCAGGGAGTCCGGCGACCGAGAACGAAGTTGGGGAGTCTTTTTCAGCGTTCGCTTACGAGTATAACGGAGCCTGAGGTCCCCACACCAAACCAGCCAGGTCAGGATCGTCCCCGCCGGTCGTTGAGGCTGGACGAGCGGTTTTCTCTTCCTTCCGCTGGACACGGCGAGCCTCTTTCTCCCTCTGCTGAACCTGCTTGGCCCGCTCGCGATCGCGCTTTTTGAGAGTTGGTTTGCTCGGTCTTCCGATGGGATCCTCCTGAGGCGCGTCGCCGCCTTCCTAAGATGGATGCTCTTTACTCAGCGGCTCCACGCCGCCTGCGGCGCACCGTCTTTTCGGCACGGAGG
>Ga0247727_10014981_pt1 | contig 12791 bp, 13 predicted proteins | sample WisWelCaveWW1625_FD_202498 | JGI IMG/M metagenome (GOLD analysis project Ga0247727, IMG submission 202498) | Biofilm microbial communities from Wishing Well Cave, Virginia, United States - WW16-25 | ecosystem: Environmental > Aquatic > Deep subsurface > Groundwater > Cave microbial mat | place...
GGATTCGCCGCCAGGGTCGCCTTGAGGGTTGACACGCCCGATTCGACCCCCGCCTCGGCCGCGTAGAAGGCTGCGGTGTGGTTGCGATAGTTCGACGCGATGGTGTCCTCGGTCCGGGCGGTGGTCAGAAAGGCGAGCCCCAGGACCGACAGGACCGTCAAAACCAGCAACGCGACGACGAGGACGACGCCCCGCTGCTCTTTCATCGGGTGGATCGTTTTCCCATTCATCGCTGCTCTCCTTATCACGCTCATTATTAAAGATTCCTCGCCCGGATATCCGAGATCATGGTGAAGGCCTGCTGCCTCCACGCGCCCGGTGGCGATTGCACGCCCACGGTGATCGTAATCCGCCGAATGTTGGCCGGGGTCGCCGTCGCCACGTTATTGGCGTCGAAATATTGCATCTGGGTCAAAAAGTTCGCCACCCCCACCTGAAAGTTCCGGATGTTGGCGACGGGCTGGAGCCCCCCTCCGTCGCCTTCGTCTTTGAAGATCGTGTTGGCAGCCAGTGCGCCACACGCCGCGGGTGCAGCAAATGCATCAAGGTTCGGATTGTCGTACCAGCAATACCTGATGAGTCTCGGCCGGCCCACCTGGGATCCCCAGGGATAGGCGTTGGTGGTCGCAACCGTCAGCGTAATCGTGTCCGGGGCGGGGTCGGGATTGACGGTGACCGTAGCGACTGTCCGCTGCTCCGACACAGTCCCGTTGATGAGATGAATGATATTCCCAACCTGGATCCCCGTGGCATTCTGCACGGTGAGGGTCGTGCTCGCCGCGGCTACATCAGCCACGATGACGGTCGAGGCATTGTTGAGGTCGGCCCAGAAGCTGATATCGGTCGGGCTGGCAACCGTGACTGCTCCTGCCCCTGTGGGGAAGCCGTATCCGGCGAGGCGTAGGTCCGCGCTCATCATTTCCATCGCTATCCTGGCTTGCTGCTGAATGTCAGCCTTCTGCTCCCCAGCCGCGTAGGTGGCCTGGCTCGACGCAAAGCTTGTATAGATCGCAACGAGGACGATGAGGAATGTGCTCAATGCGATCAGGACCTCCATCAGGGTGAAACCCCGATGATCCGCCGCGAATCGCCCAAGCGTGCCACAGCCTCCCACCGCCTCCGTTCCGTGTTGTCGACGATGCTGCCTCATGGACTCGTCACCCTCCCGGCCCTTTGGATCGTGATGGTCCGCGTCGCCCCTGAAGTATCCGCAACGGTGACCGTCACCGGGAAGGTGACGGCACCGCACGTGTTCACCGACGCGCCCCTCGAGTTGAACATCACCCCGCCTAGGGCAATCGCGTTGTTGTCTGTCACCGACTGGATCGTCACCCCTTGATACTCCCCCGCGAGGTCAAACCAGTCGCGGATGACACGCTGTATGGAAACGGGGATATCGGGGTAGACGGTTGCCGTCGTGTCAGCCGGGGCTGGCCAGCCAGCGGGCGGCGCCGCACAGGTCCCGGAAGGGTCCCTCTCAATCCGGTAGAAGCTCGTCGCCATCCCCACAAAGGGGTCACCCCCCCAGTGAAACCCAAAAACCCCCCCCCGGGTCACTGCCAGGCTCTGAACTGCCCGGATCTCGTACATGACCTGCCGGGTCCCCGCGTTGATGCTTGAGCGTTGAATAAGCCCCAAGAACGAGGGGAGACCCAACGCGATCAGTATGCTGGCAACTGTAATAGCTACGAATAGTTCGATGAGGGATAGCCCCTCGGTTCCAATCTGTCGGTTCCACGCCCTCATTTTTGATACCTCTCAGGGAGATATTTGGTTGCAATATCAATGCCAAGGATATGGGGGCAACACCCCCCACTTGCCGTCGTCGGACTGCACTCCTCATCCTGCGCTAGGGCCTGAAAAATAAGGGGCTTGGGCGATTCCCCAACCGCGGGCAGGAACCGGTCCTCGGGCACGTGGCATGGAGCGTTGTGCGTCAGGCAGCCTGTCTGGAATGTCAGGCAGGCCGCGAGCCAAGCAGCGATTTGTCAATCGCCGGTATCCGCTCGCGCCACGTGCCGGCTACCGGTCTGATTCGACGAGGCGGCCGTTTTGATGCGGAGGGACAAAGGCTTCATGATCCGAGGCTGCTACCGGATTTAACGGAGCACGAGGGCTGGTCTTGGCAGGAGAAAGTGTGGGGGGTTCGGAGTGCGAGGAAGACTTGAAGGGAATGTCAGGATATTCAATTGGACGGGAGGCGCTCTTGCCAGGCGCCGGCCACTGGCCTGAAGGCGCCACCAGGGGTAGAAGAGCGGGCAAGGGCCCGATCGTAGTGGTACTGGACGCCATTCTCGATGTCTATTTGCGTACCGACGAGGGACCCGTGAATCGTCCATCCGGCGGAAAATTCGACCTCAGCATCCAGACCCAGGGCGTAAATCGCCCCGCGAAACTGGCCTCCCCCTTCGTATCCCTTCACGGCATTTTCCCCCGCCTTTGAGGAGAAGATCAAAAGATCCGTGGGCTTCCGGGTACTTACGCCGGTCGCATTGATCATCGCCCCGCCTTGGGCATGGAAGGTGCCAGTCATGTAAATGACCACGGGCCCCGTGATGTTCAGCTTCGCCCCCAGTCCCAGATCAATCGCGTTGAAGTAATAGGTTCCCGCACTCAGCGTCGCCGTGGCACCGTCAGCGACGGAGAGATTAGGTGCAGGAGGACTTGGAGGGGTAGTGTCCACCGGAGGAAAGGTGACGGGAGGCGCTGGCGCCGTGGTCGTGCCCTGTATTTGGGAACCTAAACCGAGCGTTACGGTACCTCCGGCTTGCGCATTCCCCTTCACGATGCTACCTGTCAGGAGTTTGATGTTGCCGTTACTGCCGATATGGGCCTCCGATCCCGCGCCTGAAGGATAGTCACCCAGGGCAGAGTCGTAGCTGTCTACGAATACGCCGTCCGCCAGCAGGGTCACCCCCAGACCATAGAAGGCGAACTGAAATGGCGAGCCCGGCTGCACGCGTACCTCTACGCGGGACATGGCGCTGGGTGGGGTGCAGTTCCGGACACAGCCTGTGGCGGAAATGAGGCGTTGATCGGGGGTGGCCGGGGGGCAAGGGGGCGCAGGTGCAGCCGGAGGAACACATGTCACCGTCACCTTGTAGGTCCCAACGGCAGCTGCAGGAGCCGGAGGCAAAGTGATTTCGACCACCCCAGTGCCGGCATACCCCGGATTGCCGCTCAACTGCGCGATAGCAAATTCGGCTCCCGCCTCGGCTAAATGATACGCCTGCACTCGGTTCCGTTCGTTAATGGCGATCAGAGTCTCCGTCGAGGAGATGCTCATAAACGCGCTCGCCATGATCAACAGGATCGTCATCACAAGCAAGGTGATGACCAGGGCAATCCCTTCTTGACCTCTCCCCTTCTTCATCTTCATCCCAGGGGTCTCCTCTGCCTGACGAACGTGCCAGCTAGTATAACCGAAAAGGGCCGGATCCTGCAACACGATACCTCTGCGAGGGGCATCACAACCCCAGATTCCTTGGGCGGACTTCGGCGCGTAGCGTAAAAGGCTGCGCCTTGCTTCCGGTCTGGGTATCTTGCGTCGTGATCGTCACCGAGATGCGTCGGATGTTTCCCAGGCTGCCTGCTGGAACAGCAGCAGGCGGTGCGGGACAATCGGCGGTGGCGGCACCGCCCAAGCAGATATTGCTGCCATCGTAATAGGTAAACGTCAGAGCTGTCACGCGCTCGGCGAATGGCTGGGCTCCCCCACTGCCGGACCCGCTGCAGGTGGGGCCTGCGAGGGATTCCCACTGCTCGCGCCGGATCTTCGGAGGATCGATAGCGCAATTAGGAATGCAGGGGGGATTAGTATATTCGATCTTTTCGGTCGTGCCATCGGAGGTAACATCGGCGATGAAACTGACACTCGTAGCGGTTGCCGAATTGATCGCCGTCGCACACCCCACCGGCGGGGTTTGCGGGTCAAACCCCGCCAGGCGCAACTCCCGGACGATCCGGTCCATGGCGATTCGCGCGTTCTGCTGGAGATCGGCCTGCTGCTCCCCCTTGACGAAGGTGACCTGGTTGATATCGTACAAGAGGTAGAGAGCGAGCAGAACGACACTGCTGATGGCCGTGGCCATCAAGATCTCGGCCAGGCTAAAGCCTGCCTCGCCGTGCCAATCGCCGAATCGATCGCGCTGTCTAGCCATACCGAGCCACGTATGTCACAACGGTGAGCGTTTGGTTCCCTCGCTCCTGCCACCTTACAGTGACGGTCACCTGTTTCAGGTCAGCGAGCCCCAGGGCGTTGTCTAGGACCTGGACCGTACCCCACCCTTGGGGTAGGGCCCCAGCCGGATTCGCCGGCGCGATGTCATTCGTCCACCTGTTGAAGTGGGCAAGAGGTGCGCCGGTTAGGGTAGGCGGCGGAGGCAGTCGCGTGTCAAGATTATTATAAGAAGAGACCGTCGCAAACGGCTGGGTTCGAATCAGCTCGATCATCTCCTGGGCTAACGATGAGGCCTGGCTCATGTGCCCCCCGTATTGCACATTTTGCAGGGCCGTGGGAAAGAGGCCCACGAGCGCCAGGACCGCCACCGAGATAATGACTGCCGCCAGAAGAACCTCGGGCAGGCTGAGGCCCGTCTTCCCGCGAAAATGAGCACTCATGGACAGTTTCCCTTACAAACTAATACTCGGCCCGTTATTGCGGTCGCGACCTGGTAGGTGCCGCTTCCGTTGGTCAACGTCATCGTGCCCATGGCCCCTGAGACTCCTCCCTTCGTGTCGAACGTGAGCTTGCCCCCGGGGGCGGTGGTCGTGATGGTCACGCCATCGGGGACGTTGGTCCGGGCCAAGACCTTCCACGATGGCGTGGCGTCTCGCTCCAGGAGGTAACCTCCAGCGGGGACCGGATTGTCACATCCCGATAAACAGAAACGATGCCGCACTTGTGTGGTCACCGCCGTCTGGCGAGCCAGGCGGAGGTCTCCCGCCAGATTCCACGCCGCTGCGCGGAGCCGGTAGGTCTCGAAGGTTGAGAGGAACGACGGCATGGCCATCCCCGCCATGACCGCAAGCGCCAACGCCACCATGAGGATCTCGATGATGCTGATCCCCCTGTCGTCTCCCAGCATCGGAGCGCTCTTACGCCACCGGCGCAAAGCGGTACTCCTTTCCCTGCTCCAGGATCTGACACTCTGGGACATCTTTCTTAAGCTCGTCAATGATCTCAGCGGCATACTGGGGCTTCAAGTGATATGCATACACGGTCGCCTTCATGCGTGCCTTGGCCAGTTCCGCCTTGAGGGCTTGCGGGGTGAGATGTCCGCTCAGGTCTGCGAGTCGTTGGAGCCGATTGGGAAAGGTGGCCCCGATCATGACTGCCCGGAGGTTCGGGACATCCCGCACCGCCTTCCAGACCGCCTCCGTCGGGCCCGTATCTCCCAGGTGAAGCAGGGCCCCGAAATCGCCCTCGACGAGATAACCAACGCTGATGACCGAATGGGACAGGCGAATCGCGGTGACCCGGAAATGGCAGAGGGGGGTCGGCCTCCCCTCGGGGAGGGGACGAAAATCGAGGACGGGCATCCGTGAACTCGGGATCTCGGTGAAGTTGGGCCACAAGACGTTATTCAGCAGGGAGCCCTTCAGGGCCTCGAGCACCGGCTCGATACTGTGGACGATGATGGGCCGGTCTCGCCGACCAAAGACGTTATCGGCCAAGTGGGCCAGCCCGCGGACGTGGTCCAGGTGCGTATGCGTCAGAAGGACCGCCTCGATCTGTGCCTGCTCAGGAATCTCCAGGACACCGGTGACGGACCCCGCGTCGATCAGCAGGGTCTCATCCAGGAGGAAGCTGGAGAGGTGGTACCGTGGCGCCTCACCGCCAAAGCATCCAAGCACCCGGTACCTCATGCCCGACCTCCCCTGGACGCCGGCGGATGAGACACTACTCCCCTTCTCTGTGGAGACCTCTTTTCTAGATGCTCCAACGCCTGTGAGCTGATTCGTCCACCCCGAAACGCCCGCAGGAACGCCTCCGCCACCTTGGGGTCGAATTGCGACCCGGCACACTGTTCGATCTCAGTGGCCGCCGCTTCGTCGCTCAGCCGCGGTCGGTAGGGGCGGTCAGTGGTCATGGCATCAAAGGCGTCGGCGACGGCGATCACGCGCGACGCCAGCGGAATCTCGTCCCCCTTCAACCCTTGCGGATATCCCTGACCATCGCAGCGCTCCTGGTGATGCCGAACCGCCGGGATCACCGCCTCGAGCTGCTTGATCGGCGCAAGGATTTCCGCCCCGAGCTGCGGATGGAGACGGATGTGCGCCAGCTCTTCGGGGGTCAGAGGGCCGTGCTTGAGGAGGACCCCGTCCCGGATCCCGATCTTTCCCACATCGTGCAAGATCGCGGCCAGCTCGAGCGTTTCCTTCTCCTCAGGTTTCAGGCCCAGTTCCTCCCCGACGGCCAGTGAGATATCTACGACGCGCCGCACGTGGCCACCCGTGTACGGGTCTCGCTTCTCGATGGCCTCGGCCAATGTCGCCGCGGTACTGAGGAAGGTCTCCTTCACTTCCTCATAGAGTCGGGCGTTCTCAATCGCGATCCCCACCTGACGGGCCAACGATTCGAACAGGCGCTGATCCTCCCCATCGAAGGGACGATCGGTCCGCCGGTTGATGGCCTGGAGCACCCCGATGATCCGGTCCCGGCTCTTCACGGCAACACAGATCATGCTTCGGGTGACGAAATGGGTTCGGACATCGACCCGCCGTGAAAAGCGGGGATCGCGCCGCACATCGCTCACGACGGTGGATTGCCCGGTCCTGGCCACCCATCCCGCGACGCCCTCCCCGACCTTGAGCCGGACCTCCTTCACCTCTCTCCCGCGCTCCCCTAATGCCACTTCAAAGACCAGCTCGTCGCACTTCTCATTCAGGAGGAGGAGAGACCCGACCTCACACTCCATGAGGCGCGTGGCGGCCTCCACCGCCCGCCTGAGCACCTCCGAGATCTGGAGCGTCGAGTTAAGAATGGCGCTCAACTCCATCAAGGTTGAGCACTGTCCCAGCCGTTTTGCCGCTTCGGAGTAGAGGCGAGCGTTCTCCACCGCCATCCCCAGCTGATGGCCGATGGTCGCGATCAGCTCGGCATCGTCCCGATGAAACGACGGAGAGGTCGGAAGGCGGAGCAGCTCGAGCACTCCGGCGAGGTGGCCGGAAACCCGCAAGGGGACCGTAAGCAGCGAGGCCCGTCCCCCTTTGAATCGGGGAAGGGCCCAGCCGGGTGGCGCCGCCCCGACCGTCCGAAGACGCGCGCCATCGCCCCCCGTGAAGATCTCGCGGCGATACGCTCCCTTGAGCGAGGCAGGTCCCAGCGAGACCGGAAATCCATTCTTTCCGCGCTGCATCCCGAAAAGCACCCGCTTCTTGTGGGGATCGATCTGCAAGAGGACGCCATAATCAGCCGCGAGGCCCTGCAGGATGATCTTCAGGAGTGCCTGGAAGAGCGGTTCGAGCTCCAACGTGGTTGTCGAAGCGCGCCGGATAGCCTGGAGAAGCCTAACCCGGCGGTCCTGCGTCTTGAGCTCCTTTTCCAGTCCGGCAATCCGCGCCTGTTGGCGGTCGAGTTGGCGTTGGTAAGTGGTGAGGAGCCGTCGCACGGCCACTGGGGACTCCTGCCCGGTTCGGCGTGCCTGTTGATGCCTGCCCACCGCTCCTCCTATCCCATCGCTTGCTTCAAGCCCCGGACAAACTCCGCCACGTCCTCGACGAGCCCCGGACTGCGGCCTCTCTGCTCGATGCGGTCGACGATGGCCGATCCCACGATCACCCCGTCGGCAAGGGCTGCCACGTGTGATACCTGGGCTGCGGTACTGATACCGAACCCGACCGCAATGGGCTTGTCGGTCACCCGGCGAAGGCGGGCCAGAGAGGCCTCGAGATCGGACTGCACACTCTCTCTGGCGCCCGTCACCCCTTTGAGGGCGACATAGTAAATGTATCCCTGAGACACCTCCGCGATGCGGCGCAGCCGCCCCTCGGTGCTCGTAGGGGCGGCCAGAAAGATCGTATGGACTTGAGCAGTCGTGCAATACGCCTGCAACTGTTGTGCCTCTTCGGGAGGCAGGTCCGGGACGATGATCCCGTCCACCCCGGCATCGCCGGCGCGCGTGGCAAACTCGCGAGCCCCCATGCGAAGGATCGGGTTGACGTAGCTCATGAGGACGATGGGAATCGGGGATCGGGCACGGATCTGCTCCACCAATCCGATGACCCCCTTGAGTGTGACCCCGTTTTCGAGAGCCCGTTGGCTCGCTCGCTGGATCGTGGTCCCATCGGCCAACGGATCGGAAAAGGGGACGCCGAGCTCGAGGAGGTCTGCCCCCGCCTCCGCAAAGGCCCACGCCAGTTCCCGGGTCGTGGGTAGGTCCGGGTCTCCGGCGGTGATGAAGGGGATCAAGGCCTTGCCCTGTGCGGCTCGCAGGTCCCGAAAACACCGGTCGATCCGATTCATCTATCCCGTTCAGCGTTCATGGTTCAGGGTTCAGGGCCACGGTCTCACAACGTTCCCGTCTATTTGCGGTGAACTGTGAGTTGTGAACTGTGATCTAGTCCGGCCACTAGGTCGACGTCCTTGTCCCCGCGGCCGGAAAGATTGATCAGCAGGATACCATCTCGTCCGATCTCGGACGCCAGCCGGGTCGCATAGGCAATGGCGTGCGCGCACTCCAGGGCCGGGATGATGCCCTCGAGGACGGCGAGGAGCCGGAAGCCCTGCAGGGCCTCCTCATCGGTCACCCAGACGTATGCCGCACGGCCGGTCTCCATGAGGTGCGTGTGCTCGGGTCCGACGCCGGGATAGTCGAGCCCTGCCGACACGGAGTGGGTGGTTTGGATCTGGCCATCGCCGTCTTGCAGGACGTAGCTCAGCGTCCCGTGAAGCACCCCCGGCTCGCCAGCCGCAAAGCGAGCCGCGTGTTTGCCCGATTCGATCCCGAGCCCCCCGGCTTCGACGCCGATCATCCGGACGCTAGCATCCTCGATGAAGGGATGAAAGAGGCCAATGGCGTTCGACCCTCCCCCCACACACGCGAGCAGGACGTCAGGGAGCCGGCCTTCTGCCTCGAGGATCTGGGCCCGCGCCTCCCGACCGATCACCGATTGAAAGTTGCGGACCATCAAGGGAAAGGGGTGGGCTCCCAGGGCCGAGCCGAGGACGTAGTGCGTATGATCAACATGGGTGACCCAATCCCGCATTGCTTCATTAATCGCATCCTTTAACGTGCGACTGCCGGCCTCCACCGGTATGACCTCCGCCCCCAAGAGCTTCATCCGGAACACGTTCAGGGCCTGACGCCGCATGTCTTCCGTTCCCATGTAGACGCGGCACTCCAGGCCAAACAGGGCGGCTGCGGTCGCCGTCGCCACGCCGTGCTGCCCTGCCCCCGTCTCTGCGATAACCCTGGTTTTTCCCATCCGGCGGGCCAGCAGCACCTGTCCCAGGGTGTTGTTGATCTTGTGCGCCCCTGTATGGCAGAGATCTTCCCGCTTGAGGTAGATCTTTGGTCCTCCGAATTTCTCGCTGAGCCGGCGGGCAAGGTAGAGAGGGGTCGGCCTTCCGGCGTATCGCTCAAGGTAGTAGGTCAATTCCGCCTGAAAGGCTAGATCCTGTTGTGCCTCCCGGTACGCCCGCTCGAGCTCCTCCAGGGGCGCCATCAAGGTCTCGGGAACGTAGCGTCCCCCGTAGCGGCCGAAATGTCCCTCACGATCTGGAAGGGGCCAACTCATGCTGCCCCCCTCACGGATGCGATGAAATCCCGCAGCTTCTGGGGATCCTTGCGGCCCGGCTTGGATTCCACCCCGCTTGAGACATCAACCGCATACGGATGCACCTCGCGGATCACCTGGGCGACGTTGCCCGGGTTGAGCCCCCCCGCGATAATCACGCGCCCGAAGGCTTTGGCGGAGGACGCGACCTCGAGAGGAAAGGTCTGCCCGGTCCCTCCCAGCCTCCCCTCGACGAAGGTGTCGAGGAGAAAGGCATGGACGCGATAGGCCTCGAAAGGGGGCAGCGGTCCCCCGCGTCTGACCCGAAAGGTCTTGATGACCGATACGGCGAGATGGCGGCAGTACTCCGGAAGCTCGGATCCGTGAAGCTGGACCGTCCGAAAACCACAGCGGTCTATCACCCGCTCGACCTCTTCGACCGGATGATCGGCAAAGACCGCCACCGGACTGACCAAAGGGGGTAGATCGTTTACAATCGCCCGAGCCGCATCGGGATCGATGTACCGGGGGGTGTCCGCTACGAAGATGAAGCCGAGGGCATCGGCCCCCGCCTCGACTGCCATCTCGGCGTCCTTGGCGTTGGTGATCCCGCAGATCTTTACCCTAACCGGCATGCCCCCTCCCCAAGAGGTCCCGAACCTTCTCCTCGACGTCTTGGGCGCGGAGGAGTCCTTCCCCGACCAGGATGGCGTCCACCCCGGCCGCCTCGAGGCGCGCCACCTCCTCACGATGGTTGATGCCGCTCTCGCTGACCACCACGACCTGTCGCGGGATCTCAGTGAGCAGGGTAAACGTCGTCTCGAGGGAGACCTGGAAGGACTTCAGGTCCCGGTTGTTTATCCCCACGATGGGGACCTTGGCGCCCAGCGCTGCCTGCAGCTCCTGCTGCGTGTGGATCTCGGTCAGGGGATGAAGGTCCATCTCGTGTGAGAGTGCCAGAAGGTCTTGCATGGGTTGGGCCTCCAAGACCGATGCGATCAGGAGGATGGCGTCAGCTCCCCACGCACGCGTTTCATACACCTGGTACGGATCGAGGATGAAATCCTTGCGGAGGACCGGAAGAGAAACGCTCGCCTTCGCCCGGGCCAGATCATGCAGGCTTCCCTGGAAAAACGGTTCATCGGTGAGGACGGAGATGGCAGCCGCTCCTGCCGCTGCATACGCGCGGGTCAACCGCTCCAGGTCCAACCCGTGACGGATGATTCCTTGCGAAGGAGAGGCCCGCTTCACCTCGGCGATCAAACGGATGCCTCCCCCGCTCGATTTGCGGTCCAGCGCCCGGTGAAAGTCACGAGGCGATGGCAGATCTCGAATCCGGGCCTTCAGGTCCCGGAGGGGAACCGTCGCCTTCCGGGCGGCAACCTCTTCCCGCTTTGCTTGCACGATCCATTCCAGGATCATCGTCGTTCCCCGTCGTGCGCAGTGAGCCGACTGTCGCATCCCCTCATTGATTGCAGAACGCCGCGGCCTTCTCCAGTTTCTCCCATGCCGTCCCGCTGTCAATGGATCGCTCCGCACCCTTGATCCCATCCTGGATATCTTGTGCGCCGCCCCCAGCCACGAGCGCCGCACCTGCGTTCAAGACAACGATGTCCCGCTTCGGGCCCTTGGCCCCCTGGAGGATCTGCCGGATGATCCCGGCATTGGCGGCCGCATCGCCCCCCGTGAGATCCGCGAGCGTTCCTCGGGGAATTCCGAAGTCCTCCGGCCGAACAAAGTAGCTTCGCACGACTCCCCCCCGGACCTCGGAGATCTTGGTCTCGGCGGTCGTGGAGATTTCATCCAGGCCGTCCATCCCGTGCACGACAAACGCCCGGTGGCACCCGAGCTGGTGCAACACATCCGCCAACACCTCGGTGAGGTTTCCATCATAGACCCCAATCACCTGCGCCGAGGCCCTGGCAGGATTGGTCAGAGGCCCCAGGAGATTGAAGAGCGTTCGGATGCGCATCTGGCGGCGAGCCCTCATCACATACCTCATGGCCGGATGGAGGAGCGGGGCGTAGAGAAAGCCGATCCCGACCTCGTCGATGCACCGGCCGACCCTCTCGGGCGAAAGATCGAGGGGAATCCCGAGCGCCTCGATGGCATCCGCACTCCCGCAGACTCCGGAGACGGAGCGGTTCCCATGTTTGGCCACCGGAATCCCGGCCCCTGCCACTACGAAGGCGGCCGCCGTGGAGATATTGAAGGTGCCTCGCGCGTCCCCACCCGTCCCGCAGGTATCTACGAGCAACCCCTGTCCGGGACGGGACAGGCCCTGCGCGGCCGCGTGCTGGGTCGGAACCACGGTCACCTTCTCTCGCATCACCTCGACAAAGCCAGTGAGCTCCTCCGGCGTCTCCCCCTTCATCCGCATGGCCGTGAGGAAGGCCGCAATCTGCGCATCGGAGGCCTCGCCGGACATGAGAACCTCCATGACGCCCCTGGCCTCCTCGCGGCTGAGATCTTGCCCCTTCACCACCTTGGCGAGGGCCTCCACGATCATAGGAACAGCTCCGCAGCAGTCAGCGATCAGCAATCAGGGGACTAGGGACTGGAGACTTGAGTCTTGAGACTAGGGCCTCGAGTCTCCGGTCTCATGTCTCTCGTTGCGGACGGCTGACAGGTTCATAGCTTCAGGAAGTTTCGCAAAAGATCCTTGCCTACCCGGGTCAGGATCGACTCCGGGTGAAACTGGACCCCTTCCACCAGGTGCTCCCTGTGGCGAAGTCCCATGATTTCCCCCTCGGCCGTCTCCGCCGAGACCTCAAGGCAGGCGGGAAGACTCTCCCGCTCCACCAGAAGGCTGTGATAGCGCGTCGCCTCGAAGGGGTTTGGTAGCTTCCGGTAGACCGTGCGCTCATCGTGCTGGATCAGGGAGGTCTTCCCGTGCATCAGCCGTCCGGCTCGAACGATCTTCCCCCCGAACGCGGCTCCGATGCATTGGTGCCCCAGACACACCCCGAGAATGGGGATGCGGCCGGCGAGGCGGGAGATCGCCTGGCACGAGATTCCCGCCTCCGTGGGGGTGCAGGGGCCAGGGGAGATGACGATTCGCGCCGGGCGGA